>Ga0335080_10001894_pt1 | contig 20759 bp, 17 predicted proteins | sample Lox_Sample_34_FD_206720 | JGI IMG/M metagenome (GOLD analysis project Ga0335080, IMG submission 206720) | Soil microbial communities from Loxahatchee National Wildlife Refuge, Florida, United States - Lox_Sample_3.4 | ecosystem: Environmental > Terrestrial > Soil > Wetlands | place: USA...
CCAGATTCCCGCGTGCTCATGACTTTGGTGCCAACAGGGTGCTGTACCAGGACATCGCTGACCAAAACCGGTTCAGGACATCGCTGACAGTTTCGGCTGCTCGACTGTCGCGTGCCCTGGAAAGAGCAGCGAGTCATGAGCCACAAGCTGCAGTTCATCGAGAAGGCCGCGCGATGGGGGCAAACATCTCGGCCCTGTGCAGGGAGTACGGCATCTCCCGGCAGACCGGCCACAAGTGGCTTCGGCGCTTCCGTGCGCAAGGCTACACGGGCCTCGTCGAGGCCTACCGGCACATCTGCCGTCGCAAGGGTTGCACCGAGGGGGTCGAGGCCCCAGACAGTGAGACACGCCGGTGCTCCGTGCACGGTGCCAAGCTCTGGCCCAAACCGAAGGTCCGTCCCATCCGCTTCCACGACCTGCGGCACACGACTGCGTCCTTGCTGCTCCAGGCGGGTGCGCCGCTGCACGCGGTCCAGCGGATTCTCCGTCACCGCGACCCGCGGATGACGGCCAACGTCTACGGCCATCTGTCGACCGACTACCTGCGCGCGGAGATCGACCGGCTGCGCTTCAACCCGGAGTCGACTCTTGGGGATGGCGAGACGGAGCGCCGTGTCCCCCTAATGTCCCCCAGCCCTGAAAGTGGGGCACAGGCGCGCGAGAGGCTTCCGCGCAACGTGCCGCCAGCCTTCATGGTTTCTCGAGCGAGGAGTACGGGACTTGAACCCGTGACCTCCGGCGTGACAGGCCGGCGTTCTAACCAGCTGAACTAACTCCCCGGAACGACGCGTCCTCGAATGGGCGGAACAGGGATCGAACCTGTGACCCTCGCCTTGTAAGGGCGATGCTCTACCGCTGAGCTATCCGCCCGGTCCCGGCTCCGCTCCTCGACGACGGGGGCGCTTGTACGGTCCCGGTTCCAGCTGTGTCAAGGACGACGGTCGGCAAGTGTGCCTACTCCACGCCGCCTCGCCGGGAGCAGTCTACACCCACCATGGACCCCCGCACCGCCGCGCCGCGCTTCCGAGAGCTCCACCACGGTCCGAGACCGCTTCTCCTTCCGAACGCCTGGGACGCGGGCAGCGCCCGCATCGTCGAGGCCACCGGCGCCCAGGCCATCGCCACCACCAGCGCCGGCCTCGCCTGGGCCCACGGCTACGCCGACGGCGGCGCGCTCCCGGCCGCGGTTCTCCTCGACGCGGTGCGGGAGATCGCGCGGGTCCTCTCCGTCCCCCTCACGGTGGACATGGAGGCGGGCTACTCGAACGACCTCTCGGTCATCGCGGAGAACGCGCACGCCCTCGTCTCCGCCGGAGCCGTGGGGGTGAACCTCGAGGACGGCACCGACCGGCCCGAGGTCCTCTGCCAGCGCATCGCCGCGGCCAAGCGCGGAGCCGCCCGCGCAGGGGTCGACCTCTTCGTGAACGCCCGGACCGACGTGTACCTGCGCGCGCTCACCACCAACGAGCGCGCCGAGGAGGAGACCATCGCCCGCGGCCTCAAGTACCGCGAGGCCGGGGCGGACGGATTCTTCGTCCCCGCGCTCGTCGACCTCGTCGCCATCCGGCGGGTCACCGCTGCGGTCCCACTTCCGCTGAACGTCCTGGTGCGCGCGGGGCTTCCGCCCGTGGCCGAGCTCGCCCAGGTGGGCGTGCGGCGGATCTCCGCCGGCTCGGGCATCGCCGGCGCCGTGCACGGGCTCACCCGCCGCGCTGCACGACAGTTCCTCGACGGCGCGGGCTACGCGGCGATGCTCGAGGGCGCCGTCCCGTACGCCGAGCTGAACGCGCTCTTCACCCGCCGACCATGAGCCCCGGCGACCTGCTGCTCCGGCCGGTCGGCGTGGTCCGCTCCACGCTCCGGGACCGGACGCTCGCGCCGATGCAGGGGCACGAGGGCGCGCCGGACGCGTGGATCGAGCTCGTCCCCGAGGTGGCCGCCGCCGCGTCGGGTCTCTCGGTCGGAGACGCGGTCCTGGTGCTCACCTGGTTCCACGAGGCCGACCGCGCCGTCCTCGAGGTGCACCCGCGCGGCGACCCGGCGAACCCGCTCACCGGCGTCTTCGCCACCCGCTCGCCGGACCGGCCGAATCCCATCGGCCTCCACCCGGTCCGGGTCCTCGCCATCGAGGGCTCGCGCTTCAAGGTCGGTCCGCTGGAGGCCATCGACGGAACGCCGGTGCTCGACGTGAAGCCCGTGCTCCGGGGCGATCCAGCTCGGTCCGGGCCGAGGCGGCGCCCCCCGCGCGGCCGGAGGACGAGGCGGTAGCGACCGCCACGCTCGCCAGGGCCGGGGCGTTCCTGCTACGTCCACCGGCCGTGAACGACCGTCTCCTCCGGGCCGCGCGGCGGCAACCCGTCGACGTGACGCCGGTGTGGATCATGCGCCAGGCGGGCCGCTACCTCCCGGAGTACCGAGCGGTGCGGGAGAAGATCGAGTTCCTCCCGCTCTGCAAGACGCCCGACCTCGCCGCCGAGGTGACCGTCCAGCCGGTGCGCAGGCTGGGCGTCGACGCGGCGATCATCTTCTCCGACATCCTCATCCCCACCGAGGCGATGGGGATGGAGCTCGAGCTCGGCGACCGTGGCCCGCACTTCCCCTCGCCGCTCCGCACCGGGGCGGACATCGAGAGGCTCGCCGTCCCGGACCCGGTGGAGAGGACCGGCTTCGTGGCCGAGGCCATCCGCCGGACCCGGGCCGCGCTCCACGACGTGGTTCCGGTCATCGGCTTCGCGGGCGCTCCCTTCACCCTCGCCGCCTACATGGTCGAGGGCGGCGGCTCGAAGAGCTTCATCCTCATCAAGCGGCTCCTCTTCGAGCAGCCCGCGGTCGCCCACGCCCTGTTCGACAAGCTCACCCGCAGCCTCATCCCCTACCTCGAGATGCAGGTGGAGGCCGGCGCGCGCATCGTCCAGATCTTCGACAGCTGGGGCGGCGAGCTGAGCCCACGGGACTTCGAGACCTTCTCGCTGCCCTACCTCACCCGCATGGTGCAGGCGGTCCAGGCGAAGGGTGTCCCGGTCATCGTCTTCGGCACGGCGATGTCCACCCACCTGCCGCTCCTCCGGAAGACCGGGGCCGACGTCCTGGGCTGCGACTGGCGCATCGAGATCGACCAGGCGCGAGCGCTCGCCGGTCCGGACGTGGCGCTGCAGGGAAACCTCGATCCGCTGGCGCTCTTCCTGCCGCCGGCCGAGGTCGAACAGCGCGTGGCGGACATCCTCCGGCGCGCCGGGCCGGTGGGACACATCTTCAACCTCGGCCACGGGATCCTGCCGCCGACCTCACCGGAGGCGGCGAAGCACCTGGTGGAGACGGTGCACCGGCTCGGCTGTCACGTCACACCGCCCCCGACGCCATAGCGGCTCGGACCATCCCGTCGAGGACGGTGCGCAGGGCGGTGTCGACCAGCGGCTCGGTGGGCGTGACGGGGAATCCGGGGCAGGTGAGCTTCAGGCTGACGATGCCGTGCACCACGGCCCAGAGCGTGTCGGCGAGCGCCTGGACGTCGGCGCCCGGCTGGAAGCGCCCGGTCCGCTGGAGCTCCTCGAGCGGATCGACCAGGGCCCGGTAGGCTTGCTGGCCGGGCTCGCCGCCCGCTCCCTCGAACACCGCGGTCGTGAGCTGTGGGTCCTCCATGAAGATGAGGCGGTAGGTCTCGGGGTTCTCCATTCCGAAGCGGACGTAGGCATGGCCGATGGCCTCGAGGCGGCTGAGCGGGTCGGCGATGGCCTCCGCCGGGGCGAGGGCCTCGAGGAGCTTCCGGAATCCCTCGGAGGAGAGCTCGCGAGCGATGGCGTCGCGGTTCTCGAAGTAGAGGTAGAGGGTTCCCGGGGCGTACTCGACGGCGTCGGCGATCTTGCGGACCGTGAGCCCGCCGAAGCCCTCGCGCTTCACGATCTCGCGGGCGGCGTCGAGGATCCGCCCCCGGAGCTCCGTCTTCGCGCGCTCGCGCCGTTGCACCGACCCCACGGGCCGTTCTTAGCGCTTGACAGCCGGAACGTCCATCTGCAAGTGAACGATGTTCACAGAACATTGTTCATGGACCGCTCAAAAGTTCATTAGAGGCGGTCGTCGTCGAGCGAATCGGACTGGTCGGAGCGGCAGGTCGGCCCCATCGACCCCCGCATGACCGGGCTCAGAGCTTCGGCGCAGGCGGAGCGTCGTCGCTCCACGCATCGACCACGCACTTCCACGCCCCGTCCGGCCCCTTCCGCCACACGGTCAGCGACTTCGCCGGAAGGGTCATCGGCTTGCCATCCGGCCCGGTGAGCGTCGTCGTCGTCCGGCCGAAGGCATAGGCCATCTCGGCGTGGGGCGAGACCGCGACCCCCGTCGTCTCCCAGCGGATTCCGAAGCCCGGAATCCTGAAGCTCTCGGTGACGAAGCGGCGGATGGCGTCCTTCCCGACCACCGCCCGCTGGGCGGGAGGCATCACGACGGCGTCCTCGGCCCAGAACGAGAGCGACTTCTCCACGTCCTTCGCGGCGATCGCCTCCTGCCACGGCCTGTCGGTCGCCAGGATGGCGGCGCGCTCCGCCGCGAGGTCCACCCGCGAGCAACCCGACAGCCCCAAGAGCACCGCGCAGACCGAAGCCCATCCTCGCGTCATCGGCGAGCCCTCCCCGGGCGGCCATTCGCTCATGGTCGAGCGTGCCCGGACAAGCAGCGGGCGCGTGCCGGCGCGGGTTGACGCGTCCGTCGGTCTCTGATGGAACGCTGCGTCATGGCGCAGCTGCTCGGTCAACCCGGGACGTCGCGCGCCGTCGTGGTGAAGGGGCTCCGCACCCCCTTCGTCAAGGCCGGCGGCGTCTTCCACTCCCTCACCTCGCTCGACCTCGGAGCGGCCGTCGTCCGCGAGCTCGTCGAGCGCTCGGACGTCGACCCGGCGGAGATCGACCAGATCGTCTTCGGCCAGGCCATCCCCACGCTCCTCGCTCCGAGCATCGCTCGCGAGGTGGGCCTCGCCTCGGCCCTCCCTCGCGGCGTCGAGGCCCACACGGTGAGCCGCGCCTGCGCGACGTCCGTCCAGGCCTTCACCGACGTCGCCTCCGCGATGGCGCTCGGGGTGAGCCAGGTGGCCATCGCCGGCGGCACCGAGTCGATGAGCGACGTGCCCATCTTCGCCAGCCGGCCGCTGTCCCGAGCGCTGGTCAAGGCCAGCCGGGCCCGAACCCTGCCCGAGCGGGTCCGCGCCTTCGCCGGCGTCGCTCCCCGCGACCTGGTCCCGGTCCCCCCGGCCATCGCCGAGTACTCCACCGGCCTCACCATGGGTCAGAGCGCCGAGAAGATGGCCAAGGAGAACCACGTCTCCCGGACCTGGCAGGACGAGATCGCGCTCGCCTCGCACCAGCGTGCGGCCGCCGCCTGGAAGGCCGGGGTGTTCGAGGCCCAGGTGATGCACGTCCCGGTGCCGCCCGGCTACACGGCCACCGGCGCGACCGACGACATCGTCCGCCAGGACACCTCGCTCGAGGCCCTCTCGAAGCTCAAGCCGGTCTTCGACAAGGTGCACGGCTCGGTCACCGCGGGCAACAGCTCGCCGCTGACCGACGGTGCGGCCGCGCTGCTGGTGATGCGCGAGGACCGGGCGAGGGCGCTCGGCCTCCAGCCGCTCGGCGCGCTCCGGGCCTTCGCCTACGCGGCGACGGACCCGGCGGACCAGCTCCTCCAGGGGCCGGCCTACGCCGCACCCATCGCGCTCGACCGGGCGGGGATGAGCCTTCGCGACATCGACCTGGTCGAGATGCACGAGGCCTTCGCCGCACAGGTGGCGAGCAACCTCCAGGCGTTCGCCAGCGCCGAGTTCGCGAAGAAGCTCGGCCGCTCCTCGCCGCTGGGCGAGGTGGACCCCGAGCGCCTCAACGTCCACGGAGGTTCGATCGCCCTCGGCCATCCCTTCGGCGCCACGGGCGCCCGCATCGTCTTGCAGGCGCTCGATGCGCTGGCCCGGCGCGGCAAGCGCACCGCCCTCTGCACCGTCTGCGCCGCCGGCGGCCTTGGCGCGGCCATCGTCCTGGAGCGCGTCTGATGGGCGCCTTCCGAACGGAGATCCGGGACGACGTCGCGATCGTCACCTTCGACCTGCCCGGCGAGCCGGTGAACACGCTCTCGCCCGCCGTCGGGGCCGAGTTCGCCGAGGAGCTGGAGCGGCTCGGTACGAACGACGCGGTGAAGGCCGTCGTCTTCGCCTCGGCCAAGCAGGATTTCGTGGTGGGCGCCGACGTGAGGTGGCTGGGCTCGCTCCGAACCGCGGCCGACGGCGAGCGCGCCTCGCGCGAGGGGCAGCACGGATTCGACCGGCTGGCCTTCTTCCCCAAGCCAGTGGTCGCCGCCATCCACGGCGCCTGCCTCGGCGGCGGCCTCGAGTGGGCGCTGGCCTGCCGGGGCCGGGTGGCCTCCGACGCGCCGCGGACGCAGCTCGGGCTCCCGGAGGTGCAGCTCGGCCTGCTCCCCGGCGCCGGAGGCACGCAGCGCCTTCCCCGGCTCATCGGCGTCCAGGCGGCGCTGGACCTCGTCCTCACCGGGAAGGGAGTGCGTGCGGCCAAGGCGCGCAAGCTCGGCCTGGTCGACGAGGTGGTCCCCCAGGCCATCCTGATCGACGTCGCCATCGAGCACGCGCGGGCGCTGGTCTCGGGCGCGGGTCGACCGCACGGCGGCCCGCACCGGAGCCCGCGCGAGACCGTCACCCGCGCCGCGCTGGAGGGCAACCCGCTCGGGCGCCGGCTACTCTTCGCCGAGGCGCGGAAGCAGCTGCTCCGCAAGACCGGAGGCCACTACCCGGCGCCGGAGCGCGCGCTGGAGGTGGTGCGCGAGGGGCTGGACCGGGGATTCGAGGCCGGGCAGCGCGCCGAGGCCCGCGCCTTCGGCGACCTGCTGATGACCGACGTCAGTGCCCGCCTCCGCGAGCTCTTCTTCGCCACCACCGCGCTCAAGAAGGACAGCGGGGTGGATGGATCGGCAAAGGCCCGGCCGGTGCACAAGGTCGCGGTGCTGGGTGGCGGGCTGATGGGCGGAGGCATCGCCTTCGTCACCGCCGAGAAGGCCGAGCTGCCGGTCCGGATCAAGGAGCGCGACGACGCCTCCGCCGGCCGCGCGCTCTCCCACGTCCGGGGCCTGCTCGATCAGCGGGTCCGCCGCCGCCGGCTCGACCGCCGGGGGCTGGAGCGCATCCTCGCCCGGGTCACCACCACCAGCGATCTCTCCGGCTTCCATCGCGCCGACGTCGTCATCGAGGCGGTGTTCGAGGACCTCGCCCTCAAGCGCCGGATGCTCGCCGAGATCGAAGCCGCGACTCCCGACGGGACCATCTTCGCCTCCAACACGAGCTCCATCCCCATCGCTCGCCTGTCCGAGGGAAGCCGCCGCCCGGGCAACGTCATCGGGATGCACTACTTCAGCCCGGTGGAGAGGATGCCGCTGCTCGAGGTCATCACCCACCACGGCACCGACCCCTCGGTCGTCGCCACCTGCGTCGAGCTGGGCAAGAAGCAGGGGAAGACGGTCGTCGTCGTCCGCGACGGCCCCGGCTTCTACACCTCGCGGGTGCTCGCGCCCTACCTCAACGAGGCGGCCCACCTGCTCGTCGAGGGCGCGGAGATCGCCGCGGTGGACGGCGCGCTCCGGGCCTACGGGTTCCCGGTGGGCCCGTTCCAGCTCCTCGACGAGGTCGGCATCGACGTGGGCGAGAAGGTAAGCCACGTCCTCCACGACGCCTTCGGGGAGCGGATGACCCCGCCCGGAACCATGGCCTTGCTGGTGAAGGAGGGGCGCCTGGGCCGCAAGGCGAAGAAGGGCTTCTACCGCTACGACGTGAAGGGCAAGCCGGTGGACCCGAGCGTCTACGCCGCGCTTCCGGGCGGCGCGACCCGGGTCGCCTTCCCGGCGGAGGAGCTGGCCGAGCGCCCGGTGCTGCTCTTCCTCAACGAGGCGATCCGCTGCCTGGAGGAGGGCATCCTCCGGAGCGCACGCGACGGCGACATCGGGGCGGTGTTCGGCCTCGGCTTCCCGCCGTTCCGGGGCGGACCCTTCCGCGCCGCGGACGCGATGGGCGCGGCCGAGCTGCTCCGCCGCCTCGAGCACTGGCGGGAGCGGAAGGGTGCACGGTTCGAGCCCGCGCCCCTGCTCCGCCGGATGGCCGAGCGCGGCGAGCGCTTCCACCCCGCCGGCTGAAGCCGGGTCAGGCCGCGGCGGCCGCCGACGATCCCGGGGCCTCCTCCAGCAGGCGCACCGGGAGCACCATGGCGTTCAGCCCGGCGAACTGGAGCCGGCGCTGGATCTGGTACGCGGTCTCGTTGTGGAGCACGCGCTGGTACCAGCGCTCCTGCTCGAAGACCAGCTTCCCGGCGAAGAAGAGCGCTCGTGGGAACTCGCGCGCGACCTCCCGGCAGAGCTGGGTCGCCGTCTCCACCGCCTCGGTCCCCAGCGCCATCCGGGCGGTCGCCGCCAGCCCCAGCCCCTGCGCGAGGGCCACGTACTGGTCGAGCGCGGCGCGGGTCCGCTCCTTCACCTCCACCACCTCGGCGATGTCCCGGAAGGTCGCCGAGTCGATCACCCCGACCGAGAGGAAGACGAAGTTCTGGTAGTAGTTGGGGAAGAGCCGCTGGATGGTCAGGAGCGAGTGCACGCCGAGCCCGGCGTACCCGCCGACCATCAGCACCGCGGTGGGCTTCCTCGGATCGAGCTCGCGGACCGGCGCCTTCGTCTGCGGCATCGAGGGGAGGATGTCGTCGAGACGCCGGAGGCTCTGCTGTACCTTGCGGTAGTGGGCGCGGGTCCAGACGAACACGCCCACCACGGCGCCGGTGACGACGATGGTCACCCAGGCCCCCTCGCGGAACTTCTCGTAGACGTTCACCAGGAGGATGGAGAGGCAGAGCACGAGCCCGACGACGTGGATGGAGATGCGCCGCCTCCAGTCGGCGCGGGCCCGGCGCTCCCTCCACCAGAAGCGGCACATCGAGGCCTGGCTGAGGGAGAAGGTGATGAAGACGTTGATCGCGTACAGGGTCACCAGCGTGGTGATGTCCCCCTTCGTGTAGAGGAGCGCGAGCAGCGACGAGCCGCCCATCAGCAGCACGCCGTTCTGCATCGTCAGCCGGTCCGAGAGCTGGGCGAAGCGGTGCGGCGCCCAGCTGTCCACCGCCATGTTGGCCAGCACCCGGGGCCCGTCGATGAAGCCGGCCTGTGCGGCGACGAAGAGGAGCAGGGTTTCGGAGAGCAGGGTGATCCAGACGAACCACTGACCGACGGGCAGCCCCGCCAGCTGGAACGCGCCGGCGAACCGGCTCGCGAGGACGGCGTTCATCGTCTGGCCGGCCACCGGGGTGACGTGCAGCAGGAGGTAGGCGAAGGTGATGCCTCCTGCCGTGAGCGCGAGCGAGATGGCCATCAGCACCATGGTCCGCTTCGCGGTCTCCACCTTTGGCTCGCGCATGATCTGCAGGCCGTTGCTGACCGCCTCGATGCCGGTGTAGGTGCCCGCGCCCATCGAGTAGGCGCGCAGGAAGAGCGCGAACATCCCGCCGAGGCCTAGCGTCGCGACCCCCGTCGACAGCCCGCCCCGAACCTGCTCGGTCACGACGTGCACCTCGTCGACCCGGCTCAGCACCGAGCCGCCGATGAGCACGGCGTGCGTCAGCAGGAAGACCGCGAAGATGGGCGCGAGCACCGTGACCGACTCGCGCACCCCGCGGAGGTTGAGCAGGACCAGCACACCGATGGCCACCACCTCGACGGCGAAGCTCTGGCTGTGGAGCTGCGGTGGAAGGAAGCTGAAGATCGCCTCCGCCCCCGCGGCGACCGAGGTGGTGATGGTGAGCACGTAGTCCACCATCAGCGCGCTTCCGGAGACGACGCCGGCCCCCGGCCCCAGCAGGCGCGTGGCGACGATGTAGCCGCCGCCCCCGAACGGGAAGTGCTCGATGATCCGCGAGTACGCCGCGGCGATGATGATGACGGTGAAGGCGGTGGCGAGCGCCAGGAACGGCGCCAGCGCCACCTGCGACCCGAGCGCCTTGAAGGACTCCTCCGGGCCGTAGGACGAGGAGGACAGCCCGTCCGCGCCGAGCCCCACCCAGGCGAGGAAGGCCACCAGCGACAGATGGTGGAAGACGCCCGGGTCCTCGACGCTCCTGGGTCTCCCCACGAGCCATCTCCGCACCTTTCGCCTGAGCGGGGCCGGTTCCGGCGGAGGGACGGCAGGCGGCTCTGCGCGGCTGGGGTCCACGGTCGGGGGCGGCATGGGTCTAGTCCCGGCTCCCCACGGGGTGCAAACGCCCCTTCCGTTCCGCGGGGTTGCGCGGCACCCGGGTGGCCGCCGAGGCACCGGGCAGGGACGCGTCGGTCTGCTAGCCTCTTCTTTCACCCCCGAATGAACCTCTGGCTCGTCACCGCACAGGACGGCACCGCCAGCACGCTGGCCCGTGGACTGGAGGAGGCCGGCTGGAGCTGCACCCGCTTCGCGGAGGGCAGCGCGGTGGACGCCGCCGAGGGCGAGCTGCCCGACGCGCTGGTGCTCGTCGAGCCCTGTCCTCCCTGGGGCGCGGCGGGACTGCTCTCGCGGCTGCGGGCGAAGGAGCGGAACGGGAACCGGCCGGTGCTGGTGCTCGGCGTGGATGACGTCGAGTGGCGCACCCGGCTCCTCGACCTCGGTGCCGACGACGTGCTCCCGGCGAGCGTCCGCCTCGAGGAGCTGCTCGCGCGGCTTCGCCGGCGGACGGCGGTGTTCCGGCAAGCGGCGCCCCAGACCCAGGGCCCGGAGGACCGGGCCTCGGTGACGGATGCGCTCACCGAGGTGCACAACCGCCGCTACTTCCTCCTCCGCCTCGAGGACGAGTTCCGGCGCGCCCAGCGCTACGACAATCCGCTGGCGCTGGTCCTGGTGGACCTCGACCAGTTCCGGGGCATCAACGAGTCCTTCGGGCACCTGGTGGGCGACGGGGTGCTCCGGGCGGTCGCCCAGTGCCTCCTCGCCGCCGTCCGGGAGACCGACACCGTCGCCCGGACCGGCGGCGACGAGTTCGCCTGCATCCTCCCCCAGACCCACCTCGCCGGAGCGCTCACGGTGGCGGAGCGGATCCGCCGCGACGTCGCCGCCTTGCGCACCGGGCCGGCCGCCGACGTGCTCCTCACCGCGAGCGTGGGCGTCGGCAGTCACCCGGCGGTCGCCGTGCAGACCCCCGAGGAGCTGATCGGCGCCGCCGATGGCTGCCTCGCCCGGGCCAAGCGGGAGGGGCGCAACCGGGTGTGCCTGGCCGACCCGGGCCTCGGGGCCCTCCCGCGCGGGGTGGGGACGACCTGAGGCGGAAGGACCCGGAGCAGCGGGCCGTTCGCCTGCGCGCCTGGGTCGTCAGCGACCACAAGCACCCGTGGTGGGTATACAATGACCCCGGGTCCCTCGCCCCGCACAGGGTGAAACGGACCTGATCCCCGGGGGTTGGGGTGGCCAGGCGGGTGGCCGACCGGTTGCAACTCCCTGACATTCACTGGAAGCCCGTCAGATGGAGCCTGCGCTCAGGATGTCGCCTGCACAGGGGCGGCTGCTCGTGGTGGACGACGAGGAAAACATCCTCAAGTCGCTCCGTCGCGTGCTCCGCGGCGGTGACTGGGAGATTCGCACCGCGCTCGACGGCGAGCGGGGGCTGAAGGTCCTCGACCAGTTCACCCCCGAGGTCGTCATCTCGGACTTCCGGCTCCCGGGCATGAACGGGGCCGATTTCCTAGCCCAGGTGAAGCAACGCATCCCGCTCGCGCAGCGGATCATGCTCACCGGCCACGCCGACCAGCGGGCCATCGAGGAGGCCATCAACCGCTCCGAGATCTTCCGCTTCATCGCCAAGCCCTGGAACGACTCGGCGCTGCTCCTCACCGTCCAGAGCGCCTTCGAGCAGTACAAGGTCCAGGCCGAGAACGCCCACCTCCAGGAGGTCACCCGGGCGCAGAACGAGGAGCTCCGGGCCCTCAACGCCGAGCTGGAGGAGCGGGTGCAGCAGCGGACCCGGCTCCTCGTCGTCGCCAAGCGCGAGTGGGAGCTCTCCTTCGACTCGCTGGACCTTCCCCTGGCGGTGGTGCGGGGCGCGGACCACAGCGTCCGCCGGGCGAACGTCGCCTATGCCCGCGTCGCCGGCCGGCCGGTCCAGGGCGTGAGCCAGAACCCGCCGTGCCACCAGTTCCTGTTCGGGCGCGAGACCCCCTGCACCGGCTGCCCGCTGAAGAAGGCCATCTCCAGCGGCAAGGAGGGGCGGGCGGAGATCGAGCACAAGGGAAGAATCTACGTCCTCGACGTCTACCCCATGGCGGAGGAGGGGCAGGCGGTGTGTGCCTACCGGGACGTCACCGACGAGCGGACCATGACCGCGCGCCTGGTCGAGACCGAGAAGATGGCCGCGGTGGGGCAGCTGGCCGGAGGCGTGGCCCACGAGATCAACAACCCGCTGGCCGGCATCCTCACCTTCGCCCAGCTGATGAAGCGCGACGCGGGCCGGGCGAAGGGCGACCTCGACTCGCTGCAGCTCATCGAGGAGTCGGCGCTCCGCTGCAAGCGCATCGTCGAGAGCCTCCTGCAGTTCAGCCGCCGCTCCCAGGAGGGCGACCGCCGTCCCTTCGACCTGAACCGCTGCGTGGAGGACGCGGCGTTCCTCTTCCAGGCCCAGCTCAAGAAGCTGCCCGAGGCCACCATCGAGGTGCTCACCGCCGCCGACCTGCCCGAGGTGATCGGCGACACGAGCCAGATGGGGCAAGTGCTCCTGAACCTCCTCCAGAACGGGCTCTACGCGCTGGACAGGAGGCGCGGCGCGCTGACCGTCACCACCGGCCGGCGGGACACCCACGTCTTCTTCAGCGTGCGCGACACCGGCACCGGCATCGAGGCCTCGGTGCTGCCCCGCATCTTCGAGCCTTCCTTCACCACCAAGCCGCCCGGTGAGGGCACGGGACTCGGTCTCGCGATCGCATACCGGATCGTCCAGGACCACGGCGGCCGGTTCGAGGTTCAGAGCATTCCCGGTGAGGGGTCGACCTTCACCGTTCTTCTCCCCATCCCACCCACGTCTTTCCCGTCTGTGAGGAACTGATGAGCAAGCGCCCTGGCAAGATTCTGGTCGTGGATGACGACAAGGTCGTCCTCCGGGCCGTCACCGAGATACTTCAGCGAGAGGGCTACACCGTCGTGGCGATCGACGATGCGGTGGAAGGCCTCGCCGCCTCCAAGGACCCCACGGTCGACGTGGCGGTGCTCGACATCCGGATGCCGCACCTGTCCGGCATGGACCTGCTCCGGGCCATCAAGCAGGCCCGCCCCGACGTGGAGGTGGTGATGATGACCGCCTTCGCCACGGTGGAGACGGCGGTCGAGGCGGTGAAGGCCGGCGCCTACGACTACCTGACCAAGCCCTTCTCCAACATCGACGAGGTCAGCCTCACCGTCGCCAAGGCGCTGGAGCGGAAGCAGCTCAAGGACCGCACCCGGGTCCTCGAGGAGCAGCTCAGCGTCAAGGGCCAGTTCGAGGACCTCATCGGCCAGTCGTCCCAGATGCGGGCGGTGTTCAAGCTGGTCGAGACGGTCAGCTACTCCAGCGCCACCGTCCTCATCCAGGGCGAGAGCGGCACCGGCAAGGAGCTGGTCGCTCGGGCCATCCACTACCGGAGCCCCCGGAAGGACAAGCCCTTCATTGCGGTGAACTGCTCGGCCCTGACCGACACCCTGCTCGAGTCCGAGCTCTTCGGCCACGTGAAGGGGAGCTTCACCGGCGCCACCGCCAACAAGAAGGGTCTCTTCGAGGCGGCCGACGGCGGGACCATCTTCCTCGACGAGATCGGCGACGTGCCGCCGGCCACCCAGGTCCGCCTCCTCCGCGTCCTCCAGGAGGGCGAGGTCAAGCGGGTGGGCGCGAACGACACCATCAAGGTGGACGTCCGCGTCATCGCCGCGAGCAACGTGGACCTCGCCCGGGCCAAGGACCAGGGCAAGTTCCGCGAGGACCTCTTCTACCGGCTCAACGTCATCACCGTCTCGCTCCCGCCGCTGCGCGATCGTCCCGAGGACGTCCCGCTCCTGGCCGGCCACTTCCTCCGGATGTACGCGGGGAAGATGGGCAAGAAGGTGACCGGCATCTCGCCGCAGGCGATGGAGGCCCTGGTCTGCCACCGCTGGATGGGCAACGTCCGCGAGCTGGAGAACGTCATCGAGCGCGCGGTGGTGCTCACCTCGCGCGAGGTGGTGGACGTGGAGGACCTGCCGCAGCAGCTGCGCGAGTCGCCGGGCGGCGGCGGGGACGTCGAGGTGCTCAGCCTCGCCCACCTCCCCTACGCGGAGGCCAAGCGGCTGGCGATGCGGGCCTTCGAGCGGCGATACCTCTCGGCGCTGCTGGAGAAGAGCGGGCACAACGTCTCCAGCGCGGCGCGCGCCGCCGGCGTCGACCGGAGCAACTTCCGCCGCCTCCTCAAGCAGTACGAGGTGGTCCGCGGGCCGCTCCAGCAGCCGCTTCCGAAGTCCAAGCCGGAGCCGATGAGCGCCTGAGGCGCGGGCCCCGGAGACTCCATCCGGAGGGCCGCCCTCCCGGGCACCGCGTCCCGGGGTGCGTCCCTGACGGGAAAGAAGAGGGCCCGCCCGGCGCCTGCCTCTGGCACGCGCCCGGGTGGGCCCTCGGTTTTTTCGGGCGGCTCTGGCAAGGTCCGCCGCCCGGGATGGGTGGGCAGCTGCGCAGATGGCTTCCGAGGGCGCTCTGGCTCGCGACCGGGGTCGTCGTGCTCGCGGTCTTCGTCGTCCTCTGGCGGACCTCGACCGTCTGGCCGGCGCACCTGCTCCGGCGAGACCTGGAGGCCAGGGGGACCGCCCGCTTCGCGCGCCCGCCGCACGTCCAGCCGCCCGGGCCGGGGACGTTCGGCGCGCAGGCCGGCGAGGCCTGGGACGCGCTCGCCCTGCTCGAGGCGGGCTCGGCGGACGTCGAGCTCTGCCGGGCGGTGCGCGAGGGCGAGCAACCGCTGACCGCGCTCTCGCCTTCCTGCCGGCGCGAGGGCGCCGCGGCGGCCGGGGCGCTGGACCGGCTCCTCCGGGCGACCCATGCCGCCGAGGCGGGGCCCCCGCCGGGCCTCGGGACGCTCGACGTCCCCACGCCCGAGGGTCGTCCCCGGGGATGGTCCACGCTCCCCTACGCGGGGAAGCTCGGAGCGCTGCGCCTTCGCCAGCTGTTCTCCGAGGGAGACCTGGCCGGGGCGGTGCGGGTGTGCGTGGATCTCCAGGCGCTGGCCCGGGACGCCTCCTGGGGCACCGGGCTCGCCGGGCGGCTCCCGGCGCTCGCGGTGGAGGAGGTCTCCTTCCGCCCCTGCGTGGCGGCGCTCGACGTCGCCCCGACGGCGGTGAAGCGGACCGTCGAGGTGGAGCTCGGCCGGGTGGAGGAGGGAACCCCGAGCTACTCCGACGTCGTCGCCGAGTATGCGCTCGGCGTGCGCGCGCAGGCATTCGGGCAGTACCTCGGCATCGCCCGCTGGGCGCAGGAGGGTGGCCCGCCGCGGCGGATGGACTGGCGCTCCACGCTCGAGCTCGGGGATGCCTGGCACCGCATCGACGCGCGGCTGGCCGAGGCGGTGAAGGCCGCGGCGCTGCCCATGCCCGGACGGGCGGACCGGCTGGACCTCCTGGCCTCGGGCGAGCGGCCCCTGCTCAACCCGCGGGCCGCCTACGCGCTGCCCCAGCTGGGGCGCGCGGCGCGCTCCGATGCCCGCGCCCGTTCCCAGCTGCACCTGCTCCGCGGCGTCGTCGCGGCCGACCTCCTTCGCACCGAGCGGGGCCGCTGGCCGTCGGCGGAGGAGCTCGCGGCGGCGCTGGGCGACGGCTCCGGCCCGCGGCTCCGCGTGGAGCCGAACGGGCCCCTGCTCACGCTCGTCGACCCCTCCGTTCCCCGCGGCGAGCTGGTCGTCACCATCCGCCCGGACCCCTGAGCCGCCCCCGCCGCCCGTGCCGGCCGCGCATGGGAGGGTTGCCGTGCACGCCGTCGGGGGAAGGGGTACTGCGGAGCCCATGAGCGACTTCAAGGACCACTTCTCGTCGACCGCCACCGGCTATGCGGCGCACCGCCCCGTCTACCCGCGCGCCGTCGCCGAGGCGCTCGCCGAGCGTTCGCCGGGACGGGGCCTGGCCTGGGATGCGGGGTGCGGGTCCGGACAGCTCTCGGTGGTGCTGGGCGAGGTGTTCGGAGAGGTGGCGGCCACCGACGCCAGCGCCGCGCAGATCGCCGCCGCCACGCCGCACCCCCACGTTCGCTACACGGTCGCCCCGGCCGAGAGGAGCGGGCTTCCCGGGGGGAGCGTGGACTGCGCCGTGGCCGCCCAGGCGGCGCACTGGTTCGACCTCGACGCCTACTACCGCGAGGTGCGCCGGGTGGGCCGGCCCGGCGCGCTGGTGGCCCTGGTCACCTACGCAGTGATGCAGGTCGACCCCGCGGTGGAGGACGTCGTCGCCCACTTCTACTGGAAGACGCTGGAGGGCCACTGGCCGGCGGAGCGACGGCTGGTGGAGGAAGGCTACCGGTCGCTGCCCTTTCCCTTCGACCCGGTGGAGGCGCCGCCGCTCGCGCTCGAGCACCGCTGGAGCGCCGAGCAGCTCCTCGGCTACGTGGGCACCTGGTCCGCCGTCCAGTCGCTGAGGAAGGCCGGCCGGGGGAGCGAGCTCGAGCGGTTCGGCCAGGAGGTCCGGAAGGCGTGGGGCGATCCGGCGACGCCCCGGATCATCCGCTGGCCCCTGTCCCTGCGTCTCGGCCGCGTCACCTCCCGGGCGGCCTGAGCGTGTCAGCTCTCCGGGCTCCGCGCTCGCGACCAGGCCCGCGCGCCCGCCCCGACGAGCACCGCTCCGAGCAACGCGGCGACGATCCACCGCCCGCGGGCCCACGGCCCCTCCGGGCGGGGGACCACCTCCGAGTCGCCGAGGAGCAGGTAAGGGGCCCAGCTCGCCGGGGGAGCGCCGGCCTCGCGCCTGGCGCGCTTGGCGGAGGCGAGGGCCCGGCCCACGGACTCGCCGCGATCGAGGTGAGCGTAGAAGACCTCGAAGAGCTGGGCCGACTCGTCGTCGCGGACGCTCTGGAGGCTGGCCACCACGGTGCTGGCCCCCGCCTCGAAGAACGCACGGGCGAGGCTGAGCGTCCCCTCTCCGCGGAGCACCACGCCTCCCGAGGCCCGGCAGGCGGAGAGGACCACCGTCGTGCCGCCCAGGCCGAGCCGGGAGATCTCCCCGACCGTCAACCGCCCGTCCTCCGCTCCCTCGGGCCGGAGCAGCACCGCGGAGCGCTCGGGGTCTCCCAGGTCGAGCACGGCGTGCGTCGCCAGGTGAATCACCGAGTAGGGGGCCGCCGCGGCTCTCTTGAAGCGCTCCTCGGTCGCGTCCTCGCCCGAGAGGAGCACCCGGGAGCCCGGAGCACGTTCCAGCGCGCGGGCCGCCTCGCTCCGGCTCCCGGGGAGGCCCAGCTCTCCATGTACGCCCGCCCGGGAGAGGTCCTGCCGCATCGCCTCGGGTAGCACCGGATCGGCGACCGCCAGCGTGCCACCACCGCCTCCACGCCGGCCGGTCCGGAGCCGCAGCCAGACCGCGCCGGAGGGGACGACGGCCACCCGGTAGGTGTCGGCCAGGAAGGGGCCGCCGGCCCCGACCCGGAGCGCCTCCAGGGGAAGGCGGTGGAGGATTCCGTCCGGCACCACCACCAGCGAGTGAATGCCCGGCGGGAGGAGGCGAGCCACCGGCGCGAAGAGACGCTCGTACAGAATCGCCCCGCCCTCGGCGTCCGAGCCGTCCCTCCGCTCGAGGAGCGAGAGCCAGAGCGAGACCGGGGCCTCGAGCTCGGCCGCGCCGGGGATGGGCACCGCGCGGACCTGCTCGCGGGTGAGCACCACCACCCAGGAGGGCCCTTCCGGATAGGGCGCACGCAGCTCGGGGACGGAGCTCCACTGCTGGAAGGACACCAGGGCCTCGTCCGGCCGCAACGCCGCCTGCAGCGCTTCCACGGAGGGCGGCTCCGGAGCCACCTCCGGCTGGCGGTCGAGGGTCCGCTGCCGCTCCATCCGGCGCAGGCGGGGGACGAGCTCGCACCGCTCGGCCCGCGAGACCGTGGGGTCGAGCAGCGTCCGGTGCACGGCGCGAATGGCGTCCTCGGATGCGTCCGCGGGCCGGGTCTCGGGCCGGACAAGCTCCTCGAGGAGGGCCTGGGCCCGGAACCGCTCCATGGTGACCAGCGCCTCGACGACCTGAGCGCGCCCCGGGTCCGGCGCCGCGGCGGCGAGCAGCTGCCCGGCCACGAGCTCGTAGGCGAAGGCCTGCGCGTCCTGGTAGCGCATGCGGGTCCGGACGTCGGTCTGCGCGCGCCGGAGCGTGCCCAGCCGCTCGAGTGCGGCGAGGGCGTCTTCCCGCGCCCGTGCTGGCTCGCCGGAGCGCCAGCGCACCCAGGCCCGCAGGAGCAGGCTGTGCGCCACCTCCCATGCGTTGTCCCCGGCCTCGGCCCGAGCGAGCGCCGCGTCGGCCAGCGCGAGCGCCTCCGCGCTCCGGGGAGCCGGGCCTTCCGCCAGGTCGCGCGCCATGAGCCACTCGGCGTACCAGGGGTAGCTCCACCCCTTCCGTCGGCGGTACCCCTCCAGCGCCTCGGTGAGCAGACGCCGGCCCTCGTCCGAGGGGCCAAGCAGGAGCGCGAGCTCGACCCGCGTGGCGAGCGCGCCCGCGGCCACGTCGCTGATCGCGACCTCGAGCCCCAGCCGGTCCTGCTCGCGCAGCGCCGCTCGCAGGAGGCGCTCGGCATCACCGCGGTCGAACCTTCCGTGGAGGGTGAGGTCGGTGGCGGCCGCAGCCTGGCCCGCCAGCGTCGTCGCGCGGAGGGGCGAGCCGGGCTCGGCCAGGTCGAGCAGCTCGGTCAGCACGGCGAGCCTCCGCTCGTTCGCCCCGAGCATGCCGGCGAGGAAGGCCCGCTGGGCGTGGAGGAGAGAGCGCATCCAGCGGGGGTCCTCCCCGCCGAGCCGGTCCAGCCTCTCCAGTGCGCGCTCCGCCTTGGCGAGGTCGTCGGTCTTGGTGGACCAGCGGAGCCACCAGAGCTGGGCCAGGCGGCGGAGGTGCAGATCGTCCCCGCACTCGGCGACCTGCTCGGCCTCCTCGACCAGCTGGAGCGAGGTCTCGTCACAGCGTGACTCGCTCATGCAGCGCTGCCCCAGTCGGCTGAGGAGCGCCGCGACCAGACCTGCCGGGTCGGGCGACCGGCGAAACAGATCGACGGCCCGCGCATACTGCGCCTCGGGCACGTACTCGCCGGCGAACGAGCGGTGGAGCCCCTGGTACAGGAGGGCGTAGGGATCCTCCGGTCGGGCACGGAGCCGGCGGTCCAGGAACGACTGCACCGAGGGGCTCGCACCGGGCCCGAGAGCGAAGAGGCAGAGGTAGCCCTCGTCCGAGGCCGGGCTCCGGTCGAGCACCGCCTCGCACTTCCGGAGCGCAGGGGACCGCCCGTCGGCGGCGGCGCCCGACCCCGGCGCGAGCGCGAGGGCGACCAGGAGCCAGCGCGCGTGGAGACAGGGCCGCACGGCAGCGACGTTAGCCGTGGTGCCCGGATGTGGTTAACTCGGCGCCCGTGAACGGAAACTCCCGCGCCAGTTCGCGGGGCGGGAGCGGGCCGGCCGAGATTCGCGCCCTCCTCCTCCGGGCCGTCGCCCGCCATTGCCCGCGGGAGCTCCACAGCCAGCAGGAGGACCTGGTTCACACCGCGTGGCTGCGGATCGTCGAGCGGGAGGGGGGTGAGGATTTCACCCGCCTCGAGCCGTCCTACTTCTGGAGGGTCGCTTTCACGGTGGTCATCGACGAGATTCGCAGGAGGGGCGCCCGGGCCACCCAGGCCCGCGCGCTCGAGGCGCTCCCGGTCGCGGTCGCCCCCGGGCCCGATCTGGGCGCGGAGATCCGCGACTGCGTGGAGAAGCTTCCGGCCTCCCGCCAGCTCCCGGTCATCCTCCACCTCCAGGGCTTCCGGAACATCGAGGTGGCACGTGCCTGCCAGTGGACGGAGAAGCGGGCCGAGAACCTCGTCTACCGGGGGCTGGAGCAGCTCCGGCGATGCCTGGAGGCCAAGGGGCTCGACGCGCCATGACCCTCGATGCCGAGAGGCTGCGCTCCGAGTTCCAGTCCGCGGAGGGAACCGCCCCGGGTGAGACCTGCCCCGCGCCCGAGCTGTTCTGGCAGCTGGTCCGGGGAGAGCCCCCCGCCCGCCAGCTGGGCTCGCTCGTCCGGCACACGCTCCGCTGCAGCGCGTGCGGCTCGGCCCTGCGGCTGGCGCGGGACCTCGAGACGAACGTCGAGGGACCGGTGGTCGTCTCCCCACGACCGCTCGGGCGGACCCGGCTCTGGCTCGGTCTCGCCGCCGGCCTCGGCGTGGCCTCGGCGCTGGCGGTCCTCGTGCGCGCCCCGGCTCCGTCCGGGCGCACCGGCATGGTGCTCGAGCGGGGACCGGCCGCGGGAGCGATGCGCTCGCTGGTCCCGGCCGGGCCACGGCCGCGCACCGGGCTGGTGCTGGCCTGGACCCCGTTCCCCGGCGCGCTTCGCTACGTGGTGACGCTGGCCTCGCCGAAGCTCGAGGTGCTCTACAAGCAGGCCGGGGTCCGGGAGACCGAGCTCCGCGTGCCTCCGGAGGTCCTGGCCAAGCTTCCGTCCGGAGCGCGGCTGGTCTGGAAGGTCGAGGCCGTGCTCGGCGACGGCGAGGTCCAGGAGTCGCCGGCGTTCGATCTCGTTCTCGAGTGACAGGGGG
>Ga0335080_10001895_pt1 | contig 20759 bp, 15 predicted proteins | sample Lox_Sample_34_FD_206720 | JGI IMG/M metagenome (GOLD analysis project Ga0335080, IMG submission 206720) | Soil microbial communities from Loxahatchee National Wildlife Refuge, Florida, United States - Lox_Sample_3.4 | ecosystem: Environmental > Terrestrial > Soil > Wetlands | place: USA...
ACCCAGCCGCGCATCACGGTTGGTGCCAATGGTTTCAGCTTCGGCTCCGCCGACTCAAATTTCATGGTGGCCCTGCACGGCGTGGTGCAGGTGGATAGCCGCACCTTTCAGCAAAATGACAAGGTGCCGGGCAATGACGGCATTTTGTTGCGCCGGGCGCGCCCGATCCTTTCCGGGACCGTGTATCGCGACTTTGACTTCCTGTTTGTGCCGGAATTTGGAAACGGCACACCCGGGGCCACCAGTTCCGCGACCACGCCGAGTATTTATGATGCCTATGTGAATTATCGCTACTCACCGGCGTTCCAGATCCAGGCGGGCAAATTCAAGGCACCAGTCGGGCTGGAGCAATTGCAGGCGGACGTCAACACCTCTTTCAATGAACGATCGCTGGTCACGGACCTGGTGCCGAACCGGGACGTGGGTTTTGAACTGCACGGTGATATTGCCGGCGGCGTGTTGAGTTATGCGGCCGGCATCTTCAATGGTGTGGGCGATGCGCGCAACTCGAGCAACACCGGGTTTCAGGACAACCGGGAGTTTGATGGACGATTGTTCATCCAGCCATTCAAGCAAACCAGCCTCAAGCCCCTGCAAAACCTGGGCTTTGGTGTCGGCGGCAGTTATGGAGATTCATCCGTCTCCAACACCCTCGGCCTGCCCAACACGACCGGCGGGTCGCAGCCAGGATACTTCACGGACGGACAGCAGCAGTTCTTCGCCTACACCAACGGCGTGGTGGCCGGCCAGACCCACTGGCGGCTGTCGCCGCAGGGCTGTTATTACTACGGCCCGCTGAGTTTGATGGGGGAATATGCGATCTCCGACCAGGATGTCCGCCATGGCACCCATTCGGCGGATTTGCACAACACCGCCTGGGAAGTCTCCGGCGGCTGGGTGTTGACGGGTGAGGACGCCACGTTCAATGGTGTGGCGCCGAAGCATCCATTTGATCCGCGCATTGGGCAGTGGGGTGCGGTACAGGTGGTGGGTCGTTACGCGGAACTGGACATCGACAACGCGGCCTTTCCGTATTTCGCGAATCCAGATGCTTCTGCGTCCTCGGCGAAGGCGTGGTCGGTGGGGTTGAACTGGTATTTGAACCGCAACGTCCGGGTGAACGCCAGTTACTCCCACACGGCGTTCACGGGCGGCGGAAACGCCTCCGGCAGCGCGGCCGTCTCGGCGCCGGGCAGTGTCACCGGTCATTCGGAAGAGGTGTTTTTCACCCGCGTGCAAATCGGCTTTTAACCGGCCAAATTATTACGATCTCATGAAAACATTTTTGAAAATTCTGATTCCGCTGGCCTTCGCACTCGCCATTGCGGCTGGCGCAAAAGACATCAAGCTCCTGAACGTTTCGTACGACCCGACGCGCGAATTGTATCAGGATTACAATGCCGCCTTTGCCAGATATTGGAAGGCGAAGACTGGCAACGACGTGGTCGTGGCACAATCGCACGCCGGCTCCGGCAAGCAGGCGCAGTCCGTCATCAACGGGCTCGAAGCCGACGTGGTCACTCTCGCGCTGGCGTATGACATTGATGCCATTTCCCAACAGGCACAACTGTTGCCCGCCAACTGGCAAAAGCGTCTGCCGGACAACAGTGCGCCTTACACCTCAACCATCGTGTTTCTAGTGCGCAAAGGAAACCCGAAAGGCACCCGGAATTGGGATGACCTCGTGAAATCAAACGTCGTGGTGGTGACGCCCAACCCGAAAACCTCCGGCGGCGCGCGCTGGAATTATCTCGCCGCCTGGGCGTTTGCGCTGGACCAATACGGCCACGACGATGCCAAAACGCGCGACTTCGTCAGGCGGCTTTACAAGAACGTGCCGGTGCTTGACTCCGGCGCGCGCGGCTCGACCACCACCTTTGTCGAACGCGGCATCGGTGACGTGTTGCTGGCGTGGGAAAACGAGGCGCATCTGGCCATCAAACAGTTCGGCACCGACAAGTTTGACATCGTCACGCCGCCGTTGAGCATCCTGGCCGAGCCGCCGGTGGCGGTGGTGGACAAGGTGGCGAAGAAGCACGGCACGGCCGATGTGGCGCAGGCTTATCTCGAATACCTTTATTCCGACGAAGGCCAGGACATCGCCGGCCGGAATTTTTACCGGCCGCGATCGGAAAAGGCCGCGGCGAAATACGCCGGCCAGTTTGCCCCCGTGAAACTCGTCACCGTGGACGAGGTCTTCGGCGGCTGGCAGAAAGCGCAGAAAACCCATTTCGCCGACGGCGGCGTCTTCGACCAGATCTTCCAACCCTGAAACCGGTTCGTGGGTCCTTCTCAAAGGAGAAATCGCCAGCCCAAATCGAAAACCTTATGTCAATCGTTGCAGTTCAATCCTCAATCATCGCCCAACCGCCATCGGCACACCGGCGTTCCATTGCCGACCTGCGCGCGCCGCTGGATCAAATTGCCGCCCATTCGCCGAATCTGGTGGCGAACCACGAAGCGCGCTTCCTGGTCGGAGGCGAAACCTATACCTTGTCGCGATATTTATTTGTCGGCCCCCGAGGCGGCGATACGCCAATTCGTGTCGGCATTTTTGCGGGAATACATGGCGACGAACCGGAAGGGGTGCACGCGACGGTCCGGTTCATCAAATTACTGGAAGCCAACCCGGAACTGGCCGCCGGTTATTATCTGTCGTTTTACCCGGTCTGCAATCCGACCGGCTTCGAGGACGGCACGCGCCATTCGCGCGGCGGCAAGGATTTAAACCGCGAATTCTGGGGCAACTCCAGCGAGCCTGAAGTCCGGCTGTTGCAGGCCGAATTGGTTTCGCGTTCGTTTAATGGAATCATTTCATTGCACACCGATGATACGAGCGACGGTTTTTATGGCATCGTGCGCGGCGCGACGTTGACCAAGCATCTCATTGAGCCCGCGTTGCAGGCCGCCGGGAAATTCCTGCCGCGTGACCAGCGTCCGGTCATCGACGGTTTTCCGGCGCACAACGGCGTCATCCGCGACGCCTACGACGGGGTGTTGAGCGCGCCGCCGAAAATCTGCCCGCGTCCGTTTGAAATCATTCTCGAAACACCCCCGGCGCCGCCGGCCTTTTTGAAGGAATGCGCGTTCGTCACGGCGCTCGCCACCATTTTGACCGAGTACCGCCAGTTCATCGCTTACGCGCCCAACCTGTGAAGATTTATGAGCAAAATATACAATGACATCACTGCAACCATCGGCAACACGCCACTCGTGCGGCTGAACCACACGGCTAAAAAACACGGCGCGGTCGCCGACGTGCTGCTCAAGCTCGAATTCTTCAACCCGTTGTCCAGCGTCAAGGACCGCATCGGGGTGGCGATGATTGACGACGCGCTCAAGGCGGGAAAAATCAAACCGGACACGGTGCTCATCGAGCCGACCAGCGGCAACACCGGCATTGCGCTGGCGTTTGTGGCGGCGGCGAAGGGATTGAAATTGATTTTGACGATGCTAGAAACGATGAGCCGGGAGCGGCGCAAGCTTTTGAAAATTCTGGGCGCGAAACTGGTTTTGACCGAGGGTGCCAAGGGCATGAAAGGCGCGATTGCCAAAGCTGAGGAACTGAATCAAAAAATTCCGAACAGCGTCATCCTCCAGCAATTTTCCAATCCGTCGAACCCGGTGATTCATCGCCAGACGACCGCCGAGGAAATCTGGCGCGATACCGACGGCCGGGTGGATTTTGTCGTCGCGGGCGTCGGCACCGTCGGCACCCTCACCGGCGTGGCCGAGGTCATCAAACAACGCAAGCCGTCGTTCAAGGCCGTGGCCGTTGAGCCGGCCAAGTCGCCGGTTATTGCCGGCGGCCAGCCCGGCCCGCACAAATTGCAGGGCATCGGCGCCGGTTTTATTCCGACAAACCTGAACCCGAAAATCGTGGACGAAGTCATCCCGGTGAACGAGGAGGACTCCGGCCCGGTTTCCAAGGAGGTCAACCGGCTCGACGGCATCCCCGCGGGCATATCCAGCGGCGCGGCGATCTGGGCGGCGCTGCAACTGGCCAAACGCCAGGAAAACAAGGGGAAAACCATCGTCGCCATCGTGCCGTCATCAACCGAACGTTATCTTTCGACGTGGCTATTCGCCGACATCAACACCGATGCCGACGACATCACCGGTTTGATGCCCGCAGCCGCGTAAAGAATTGCTTTCGTTGCAAGTTACCAACGGTTATACCGCTGACAGACGATTTTCATGGCAAGGAAAACTACCAGCGTGATGCCCGGATTCAAGCTGACGCTCGGCTACACGGTGCTTTATCTCGGGCTCATCGTCCTGATTCCGCTGGCGTGCACGTTTTGGAAAACAAGCGCGCTGACGTGGGACCAGTTCTGGCACACGGTCACCGCGCCGCGCGTGCTGGCGTCGTACCGGTTGAGCTTCGGCGCGTCATTTCTGGCGGCACTCATCAATCTGTTCTTCGGCCTGCTGGTCGCCTGGGTGCTGGTGCGCTACGAATTTTGGGGCAAGCGGTTCGTGGACGCGCTGGTGGACCTGCCGTTCGCGCTGCCGACGGCGGTGGCCGGCATCGCGTTGACGGCCATCTACGCGCCGAACGGCTGGCTTGGCCAGTTGCTGGCGCCGCTGGGACTCAAGGTGGCCTACACGCGGCTCGGAGTGCTGGTCGCGCTCACGTTCATCGGGCTGCCGTTCATCGTCCGCACCGTGCAACCGGTGTTGGAGGACCTCGATCCCGGTTTTGAAGAATCCGCCGCCAGCCTGGGGGCGACCCGCTGGCAGACATTCTGGCGCGTCATTCTCCCAATGCTGCGGCCGCCGCTGCTGACCGGCTTCACGCTGGCGTTTGCCCGCGCGCTCGGCGAATACGGCTCGGTCGTTTTCATCGCCGGCAACATGCCCATGAAAACCGAAATCACGCCGCTGCTCATCATCACCAGGCTCGAGGAATTCGATTATCCGGGCGCCACCGCCATCGCCGTCGTGATGCTCGTCGTTTCCTTCGCGCTGCTGCTCACCATCAATTTTCTCCAGTGGTGGGGTCATCGTTACCATGCCCCAGTTTGATTTATGAATCCCGTTCTCCCGCCTTCCGTCCCGCACCGCGACGTCCATCGCCGCGTGACGGCCGAGCCGCCGTTCGTGCGTTGGCTGCTCATCGGCACGGCGCTGTTGTTTCTGGGATTGTTCCTGGTCGTGCCGCTGGCGGCGGTTTTTGCGGAAGCGTTCGCCAAGGGCATCGGTTTCTATCTGCACACGTTCAATGACGCGAACACGCTGGCCGCTATCAAGCTGACGTTTATTGCCGCCGGCATTGCTGTTCCGCTGAATTGCATCTTCGGCCTGGCGGCGGCGTGGGCGATTGCCAAGTTTGATTTCCGCGGCAAAACCATGCTCATCACGCTCATTGACCTGCCGTTCTCGGTTTCACCGGTTGTGTCCGGCATGATTTACGTGCTGCTGTTTGGCGCGCAGGGCTTGCTCGGTCCGTGGCTGCTGGCCCACGATATCCGGATCATTTTTGCCGTTCCAGGCATCGTACTGGCGACGATGTTTGTAACGTTCCCATTTGTGGCGCGGGAATTGATACCCCTCATGCAGGCGCAGGGCCGGACCGAGGAGGAAGCGGCGCGAGTGCTGGGCGCCAGCGGCTGGCAGACGTTCCGGCGGGTGACCCTGCCGAACATCAAGTGGGGACTGTTGTACGGCGTCATCCTGTGCAACGCGCGGGCGATGGGCGAATTCGGCGCGGTGTCAGTCGTGAGCGGCCATATCCGTGGCCAGACCAACACCATCCCGCTGCACGTTGAAATTTTGTACAACGAATATAATTTTGTCGGGGCCTTTGCCGTGGCATCACTGCTGACGTTCCTGGCAGTCGTTACGCTGGCTCTGAAAACCTGGGTGGAACATAAAAACGCCGCATTGCGCGGGACGGATGGCTGATTCAAACGCATGAGTGTCGAAGTCCGCAACATCACAAAGAAATTCGGGCAGTTTACCGCGCTCGACAGCGTGAGCCTGAAGATCGAATCCGGCGAACTCGTCGCGTTGCTCGGACCGTCGGGATCAGGCAAGACGACGCTGCTTCGCATCATCGCCGGACTGGAGTTCCCCGATTCCAGCGACGCGCAGGTTTTGTTTTACGGCGAGGACGTGACCATGATTCCCGCGAGTGAGCGCAAGGCCGGTTTTGCGTTTCAGCATTACGCGCTGTTCCGGCATCTGAACGTCTTTGAAAACATCGCGTTCGGTCTGCGGGTCCGTCCGCGGGCGACCCGGCCGTCCGAGGCGGAAATTCGCGCCCGGGTGGAGAATCTGTTGAAGCTTGTCCAGCTTGAGCCGCTCGCCAGACGATTTCCGTCGCAACTCTCCGGCGGCCAGCGCCAGCGCGTTTCGCTGGCCCGCGCGCTGGCGGTCGAGCCGAAAGTATTGCTGCTGGACGAACCTTTCGGGGCGCTTGACGCGAAGGTACGGAAGGAACTGCGCCGCTGGTTGCGCAAATTGCATGACGAAATCCACATCACCACGCTGTTTGTGACGCACGATCAGGAAGAGGCGCTGGAAGTGGCCGACCGCGTGGCGATTCTGCGCGTCGGCCGGGTCGAGCAAATCGGCACGCCGGAGGAAATTTACGACAATCCGGCTTCACCGTTCGTTTATGATTTTCTCGGCAACGTGAACCTGTTCAGCGGCCGGATGCGCGACGGCGCCGTAGTCATCGGCGAGACGAAAATCGAGATGCCGGATACCGCCGGGGAGACGGACACGGACGCCATCGCTTTCGTGCGGCCGCATGACATTCGCGTCACCCGCGAGCCGGGCGGCCCGGCGACGCTGGCGGCGCGGGTCATACGCAGCAATGCCGCGGGACCGCTGGCGAATCTTGAGCTGGTGCGGCTCGACACCGGCGGACAGTTTACGGTGCAATTAGGCAAGGAACAGTTCCAGCAGCTACAGTTGAAAGCGGGCGAACAGGTGTTCGTGGAATTGCGGAACGTGAAGGTCTTTGCCGAGGATTATTCGATTTGAACCCGGCAACAAATCCTGAGAGGCTGGTGCCAATGTACGAGTTTCTGGGGAAATTGTTCTTTCGGCGCCTGCCGCCCGATTTACAAAGGCGCCAGATCAACATCATGCTGGCAGTTCTATTCATCGGCCTGTTACTGGGTGGTTTGATTGCATTGATGATGATCTTGAACAATAAGATCGGTGTTCGGTGAAACCGTCTCTCTACCGTGTGGGCACTGATGAAAATGGGGTGGTCAACGGGATTTGAACCCGCGACAGCCAGATCCACAATCTGGGGCTCTAACCGGGCTGAGCTATGACCACCGACCGGAATGACAGGCTAGGTTTATTCGCCGCGTTCGTCAAGTTTGCCACGATGTAGGTGGCGGTATGGCCCGAATATCGGGCTATCATTTCGAAAAGTTTTTCTCCCTACTGATCATCACTGATCGAGGTGTACCCCATCCAATCGTGGAAGCATGGCCCAAACAACCCCATCCGCGTCTCGAACTGCGTTTGAAAATCAACGACTTACAAAGATTTTCGGGATATGGACGATAACGTTTGAGATCCCATTATATGAGACTACAGTCCGATCGATTCTTAGCACGGTTCTTGCTTCAAGCGGTGGGTATGAAGCGTAAGGACGAGGGTGATTACGAGTTGATTGAGCCCTTTGAAACGAATGATGATTCGTTGAAGGGAGTCAACGCAGAAATCGCATTTACCCTCGGTGTTGAATGGCAAATGTTCCGGCAACGCCTGAAAACTGGAAAGCCGTTTCAAACGCTATGCCTTTCATTAAATACGAATCGGCTGGTAAAAATGGCCGAACGTCAACGTCGCTTTGTTGAAGACAGACCCACCCCATGGGCTGGATGGTCGGAAATTTGGGTGGGCGATTACTTGAGTTGACCGGCTTGAGTTTCCACCACCAGAACCCAGGTCACTACCTTGTAACCGGTTTTCTGGCAGTACTCACACGGAGGGAAAATGTATCCTTGGGGGATAACCCGCTCAACCGAATGGCCGCAATTCCCGACTGCACGGTACACTCCAGAAACAGGACAGACCTGTCCAGTGGTTCGGCTCATAATTATTTCTCGGTTTGTTCGGCTACAAAAACACTCGTATTTAATGAAGTTTTGCAACTTTTTTACCAAATAGTCAAGAATCTTTGTTGAACAGTAGTGTCCCTATTTAGGACACAACGCAACAGGTTGTTGTCGCAAGCAACCTTTCGATCAGCAACCGATGTTCCCAATCGGGGCCGTATTTGCTGAGGTTTTTCTTTATGGCGGGTGAACCCGCCAGGAATGGAAATGGCACAATCAGGACAATCCAATGCTGATAGTCACCAAAAGCTTTGCTAAAATCAGTTGTCATGTACTGGTAACGGCGGGTAAACAGGCAGAAGCCAGGGTTGATGAGTTCATCCTGTCTGGTGGGGGTTGAGGTGAGGCCCGGGATTGCCGGGCGTCATTCCCGACAGGACTATTCCGCCGGTTGCGGAATGCGGCCGTCCGAATTTTGAGCCGGTCAATCTTTATTGCGTCGGCGCATATCGGGCCGGCAAGCGAACACAGAGTGCATTGACTCAAAGTACCAGCACGGCTGCACGTTTCATTTTCTTTCCGCCATTGCCAACCGTCCGCGCCCCATCTAGGATTTTCCAGTTCATGGCGGAATACAAAGTCCAGTTCGAGGTCTTCGAAGGCCCGCTCGATTTGCTCCTCTACCTCATCAAGAAGGAGGAGGTGGACATTTACCAGGTCAACCTCACCAAACTCGCCACCCAGTTCATCGAGTACATTGACCTGATGCGCCAGTTCGACCTGGAAATCGCCGGTGAATTTCTGGTGATGGCCTCGACGCTCATGTACATCAAGAGCCGCGAACTCCTGCCGGTGGACCAGCAGGTGCAGGTGGAAGGCGAGGAGGAAGGTGAAGACCCGCGCTGGGAACTCATCCGCCAGCTCGTCGAATACAAGAAATTCAAGGACGCCGCCGCCCGGCTGCAGGTGCTCGAAGCCGAACAGGAAAACATCTTCCCGCGCGTGCCCGGCAAACTTGAATTTGAAAGCGCCGCCCCGCCGCCCAAGCCGGAGGTTTCGATTTTCGATTTGCTCAACGCCGTCAACGGCGTGCTGCAACGGTTCACCAAACGCGAAGACCGGGGCGACATTTTTGAAGACAAATGGACCGTCAGTGAAAAAATCGAGTTTATTCTCAAAGCGATTGCCGGGCGCGGCACCGTGCGCTTCGCCGAGCTGTTTGAGGGCGCCGCCAGCAGTTCTGAAGTCGTCTGCACCTTTCTGGCGCTGCTGGAATTGATCCGCCTGCGGCAGCTCGTTTGCTCGCAGCCCGAAGCCTTTGGCGAAATCGAAATCCGCCTAGCCACGCCGCCAGCCGAAACACCGGCGACCTCCGAACCGGCTGCTGCGCCCACGTCCGAACCCGTGGTAGCCGCTGAATCCAATCCGCAATCCGCAACTCCGATAAATCGCGAGCACGCGACAGAAGTCGGTGTCCGCAATCCGCAATCACCCTAGCATGGAACTCAAACTCATTCTGGAATCACTGCTGTTCTCGGCGCAAAAGCCGCTGAGTGTGAAAGACCTTCGCGACGTGCTCGCCGCGGCGGCTGGCGCCGAGGGCGCCGATGCCACCGCCCAATCGCTGAGCAAGGCCAAGGATGCCGAACTGACCGCCGCGTTGGAACAATTGGCGCGCGACCACGAGGCCGCCGCGCGCAGCTACCGTCTCGCGTGCGTGGCCGGTTCGTGGCAGTTCGTGACCCAGCCGGATTACGCGCCCTGGCTCCGCGCTCTGGTGGGCATCAAAACCCGGCCGCCGCGGCTCTCGCTGCCCGCGCTCGAAACGCTGGCCATCGTCGCTTACCGCCAGCCCATCACTCGCGCCGAAGTCGAACAAATTCGTGGTGTGAACGTGGATGCCACCATGCAGACGCTCATGGAACGCGGCTTGGTGGAGGCCGTGGGCCGCGCCGAGGTGGTGGGCCGCCCGCCGACCTACGGTACGACCGCGTTATTCCTCGAATATTTTGGGTTGCGCGGCTTGGAAGATTTGCCCGCCGCGGACGAACTTCGTCGTATCTCGGTGGAGAAGCCGCCCGGACCGGTCACCGCCGAACCCGGCCTGGCCACTAACCCGCCGGAACAACTCGCGTTGCAGCCGGCCGCGCCGGCGCCGGCCGAAGACGCGAATAAGGAAGCCGGAAGTCAGAAGACTGAAGACATCCCAAAGGGATGAAATCAATCAGCCCAAGGTAGCCCGCTGCGCGGCCAACCTTGGGCTGAATGATGCAATCCCTTTGGGATTGGTTTTTGGCTACGTCCCCACCCAGCTTCACACCTTCGTCAGCGCCTGCTTCAGGTCGGCGATCAAGTCCTCCACGTCTTCCAAACCGAGAGCGATGCGCACGAGGTTGTCCACCATGCCAAGGGATTCGCGGTATTCCACCGGATAGTCGAAGAACGACATCATGGACATCTGGGTGACGAGGCTCTCGGAACCGCCCAGGCTGGGCGTGATGAGGAAAAGTTCCAGCGAGTCAATGAATCGCCGCGTTGCCTTGTCGTTGCCTTTGACCAGGAAAGTGATGACGCTGCCGAAGCCGTCCATCTGTTTTTTTGCCAGCCGGTAATCCGGATGCGATTTCAAGCCGGGATACCAGACTTTCTTTATTTTGGGATGCGATTCGAGGAAACGCGCGATTTCGAGTCCGGCGCGGTTGTGGTGTTTCATCCGCAAGCCGAAGGTTTTCAATCCGCGTTCCAGCAGAAAGCAGGTGAGCGGTCCGGGAATGGAACCGATCATCCGTTGCAGTTTGTTCAGTTCATCCAGCAACTTGTAATTGCCGAGCGTGACACCGGCCAGCAGGTCGTTGTGCCCGCCGAGATATTTCGTGGCTGAGTGAATGACGATATCCACGCCCAATTCCAGCGGCCGGATGTTGAACGGCGTGGCCAGCGTCGCGTCAATCATCGTGAGCAGCTTGCGCCGCTTGGCGACCTTTATGATGGCCGGCAAATCGGGCACGCGCAGGTAGGGATTCGTCGGCAATTCGGTGAAGATGATGTTGGTGTTGGGCCGGATGGCTTTTTCGATGGCGGCGGCCGTCGGGTCCACCAGGTCGCTTTGATTCCCGAATTTCTTCAGCAGGTTCGTGGCGAAATCGCGCGTCTGCCGGTAGCAATCGCTCGTGAAGATGATGTGGCCGTCCTTTTTCATGTAGGCCATGAGCGTAAGGATGACGGCGCTCATGCCGGTGGAGAACAGGATAGCGCGTTCGGCGCCTTCGATGGCGGCAAGCTTGCGCTCGGTCTCCTGCTGGGTGGGGTTGCCGTAGCGACCGTACTCGTGCTCGCGGATGACGCGGCCCTGGCCCTTGGCTTGCATGAATTCGAACACTTCGGACGTGGACCCGAAGCTGTAGTTCGACGTATGGATGATGGGTGTGGAAACGGCGTTATGCGCCTTGCGCTGCCGGCCCCGGCCATGAATGGCGAGCGTGGACGGGCCCCACTTTTGTTGGTTGCGAATTTTAGAACTCATAAAACAAATTCTTTGTATTGGAGGGACGAAGCCGCTTCCCATAAACCTGGTAGGGCTGACCTGCCGGTCAGCCCGGCGGCGCGGCAGCGCCGCCCTACCGGCTTCATATCCCCGTGGAACTCGACTCTCCGATGGCTAGACATCGAACCGGCCCCTTTCCTTGAGCGCTTTTTTGAGCGCGTCCTTTACCGCGTCCAAACGGGCGGGCAATTCAATCGGTTGGTTCACGTGCCGGCACGGAAAGCCCAGTTCCCGCTGGTGATACTTCACTTTCATTTCAACGAATTTCAAGCCGTGCGCCGTGGAGATGACGACCACGCGTTCCTTTTTGTCAATCTTGCCGGCTTTGAGCAGCTTGATGAGCACGGCCAGCGCCACACCGGTATGCGGGCAGTTGAACATGCCAGTGCGGTCGCCCAGTGCGGCGGCGTTGGCCAGTTCCTCCTCCGAAGCCTGCTCCACGATACCGTTGAATTGCTGCAAGGTGCGGATGGCCTTCTTGATACTGACCGGGTTGCCGATTTGAATGGCGCTGGCCAGCGTCTTCTGCGCCTGGATCGGCTCGAAGCTCTTGAAGCCTTTCAAATACGAGCGGTACAGCGGATTGGCGCGCTGGGCCTGGGCCACGACGATGCGCGGCAATCTGGAAATCAGGCCGAGGTCCTTCATCATCATCAGCCCTTTGCCGAGCGCGGAGACGTTGCCGAGGTTGCCGCCGGGAATGATCATCACGTCGGGCACCTGCCAGTCGAACTGCTGGACAATTTCAATGCCAACGGTCTTTTGCCCCTCGACCCGCAGCGAATTCATCGAGTTGGCCAGGTACAGCGTTTCGTCCCGGGTGATTTCCTGGACGACTTTCATGCAGCCGTCGAAGTCGGTGTCCAATGACAGCACGAGCGCGCCGTTGGAAATGGGCTGGATGAGCTGGGCCAGGGAGATTTTGCCGCGCGGGAGCAGAACGATGGCCGGGATGCCGGCGGCGGCACAATAGGTGGCGAGCGCCGCCGAGGTGTCGCCGGTCGAGGCGCACGCGACGGCCTTGATGGGCGCGCCTTCGGAAATCATCTGTTTGACCTGCGAGACCAGCACGGTCATGCCGAGGTCCTTGAACGAGCCGCTGTGGGTATTGCCGCAGAGTTTGATCCAGAGATCATTGACGCCGATGATTTTGCCGAAGCGTTCGGCCCAGAACAGGTTGGTGCCGCCTTCATACAGCGAGACGACGTCCTTGTCCTTGATCTGCGGCAGGATCCATTCCTTCTTTCCCCACACGCCAGAGCCGTAGGGCCATTCATTGCTCATGTAACGGTCTTCGAACAGCTTTTTCCAGTTCGCGGCGCTGCGGCGTTTCAGCGCCTTGAGATCGTGCTGCACCTCCAGCAGCGAATGGCAGCGCTTGCATTGGTAAACGATGGAGTTCAGCGGGTAGGTCTGCCCACACACAGGGTTGATGCATTGAAACCAGGCTCGGTATGACATGGTCATCTTTCCTGTGCCGCGCGCGGCCCGATGTTTCTTACACCGGGGTTGCGCGGCAACATTACGCGGCACAGCATGGACATCGGCTTCGCCCTTTTCAAGAAAACAGCGCAAGCTGGCGTAAAAATCAGAATCGTTACTGCGCCGGATGAGCGAGCGCTGGCCAGGGTGTGTTGTTCGGAGTTCCGCGTTTACGCGGAAAAATTCGGAGCCGGTTCCTGCCCGCCTGAAAGCGGAACTCCGAACGGAGAGCAGCGCCGAATACATCTGTGGCAAAATCCGCGCCCACTTTCCGCTCGCGTCAGGCACAGGCCAAACCTATTCTGTCGAATTATGAAACCGAAATTTTCAGTCCTGTCGCTCCTGCTGCTTTTCACTTGTGCATTCTGTGCCACCGCCGCCATGCCGAAGTTTGATATGCCGCGGGTGAAGGAACCCAAAATCCCGAGCCGGACGGCGTCCATCGCCGATTTCGGCGCCGTGCCCGACGGCAAGACGCTGAACACGGAGGCTATCGCCAAGGGCATTGCCGCGCTGGCCGAAAAAGGCGGCGGGCGTCTGGTTTTCCCGCCGGGCATCTGGCTGACCGGCCCGATTGGGTTGAAAAGCCATGTGGAATTGCATCTGGATGAGGGCGCGCTGGTGCTTTTCAGCCCGGATTACAGCCTGTATCCGCCCCTCCAGTTTGACGTCAAAGGCCGCACGTACACCGTGGCCACCTCGCCGCTCCACGGTGAAAACCTGGAGGACATCGCCATCACCGGTAAGGGCGTGTTCGATGGCTCCGGCAACGCCTGGCGGCCGGTGAAAAAATACAAGCTGACCGAAAATCAGTGGAAACAATTGCTGGCCACCCCGGGCAGTGTCCTGGTCACCAACATCAACTACTGGTGGCCGTCGGCCGAGGCCAAAGCGCGCGAGGACCAGCCCGGCCGCCATCGCCCGACCCTGGTGAAGCTGGTCAACTGCCGCCGGGTCCTGCTCGAAGGCGCCACGTTCCAGAATTCTCCGGGCTGGAATTTAAATCCGCTCCTGTGCACGGACCTCACCCTGCGCAACATCAATGTGCGCAACCCGTGGTATTCGCAGAACGGCGACGGCCTGGACATAGAAAACTGCCGGAATGTTGTTTTGCGCGGGTCGCGGTTCGACGTGGGTGACGACGGCATCTGCATCAAGTCCGGCAGGGATGAGGAAGGCCGCCGCATTGCCGTGCCCACCGAAAACGTGCTGATTGAAGACTGCGTCGTCTATCACGCCCACGGCGGCGTCACCATCGGCAGCGAAATGTCCTCCGGCGTGCGCAACGTCCGTGTCAACAACTGCATTTTCATGGGCACCGACCTCGGCCTGCGGTTCAAGAGTCAGCGCGGCCGTGGCGGCGTGGTGGAAAAAATTTATATCAGCAACGTCTGGATGACTGACATCGTCACCGACGCCATCGGCTTCAATCTGTATTACGGCGGGGCCGGGCCGGGTGAGGCCGTGGAAGGCCCTGCCGCCGGCGCCAAGGCGGAGCCGGTGAGCGAAAAGACGCCGCAATTCCGCGACATCTGGATCGAGAATGTCATTTGCCGGGGTGCGCACCAGGCCGTTGCGCTGCAAGGCCTGCCCGAAATGCCGATTCGCGGCATTCACCTGGACAATCTTTCCATTACCGCCGAAAACGGTATCGCCTGCACCGATGCGCAGGATATCACGCTTAACAACGTGGAAATTCTCAATTCCCGCGGCCCGGTGCTGAGTCTGCTCAACAGCCGCGACGTGTCGGTCGACCATCTGACCTATGCCCCCGGCAACGGGGCGGTGATCGAGGCGGACGGGCCGAACAACACCGCCGCCGTCAAGCACACCGATTTGAAGGCCGGCCGGCCGGACATGGATTTGTCCAACGGCGCGGCGCCTGAAAATTTCAAAGTGGAATAGCCGGCAAGGTTGCTGCTGACGCCTCGTCGGCCGGCCGGACCGGACCGGAGTTCCATGCCCTGTTCCCGGCTTTTACACAACAACTCTCAGGCCACCGTGTGGATAACTTTCAGGAAACACGCTTGCCAGCGGGCGTTTGGAGGTGTTTCTTATTGCTGGTTATGACCAGCAAAAACGGCAGTCCGTCCAACAAGGCGCCAGCCACGATATTGAACCCTTGAATTACCGGGTGCGGACGTTTCGCGATCCCCAAACAGCCCTGGCGGAGTTTTCTGCGGCGAACCCGAGACCGGCGCTGGTCGTGACAGATTACGCGATGCACTCGATGACCGGCATGGAATTGATCCGCGAGTGCCGGCGCATTAATCCGAGGCAAAAAATCGTGCTGCTGAGTGGAACTGTGGACGAGAGCATTTACATTAAAGCGGAAGTCAAGCCGGACCGGTTTCTGGCCAAACCGTATCAGGTCAGTGATTTTGTTACCCTGGTTCAATCGCTTGTGACGGATTGAAACCGGGCGGGATTTGCCGGCCAGAGCGCGGCAGCGTGATTGATAAGCGGGGTTGAAGTTATGATAAAAAAAATATTTCTGAGCGTCGTTGTCATCCTGGTAGTTTTAATCGTCGTCGCCATGATAATTGCGGGTTTCTTTCTCGGAGACGTTATCAAAACGGGTATGGAAACGTTCGGTCCGAAAATCACGCAAGTTTCCATCAAAGTGGATAAGGTGAATTTGTCGTTGCTGACGGGCTCGGCCGGGATCAAAGGCCTCGTCGTTGGCAATCCGGAAGGTTATAAAGCACCGCAGGCCATCAGCGTCGGCTCCGCAGCTGTGGGGGTGAATCCACTTTCGGTTTTGTCGGACAAAATCGTTATACGTTCAGTGCGCGTGGAAGCGCCGGAGATCACCTTTGAGGGCAATCCGTTCAGCGGGAACAACCTCAGCACCATCATGAAAAACATCAACGCAGCCACCAAGAGCGGCGGCCCGGCGGCCACGAATACCACCGCCAGGACGGGCGCCAAACCTGCCAAAAAAATTGAAGTCGACGACTTTTTAATCACCGGCGCCAGGGTCAATTTCAACGGCGTCACCCTGCCGCTGCCAGACATTCATCTCACCGACCTGGGCAAAGACAAAGACGGCATCACTGCGGGGGATTTGACTCGCCGCGTTCTTGATGCGATCACCACGTGCACCATCAAGGCCGTTGCCAACGTCGCCACCGACGTCGGCAAAAATGCCGGGAAGGTTGGCAAGGACCTTGGAAAATCGTTGGGTTCCAACGTCAACAGCCTCTCCAGGGGCCTCGGCGGCTTGTTCAAAAAATCAACGAATTAACCGGGCAGGTTTTAATTTTTCCAAACCCGCTATGCCGGCTGCCCCGCTCAAGGCCGGGTGATCATCAATCTGAAAAACCGGTGGGGCCTGTTGTTGTCGTTGTCACTGATATCCAGCAGGTTTCCCGTGCCAGGTACGGGGACTCCGATGGGGGTCCACGACGGATCGTCGAGATTGTCCTTGTATTCCACTTGATAGTTCTGACCCAAAATGGTCGGCCAGCTGAGCGTGTATTGATCCGCACCGGTACTGCTGCCATTCAATTCCGGCTTCGCCAACACCGTCAATGTGCCGTCAAGGTAACTAAAACTGTAGTTCACGGCCAGAGCCCCACTTGCCGTGATCGGGCAGGTGGTGCCAGCCGGACTATTGATATCGGCAGTCGTGCTCAGGATCACTTGCATCGTAAACACGTTGGTATTCTCATCGGCGACAAAGCCATTGTAGCTGGCGGTTAACACCGGATTTGCCAGCCCTTCGGTTTTGCTCTTGTTATCTGCCGTCACCGTCAACGATTTCTGGCTGATGGTCAGGTCGGCTCCGGTGTAGCTCAGGTTGTAGTTCGTTCCGGCCGTGAGTGTGCCTTGCAGGATGGGATACGTTCCGGCGTTTTCGCCCGACAGCCGGGCCAACCCGCCGGTGATGCTGTCGTCTGATATCAACGAACCGCCGGTCAACTGCCAGGCCAAGGGCGGGTCAACATTGCCATATATCTTGTTTGTGGGATTCGCAACGACGGTCAAAGCAACCGGGCTGACAGTAAATGACTGGTCCACATTGGTCGCGGCGTAGGTTGTGTTGCCGGATTGAGCGGCACGCACGGCAACGATTCCCGCGCCTGTAATGGTCAGCATGTTCCCATTGACGGAAGCCGGACCGGAGAGGATGGAGAAACTCACAGATAACCCGGAGGAAGCCGAGGCGTTCAAAGTGATGGGGACATCGCCATAAGTGTGATTGGTCAAAGCGCTAAAAACGATGGTCTGGCTGAGATTCGTTAGTTGGTAAATTTCACTTCCGGCAAGCAAGAAAGCGCCCAGAGTAAAGTCATCGAAGTCAGGCTGACTGGTATAAGTGACCGTCGACGGATTGTTTGTCGGGTATGAGCCGGAGCTCTGCACAAATCCAATGAAACCGGCGTTGGTGATGGAAAAACCAAGGTTGGTGATGGTCGTGGGATGCAACGCGAAGGTGCTCAGAGCGTTCCAACCTTTAATGACTGTCGGAAGATAAGTCGGGGCATCGAGGTAGCCGTGGTGTATGCCCCACGCCAGACCATAGGTGAACATGGCCGTGCCGCTGGACTCGGGACCGGGATAATCGTTGGTGTAGGCAAGATTCATGTTCCAAAAACCATCCGACCGCTGAACGGTTATAAGAGCAGCCGCCATATTCGTGAAAGTGCCCAAATACTCGCCGAAATGGGCGTCGCTGGAAGGCAGCACATCCAAGGCTCTGGCCAGCCCGGCTAAAACCCAGCCGTTGCCGCGCGACCAGTAGCATTTCTGGGTGGTGCCATCCGACGCTTTATAGTTGGCCAGGTAATTGGTGTCCCGGACCCAAAGATGGTCAGTGACGTTGGTGACATGATAAGGATTGTACAGGCCGTTGGAGCGGCCGAAGGTGCTCTGGGTGCAATGGAAATAAGAATACATCTTGTTCGCGTAATTGGTATTCGAACTGCCCGAAATCGCGGCCATCTTGGCAAAGGCCGGCATGGACATGTGAATGCCGTCAATATACCACCACCAATCAGTCTTGGTGCCGCTGCTGTTGGTAAACATCCAGTACTTGAGATTGGCGACGATGTTGGAAATCCGGTTCGTTAGCGCCGGAGTGAGTTGATAGAGCTCGATGAATTCTGAACCGGCGCACTGGTCGTCCGCGCTGGTGCCGGTGACGTCGCCGCGCAGCGTCCAGTTGTGGAAGGTGCCCCACTGGGTGGCGTAATTGGTGATGGCCGGGTCATGGTTGATCCGCCACATCGCCAGCGAACCCTCGAAGTAGGTCGCTCGCGTCCAGATGTCGCTGGAATGGTTATTGTACAAACAAGTGTCGCATCCGGGCGTGGGCCAGGCATTGGTGAAATGTTTATTGGCCAGGACCATGTCGCTCATAATCTGAGTTTGTGAGGGCAGGACCGCCGATGGGGTGCCCGGAACTTCGGTTAACGTGCCGAAATTGCTGCCGTCGGAACCGTCAACGGAGTTCGTGATACCTTTGATAACGGCGGTCCCGCCACCAGTGCTGGGGCGATAAATATGCTTACCCGTGGCAAGCGGCACGTACGCCGTCGGACGCACTTGGATTCCCGTGGTGCTGCCAATGATAAGTGAATCGGTGGCATTCGTGCCGGCAACGGTGAGCGTAACCGTGATGTTTGTCGCATCGGTCATGGTGGCGGATGCGCTGGTGATGTTCGTGCCCGCGGTAATCGTTACGTTTGGGATAACCGCTGTGTTGAACTGAAAACCGGCAGGAACTCTGAGGATCAATGTCACTGCGGTGCCTTTGGTAAAGTCGTTAGTTGCGCCCTCGGTGATGGTAATTGACCCCAGTGTCGTCCACGCGGCGGCAGGCGAATTGGAGGCAGTGTCAGCTGAAATGTTGTTGCCACCGGTCGCACCGGTAAGGATGACGGTCGCGAAGGCGGAACCGGTCATAGCCAGCAAAAGGCCGGTGACCAGCATGAGTCGTGTCCGAGTGGTTAACCTTTTCATAGATTTGCTTTCTGTGTTTGAGCGCGATGAACGCATTTTAAAAATTCTGATGTCTAATACTTCGGGGAGTTCACAACCGCCTTTAGCAGGCAAGGCAATGCTCACCTTTTACATTAACGCGCTAGTGTTGCACGGGACTGTCTTAAAATTATCAGATTAGGGACGAACTGGCTGAAATCAGGGGCGGATGAACGGAAATCAATGGCGAATAAAAACAAGTTTAATACAGTCTGATGCTTTTATTGCGGCCTGCGGACCGCACCCGCGTCCCGGCAGTCGGATATCATCCTGCCGCTGCACCCCTCCATTTTACAGGGCGTTTTTGCGATTTTTAGATTGCAAGTGTGACAAACGGCTTTTAGACTCCGACTGAAGCCCGTGAGTTAAGGTTATGTTTTTTGGCGTAGATTATTATCCCGAGCAGTGGGTGTTCCCTTACGGCGGCACCGCCGAGAATCCTGAGGGCGCTTGGGAAAGCGATGCTGAATTGATGACCAAAGCCGGCATCAATGTCGTCCGCGTCGGCGAGTTTTCCTGGGGCCTCTGCGAACCCGAAGAAGGCAAATACGATTTCGCCTGGCTGTCCCGCGTGATGGACATCATGGAGCAGCACGACATCAAAGTGGTTCTGGGCACCCCCACCGCCGCGCCGCCCATCTGGCTGGCCAAAAAACATCCGGAAATTCTGCCCGTCGACGAGTTCGGACAGGTCAAGCACGAAGGCACGCGCCGCGCGGTTTGCTTCAATAACGACGTTTTCTGGAATACTTCCAAGCACCTGGTCGAAAATATGGCCAAAGCTCTGGGAAAGCATCCCCAGTTGATTGCCTGGCAGGTTGACAGCGGTCTCGGCGGCCATCAAACCGAGTGGTCGTTTAATGAAGATTCGCGCCTGGAATGGCAAAACTGGCTCAAGCTGAAATACGAATCCGTCGAGAACCTCAATAACTGCCTGGGCTTGCGTTATTTGGGACAGGTGGTTTCCTCCTTCGACGAAGTCCCGATGCCGCGGTACGCGCCAACCATGCACAATCCTGCGCTGTTGCTGGATTGGAATCGCTTTTGCAGCGACACCATCATCGCCTTCGCCCGGATGCAGGCCGATGTATTGCATGAATTCTGCCCCGACCTGCCCGTCACCGTCAACCTGCGCGCCCTCCACCGGAAATTCGACCACTTCGATATGGCCGCCGCCGTGGATTTCGTTTCCGTGGAAAGCAACGCGGCCATTAAAACCAAATCATCCGAACTCGCCTGCGACATTGACATTCTCCGCTCGCTGAAAAAATCGGACATCAAAACCCCTGACGGCGATTGCGGCTTTTGGGTCATCGAACAAAAGGCTGGCCAGGTCAACTGGCAGGATGTCAACTCGCTCGTGCGGCCGGGTGTCATCCGGCTGTTCACCTACCAGTTGATTTCGCGCGGCGCCAGCGGCGTGCTTTATTATCAGTGGCGGCAGTCGCGCATTGGCAATGAAAAATTTTTCGGCGCCGTGCTGCCGCACCACTTGGAAGGCAACACGCGGGTATTCCGCGAAATCAGCCAGATCGGCGAAGAGTTGAAAATGCTCGCCCCCGCCATCAAAGACACCAAAGTCGTGGCTGATGCCTGCATCCTGTTCACCCACGACAACGACTGGATGCTGCAACAGCCCATGCAGCCGAACAAATTTTTCAATCTCCGCGAGCACATTCAACTCATTTACAACGCCATCCACGACCGCAACATCTCCGTGG
>Ga0335080_10001896_pt1 | contig 20758 bp, 16 predicted proteins | sample Lox_Sample_34_FD_206720 | JGI IMG/M metagenome (GOLD analysis project Ga0335080, IMG submission 206720) | Soil microbial communities from Loxahatchee National Wildlife Refuge, Florida, United States - Lox_Sample_3.4 | ecosystem: Environmental > Terrestrial > Soil > Wetlands | place: USA...
CCGGTTGATAATGAACTGGCCATCCCCTTCTTCCCCCAGCTGCTTTTTAATGGCAGCCGGTAGTAAAAAGCGACCTTTGGGGTCGAGAGTAGCTTCGTATTCTCCTAGAAAACCATTCATTTATAATGACTTGAGTCAAGATTTATTAAAATTAACACAAAATAACACTTTTTCCCACTTCTGCAAGAAATTTTAGAACTTTTAATTTTTCCACAGAATTATTTATTGGCAGGAATGCGGATGGTTATGGTTTTTAGCAGGTGGGACATTATTAGTAACTATTTTATCTGTGGATTGAATATGAATAGCGGTGCATTTCCTGTGCATAACCAGAATCTTTAATTCCGTGAACAGGAATTCTTTTAATTCGCATTTCAAAATGAAGCTATGCCGGCAGGTTATTCCGGTACTCCTCTATTAAAGAAACTGGGCATCAGAGACAATTTCAAAATCATGCTGATCAATGCACCAAAAAATTATTTTGATTTAATGGAAGCGGATATCTCCAATCAGCTCTCGGGAAAAAATGAAACTTCTGATTTAGTTCACTTGTTTGTTGCTTCAAAAAAAGAATTTATCACCGCTATGAAACAGCTGAAAACTACCTGCAGGAAAAATTCCAACATTACCATTTGGGTTTCATGGTATAAAAAAAGTTCAGGTATACCAACTGACATGACTGAAGATATCATCCGTGAGTATGCGCTTCAAAATGGGCTTGTAGATGTGAAAGTTTGTGCCGTTAGTGAAGAATGGAGCGGGCTGAAACTGATCGTTCCCCTCTCAAAAAGATAATTTTTAAAATGTTTAGCCAAGAGGACAGAGAATAATCTCCCTGTTTCCGTAGCTCCATTCCTGCAATACATAGAGTCGGCATACAACCACATCCACTATCTTTGCCATGTAAACTGCAGCAGTTAGCCGCATTTGACCATGCATCCGAAAAATATCAACATTCTTGACTTTAGTTACGATCTGCCTGATATCTGCATTGCAAAATATCCCCTGGCAGAAAGAGATGCCTCCAAATTACTGGTATATCAACAGAGAAGTATAACCGAAGATGTGTACAGTAATATCGCCAACTATCTTCCCCAAAAAACATTTCTCCTGTTCAATGATACAAAAGTTATTGAAGCAAGATTATTGTTTCAAAAACCAACAGGTGGTGTGATTGAAATTTTTTGTCTTGAACCACATGAACAATATCCGGATATTACGGCAGCCATGTTGCAAAAAGCAAAGGTTTTATGGAAATGCCTGATTGGCGGTGCTTCCAAATGGAAAAAAGGACAGGTGCTCGAAAAAAAAATTGAACAGGGGGCAAGGACCATTGATTTAAATGCTTCTTATATCGAAAAAAGAAACAACTATTTTATTATTGAATTTTCATGGCGACCCTCTTCACTCTCTTTTGCTGAATTGCTTCATCATGCGGGGCTTGTGCCATTGCCACCCTATATAAAAAGAAAGCCGGAAGAAACTGATGCGGAAAGATACCAGACAATTTATGCAAGGCAGGAAGGTTCGGTTGCAGCACCTACCGCAGGACTTCATTTTACCAATGACATTTTTAAAAAATTAAATCAGAAAAATATAGCCTGGGATTTTGTGACCTTACATGTTGGAGCAGGAACTTTTCAGCCGGTAAAAACAAAAACCATGGAACAACATGAAATGCACGGAGAGTTTATTGAAATATCCGCAAAAACTATTGAAAAACTGATTGCCCGACTGAGAACAAGAGTCATTGCGGTCGGTACTACTTCTCTCCGTACTATTGAAAGTTTATATTGGCTCGGCGTAAAAATTCTTCAACAACCCGGGTTGCCAATGGAATCATTTATGATTCATCAATGGGATCCTTATGAATTAAACAGTGCCGGTGTTTCAGCTGAATCTTCTCTTCATGCAGTTTTAGACTGCCTCGCTAAAGAAAAGCTGGATCGTGTGGTTACCAAAACACATTTGCTGATTGCACCAGGGTATAAGTTTAGGATTATCAATGGAATTATTACCAATTTTCATCAGCCCCAATCCACCTTATTGTTACTGGTTGCTGCATTGATTCATGATGACTGGAAAAAAGTTTACCGATATGCTTTAGAAAATGAATTTCGTTTTTTGAGTTATGGAGATGGCTGCCTATTGATGATATAAAAATTATTGTTATTGAAAAATTTTCCATGAATACTCAATGCAATATTCAATTCGGAACCCCGGAAAGCTTTTTTAGAGGAAATTCCAGTGTAAATACGGTGCCTTTTCCAATAGTACTATCCACTTTGATCTTGCCTTGATGAGCATCCACAACATTTTTGACATAGCTCAATCCAAGTCCGAATCCTTTTACGTTATGGATATTACCCGTATGCGCCCGGAAAAATTTCTCGAAGATGCGTCTTTGGGTTTCCTTATTCATTCCAATACCATTGTCCTCTATCCGGATGGAAAGACTTTTGCTGGTATTACTCGTCGTAATTTTTATTGAAAGCTGATCCTTTGAATACTTAATCGCATTGTCAATAAGGTTGGAGATCAGATTCGTAAAATGTACTTCGTCGGCTTCTAAAAGATCCTGTTTCGCATTGAATAATAATTCTGTTTTTGCTTTCTTCTCCTGGAGCTGAAGTTCAAAATTCTCCAACACATCACGTATGATATCATGCACATGAATAGGCTGAAGATTCAATTGTAATTCCTGCTTATCAAGAAGGGCCGCCTGCAAAATTGTTTCTACCTGTTTATTCATCCTCCGGTTTTCTTCTTTGATAATTCCACTGAAGTAATCAGATTTCATTTTATCATGTACCACTTTTTCATTTCTCAGCGCATCCACTGCCAGCGAAATTGTAGCGAGCGGGGTCTTGAACTCATGAGTCATATTATTGATAAAATCATTCTTAATCTCGCTCAGCTTTTTTTGTCTCAACAGAGTGCTGACTGTAACATAAAATGCCGCAATGATTACCAGGGTAAAAAAGACGACTCCCAATATCATCCATCGCATTTGTTTCATCACAACAGATTTATAATTGGGAATTACGACTGCCAGGGTCTCTATCGGATCAGAACTTTCCAGATCACTATTATTTGCTACGAGAAAAAAAACAGTTTGAAGGCTATGGAGACTGTCTTCAAATGCTGCATTAAGAAAATTAGCTGATCTTATTTCATAGTTGTTGGAGAATAGTTGAGAAGAATTATCAGACTCAGAGGAAATACAGAATTCAAATTTTGTATCTTTCAATCCCTCCCTTTCAAAAGCTTTTTTCAGTTTATCACTGATTTCTTCCTTTGTAAATTTTTGTGCGATCTTGGTAGATCTCATTAATTCCATCCTGAACTGATCAGAGGGCCGCCAATTGAAACCAGGCTGTAAAGAAAGATTTTTCATCGGAGCCGTAGCTTCCTTGTATGCAATTAAGTCCCTGCCAACATCGCTCGTTGCATAGATTAGCTTATGATGTAATTCTTCGTTCTTGTTTTCAACCATCGTCAATATCCAGTTCCATTGGATAAAGATGATTCCGACAAGCGAAAAACTAATCAGTATAAAAATAATAGGAAAGTTTTTTTTCACTATTTTTTAAGATTTAATCCCAAAAGCATTTAATTTTTTTGACATACCGGTAGAATCGAAGCCTGTCTGCATCACAAATTTATCAAAGAGTATAAGCCTTACATAGCTTTCATTCATGCAAATATGCTATTTAACTAAGGTTTCACAAAGTAAAAATACACATATGAAAAAGAAACAGAACCGGTTGGCTGATCCATGTAATATTACAGCCTGCTCACAGCGATTTCCCAAAATTTTGCTGGAATAAATATTTTTTGTTGAAATTGATTAATTTAGATTATATGGAAGAGCCAGCAGCGGGCATATTGTTGATAGCCGACCCTTTTTTGAAAGATCCCAATTTCAAAAGGTCTGTTGTTTTTCTTTGCGAGCATCAGGATGAGGGTAGTTTTGGTTTCGTCCTGAACAAAAATTATGACTACACCCTGAATGAACTTGTTAATGGGATTGACGATCTTAAAATTCCTGTATTTTTCGGAGGTCCGGTTCAAATGGACACCATTCATTTTTTACATCAGTATCCGGATAAAATATCCGGTGGTTATGAAATTGTGGATGGCATATATTGGGGCGGCGATTTTGAAAAAGCAGTATCATTACTCCGTTCCGGGGAAATCACTGTCAATAAGATCAGGTTTTACATCGGTTATTCCGGATGGTCAGGCGGTCAACTGGCTGATGAATTGAAAGAAAAATCGTGGCTATCGGTGAAGGCTAACCGCAAATTAATTTTCAATACCAAAATCGATGAAGTATGGAAAGAGGCTCTGCGCCATCTCGGCGGCGACTACGAAATGATGATTAATTTTCCTACAGATCCCCAGTTAAACTAGCTGACAAGAAAAGCAGAATCAGCTCCCGTCGCCCACTGTTTCTCACTGAACAATCAATCATCAATACTCAATGGGCAAGGTTCAATGTAACCTGAAGATCCAATAATCAAGAAAATATTAACTCTCATTGAGCATTGAATATTGGGTGTTGAATATTTCTGAAAACGTAATAATGCGCAGGTTCAATAAAACAAACTGTTATTGACTATTCGTCGACAAGGGTTCCTTTTTCAACCAATACCGTCACATGATTTGAAACGACTTCAATGACTCCATTCTGAACATCAAAAAAGGCGGCATGATTGTTTTTATCTTTCAGGACCTTGATCCTTCCATCCTTTAAAGCGCTGACCAGCGGGGCATGCTTGTCCAATACCTCAAAAAGTCCTGTTACTCCCGGCAACTGAACGCCAAAAACTTCATCACTGAATAGCTTTTTTTCCGGTGTAAGTATTTCGAGATTCATAATTTCAGTTTCGGGTTTACAATTTCGAGTTTAGCGTTTAAAGTTGATGATTTCTTTTAATCCAACTCCAAACTGTAAACTCAAAACTACTATTGTTGCGCTTGTGCCAATAACTTTTTTCCCTTTTCGATTGCGTCATCGATTGTACCGACGAGGTTAAAAGCTGCTTCCGGATATTCATCTACTTCTCCATCCATGATCATATTGAAACCACGGATTGTTTCTTCGATCGGAACCAATACTCCCTTCAATCCTGTGAATGCTTCAGCAACATGGAAAGGTTGTGAAAGGAAACGCTGTACTCTGCGTGCTCTTGATACGGTTAATTTATCTTCATCGCTTAATTCATCCAGACCAAGAATGGCAATGATATCCTGCAATTCCTTATAACGCTGCAAGACAAACTTCACGCGGTTAGCGCAATTATAATGAGCATCACCGACAATCTTCGGAGTGAGAATTCGTGAAGTTGAATCCAGCGGATTCACGGCCGGATAAATACCAAGGTCCGCAATCTTACGATCCAATACCGTTGTTGCATCGAGGTGTGCAAATGTAGTTGCAGGAGCAGGATCCGTAAGGTCATCGGCCGGAACATATACTGCCTGAACAGAAGTGATGGATCCATTTTTTGTAGAAGTAATTCTTTCCTGCATCAATCCCATTTCAGTAGCCAGTGTTGGTTGATAACCTACGGCTGATGGCATACGCCCAAGAAGAGCAGACACTTCGGAACCAGCTTGCGTGAAACGGAAAATATTGTCAACAAAGAAAAGAATATCGCGTCCCTGTCCCTTACCATCTCCGTCACGGAAATATTCTGCAATCGTCAATCCACTCAATGCCACACGTGCACGGGCTCCGGGTGGTTCATTCATTTGTCCAAATACGAAAGTGGCTTTGGATTCTGACAGTTCTTTCAAATTAACTTTACTTAAATCCCAACCACCTTTTTCCATGCTATGTTTAAATTCATCTCCATATTTCATGATCCCAGCTTCGATCATTTCGCGCATCAGGTCATTTCCTTCACGGGTACGTTCACCCACACCAGCAAAAACTGATAAACCGGAATATGCTTTCGCGATATTATTAATCAACTCCTGGATCAACACTGTTTTTCCAACACCAGCCCCACCAAACAAACCAATCTTACCACCTTTTGCATAAGGTTCTATCAGATCAATAACCTTGATGCCGGTAAACAATATTTCTGTGGACATACTCAAATTTTCAAAAGCGGGAGGTTTACTATGAATGGGTCTGCTATCCTCCTTCGATACGGCTGGTAAGCCGTCAATTGCATCGCCGGTAACATTGAACAATCTACCCTTGATAGCCTCCCCCACGGGCATGGCAATCGCGGCTCCGGTATCTATCACTTCCAATCCCCTTACCAGGCCTTCTGTTACATCCATGGCTATACAACGGACACTATCTTCACCCAGATGCTGCTCTACTTCCAGCACCAAATTTTCTCCATTGGGTCTCTTGAGCTCCAATGCATTATAAATTTCGGGGAGCTTTCCTTCAAATTGAACATCTATTACGGCACCGATGATCTGCTTTATCTTCCCGGCTTGAGGCATATATTAATTGTTTAATGTGAAGATCGAAAATCGGCTGCAAAGGTAAGGGAGCTAAATCAAAAATCCGAAATGAAACTGTTTAATCAGAAAATAAAATTCCAGCGCTTCAGAGCCAGTATCCGCAAGTATTCAATACAGCAATATCTTTATTTTTGGTAGCTGAAAAAAAGATGAATTTTTTCAGATAACAAACGAAATATTTTTTTCTGCCGTCCTGAAGAACAATAAATTAACTTGGAAAATTATGCAGTTAACCGAGGTTAAAGATCCAAAGACCGTTGAGGAATTTATCCGAACGAATGTAGAATTGAATACGGGAGATCCCAATTATATTCGCCCGCTTGATAAAGATATTCATCTGGTATTCGACGAGAAAAAAAACAAAGCTTTCCGGCATGGAGAATGTACCAGGTGGATTCTAAAAGATAGCGATGGAAAACTAATCGGACGCATTGCTGCATTTGTAAACAAAAGATATAAATCCAAAGGAGATGATGTTCCGGTTGGTGGAATTGGTTTTTTTGATTGCATTAACAGCCAGGAAGCTGCCGACATGCTTTTTGATGTGGCCAAACATTGGCTTTTGCAGAGAGGCGTGGAAGCAATGGATGGTCCAATCAATTTTGGCGAACGTGATACCTGGTGGGGATTGGTAACCCAGGGCTTTCATGAACCATTGTATCGAATGAATTTTAATCCCCCGTATTATAAAACACTTTTTGAAAACTATGGGTTCAGGCTTTTTTTCGATCAGGTATGTTTTGGCCTGGATCCGAAAAAAAAATTAACCCAAAAACTGTACGACAGGCATAATAGTTTGGCAGCAAATCCAGCATTCACGGCTATGCATATACGTAAAAACAACCTGGACAAGTTTGTAAAGGATTTTACGATTATCTATAATAAAGCCTGGGCCGGTCATGGAGGTTTGAAACAATTGAAAGAAGAGCAGGTATCCATTATGTTCCGGCAGATGAAAAAGTAATCTGGTTTGCCTATTATAATGAGGAGCCTGTGGCGATGTGGGTGAATTTACCCGACCTGAATCAGTGGTTCAAATACCTGGATGGGAAATTCGGATTATTGCATAAACTTAAATTTCTCTGGGTAAAAAAAACAAAACCGAATAAAAAATTTACCGGATTGGTTTTTGGTATCGTTCCGGAATACCAGGGCAAGGGGGTAGATGCATTTATGATTGTTGAAGGAGCAAAAATTATTCAGCCAGATACGCCGTATATAGAGTATGAGATGCAGTGGATTGGGGATTTCAATCCCAAAATGATCAATGTGGCTGAAACACTGGGCGAAACTTTCCGGAGCAGGATTCTCACCACCTACAGGTATTTATTCGACCGGACAAAAGAATTTAAAAGGCATCCAATGCTGGGATGAGTTTTCAGTTTAGAGTTTGAAGATTTGGGTTTATAGTTTGTAATTCCTGAATCTGAACACATAATCAAACTGTAACCTGAGAACTGTAAACCCGAAACTGAAAAAAACTCCAAACTATTTCATTATTATTGCAGCATCATGGACAAGTTCATTGTTTCAGCAAGAAAATACAGGCCGCAGAATTTTTATACTGTTGTGGGGCAATCACATATTACCACTACCCTGAAAAATGCCATCAAAAACAATCAGCTTGCACATGCATTTTTATTTTGCGGACCACGGGGAGTTGGGAAAACAACCTGTGCCAGAATTCTTGCCAAGACTATCAATTGTGAAAACAGGACAGCTGCAGGTGAGGCATGCAATCAGTGCAATTCCTGTATTTCTTTCAATGAAGGAACTTCACTCAACATTCATGAGCTGGATGCTGCGAGCAATAATTCCGTCGATGATATCAGAACATTGGTAGAACAGATCAGATTCGCTCCGCAAGCGGGTAAATACAAAGTATATATCATCGACGAAGTACATATGCTGAGTTCCTCCGCTTTCAATGCTTTTTTGAAAACACTGGAAGAACCACCTCCTTATGCGATTTTTATTTTGGCTACTACTGAGAAACACAAGATCCTTCCCACAATTTTAAGCAGGTGCCAGATATTCGATTTCAAGCGTATTACTGTTAGTGATACTGTGAGTCATTTACAAGAAATATGTGAGAAAGAAAATATCAAAGCAGATAAGGCTTCGCTGGAAGTCATTTCACAAAAAAGCGAAGGTTGCATGCGGGATGCATTAAGCATTCTCGATAAGATTGTCAGTTTCACCAATGGCAAAATAACTTACCAGGATACCCTGGAACATCTCAATATCCTGGATGCAGACTATTATTTTAAACTGATGGATGCCATGCTTAAGCAGAACCTGGCAGAGGCCATGTTATTATATGATGGCATTAACCGCAAGGGATTTGATGGTGATCTTGTATTGAATGGATTCGCAGAGTTTATCAGAAACTTATTGGTAAGTAAGGATGAAAATGCAGCCCGCCTGCTGGAAGTGGTTGAAAGCTTCAAAGAAAAGTATATTGAAACAGCTAAAAAAACAGATGCCGCTTTCCTGATCAGTGCACTGAATGTATTGAGTGAAGCAGAAATCAACTATAAACTTGCAAGAAATAAAAGACTCCATGTTGAACTAGCATTGATCAGGCTTTGTTATCTGAAACAAGCCATTGAACTTGTCAGCAAAGGTGAAATAACTGATAAAAAAAAACTAACTGAAACAGTAAAGCCTGTAGCATTCCGGAGTATTGTACCTGTGGAGATTCATAAAAAAGAATCCGGGAGTTCCGGGAAAGATGATCAGGCAAAGCTTATTATAGAAACCGGCAAGCTGAATCTCCAAAAAGAAAAGGCAGAACCAAAAACTGTTCATCCGGTCCAGCCGGCAAATGAGAATAAGTCAGCGTCTCCCGATCCGGCGTTGGGAGCTTTATCAAAAATCCGGCAACAATTAGCAAACCGTCAAAATACAAACCAGGAAAATGGATCTAAACCATTAGTACAGGAAGACCTGGAGCAGGCATGGCAGAATTTTACGCAGCAATTAAAACAAAACAAAAATTCTGCGACTGAAAGTTTTCAGAGAGCTGCTTTAAAGATCAGAGACCAGCATAGTTTTGAAGTCATTACAAATAATAACCTGGAACAAAAATTTATTGAGCAGGAAAAAAGAAATTTCTCCGACTACCTGCAACAGCTATTCAATGACAAGACAATTTCTTTTTTTATCACCATTTCAGAAAAAAGTGATACGGGCAGCCACTCTGAAAAAATGCTTACAAAAAGAGAACAATACCAGCTCATGGCTGAGCAATATCCCCTTGTTAAAGAATTGAAAGACAGGTTGAAGCTTGAACTGGATTATTGATGGTTAGATGGTTGAATTGTTTGATTGTTGTGAGAAATTTACAGCCATCAAACCATCAGACAAATTAACAACCACCCACCCAAATTCTTCCAGACCACCAAAATTGGGTCATTCAAGTTTAAATCTCGTTAAATTGCCGTTTACAATTTTGACAAGTTGAGGAATGGCGGGAAATTTGTCATCACTATTATATGGCAGCTAACTCTACAACCCAGGTTTTCCAGACCAATTCACCCTCGAGATGGCAACGTTTTAAATGGAGCAGCAGGCTTTTATTATTGATTATCATACTTGGGATTGTAACAATCATCATCACACTATCGCGGGTATACACTCCTAATCTGCCCAACATGATCAGCGCCCAGGAAAAGCAGGCCCTGCTGGATAGCACAAGCAGCTGGCTTTTCAGCAAAAGTAAGATCGGAAGGCAATATGGAGGTTTTCGCAAATTCATCAATGAAAAGGAAGCGTATAAGGCTGGTGGTTATCCGATCCCCAAACGATTCAGAAAAAAGAATGGAATTATCGTACAGGCGGACTCTAGTTTCTATTCGTTCAAAAAATTCGGGGCAGGCATCCGCGCCGCCTTTTATGTCAACTGGGACCCGCGTTCATATACTTCACTCGAACAAAATATCAGCCATCTGAATATGGTTGTTCCCGAATGGCTGTCAATCAATCCAAATGCCGACACATTGCATGCCGATATAGATCCTAAGGCGTTGGATATAATGACTAAGTCCGGTGTTAAAATTGTTCCGTTGCTGACCAATAACATTAAAGAGATTTTTCGTGGTGATGTAGTGCATCGCATTTTGACAGATCCTAAAAAAAGAAACCGGTTGATTGACGACATTCTCAATGTCATTCAAAAAAACCATTTCGATGGTATCAATATTGATTTTGAAGAGCTGCAGGAAAAAAAGAATGAAACCCTGGTTTTATTCCAGAAGGCACTATATGAAAAATTACATGCAAAGGGTTTGCTCGTAACACAGGATGTAGTGCCTTTCAATGAAGATTATAATTTCAAAGAACTCAGCAAATACAACGATTATGTATTTGTCATGGCATATGATCAGTATTCCGAATCAACGGTTCCGGGACCGATCTGCCATCAAAAATGGATTGAAGGCGCCATTGATAATGCAGTTCAGAAAATTCCTATCCGTAAACTGATTCTTGCAGTTGCAGGTTTTGGTTACGATTGGAAAATGGATGACAATGGAAAAGTTGTTTCTGCAAAATCCATTACATACCAGGAAGCTTTGACGACTGCGCGCAGCTATGGAGGAAATATTGATTTCGATAATGATTCCTATAATCTCCATTTTACCTACGACGATGATAACGGAGCCACACACCAGGTGCATTTTACAGATGCTGCCACCACATTCAATTCAATGCGTTTCGCAACCGAATATGGATTGAGCGGAGTATCTCTTTGGAGACTTGGATCTGAAGATTTTCGACTATGGGATTTTTATGACCATGACATGAGCAAGGACAGCATCCGCAATTTTGATTTCAGAATCTTTAATACAGTAAAAGCATTTGGAACCGATGAAACACCGGCATATTCTGGTGAAGGAGAAGTGTTGGAAGTGATCGGAGGTCCGACAAGCGGCAAAATTACTCCGGAACTGGATACACTTGAAATGCTGATCAGTGAAGAATTATATGATAGCCTTCCTTCGAAATGGCTCGCAAGAAAATATGGGACCCAGGACAAAAAGAAACTGGTATTGACTTTTGATGATGGTCCCGATCCGGTCTATACTCCCGAAATTTTGGATATCCTTAGCCGTGAGCATGTTCCGGCAGCTTTCTTCCTGGTTGGCATCAATGCTGAAAATAATATTCCCATCGTAAAGCGTATATATAAAGAAGGACATGAAATTGGAAATCATACTTTCACTCATCCCAATATTGCCAAAGTAAGCCGGAAAAGAGCCATACTCGAAATGGAAGCCACACGTTTATTGATTGAATGTATCACTGGTCATTCCACCATCATGTTCCGCGCGCCTTTCAATGCGGATTTTGAACCGCAGAAAGCTGAAGAATTAATTCCGGTTGCCATCGCCCATGAAAAAAATTATCTGGATATCGGGGAATCGATTGATCCGCTGGATTGGGTTCCCGGAACATCTGCCGATTCGATTGTCGCAAGAGTCATTCAGCGAAAAGAAGATATGACCAAACTGGATCTGAGCGGAAATATTATTCTGTTACATGATGCCGGAGGAGACAGCCGTGCGGCTACAGTCGAGGCATTGCCAAGAATTATACATTATTTTAAAGAGCGCGGATATACATTTACGACAGTTGCCGACCTGTTAGGCAAAAAGAAAGATGACCTGATGCCTCCTGTTCCAAAAGGAAGCGGTTATTATCTATTGCAACTGAATTATTATCTCGCTATGAGTGCATACCTGGGAAGTCATATACTGGGTTCCCTGTTTATCGTTTTCATTATCCTTTCTCTATCCAGGATTATTTTTGTGGGTTTCATTGCTACAGAGGAATATCGGTATGAAAAGAAATTAAAACATCTATTCACCACATGGTCATACTCACCCGGAAAAGCGCCGCTCGTGAGTATCATCGTGCCTGCATACAATGAAGAAGTCAATGCAGTGAGTTCTTTACAAAATTTATTAAAAACTGATTATCCGAATTTCGAAATCATTTTCGTCGACGACGGCAGCAAGGACGATACTTATGCAAAAGTCAGCCACGCATTTGCAAATAACACAAAAGTAAGAGTGTTCACAAAAACCAATGGAGGCAAAGCATCCGCATTAAATTTTGGGATCCGGCAATCAGAAGCTGAATACGTTGTTTGTATTGATGCAGATACCAAATTATTGCCGGATGCTGTTTCGAAATTAATGGCTCATTTTTCTTCCGTCGCCGGAGGAGATAAAGTAGGTGCTGTAGCAGGAAATGTAAAAGTGGGTAATCAGGTCAACCTACTCACTAAGTGGCAGGCGATAGAATATGTCAGCAGTCAGAATTTTGACCGGAAGGCTTTTGCATATCTCAATGCAATCACTGTTGTTCCGGGGGCTATTGGTGCATTCCGCAAAAAAGCAATTGAAGATGCCGGCGGTTTTACAATAGATACTCTTGCTGAAGACTGTGACCTGACCATCCGCATTCTTCGTTGCAACTATATTATCAAAAATGAACCGCAGGCAATTGCTATGACGGAAGCTCCTGAAACTTTAAAAATGTTTTTTAAGCAACGTTTTCGCTGGTGCTTTGGCGTTATGCAGACTTTTTGGAAGAACCGTGACGTATTATTCAATATGAAATACAAATCACTCGGATGGATTGCCATGCCCAATATTCTTATCTTTCAATATATCATTCCATCAATCATCCCCCTGGCTGACTTTTTTATGATTGTCGGCCTCGCAACAGGAAATGCTGCCAAGATTGGTTGGTATTATCTCGTATTTATGCTGGTCGATGTTGCCGTGGCCATTCTTGCTTTTAGTTTTGAAAAGGAGAAGAAATCAAGACTTATCTGGCTGATTCCGCAAAGACTTGTCTGGCGATGGCTGATGTGGGGCGTGTTATTCAAAGCATTCAGAAGGGCTATCAAAGGGGAATTGCAGAACTGGGGTGTTTTGAAGCGCACCGGAAACGTAAAGGAGATTGTTTCTTCGGCGAGAGCCTGAGAGAGTCAGTAGTCATGAGTCGATAGTAGGCAGGATGTTTTAGACATCAGGGTCTCCTGGCTCCAGACTAAGTACTCCGGACTTCTTCTCCCTGATTCCCTTTTTTGCATTAATTTCGGGGCTTCTTTACAAATCAAATTACCCGCATATTATGGCTGAAGTTATTTTGATGCCGCGTTTAAGTGATACCATGACTGAAGGGGTCATTGCCGCATGGCATAAAAAAATAGGTGACTCTGTTAAAAAAGGTGATCTGCTCGCCGAAGTAGAAACAGACAAAGCCACAATGGATCTCGAAAGTTATAAGGATGGTACTTTATTATATACCGGAACCGATAAAGGCGGCAAGATACAGGTGAATGACCTGCTTGCTATTATCGGATCTCCTGGTGAAGATATTTCTTCATTGGTAAAAAGCGGTAAGCAGTCAAGTGCTCCTTCACCGGCAGAATCAAAATCAGTTGCTCCTGCTAAAGCGGAAGGATCTGCTCAACCCGCTTCCAAACCAGCTGCTTCATCCGGGCCTTCAATCGATCTTTCCACTATCCAGGAAGTAATCCTGATGCCCAGGCTCAGTGATACAATGACCGAAGGAGTGATAGCAGACTGGCATAAAAAAATTGGGGATACAGTTAAAAAAGGAGATATCCTTGCCGATATTGAAACAGATAAAGCCACAATGGAATTAGAAAGTTATAAGGATGGAAAACTGCTGTATGTTGGTGCACAAAAAGGAGAAAAAATTGCTGTCAATGATTTGCTGGCAATCATCGGTGACGAGAAAAAGGTAGATGTTAAGAAAATCGTTGAGGCTTCAAAAACAAGAGAAAGTTCTTCAGCGGCTACACAAGCCAGTGAGCCTGCAAAAAATGCTCAGGCAAATGCTCCTGTTCAAACCACTGCTCCTCATGTTTCGCTGAATGGTGATGGGAGAATAAAAGCGTCACCTCTCGCAAAAAAACTGGCAGCTGAAAAAGGAATTGATATCTCGCAGGTTCTTGGATCAGGCGATGGGGGCAGGATCATAAAAAAAGATATTGACAGTTTTGTTCCATCCGCTGCTTCCGTTCAGGCCCAGCCTGCAAAACAAATGGTGGCTCCCTCATCTTCTGCCGGACAAGTAAGTTTTGATGAAGTACCTGTTTCGCAGATGCGTAAGATAATTGCCAAACGTCTTGCAGAAAGTAAATTCTCTGCTCCTCATTTCTACCTGACGATGAGTATTGATATGGATAAAGCAGTAGAAAGTAGAACCAGGTTGAATGAAGTAGCTCCCGTAAAAATTTCATTCAATGATATCGTTCTGAAAGCCGTTGCCGTTGCATTGAAACAACACCCCGCTGTTAACAGCAGTTGGCTTGGTGATAAAATCCGGGTGAATCATCATATTAATATTGGGGTGGCAGTAGCGGTAGAAGATGGATTACTCGTTCCTGTTGTACGTTTCGCGGATACCAAATCTTTATCGCAGATTGCTGCTGAAGTAAAAGATTTTGCACAAAGAGCAAAGAACAAAAAATTGCAACCCAGTGATTGGGAAGGAAGCACTTTTACTATTTCAAACCTCGGCATGTTTGGCATTGATGATTTCACGGCTATTATCAATCCTCCGGATTCATGTATTTTAGCAGTGGGCGCCATTCAGCAAATTCCGGTTGTAAAAAATGGAGCAATCGTTCCGGGTAATATAATGAAACTGACAATGAGTTGTGATCATCGTGTTGTTGATGGTGCAACCGGAGCCGCCTTCCTCCAGACCTTGAAAGGTCTGCTGGAAGAACCCCTGCGAATGCTTGTATAATTTAGGTTAATTAGAAATGTTAAATATGGAATCCAAATTTTTGTATTCTTTATTTAACATTTTTTATTTTATCTCCCGCTGTAGTTTTATTCAAACCTACTCATGACCCAACTTCTACCTGCCTTTTTTATTCCGGTATTTTTTCTTTTTAGTTCTTCTTTGTATAGTCAGTCAGACAGTAATCATATTTTGATCAGAGGAAAAATTATTGATTCAAATGGTAAGCCCATCGCTTATGCCAATATTGGCATTCCGGCAAAGGATATCGGGACCGTTTCTGATATCTCAGGGAATTTCGAAATAAAAATCCCAAAAGAATTTCTTTCCGAAAAACTGGAAATTTCCAGCATTGGCTATCAGTCAAGGAATTATACTATTCAGGAACTCGTGAATGCAGACTCGAATCAGATGACTGAAATAAAACTTGAAATCTTATATCAGTCATTGCAGGATATTGTGATTGTTCCCAATCAAATGCGAACAAAAGTTTTAGGTAATACCACACGCTCCACATTTATGAGCGGAGGGTTTTCATCAAATGATCTTGGCGGCGAAGCAGGTACGCGCATCAAAATAAAAAAAGAAGTTTATCTCCAAAAAGTAGATTTTCATATTTCTTTTAATAAACTGGATAGTATCAAGCTGAGATTAAATATTTACGCCATGCACAATGGAGAGCCGGGAGAAAATATCCTGCCGGAAAATATCATTGTTCAGCTTCTCAATAAACAAACGGGGAATATAGAAATCGATCTTTCAAAATATAAAATCCGTGTTCATGATGATATCCTTGTTGCGTTTGAATTTATAGAAGGAAAGGGAAATGTCAAGAGTGGTGTTTTTGTATCAGCATCGCTTCTGGGTGCTCCTACTTATTACCGCACAACAAGCCAGGCAAAATGGAAAGAATATAAAGGCATTAGTATAGGCATCAACGTTACTGTCAAATATCCATCCAATTCTAATTCCTTTTTTTAAAAAAAACTGATCTCGTTTCCAATTGCTGAAAAAAGAAAGCCTCATTGAAATGAGGCCTTCGGTCCAGCTGTCCATGAAAATATTGATTACTCTATCCAAATTTTTGAAGATATTTTTTTCCCATTTTTTTCTGCAAGCAAAATATATACACCTGTAATTAAAGGTTGGTTATTCATAGTTACCAACTGCATACCGCCGCCAAGAGTCTCAGCGCTTGCAGCTACTCTTGTACCATTTGTATTAAATAATGAGAACTGATAATTGCCGGTTTCATCAATCTTTATTTTAAACCGGACACTACCTCCGTGGTTTGTTGCAAGTGGAATGATATCAGGTTCATTCTTTCCTTCAACAGTAATTTTTTGAACCGGAGAATAGGAAATATTTCCACCGGCTGTACTCATCTTGATACGATAAAAGAAATCCATCTTACGGGTAACAGCAGGCTCATCGACAAATGAATATTCCTGTCGTATTCCATTTTGCGCAGGAGTAAGATCTTTAACCGGGAAATAATCAGATCCGTTTGTTGAACGCTCAACGGACGCACTGGTAAATTCGTCCGAACTCATTGTCCAGTTGAGTGTAACTGCATCATTATTCACAATATTCGCTTTGAAATTTTCTATCACCGCAGCCAGCGTCACCAATCCATTTACGGTAATATTATCATACACGAAACGGTTTAAACCACCTGAAGTTACAGTTGCATTGTATCCATACAAGCGAAAACTAACTGCAGAGCTAAGGCCCGTGAATGCGCCCGGCAATGCAACCGTAATGGATGGCGTTGAATTTGTCGTCAGCGTACCGCTGGTAATGTCTGTGCTGTATCCGTCAAGACTGGAACGTAGGGACCAAGTGTTTGGCCCGGATCCGGAGGGAGTACCTGTAGTGCTTCTGCGGATATTCATCACGATTCCAGAAAGGCTCAATGTATGACCACTATTGGGAGTTAATGAGAATTCTAAATATGCATTTGTGCTCATTGCACCTGAAGGCCAGCCATCCTCGCCATAATAAACGGTTCCACCGTTAAAGGCGCCTGATGTAATATTACTTCCAAGTGATACAGCAGATACAGTATTGGAAGAAGAAGGAGTTCCTGATAGAACATTATTGAAAGTCCAGTTACCAACCGACTGTGCTTGAACCATTACACATACTCCGGTAAGAAGCAGAAAAATAAGCAACGCTATTTTTCGCATAGTCGTAGTAGTAAGGAAGAAAAGGTTTTTCATACTAATTGGATATAAAACCGATCTTAATATTTCAACCTGCATACCAAAATGCAATAGACTGATTATCAGTAGAAATTGACCTGAACCAGAGATTAAAAAAACCATTTTCGGGAATTGATTCCGTAAAAAGGAAATATTCTATTTTCGATTGTACAAATCATTTACCCATCGCATTTATTTTAGCTGGTGATACAACGATCGACAATACAATTATTAAGATTTCATTTTTCTTTATTCCTGATGCCTGTGTATTGGTTTGCCCTGAGCCAGGTGGCTGATAAAAACTGGCCAAGAGCAATTCTCGTATTTTTTATCTTACATATATTGGTTTATCCATCCAGCAATGGATATAATAGTTATATGGATCGTGATCAGACAAGCATTGGCGGCCTGAAAAATCCTTTACTGCCGACAAAGCAGCTTTTCAATATCACAGTTCTGATGGACATCTTAGCTATTTCGCTGGGTAGTTTCATCAGTATATATTTCATTCTGGGAATTACAGCATATATACTTGCATCAAGAGCTTATAGTTATCGTGGATTACGCTTAAAAAAATATCCTGTCATCGGATACCTGACTGTAATCATATTTCAGGGAGCAGTAAGTTTTTTTTTAGTATATCATGGCAGCGATGAAAATAAAACACTCTCTGTCCCCATTGCTGCAATGATAGCAAGTTCTTTGCTGATTGGAGGATTCTATCCGTTGACACAAGTGTATCAACACGAGGCTGACCTAAAGGATGGCATCAAAACAATCAGTTATATGCTCGGATACAGAGGCACTTTTATTTTTGCAATGGTTGTATATTGTATCGCTTTTTTGACTCTGGGATTTTATTTTTTTTCATCACTGGAAATAAAAGAATTCTACGCACTGGCAACCTGTATGCTTCCTGTACTCGTATATTTTTTCATATGGGCATCAAAAGTTTGGAAAAATGAAAAAGAAGCTAATTTTAAAAACACCATGAGGATGAATATTCTTGCCTCCTGTTGTACAAATATTGGCTTCATTGTTGTACTTTTTATGAAATAAGCTTCTCCAATCACAATTATTTTTTTAGATTTAATTGATATCAGCTTGAGTAAAATAACATCAATAGGAATAGCGGTCCCTTCATTCAGGCATCAACAGGAAGACATTCTGGAATTCATGACTCGCATCTATTCTTACAATGAAACGGACAAGCGAAAACTGAAATTTTTATATCATCATAGTGGTATCCGTTACCGGTATTCAATCATTGCTGATTATAGCCGCCCTCTTCCCGAATGGAAATTTTATCCTCATTCGGAAAACCTCGAACCATTTCCCTCCCTGGAGCAAAGAATGCTTTGGTATAATAAATATGCTGCTCCGCTTTCCATAGATGCAATCCGTAAATGCATTATTAATAAAATTCATGCCTCTGAGATCACACACCTTATAACTGTAAGCTGCACAGGCATGAGTGCGCCCGGTCTGGATTTACAGATTATGGATTTGATGGATCTTCCAAAAAATATTTTTCGGACATCCATCAACTTTATGGGATGTTACGGTGCTATTCATGCATTGAAACTGGCAGATGCAATTTGTCACCGGGACCTTGATGCAAAAGTGCTGGTCGTTTGTACCGAATTATGTACGCTTCATTTTCAGAGAGAGCCGACAATGGATAATATTGCTTCGAGCCTTCTATTTGCAGATGGATCTGCAGCAGCACTGATTACAAATGATAAAAATGCAAGAGGCATTTATCTCGCCGATTTCTATTCAGAAGTATTGCCAAAAGGAAAAAAGGATATGGCCTGGGAATTATCTTCCACAGGATTCTCTATGACATTAAGCAATTATATACCCGATCTAATCGAAGAAGATTTTGAAACCCTCGTCACTAAAGCACTTAAAAAAGCAAACCTTTCACAAAGCGACATTTCATATTGGTGCATTCATCCCGGAGGGAAAAAAATACTCGAAGCGATTCATAAAAGCCTTCATTTTAATAATGGACATTTAGAAAAATCATATGAGGTATTGGAGCAGTATGGAAACATGTCATCCGCTTCTATTTTATTTGTCTTGAGAAAAATGATGGATTCTTTCAATTACCAGGTTCCAAAAAATATTTTTGGAGCTGCATTCGGTCCCGGCCTGACAATGGAAACATTTGTTGGTACTACGTTAAAAGATTGAGATCAGCTTCAAATCCCAAATCTAAACCCTCTTTCTTCTGCTTCTTGCTTTTAATAATATATTAAATTGTCTTATGAATCTTTCCGTGCGTTCATATAAGCCCGAATTATTAGATGGTCTTGATATTCCGTTTGATGATATTGAGAGAAATATGCATGAGCTGAATATTATCAATACCTGGCTGGGAGGACATCATATCACTATACAAGGATTAAAACAAATATTAGGGGGAAGAAAAGAAATTACGGTCTGTGAGATTGGTTGTGGTGGAGGTGACAACTTGCTGGCCATAAAAAAATGGTGTAATAAGAATAATATCGGGGTCGATTGTATCGGTATAGATATTAATCCCGATTGTATACAAATAGCTAAATCAAAATTTTCAGATCAACATTCTTCTTTTATTGTTTCGGATTACAAAAAATATGTCTTCCTAACTAAAAAACCAGATATCATTTTTTCTTCTTTGTTTTGCCATCACTTCAGCAATGACGATTTAATCAGTATGCTGCAATGGATGGAATCAAATTGCCGCCTCGGTTTTTTTATCAATGACCTGCACCGGCATTTCCTGGCTTATCATTCTATTAAAATATTAACTCAGCTTTTTTCTAAATCATATCTCGTAAAAAATGATGCCCCATTGTCTGTTTCAAGGGGATTTATCAGGAAGGAATGGGAACAGTTATTGGAACGGTCAGGAATGGCTCATTATGAGTTACAATGGAAATGGGCTTTCCGGTGGCTGATCATTATTCATAAACAATGACAAGAGAAAATCCCGGATATAACCCTGCTGCTCATCCGATACTAAATGTAGAGCCGGAGATATATGATGTGGCGATCATCGGTGGAGGGCTTGGAGGTTTGTCTCTTTCGATTCAGCTTGCAAAAGCCGGGCACCGGGTTGTTCTTTTTGAAAAAGAAAAATATCCATTTCATAAGGTATGTGGCGAATATATCAGCCTTGAAAGCTGGAATTTCCTGGAGGAATTGGGAGTTCCATTGAGTGATTGGGATTTGCCACTCATCAACAGGTTGCAGGTTTCTGCTCCCAACGGAAAATATAT
>Ga0335080_10001897_pt1 | contig 20751 bp, 15 predicted proteins | sample Lox_Sample_34_FD_206720 | JGI IMG/M metagenome (GOLD analysis project Ga0335080, IMG submission 206720) | Soil microbial communities from Loxahatchee National Wildlife Refuge, Florida, United States - Lox_Sample_3.4 | ecosystem: Environmental > Terrestrial > Soil > Wetlands | place: USA...
CGGCTTCGCTTCCGAAACCTCTTCCGCCGCCAGCGCTCTGTGCAGCACCTCGACGAAGAACTCCAATTTCACCTGGATCAACAGGCGGCTGAAAACGCGACCGCTGGCATGGACCCGCAGGAAGCTCGCTACGCCGCCTCGCGCACTTTCGGCAATCGCACCCTGCTCAATCAAGACACCCGCTCCACCTGGGGGTGGGACTGGTTAGAACATTTTCTCCAGGACCTTCGCTTCGCTCTTCGTCAACTCGCCAAGACTCCCGGCTTCACCGCCACCGTCATTCTCACCCTCGCTCTCGGCATCGGTGCAAACGCCGCCATCTTCACTCTCGTTCACGCCATCCTGCTCAAAAGCCTTCCCGTTGCTGATCCCAAATCTCTGGTCCGCCTCGGCAACAACAACGACTGCTGCGTCACCTCCGGCACTAGGGACGACGGCAACTACTCCCTGTTTTCCACCGCAACCTACGAGCTGCTCCGCAAAAATCTTCCCGAGTTCGAGGATTTGGCCGCCATTCAAGCCGGCTTTGGCTATCGCCCCGTCACCGTTCGTCGTGATCACTCCCAGGAAAACGCCCGCTCCGTTATGGGTGAGTTTGTTTCCGGCAACTACTTCCGCACCTTTGGTCTTCAACCTTATGCTGGGCGTCTCCTCGCCGATGACGATGACCGCAAAGGCGCCGCCGTGGTCGCAGTCATGAGCTACGAAGCCTGGCAGCGCAACTATGCCGGTGATCCCTCCATTGTCGGCGCCACATTTTTTGTCAACACTCAACCCGTCACCGTTGCCGGCATTGCCCCCAAGGGTTTCTATGGCGATCGTCTCGCCGTCTCCCCGCCCGAGTTCTATTTGCCTGTCGAATCCATGCCCACCCTCGCCAACGTGCCTTACGTTCACGACTCCAGTTCGGATTGGCTCTACTTTATTGGTCGCTTGAAGCCCGGCGTGTCTCTGCCGGTTCTCCAGCAGAAAGTGGGCTCCCTCGTTGAGCAGGCTCTCGCCCAGACCAGGCCGTTTGCCTCCGAGGAAGCGAAGAAACTGCTTCCCAAGACCCACGTCGTTCTCACCCCAGGCGGCTCCGGCATCCTTTCCATGCGCTCCGAGTACGCCTCCAACCTTCGCCTGTTGCAGTTTGTCTCCGGCCTCGTCCTGCTGATCGCCTGTGCCAACATCGCCAACCTGCTGCTCGTCCGCGGCTCCCAACGCAAACTCGAAATGTCCGTGCGTACCGCCCTCGGCGCTCCACGGGGCAGAATCGTCCGCCAGTTGCTCACCGAGAGCCTACTCCTCGCTCTCCTTGGCGGGTTCGCCGGACTCGTCCTCGCCTACATCGGTACCTCGTTCCTTCTTTCTTGGGCCTTCCCCTCTGCCGTCGGACTGCCGATTGACGCTCGTCCCTCCGTCGCGGTTCTCGCCTTTGCCTTCGGCCTTTGTCTCCTCACCGCCACCCTTTTCGGCGCTGCTCCCGCCTGGATCGCTGCCCAAACCCAGCCCGCCGACGCTCTTCGCACCGGTTCCCGCGGTACCACTTCCGGCGCTTCTCTCCTGCAACGCGTTCTCGTCGTCGCCCAGGCCGCTCTTTCCCTTATTCTCCTCGTGGGCGCCGGCCTATTCTCCCGCAGCCTCAACAAACTCCAATCCACCGACCTGAAGCTCGATCCCACCAATCGCTATATCGTTCATATCAATCCCCAAGCCGCCGGATACTCACAACTCCAACTAGAAGCTCTCTATCGCACCATCGAACAGCGTTTCCACGCCCTGCCTGGGATGGTAAGCGTAGGCCTCAGCACCTACACCCCCATGGAAGACAACAACTGGGGCACCGGTATCCAAATCCAGGGACAGCCCGATACCAAAAGTGATGGTGCCTCTTTCGTCAAAATCACCTCTGAGTATTTCGATTCCGTCGGCACCAAGCTCCTCATGGGCCGTCTTAACGGTCCGCAAGACACGCCGGCGTCTCACACCGTTGCCGTCGTTAACGAATCGTTTGCCAAAGGCTTTTTTCGCGATGGAACCAGCCCGCTTGGCCAACATTTTGGCGGCGATCTCGACTCCGCTGGCGATTTCGAGATCGTCGGCGTCGTCGAAGACAGCGTCTACCAGACTGTCCGCTGGAAAGATCACCGCATGTATTTCGTACCGATGATGCAGCGTCCCGCCAGCGACAAAGACCCCATCGAAAAAGACTCGGCCCTTTATGCTGGCGCGCTCGCCTTGCACACCCAGGCTCCCATCGCCAACATGGAACAGCTCGCCCGCCAGACCCTCGCGGAAATCAATCCCAACCTTGCCGTCGTGAAATTCCAGACCTTCGATCAACAAATTGCTGATCAGTTCAACGATGATCGCCTCATCGCCCATCTCACCGCTCTTTTCGGCGCCCTTGCTCTTCTTCTTGCCACCATCGGTCTCTATGGCCTCACCGCTTACACCGTCGCCCGACGCACCTCAGAAATTGGCATTCGTATGGCTCTCGGCGCGAACCCCATCGCGGTTACCGCCATGGTCCTTCGCGGCGCTCTCCTGCAAACCCTGATTGGCCTGTTGATTGGTGTTCCGGTGGTAATTCTCTGCGTCCGCTTCGTCGAATCGCAACTCTACGAAATCAAAGGCATGGACTACACCGTCCTGCTGATCGCCGTCTCCGCCCTGGCCGCCGCCTCTGCCCTGGCCGGTTTCATCCCCGCCCGCCGCGCCGCCCTAACCGACCCCGCGCAAACCCTCCGCACCGAATAAACCACCGGAAATTGTAGGGGCGGCTGTACGCCGCCCGCGGCCCCGCTGCCTCGAGTGTCTTATTGGTTCAGATTCCAGACACGGCCTTCGATAAGGACAAACAGTTGTCATCCTGAGGAGCGTCTTGCGCGACGAAGGATCTCAACCAATTTATCTTGGCGCGATTTTCAGCAAAAAACGAAGCTCCAGAAGCTCGTAGGCGAGATTTCGACGTGCTTCACTCACCTTGCACCCTTCGTTCTCACTTTCCCAACTTCTCGTACTCCCACTGCGCTTCATGCATGATCGAAATCCCGCTGTCTGCCCCATTCCACATCGCGAAAAACTTGTCGTATGCCTTTCGCCCTTTCTTTACATCCCCCGCCTTCACATATGCGCGCCCCAGCCCCAGTTGCGCCAGCGCTGCAATCGGCTCATTCACCACCACACCCGGCCAGTCGGCGATTTTCTGGAATTCCGCGGCCGCTTTCCCTCCATCCCCTGCCGCCAGGTACGCCTCCCCTCGCACATAAATCGGATACAAACTCGTCCAGAACGTGCTGCTTCCTGGTGCTCCCAGGTCGTATGGCGCCGCTGCCGCCAACTCCTCGATCGCCTTCTCCGCACCGCCCGGTTGTCCTAACGCCAACTGCGCCTTCAACGTCGGCACGTAATTGAATTTCACAATGGTGTCTTCCGCGAATCGCCTCTCCAAATCCGCCGTCAAAGACTTGGCGCGCTCCGTCTCGCCGTTTTTCGCTGACGCCAACGCTGCTACATATTGCGCGTCTCGCCCCTTTGAAAGGTCCAGCGTCTTGTTTACCCGTTCCTTCGACTTCGATGGATTCTCATACAATGCTTCCCATAATGCCGCTGCTGCCGCGCAGCCCGCCGCCATCTCCCGTTCGCCTGCATCTCTCGCCGATGTCTCCGCCTTGCGCGACAACTCCCGCGCCAATTCTACCTGCCCTGCCGATGCCGCCGTTTCTGCTTCCATCGCCAGCATCTGGTTCTCTACGCCCGGTTTCCCCACGGACCAGTCCACGTGCTTCTTCATTCCCTCGTGATCAGCCTTCAAATAAGCCACCTGGTACAAATATTGATGAATTGCGCCGCTCTCAAATCCTTTCTCCTGCGCTTCTGCCGCCATCCTCTCAGCTTCCTCCAGACGGTTCAGCCGTAAATTCGCTGCTACAAGATTCGAATAGCTCAGGCTGTCCCCGTGGCTCAGCCTCAATGACTCCGCGTATTTCTGCCTCGATTTCTCAAACTGGCCCAGCATCGTATAAATCTCGCCCAGGTTATTGGCCGCAAAATTCTCTCGCGGGTAAATCTGCAGCCACAACTCATATGTTTCACGCGCCTTCGTCAGATCCCCTGTCACGAAGTGGTAGTAGTGCGACTCGATGTACAGTTTCTCCCACTCGCTCACCTTCGCCCGCAGCTCGTAAGCCTTCTCCGTGTTCTTCGCCGCTAGCGCCTTCTCTCCCAGATTGTGATACGCCGTTCCCAACATCGCGTACGCCATCGCAAAATTTGCGTCCGCGTCGATGGCGCGCTGGAACAACACCACCGCCCGCGTGTAGTCTCCTTTCACCTGCATCATGTTTCGACCCATGCTGAAGGACTGCAGCGCCTCCAGTGACGGCGTGGTCGCCTGATCGATCGGCGTATCCAGTTTCCTGACCGACTTCAATTCCTCGCCCAGTCTCTCCCGCAAGGTTGTCGACACATTACCCAGCGCTGCTAACACATTCGCTTTCCCGGTCGCCGTCACCTGCTCCTGCGCCAGCGACTCCCCGGTCGCGCAGTTCACTGCGCTGACTGCAATCACATACTGATCCCCAATATTCGCAATCGATCCGCTCAAATACGCCTTGCTTCCCGCTCGCACGCACACTTCCTGGGCAACCGCCGGCCCCAGCTTTGCTTCCGGCGACTTCCCCATCATTTTCAACGTTTGTTGGATCCGTTGGTCCGGCACCAGGCTCAGAAACGGCGACTGCTGCAACTGCGCCGCAAGTCCTTGCCTCAGCGTGTCGTCAAAAATCGGATCGCCGGTCCGGTTTACGAAATCCGCCAGCACCACCGTGTCGCTCTTGCTCAGCGCGTGCGCACGCCGCGAATAAATCCAAACTCCCACGCCCAACAGCACGACGAGCGCCGCCCCACCCGCCGCGATCCGCTTCCACGGAATGGCAGCCTCTTTCACAACCACCACCTGCTGCGTCACTGTTACTTGCTGTCCCGTCTCTGTCGCTCGCTTCAACTGCTCGAGGTCTGCCCTCACCTCCGCCGCTCTCTGGTATCTCTTCTCCCGATCCTTCTCCAAACACTTATTGATGATCTCTTCCAGTTGCGGCGGCAGCTCCGGATTCACCGACTGCGCCGCCACTGGCTTCCTCGTCAGAATCGCCTCAATGATCGCCCCGCCGGTTCTCCCGCCAAACGCCTGCTTCCCCGTCGCCATCTCATACAGCAACAACCCCAGCGCAAATACGTCCGCTCGCGCATCCAGATCGTCTCCCCGCACGTGTTCCGGCGACATATACGCTGGCGTCCCGCTGATCACTCCTACGATCGACACCGACGTCTGCGGCCCCCGTGCTGACGGCGAGCTCGACGACGCCGTCTCATTCGGGTCCATCGACAGTACATCTTGCTGCGCCATCAACTTCGCCAGCCCGAAATCCAGCACCTTCGCCTGGCCGCGCTTTGTCACAAATACGTTCGAGGGTTTAATGTCCCGGTGAACGATCCCTCCGCTGTGTGCCACGTCCAGCGCATCCGCGATCTGTATCCCCAGCTTCAGAATCTCCGCCAGCGCCAGCGGCTTTCCCCCGATGTATTGCCTCAGTGTCTCTCCATCGATAAACTCCATCGCGATGAACGACCGCTTTTCGCCGCCGGAGTCCACCGCCTCTCCAACATCGTAAATCGTGCAGATGTTCGGGTGATTGAGTGCCGAAGCTGCTTTCGCCTCGCGCCGGAACCGCTCCAGCGCCGCCGCGTCTTGCACCATGTCTTCAGGGAGGAATTTCAGCGCGACCGGACGCTCGAGTCGCGTGTCGATCGCCTTGAACACCACGCCCATCCCGCCCGCGCCTAATTTCTCGATGATTCGAAAGTGCGAGATGGTCTGGTCAATCATCGCTGAGCGTTTTGCGCTACGTTTGCCGCTTTACCCGTTCCCACATCAATGGGAAACATTTCACCTTGTACCTGGCACGTTAAACCTTTTACCTTTTGTTTTGCCCGACGCTCGCTTCTCAGGGACTCTTGCCGTTTCACTCCTCTACGCTGGAGCTGTTCCACCCGCCTTTGGAACTCTTGTACCTTTAAACTCTTGAACTCTTCAACCTTCTTCCTTCTCTACAACGTCAAATCATTCGTGGCCGCATCTTCGTCAATCCTCTTTCGCGGCTCCTTCGGAGGTTTCGGCGATCCCAGCATATTCAGCACTTTTGCCCCATCGCCATATCCGCTGATGTCCGGGCTGTGTTCCAGCTCATAGGACACGTTCTTGTTGCACACCGTACACACTAACGACCCATACCTCGTGCCGCTCTTCTGCACGAAGATATTGAAACGCATTACTCGCTCGCAACAGACGGGTATCCAAATATTTGCTGCTTTCGTCGGTTCCAATTCTCACATTCCTCCGGGATTGCCGGGATTATACACCGAAACCGCGCAGCGCCGGGCTTGGCCTTCGGTTTCAAAACCACGTCTGCGCTCGGTACGAGCGGTATTCCTCTCCGAACCTCTCCTCCAGCACTCTCGCTTCCTGCTTTGCTCGATAGACTTGCAGCGGAATAATCGCCGCGAGAATCCACAGCAGAATTGGCCGGTCCATGTAAAGGAACACTCCAGCGACCACCAGCGCGCTAAACACGTAAATCGGATTCCGTATCTTCGAATATATCCCCGTCGTCACCAGCGCCGTCGCTTTCGGCCTCACTGCAAACGACGAGCCCAGATCAACCCGCGCCCGGATCAATATCATCAACGCAGGTACTCCGATCGCCACTCCCGCAATTCTCACCGGCGTCCACGCCAATCCGCCGTAGTGCACCGCCAACAACACCATTCCTGCTACGATCACAAACAATGTCACCACGTTGGTTTTCATAAGGAGTTTCCCGGCACCGGCGGCCATTCCAGCTCTCTGGCCGGTAGACCTTCAAACCTCCCGGCGTTCCCTTGCCGCAAACCAATCTCCCACAACCCACGCTGCGCCCAACAGCGCCAAGTTCTGCGCGTTCGCGCACCACACAAAATGATCATGCGGGCCACGCACCAAGGCCGGCAACCAAATCGTCAGTCCGAACACCGTGATCATCGCCGCCAGCAGCCGCGCCCCCAGCTTCCCCATCACTCCGTTCGCAATCGCCAGCGCCGCCATAAAATGAAACACTCCTGTCGCGATCGCCCAGAACTTCTGTCCCGGGGGAATCCACTTCGGAACGAAACTCGCCGTCTCCTTCAGCGCCATCCAGTGCACCAGTGCTAGTGACACGAAACTCAACGCAAACAGTACACGGCATACCTGCGCCATCCACCTTGCCCAAGTCTTCCCTCTTCCGCCGTACCGCTCGTACGCCATTAAACCTGCCGTCACCAGCGCGAGTTCTTCTCCAAGCCCGCTCCACGTTCCAATCACTCCCGGAAATCCAATTACCCGCCGCAACCACAGCCACGCGTATGGCATAAACAAAACCGCCAACGCCAACGATCCTCCCGCCCGTGTCCGGCCCCACTGTACTGCCAGCCCTCCTAGCAGAAATAAGCACGCGGCGGCATAGGCCAGCATCCGCCGATGCGGCACTCCCTCCGGTACCGGTTGCCACACCGCTCCAAAATCTCCCCAGACCAGTCCCACCACTCCAAACAACATCGCTGCCAGTCCATACACCCGCACTCCCCAACTCCCATTTCCCTGCATAGACACAACTCCCCCGTTCAGCCGTTTCCGCTGCCCCAAAAAAGTGCCGCGATAATATCAGCATTTATCCGTTGAATTGCGAATGCGTTGCCGCGCATCGCCGCGTCGGGTGCCCCATCCTTTCGGGCTGTTTGCGAATGGGTGGGTCCGCTCTTCGCCTTTGCGTTTCCACCCACGACGGACACGCGGCACCCAAACCGTCATCCCGAGCGTAGCGAGGGATCCCTCTTCTCGAATTTCCTCTGGGTGCCCCATCCTTTCGCGCTGTTTGCGAATGGGTGGGTGTGCTCTTACGCTTCTGCGGTTCTCCTCCAGTTCACTTGGAACCCGTCCTCGTAGTCATCCTGAGCGCGCCTGCCGCGCGAAGGATCTCGACCACCGCGTCTTGTCGCAAAAGAGCCCTGCGACGGTGCCCCTTCCTTTGTGCGTAGTTTGCACAAAGGAAGGGGCTGCTGTTCGCTTTTGCTTTTCACTCCACAACGCAAGCCCGGCCGTCCCATTTTCGTTTCTTGGAACCCGTCCTTTGATTCTTGGCCCTTTTTCCACGTTTGACCCGGTACTAGACCAAGCATTTACCGCAATCCCCCGACCCCCTCCAAGGTCTTCTCTCGATACCCGCTCGTCTCCGTCAAACGCAGACTAGTCCGCTGCAAGGGGGATATCCTGCTTCCCCCCTCGCAGGCAAAGGCAAAGGAGGCCTCATGTCGTTTCTGGCTTGGATTGTTCTCGGGCTGATCGCGGGGTTCATCGCCAGCAAAATTGTCAACAAAACCGGCGAAGGCGTGCTCATGGACATCGTTCTCGGGATCGTAGGCGCCGTGGTCGGTGGCTGGCTCTTCAATACTTTCGGGCACATGGGTGTAACCGGCGTCAACCTTTACAGCATTCTCGTTGCCGTCGTCGGCGCCATCGTTGTGCTTGTCATTTACCACGCGCTGGTAGGTCGCGGCGCCGGCGCTCGCATATAGCTCTCGCACCATTTCCTAAAAAAAGAGTGCATCCTCCCTAGGGGATGCACTCTCTTGCTTTGAACCTTAAACTTTATACGAGTTGCTTCTTCCTCGTTCTTTATTCTCTCCCCATCAAATACAAATCCGCATGCCCACCTGGTCGCGCGTACACCACCGTACTCAAATCCCGCGCAAAATCATAAGCATTCCCACCCGACGTCAACGGAAACGCAAAAGGCAACGTCGCGGCTACTTGCGGCTGCCCTACAGCCTTCCCGTTTTCCCACTTCTGCCGGTAAATCGTCACGTCCTTCTTACCCGGCACCGCATACAGGAATGACTTGCCGTCCTTTTCTCCGTTCAATCCAAATGTTGTCACTCCCGGCACCATCATCGAGCATGTCTTATCCGCTAGCGACACCGCATAGATCCCACGTTTTTCCGGGCTCCCCGCCCAACTCAGTAGATACTTTCCATCTGGCGACGCATCGAACGCAATTCCGCAATCTTCCACAACTTTTTCCATCGGCAATCCGTCCCCGCTTCCCCGCCAGACCGACATCGTTCTCGACCCTCTTTGCGCCCCATCCATAAAAAACGTCTTCTGGTCCGCGCTCCATAAGATCGACACCACCGTTACCGTCTCCGGCGCCGTGTGCGTTTTCATCTCGCTTCCGTCCGGCTTTACCACATAGAACTTCGTCGCTTTCCCCTCTTCCTCCGAGAAAAATATCAGATGCGCATCGTCCGGAGCCCACGATGCCACACCCATCGCCACTCCCTCCGCCAGCTTCGTCTTATTTCCGCCATCGCTATCTGAAACCCACACCTCGCTCCGGTCCCGCGACGGTGTTGTCACATACATTAATTTCTTCCCATCGTGCGACAACGTCGGCTGCGTCGCATTTTCTCCCGCGATATCCACCGACGTTTTCGCCTTGATGTTGTACGCCGTCAGATACCCCGTGGACTTCCCGTTCACCACGTAAATCCCTTTTCCCGTCGGATCAGGCATCGGCGAGCGATCCGGCCCCGGTCCGAACGTCACTTGCGCCAGTGACCTGTCTCCGACGTTCATCTTCCAGATATTCGTCAGTCCATTCACCGTTCGCCCGTACAACACACTCTTCCCCGCTTCGCTCCACACCACATCTTGCCCGGCGCCTTCAAACTGCCCCAGATCATCCGCCTTGCGTGCTTCTACGTCCCCCACGTACGCATGAAACAATTCCAGTGACGAGATCGTGCTCGCCGTGATCACCAGTAATTTCTTTCCATCCGGAAACGGCAGGATCCGCGCGGTTGGCCACGCCTTTTCATCCAAACTGACGATCTCTTCCTCGCCCATCCCCGTTCGACTCGCTCGGAAAATCGCTCTCGTCAGCGTCTTTGAATAGTAGATCCACCTGCCGTCCGGCGACGGCGCCGCCGACAGTCCCGTCAACACGCGCTTCGCACTTCCTCCCAGCGTCGGCACCGACCAGGTTTCCCCGGTGCCGAACACCTTCTCGAAATAAATCTCCGTCCCATCGGTCGAGAAATTCGAAACAAACTTGTCGCCTTCATCATTCGTCAATTGCAACGGCTCGCCCCCAGACGCCAGAATCACAAACACCTGCATCAGCCCGTTCACCGGCGAACTGAACGCCACCGTGTGCCCATCCGGCGAAAGCCGCGCCTGCTCCATCGGTTTATCCCAATGACTGATTTGCGTAATTTTCCCCGGTGCGCCCGACGATCCCTTTCCTCCGCCCCCGAAGTGATACGCCGCCCATCCCACCGCCAGCAGCGCCGCCACCGCCAGCACTCCTCCCACAACCAATTTCTTATTCCCCGAACCCGTTTGTGCGGCCGCGATCCCCGAACTACTCTGGCCCGCCCCGACATTCACCCCACTCAGTCTCGCCGCACTCTCTCCCGTACCTCTGCTTCCCTCTGTTCCCTCTGCGGTAATCTTTTCTCTTTCTACCTCACCACTCCTGGTCACTCTTCCTGAATCCGTATCCCGCCGCAGCCTCTTCAAATCCGACTGCATGTCCGCTGCAGACTGATACCGCAAATCCCGATCCTTCTCCATCGCCTTGCTGATAATGCGTTCCAGTTCCGAAGGCACTTCCGGATTTACGCGCACCGCCGCCGTCGGCGCCCCGTCCAGGATCGCCTTGAAAATGAGTCCTGAAGTTTCCCCGCGAAACGGCAGCCGTCCCGTCGCCATCTCATACAGCACCGCACCAAACGAAAACAGGTCCGTCCGCGCATCCAATTCTTTCCCGCGCACCTGCTCCGGCGACATGTACGCCACCGTTCCCAGCGTGCTCCCCGGGCTCGTCAACTGCTCCGGGTCTACCCCCACTGTCGCCATCGTGTCCCCGCCGCCCGAAGCCGTCACCTTCTGTCCGCGCACTTTCGCCAATCCAAAATCCAGAATCTTCGCGTGCCCGCCTTCCGTCACAAAAATATTCGCGGGCTTGATGTCCCTGTGTACGATTCCTTTCGCGTGCGCGGCGTTCAGTCCCGCCGCCACCCCGATCGCCACGTCCAGCAGCGCCTCCAGCTCCATCGAACGCCCGCCGATCGCATGCTTCAGCGTCTTCCCTTCCAAATACTCCATCGCGATAAACGCCAAACTGTCGGAGCCTTTGTAGGGTCCACCTTCTGAGGCGGACCGCTCCTCCGCTTCTCCAATGTCGTAAATCGTGCAAATATTCGGATGGTTCAGCGCCGACGCCGCTTGCGCCTCTCGTTGAAAGCGCGCCAATGCTTGCGCGTCCCCGGCCACGTCTTCCGGCAGAAATTTCAACGCCACGAATCGGTGCAGGCGGCTATCCTCGGCCTTGTACACCACACCCATGCCGCCGCCGCCAAGCTTCTCCAAAATGTGATAGTGGGAAACAGTCTGACCAATCAACGAAGGGCGTTCCGTCATATCCCGCGCATTCTAGTTTCCAGACTCATCCAAGTCAAACCTCGCCACACATCGGCGGTTCCTCTAAGGTACCTCTCCGAACTCTGCTTCTCTGTGATCGTCTTCACGCAAAGCCAATAGCTGTCATCCTGAGGAGCGCATAGTTCGCGTAGCGAACTGCGACGAAGGATCTCAAGCGCCGCGTCTTGGCCTGTTTGCGGCATCCTTCATGGTTCTTTTTCCGCCCTTTCGCTTCCTTACTTCCTTGCTCATCCGCTTCTTTCCTTGGCATCATCATATTTGCCCCACGCCCATGTGGACGTCACTCATCACTCGCCTGGTGCCCCTCGTTCTTCTCCTTCCCCTCTTGTTCGCCCACGAAGCCGTCCCCGGCATCCAACTCCCCATCGAAGTCCTCGGCGATGATGGCACCACCGTCCCCATCACTCTGTCTCTGTCGCACGAGCAGCGTGATTCCGCCACTGCTCTCTTCCTCCAGGTCTACAACCTCCGCTACGCCCAACAAGCCAGCATCCAGATCAACTCCTCCCCCTGGCTCCCCCTCACCAACGACACCGTCTCCGTCGCCGAGCCCGCCAAATCCTTCGGCGGCATCGGCGGCGCTTTCGCCACCATCGCACTCACGCTCCCGCTTCCACCCGGCTCTCTTGTACCCGGCACGAACACCATCCGCTTCCGCTTCAATCACTCCGACGGCCTCTCCAGCGGATACCGCGTCCTAACTCTCAATTTGCTCTCCGCCACGGGCACGCCGCTCCTGGACTCTTCCGTTTTCTTCGACGACTCCCCCGGCTCCTGGTCCTCTCCCCACCCCGATTCTTCCTCCATCGCCGCCGGTAAACTGCTCTGGAACGCCGCACCGCTGGTCTCCAGCAGCCTTCCAAATGCCTCTCGCATCCTGGCCACCTGCGCCGATTGCCACGCACAAGACGGCCGCGACCTGAAGTATTTCAACTTCTCCAATGGCAGCATCATCGCCCGCTCGCGCTTTCACGGACTCTCCACCCTCCAGGGTGAACAAATCGCCAGCTACATCCGCAGCCTTCCGCTCCCCAATCCCGGTCGTCCCTGGAATCCTCCCTATCAACCCGGCCCCGGCCTCGATCAACAACCCGCCGCAAATTGGTCCGCTGGCGCCGGGCTGAATTGGGTTCTCTCCAACGATTCGGACGCTCTGCCCTATCTCGTTCACAGTAAAATCACACCCTCCGCGACACCCTCGCCTGCCTCAGTCAGCGCATCCGAGTTCCACACTCTGATCCCCCAAATCACTCCCGCTCTTTTCCGCCCCGACGGCAACCTCAATCCGCGTGAAATCCCCATCTCCCTCCAACTCCCCGACTGGAGCCAGTGGCTCCCGCGCATTCATCCCAAGGACGCGTGGGGCACCGCCTTCACCAAAAGTGAACTCAACGCGCTTTACGGCAGTGAAAACTCCACGCGCTCGACTTCCGCTTCAAAGCCGTCGCTCCGCGCAATCTTGAACAACGCCTCGGCGTCTTCCTCCAACTCGAACTACTCGAGCGTCGTCCCCGCCTTCACGCGCTGGTCTCAAGCTCGCCGCGCTTTCCTCGCGCAGTCCGTCAACCCCAAAACAAATTGGTCGCCCAGCCTTGCCGAAAAGGTCTACTCCACACAACTTTGGCAACTCGTCAAAACTTGGGAAATCACCCAGGAGTTCTCCCTCGAATCGCAGGGCCCCGCCCTCCTTGGTCCGTCCGCCGACGTTCTCACCTGGGCCAACTCGATTCCCGCCGAAACCGCTCCTTCCTCCACACACATCCCCAACGGCGCGTCCGGCATCGGCGGTAGCGCTCTCACTAACGAATACTTGTCATCGTCCTGGTATCAACTGCAGATCATTCTCAACAGCGGCACGCATCGCCGCCATGATCGCTCCCCCCTCGATTGGCCATACATCCTCGGCCATTTCCGAGACCTCGAGGCCCTCTCTCACCGCCCCGAGCCCGTCCGGCTCCTCGTCGCGGTCACCAAATCTTTCCAGTCCTCCAACCCTCGCCTCGGCCCTGACGATTTCAATCAAGGTTGGCGGCCCGACCGCAGTATCGACCCGCGGATTCTCGTCACCTCGCCTTGGGATTCCTACTTCACCCCATTCCCGTTGGAAGTTCGCCGCGCTCTCACCGAATCTCTTCTCTCCGCCTGGATGGACAAGACTCTTCAGTACTCCGTCTCCAAATATCTCCCGCTCCCCGTTGTCCACAACAACTATTCTTCGTCGTATGGCGTGGCTGACGTCAGCGGCGGCCAGGTCTGGCAGGCTCTCGATCAATTTCGCGCCGCCGGCGTCTCCAGCGATCTCCTCCTCCGCCTCCAATCTTGGGGCCAAACCTACACTGACCGCGCCGCCCGCCTCCAATACCACTGAAAACTACTTTCACGGGTGCCCCATCCTTTGTGCGTAGTCTGCACAAAGGGTGGCTCTGCTCTTAAGCTTTTCGCCTTTGCATTTTGAATCGCGCTACTCCGCACCTGCCAGGCTCAATTCTGCGGCTTCGGCTGCTCCGTCTTTGGAGCTTCTTGCTTTGCTTCCTGCTTCGACTCTTCCTTCTTCCCGGCTTCGCCAGTAGCTGTCCCTTCCGTTCCAGCCTTGGTCTCCTCCTTGTCCTCAACCGGCTTCGACAAATGCAGCTTGCGGATCTCTTTCGCGCCCTTCTCCGGGTCCTCCGGCGTTACTTTGATTCCGGTTTCCATGGCTCCGGCGGTCCATTTGAAGTAATACGTTTTGCCCGCCTCTGCCTCAAACCGTGCTCGCTCGTTCTCTTTCTTCGTAGCGTTGGCAATCGCCGTGTAACTCGATACCACCACACCGCCGGCGTAGTACATCTTCGGCAACCCGGAGATCACCACCGTCCCCGGCGGAACTTCCATAAACTCATATTCATCGTTGAGGAGCCTGCCTACGTGCGTGCCGTTAATGAAGATGTCGTCGTGTGACGCCGAGCCCGTAAACCGGTATGTCCGGTAGACACACACCATGGCTTTCCCGCTGGATGGCGCAGGCACTACCGCGGGCGTTTTGGAGTCCTGTGCGGCGCAAATGGCCCCTGCGAAAAGAATCGCCATCGTAAGGAATCCCGCCAGAATGCTGGCCACCACAAATTTCGTTTTGATCATAAACATCTCCTTTGGCAATTGAGCTGTGAAATGAATCAGGAGCGGGAAGAGCGGGCGAAAGCCTCCGCTTTTTCTTGTCACAGCCGGGAGGGACCACGCATTCCGCCCGCCGCGTGGCCCCGTTCTCGGCTTGTCTCCACTCGCCGTGATCCGTTGCTACCACGGTTCGCGCTATTTCGTCGGTGCCGCGTTGAAGACCAGGATGTCCGCCCACGTCTTGCTCGCGTCATCCACCCAAATCACCTGTGTCGGCGAGATGATCAGGCCACGGATAACTCCCGGATCACTCTCCAGGCTGAACGTTCCATCGGAGTTCACCGTCATCGTGTCGCTGAGCGGCTGATTGAGTTCCCTCGGCTTGTCTTCCGTACCCGTGATGGTTCCGTCGCTGGCTGCCGTTGCGACTCCCGTCGCGGTGTCCCAGCCTTGCCCTGCCCAGACCTGTGCTTCGAATGTGCCGAAGTAGTAGTTGCCGGCGCTAACGCTGGTCGCCGTCTGCGGCGCAAGCTGCCCAAGAACCGCGCTGGCATATGCCGAGCTGGGTTCCGTCCCGAACATGATCCCCGTATTGGGACCGGTCAGGTAAAAGATGGGTGGATAACTCCACGTGCCGTTCGCATAGGAAGTCCCACAGCTCGTGCCACTCGTCACAACTCTGCCAGACGTATCGATGGTGAAAGCGCACGTTGGAGTTGCCGGGCTTGGCGTCGCACGGGTCCCGTTATCGTCCTCGTAGATGTTGGCCGTGAAGTTCGAGCCACTCACCGTCATGGTGGCAAACTGCGCGATGCCCGCCGCGGTTCCAAACGAGGCCAGCTTGCCCGAAAGCGTCAAGGATCCACTCTGCAGTTGCACGTATCCGATCAGAATCTCGGTCCCTTGGCCGGTGATGGTGACCTCGATTTCCTGTGTACCCGAAATCTGATACGCCGCCCGCGTAAGGGATACGCCACTCAGCGTCGTAGTCACCGTATACCTGCCCGTCGTGGCATCCGGTGTGGTGTACGTGCCGGTCAGGCCGCTCTTGTGCCCACCAAAATTCCCGTCATACTCGCCCGCGGTAATCGTTCCGCCGCTGGCGATTGTTTTTGTTCCTGCGATGGTCAGCCGCGCTCCGGAATACACGCCCCTCTGCGAGTACACCCATACTCCCGGCGTCACAGAGCCCGTAACCTTCTGCTGGAAGATCTGTCCCGAACCAATAAAGTATTCCGGGACGCTGTCGATTTCCTGGATTGTGCCAGTCGCATTTCCGCTCGCGCTAGGTGGAATCACGAAGCGCGTTGTGAACGTATAGAACGGCGTCACAATCGTCGCGCAACCTCGATTGTCCGCCCCCATCGTGTAGGAACTCCCTGTCGCGGTTATTGCCACGGATTGCACACCGAAGCCGTTGCCTGCGATCTGCGCGCCGTTTGCATCCACATTCCCCGCGGTTATGTTTCCCTTTCCATCCGCGGTGAACGAACCCACGACCGCCGCGAAGCCATCCGACGTGTATCCGCTTAGGCTGAACGCATACTGGCCTTTCATGGCCGACTCATTCCCGCTCGGACACGCTGTCGAAATCGCGTTAACCGTGATCGACAGATTCGCCGTCGCCGTAGTACTCGCCGAATCTGCCACCTGCACCGTGAACGGATACGTTCCCGCCGTCGTCGGCGTTCCGCTGATCGCTCCCGCCGTGCTCAACGCCAAGCCTGGCGGCAGCGGTCCTGTCCCAGGACTCACCAGCAGCCAACTGTACGGTGCCGTTCCTCCAGCCGCTTGCAGCGTCGTTGCCGTATATGCCGCCGAAACTGCTCCTGCTGGCAGCGTTGTCGTCGTAACCGATAACGGCGGCGGCGCGGCCATCGTCACCGTGTACGCCTGCGTTCCCTTCTGGCTCGGATTGCTGGAATCCGCCACTTGAATCGTAAACACCACTCCACTCTGCGTTGCCGTCGGTGTTCCGCTAATCGTTGCGGTCGCTCCACTGCCCGCAAGCCCCAACCCCGCGGGCAACGTCCCCGCGCTCACGCTCCACGTGTACGGTGCGAGACCGCCCGTCACCGTCAGTGTCTGGCTGTACGGAGTCCCTTGCGCCCCATTCGGCAGCGTGCTCGGCGCAATCACCGGCGCCGCTGGCAAATTGATCACGATGCTCAGCACCCTCGTTGCGGTCTGCGCTGGATTGCTCTGATCCTTCACCTGTACCGTAAAATTCGCCGTCCCGTTCGGCCCTGTCGGCGTCCCGGTGATCTTTCCGGCAGAGTCCATCGTCAGCCCGGCCGGCAAACTCCCGGCACTGATGCTGAACGCCAGCGTCCCCAGCCCTCCTGTTCCCGCTACGCTCTGGCTATACGTCGTGCCTTCCGTTCCCGCGGGCAGACTCGTCGTCGTGATGGAGGGCGGCGCCGGCAGGTTCACCGTGATGGCCAGAGCCTGCGTCACCGTCTGAGCGGGATTGCTTCCGTCCTTCACCTGCACGGTGAAATTCGTCGTTCCCGTTGGGCCCGTTGCCGTTCCGGAAATCAATCCGGCACTGCTCATCGTCAGCCCCGGTGGCAAATTTCCCACGCTGATGCTGAACGCCAACGGCGCTAACCCCGTAGCCGCGACCTGCTGGCTATACGCTGCCCCTTCCGTCGCCGCTGGCAAACTCGTCGTGCCGATCGCTGGTGCTGCGGGCAGATTCACAACTATGCTCAGCGCCTGCGTCACCGATTGCGGCCCTGCCGTGCTTGCGTCCGTCATCTTGATCGTGAAGTTCGCCATGCCAGCCGGGCCCGTCGGCGTCCCGCTAATGGTTCCCGAAGAATTCAGCGTCAGTCCCGCCGGCAGCGCACCTGCACTCACCGTGTACGTGCACGTGCCGGCTCCGCCGGTGTCGGTAATTGCCTGGTTGTACCCCGTTCCTTCCGTCCCTGCCGCCAGCGACGTGGTCGTAATCTTCGGCATCGCCGTCACCGTGATCGTCACGGATGCCGATTTCGTCTTGTCCTTTACCGATGTCGCTGTTACCACCGCCGCACCGGTCTGCCCGTTCGCGCTGTACGTCACCGAACTCGTCGTCGGATTCGTCAGTGCTCCCGGTCCGCTCGCCAACGCCCAGGCCACGCCTCCATTGCTCCCGTCGTGCGCCACCGTCGCTGTGATCGTTACCGTCTGTCCCTGATCGAGCGCCTGTGCCGATCCCGGCGTCACGCTTACCGTCACCGGTGCCGATCCTCCCGAACACCCGCCCAATGCCATCAAGCTCGCCAAAATCAATGCCATCCAAACGTATCCGCGCACACCCCAACCCTCGTATTCGTAAACTCGTTTCATAAGAGTTTCCTTTTGTTTGTTCGGCCTACTGCGGCTTTCAGCAATGGGCGGAATCTTCACCGAAAACCGGGCTCGAGAATTGCCCACTTCTCTGGCTGGTGTTATGATTCCTGCTAATCGCTCCACTACTGCAAGTGCCGTCTCAGGTCCCGATAGGCCATCTCATGTCAGACCCGTTGCATGGCCCCTCGCCTTCGCTGAAGAACTCACCACGTGCGCGCCTAGATTCGTGGAAAGAAATCGCCGACTACCTCGGCAAAGCCGAACGCACCGTTAAACGCTGGGAGACGGAACGCTCACTCCCCATTCATCGCCTTCCCGGTGGTGGGCATGCCACGGTTTACGCTTTTACCGATGAACTCGACTCGTGGCTTCTTCCCGAAAATAAATCCTCGGCCTTGGTCCAGGACTCGCCCAACTCATCCGCAACAATTCCCCCCGCCGTTCCCTCCCAAATGGCCTCCCCATTTTCGCAGCCTCCGCCCAACGCCGCTTCCGTGTCTAGCCGCACGCCTCGGCGTGTTTTGACCTTTCTGCTGGTGCTCGTCCTCGTCGGGTTGTGTGCTGCCTATCTCCTTAACCTCCATACGAGTGCCTATACCACTTCCCTCTTTTACTCGCTCTTGGGCAATACAACTCCAAAATCTTCCGATTCCGAAAAGCAACTCGCGCACGGCCTCTATCTTCGGGGCCGTTTCGAATGGGATAAACGTACCCCGGATTCCCTGAATCGCGCCCTCGACTATTTCACGCAATCCATCGTCCATGATCCCTCCGACGCTCAGGCCTACGTCGGTCTCGCCGACACCTATCTCCTCCTTCGCGAATATGCACTCATGCCCGAGAACGAGGCCTACGACCGTGCCATCTCGGCCGCGCACAAGGCTCTCCAGCTTGATGACAACCTCGCTGAGGCTCACCGCTCCCTCGCCTTCGCCCTTGTTTGGGGAAAATGGGATTTCGTCGAGGGTGAGAAGGAATTTCAGCGCGCCATCCAGCTCAACCCCAACGACCCTATCACTCATCTCTGGTTCGCCAATTCCTTCGCCGCCCCCGGCTGGTTTCCCACATGTCTTCGCGAAATCGATCGCGCTCAGGACCTCAATCCTTCTTCTCACGCCATCCTCGCAGACAAGGGCTTCCTGCTTTTTCAATCCGGGCAAACTGCCCCAGGCCTCGACCTCGTCAAACAAGTCGCGCAAACCGACCCGAACTTCCTCTCTCCTCATCGCTATCTCGCCTACATGTATTGGGCTCAGCGCGATTACCCCAAGTTCCTCTCCGAAAACGACACCGCCGCCGAGCTCTCTCACGATGAAGTCCTCAAAGCTACCAATGCCGCTGCACGCGCGGGATTCAACCGCGATGGCGAACTCGGCCTTTTTCATGACCTATATATGTCGCAGAAAAAATTCTGCGCCGAAGGAAGACTGCCCGCTACATTTCTCGCTCGTACCTGTGCCCGCATGGGCAAACATGCGGAAGCCCTTCGCCTGCTCCGTGAAGATTATGAGCAGCACATTCCCGTATTCCTCATGATCCGCGAAGACTTGGATCTCCGCCTTCTTAAAGACGAGCCCGAATTCCAGGCCCTCCTCGCCCCCGTAAATCCCCCTCCTCCCGCCGCCTCCCCTCGCCCTTCTTCCACCGCGCCTTAATCTGGTTTTTTGCTCCCACGTCGGTAGTCATTCCAATCATTCCTGTGATATAAACACGCGGTCTCTTCCGCCTCCGTTCCCATGCGTGCTTGCCCATTTTTGCAGATACTTTTGCAGCTGATTGGGCCTCGAATATTGACTCGAAATCCCAGGAGATAACTGTCATGAATAACATTCTCGCTCGCCGTAACTTCATCGGCTCCGGCCTCGGCGCTCTTTCACTTCTTCCCGTCACCTCGCTGCAGCCTCAACTCGCTGCCAACACCAGCGGTTCCCTCACAAAAGAGCAACGCGATGCCATGTCGCCTCAACAAGTTCTCGATGAACTCAAGAAAGGAAATGAGCGCTTCCGCTCCGGCAAGCCGCTCACCCGCGACTATCTCGCGGAACAGCGCGCCAGCGCCTCAGGGCAATACCCAGCCGCCGTTGTCCTGGGCTGCCTGGACTCCCGTGTTCCCGCCGAAATCGTCTTCGACACGGGCATCGGCGACATCTTCGTAGGCCGTGTCGCTGGCAATGTCCCGAACGATGATCTCCTGGGCAGTATGGAATTCGGCTGCGCCGTGGCTGGCGCCAAGCTTGTTCTCGTTGTCGGCCACACTGCTTGTGGCGCGGTCAAGGGCGCCATCGACGATGTGGTCCTTGGTAATCTCACTGGCCTGCTCGCGCGCATCAAGCCCGCGGTTCCGGCCACTAAATTCGACGGCGATAAGACTAGCAAGAACGCCGCTTACGTGGACGCCGTTGCGCACACCAACATCACCCTGGCTCTGGCGGACATTCGACGCCGGAGCCCGGTTCTCGACCAGCTTGAACAAAAGGGTTCCATCAAGATCGCCGGCGGCATGTACAACCTCGCCACCGGCGCCGTTGACTTCCTTTAGCCGTCAGGTTGGCACTGCTTCAGTCGCGCCGAAAGCAACGCCCAAAGCAAGCGCCGCCCATCCTTCGTCGTCATTCCGAACGGAATCTGCGGAGTGAGGAATCTCTCTTGCTTTTCGCTCACCGCCCCCGTCGGCCACAACTTCAGCTGCTAAGAGGGCACGGGCCTGTAACGCAGGAAGCCGGATTCTCTCCGAGCGCCTGCTACTCCTATCACGTATC
>Ga0335080_10001899_pt1 | contig 20744 bp, 16 predicted proteins | sample Lox_Sample_34_FD_206720 | JGI IMG/M metagenome (GOLD analysis project Ga0335080, IMG submission 206720) | Soil microbial communities from Loxahatchee National Wildlife Refuge, Florida, United States - Lox_Sample_3.4 | ecosystem: Environmental > Terrestrial > Soil > Wetlands | place: USA...
TCTCGAAGGCCGCAACCATCGGCCTGCACCACTCCTCCTGGACGGTACAGTAGACGACGAGTTCGCCTTGCGCGGCGGCGGAAAGCGGTGTCGCCAGCGCCGCTGCAGCGGCGAGCGCGGCGAGCCAGGTACGTGCCCCCATTTTGTCTTCCTCCTCGGTCGGTAGTGATGCGGCGCCAGCAAGGATAGCGCAAAGCGCCGCGGCGGTCGCGCTGGCGGCGGCCGGACCGCGGTCGGGCGGGTCGCGCCGACAGCTCGCGGCGTAAGATCGAAGGATCGACAGGAGCAGCGGAGGGCGAGGACATGGAGAGCGGCGAGCTCGGAGAGCGCGCGCGGTTCGTGCGCACGCTCGCGAGGGAGGCGGGCACGCTGGCGAGGCGCTATTTTCGTCGCGAGCTCGATTTCGTCACCGAGGCCAAGGGCCCGCAGGACTTCGTGAGCGCTGCCGATCACGCCGTCGAGGCGCTCGTCAAGGCGCGGCTCGCCGAGCATTTTCCGGACGACGCGGTGCTGGCCGAGGAAACCGGCGGCGCGACCGGCCGCCATCTGTGGGTCGTCGACCCGATCGACGGCACGATAAACTTCGTGCACGGCGTGCGCTACTGGTGCGTCTCGATCGGGTTCATGGCCCGCGGAGAGCGCCGGCTCGGCGCGGTCTACGATCCGTCGCTCGACGAGCTGTTCTGGGCGGTGCGCGGAGAGGGAGCGTGGTGCAACGAGGCGCGCGTGCAGGTCTCGCGCATCGATCGCCTCGATCACGCGCTCGTGTGCGCGGGCTACGTACCGCGGCACGCGCTCGAAGAGCACCTCGCGCTCAAGCGCCGGCTGCACGAAGCCGGCGCGGCGGTCAAGGACATGGGCGCCGGCGCGCTGATGCTTGCCCACGTGGCCGCCGGTCGCTTCGACGCCTTCCTCGAGCCTCACATGCATCCCTGGGATGCGACCGCGGGGCTGCTCCTGGTCGAGGAAGCCGGCGGCCGCGTGCGACCCTACCCCGGGTCCGACGGCATAGCCGCGGGCGGTCCGGTGCTCGCCTCCGCGCCCGGGATCTTCGACGCGCTGGAGCAGCTCGCCGGCAGCGGCTGAGGAGCCGCTACCGGTTCAGGGCGGCGTGAGGCGCCCGAACGAGCGGGGCTTGCGCGCCGGCGGCCTGCCGGCCGGTTGCCTTTGAACCGCGCGCGAGCGCGAGCATCTAACCTCTCGGTGGCTGCAAGCGAGGCACGAGTTGCTGCGGCCCCCGAGGGGAAGATTGCCATCCATGACCCGACGCCACTGGGAGCTCGACGACATCGACTTCGCCGCCCTGGAGCGGGCCGGCGTGGTCGGGGATTGGTTTGCCTTCAAGGTCGTCGCCACGGCGTCGTTCATCGAGACCGGCTCCGACCTGTACGCCGACAACCTGCGGCAATTATTCGCCGGAGACGAGGAGCTCGCGCGCTGGCTGGCCCGGGCATGGGAGCCCGAGGAGCTCCGGCACGGCGCCGCACTTCGGGCCTACGTCGAGCATGTCTGGCCCGCGTTCGACTGGGACCGCCGGTTCCGCGCCTTCCTCGACGACTACGCCCGCACCTGCACCGTGCCCGAGCTCGAATCGACGCGGGCGCTCGAACTCGCCGCGCGCTGCATGGTCGAGATGGGAACCTCTGCGCTCTATCGGGCGATTTACGCGTACGCTTCCGAGCCGGTGCTCAAGAGGCTCGCGTCGTGCATCTACGCCGACGAAGTGCGCCACTACAAGATGTTCTTCCGCCACTTCGGACGCTACCAGCGAGGGGAGGGTCGGTCCCGCGCGAGGGTCGGGCGGACGCTGCTCAAGCGCCTGCTCGCCACGCGCAGTGAGGATGGCCGCTGCGCGTACCGGCATGTCTGGGATTTCGCGCCGAATCTCGAAGGCCGGTCCTTCGAGGCGAGCTATCGCGCGTTCGGCCGCGATGTGACGCTGATGCTTCGCCGCCATGCACCGGCCGAGATGCTGACCCGGATGATTCTGAGGCCGCTGGCCCTTCCCGCTCCGGTCGTCGACGCGGCCACGCGGCTTAGCGGTCCGCTCTACGGGCTCTGGCTCGCGGCGGGACGCTGAAGGCGCCGCGGGGAGCCGGCGCGCGCGTCGGCGCCTTCAGGGCGCGGCGCAGAACACCGCGCCTTCGAGCGTCCAGCCGCGCGCCGCCGTGGCGGCGGCATCGCTGCGGCTGGTGAGGAAGCGATGGTTCGGCTGGCCGTTCATCCCGTCGTCGTACAGGCGCAGGACCGGAATGCGATCGACCGGGCAGTCTCCATTGGCGGCCGGCGCCTGAGCCTCGAAAGCGAGGCCTTCGTAGAGCCAGAGCGGGCTCGCTTTCACGATCGCGCATTCGTCGGCATTGATGGTGAAGAAATGCGTGTCGGGCGAGAGCGCGGGCGCGCTGAAGAAGCGGCATGCGGGCAGCCCGAGGCCGCTGCCCGGATCGAAGACCTTGAACTCCTGCCCTGTGCGGAGCCATTCTCCGCCGCCGTCGAGCGCCGCGGCTTCGAGCGGGTCTGCGGTGATGAAGTAATGGTCGGTGGCGTCGCGATGGTATTCGACCGCATCGGCTTCGCCCGGCAGGAACGGCTGCGCCGGCGCGGTATAGTCGATCAGCAGCGCATCGTCGCCGCCGCCCGCGACGCTCGTCATCCGGGCGAGCTGCGCGCGTCGCGTGCGGTCGTCGAGGCCGTGCGCCGCGATGAACACGAGCGACCAGGTGAAGATATCGTTCGTGCTCGGCACGTCGAAGTGATGCGTCACGCCGGCCAGCGTCACCAGGTATCTCGAGCCGGCGAGCCGCTCGACACCCTGGATCGCCGGCCCGACCGGCGCGGTAGTGTCGGCGGTCCCGCTGATGCCCAGGAACGGCGCGCTGATCCCGTCGAGCCCGCCCTGGTCGCGACCGAACGCGGGCAGGAACGGCTGCCCGAAGTACGGAACGTAGCCGACGACGGCCTTCAGGCGCGGGTCGGCCAGCACCTGCTTCGACGAGAGCCCGATCGTCGTCGTGAGCCGCGCACCGGCCTGAAGCAGAAGCGTCTCGCCCCCAAGGCTCGCGCCGAAGCCGGAGATGCGGCCGGCGTCGACGCGCTCGGCGAAGCCGGGCGCGGTCGTCAGCACGTCGAGGGCGGCGGCGCTCGACAGCGCGCGGATCGCCTGCATCTCGGTGTAGCTCGGGAAGTGCAGCGCGGCGTAGATCGCGTCGGACAGGCTGTCGATCTGGACGTCCGCGAAGCGCGGATCGCCGTGGAAAGGCGCGACGACGACGAAGCCGTAGCTCGCGAGGTAAGTGAGCGCTGAGAGGTACTCGGGCGTCAGCGGGCTGCCCATGAGCCCGTGCGAGAACAGGATCACCGGGTAGCGCGTCGCAGCGTCCGGCCAGATCGGCGGATCGGCGCCGCGCTGCATGTGCGGGACCGCGTTGCCGGTCGGCAGCAGATAATCGGGGTAGGCATTCGCCGCGCTGGTCGGATAGCAGACCAGGAAATCGTAGGCGACCGACGTGCTCGCGCGATCGACGAAGAGCTGTCGATCGTCGGGAACCGGCAGGTCGACGCGAAGCGCGTGCGTCGGATCGACGAGGAGCTGATCGACGTAGCGCTCCTGTCCGTCGGAGGGGAAGCCCTCCCAGTACTGCTGCGCGGTCTCGCCGGCCTGGACGCGGCTCAAGTCCTGCTCGACGTTGCTGCAGCCGACGGGATAGGTTCCCGGCGGCAGCGGCGTGGCGACCGCGAGCGGATCCGCGAAGCTCCTTGCCGCGAGCAGCAGCAGGCCCGCGACGACGATGCTGCGCAATCCAACGCTCACGACCGCCCTCCTTCGTTTCCGTCCGGAGTTACGACCGTGCGGTGCGGGAGGCGTTCCCGCGCGGTGCTCCGCGCGAGAATGCGCAGGAACAGGCTCCGGGCTAGAACTGCTCGTCGGCGAGCGCGAGCACGCTCTCGCCCGCGGTGACCACGGCGTGCCGAAAGGCGCTCGCCTGCGGCAGGAAGTAGTCGGCGTAGAACCGCGCCGTGGCGATCTTCGCGCGATGGAAACCTCCGTCGCCGCCGCCCTCGGCAAGGCGCTTCGCAGCGGCGAGCGCCGCACGTGCCATCTGCCAGCCGCCGGCGGTCACGCCCCAGAGCTTGAGGTAGGGCACCGCGGCCGCATGCGCGGCGCGCGTATCGCCGCCGTAGGTCTCGACCACCCACGCGACCGCGGCGCGCAGCGCCGACGCCGCGTCCGCAAGCTGTCGCCGGATGACGGCGAACTCGGGACCGGCCTGGCGCCCGAGGTCGACGTCGAGCTTCTGCATCTCGGCGATCACCGCGAAGGCGGCCGCGCCCGCGTCGCGCGCCGTCTTGCGCCCGACGAGATCGTTCGCCTGGATGCCGGTCGTTCCCTCGTAGATGGTGATGATGCGCGCGTCGCGATAGTGCTGCGCCGCGCCGGTCTCTTCGATGAAGCCCATGCCGCCGTGGACCTGGACGCCGGTGTAGGCGATTTCCTGGGCGGTCTCCGTGCACCAGCCCTTGACGATCGGGATCATCAGGTCGACGAACGCCTGATGCTGCTTGCGCGCTTCCTTGTCCGGGTGCGCCCGAGAGTTGTCGAGCGCGCCGGCCGTGACGTAGGCCAGCGCTCGCATCGCCTCGGTCTGCGCCTTCATTGACAGCAGCATCCGGCGCACGTCGGGATGCTGGAGGATGGTCGCGCCCTTGACGCTCCCCTCGCCGACCGCGCGGCCCTGCACACGCTCTTTCGCGTACGCGGCCGCGCGCTGGTAGGCGCGCTCGGCCAGGCCCACGCCTTCGAGGCCGACGGAGAAGCGCGCCTGGTTCATCATGATGAACATGTACTCGAGGCCGCGATTCTCCTGTCCCACGAGGTAGCCGGTCGCGCCGCCGTGATCGCCGTACGCGAGGACGGCCGTGGGGCTCGCGTGAATGCCGAGCTTGTGCTCGAGCGACACGCAGTGCACGTCGTTGCGCGCGCCCAGCGATCCGTCGCCGTTGACCAGGAACTTGGGCACGATGAAGAGCGAGATGCCTTTCACCCCCTCGGGAGCGGTCGGCGTGCGGGCGAGCACCAGGTGGATGATGTTCTCGGTGTAATCCTGCTCGCCGTAGGTGATGAAGATCTTCTGGCCGTAGAGCTTATAGCTGCCGTCGCCCTGCGGCACGGCCCGAGTGCGCACGGCGGCGAGGTCGGAGCCCGCCTGCGGCTCGGTCAGGTTCATCGTGCCGGTCCACACGCCCTCGACCATCTTCGGCAGGAAGCGCTCCTTCTGCTCCGGCGTTCCGGTGAGCTCGATCGCTTCGATCGCGCCCTGGGTGAGCAGCGGACAGAGGTCGAACGCCATGTTGGCGGCGTGCCACATCTCCTCGACCGCGGTCGACACGAGCTGCGGAAGCCCCTGCCCTCCGAACTCGGGGCTCTTGGTGAGCCCGTTCCAGCCGTTGGCGCAATATGCGAGATACGCGTCCTTGAACCCCGGCGCAGTCTTCACCGTGCCGTCTTCCAGCAGCCGGGCGCCCTCGCGGTCGCCGACGGCGTTCAGCGGATCGAGCACCTCGGTGGCGAACCTGGCGGCCTCGTCGAGGATCGCCGCGACCGTGTCCGGCGTGGCCTCCTCGAAGCCCGGCAGCTTCCCGACCTGCTCGAGCCCGGCGAGCTCGCGCATGACGAACTGCATCTCCTTCAAAGGCGCGTGGTATTGGCTCATGTCAGCCGAGCTCGGCGGTCAACTGGGGGATGATCTCGAACAGATCGCCCACCAGCCCGTAGTCGGCGATCTGGAAAATGGGCGCTTCGGGATCCTTGTTGATCGCGACGATCACCTTGCTGTCCTTCATGCCGGCGAGATGCTGGATCGCGCCGGAGATGCCCACGGCGATATAGAGGTCGGGCGCGACGATCTTGCCGGTCTGGCCCACCTGGTAGTCGTTCGGCACGTAGCCGGCGTCGACCGCGGCACGCGAGGCGCCGATCGCCGCGTTGAGCTTGTCGGCGAGCGCCTCGAGCAGCTTGAAGTTCGCGCCGTTCTGCAGCCCGCGCCCGCCGGAGATCACGACGCGAGCGCTGGTGAGCTCCGGGCGATCCGACTTGGTGAGCTCCCGGCCCACGACGCGCACGACGCCGGGATCCGCCGGCACCGCGACCGGTTCCACGACGCCGCTGCCGCCGCTTGCCGCGGCGGCGTCGAAGCCGGTCGTGCGGACGGTGATCACCTTCTTCGCGTCCTTCGACTGCACGGTCGCGAAGGCGTTGCCCGCGTAGATCGGGCGCACGAAGCTGTCCGCCGACTCGACGGCGATGATATCGGAGACCTGCGCGACATCGAGCAGCGCCGCGATGCGCGGCGCCGCGTCCTTGCCGAAGCTGGTCGACGCAAGGAGGATGTGCGTGTACGGCGCCGCCAGGCCGACGACGAGCGCCGCGATCTGTTCCGCGGTCGGCGCCGCGAGCTGCGGCGCATCGGCCTGGAGCGCCTTCGCGACGCCGGCCAGGCTCGCGGCCGATCGCGCCGCCGCGCCGGCCTCGTGGCCCGCGACCAGAACATGGATTTCGCCGTCGATCTTCTGCGCCGCGCCGACGACGTGCTGCGTAGCGGGCTTGAGCGCCGCGTGGTCATGCTCGGCAATGACGAGGACGGTCATGGCGAGGAGCTCAGGGGATGACCTTCGCTTCGTTGCGCAGCCTCGCGACCAGCTCTTTCGCGTCGGCGACCTTGCCGCCGCCCTTGCGCTTCGGCGGCTCGACGACCTTGAGCGTCACCAGGCGCGGCGCGACGTCGACGCCCAGCGCGTCGGGCTTCAATACGTCGAGCGGCTTCTTCTTCGCCTTCATGATGTTGGGGAGCGTCGCGTAGCGCGGCTCGTTCAGGCGAAGGTCGGTGGTGATCACGGCAGGAAGCGGCATCGAGAGCGTTTCCAGCCCGCCGTCGACCTCGCGCTTGACCGTCGCCCGCATCCCGCCGTCCGCGGCCGCCAGGTCGATCTTCGAGGCGAACGTGGCCTGCGGCCAGTCGAGCAGCGCCGCGAGCATCTGCCCGGTCTGGTTGGCGTCGTCGTCGATCGCCTGCTTGCCCATGATCACGAGCTGCGGCTGCTCCTTGAGCGCGATCGCCTTGAGCAGCTTCGCGACCGCGAGCGGCTGCAGCTCGACGTCGGTCTCGACCAGGATCGCGCGGTCCGCGCCGAGCGCGAGCGCCGTGCGCAGCGTTTCCTGGCAGGCAGGAACGCCGCAGGATACCGCCACGAGCTCGGTCGCCATGCCCTTCTCCTTGAGCCGCACGGCCTCCTCGACCGCGATCTCGTCGAAGGGATTCATCGACATCTTCACATTGGCGGTGTCCACACCCGAGCCGTCGGGCTTGACCCGCACCTTAACGTTGAAGTCGACGACGCGCTTGACCGGAACGAGAACCTTCATGGGAAGTGTCCGCGCGTCTTCGGGAATTGGGCGCGAACGCGAGCACGCAGGAAGCCGCGATTATAGCCGGAAGGACGAGGCGGCTGTGCGCGATCGCCGCCGCCGCTCCGGCGCGGGGCGCGGGCGTTCGTTCGCGGGGGTCGGCGAGACGCTCGAGGGATCGATCAGCGGCGCGCCGTGCACTGCGGGTCGGCGGCTTGCATCGTGCCCTCCCAGGAGAGCACGTTGTTATCGCGCAGCGGATCGGGGACGACCCGGTCGGGGTCGGCCTCCACGTCGATCCGGACGATGTCGCTCGCCGGCATCGCCAGCGGGGCGAGAACGAGCGTCGACGCTCCGGCCACGATCAGCGGGACGACCTGCGTCGCGTATACCTCTTCGTGCGCGCCGGTCGAGCTGGTGACAGACGCGCCCACGCGGAACGCGCCCATGTCGCCGGAGAGCAGCGGAATCGCGGGCACGATGTTCGAGCCGAGATTCTTCACGTTGGCCGCGACGACGACGTGCCCACTCGAATCCGACACGCAGCGGATGCTTTCGAGCTTCAGATCGGCGTGCCGCGGCTCGTCGACGTAGATCGGATAGAAGAACATCGTATCGTCCGGATACGTCAGGACGTACGCGGGATAGACCGGGCGCGGCGGGATCTCCGCGATGTAGGGATCGACGGAGCCGTGAAAGCCGGCGTCGTGGTACACGCCCGTGATCTGGCAGCCGCTCAGCACAGCGGCGGCCGCGACCATTCCCAACGTGGCGATGCAGCGCATAGCGCCTCCCTCTGGACGCAGCGGGCGGCTTCTGTAGTGTACCGATGCCGCGCCTGTCGACGCCCATCATGGAGGGTCACGGCGAGGCGGTCAACTGCAAGGGGCTGGCCGGTCAGCGCAGGCTCACCAACGGGCGAGCGCCGGGGTTCCGGCTTGGCCGGCCCCGTGCCGGTGCGCGGGCCTGGCGCCGTACACCACAGCGCGTGGGACCGGATCAACCCGAGGTCGGCGGGCCGCTCGCCTGGCGGCGCCTCCACCAGGCTCCGAGCTCGCCGACGATGCCGCGCCGGAACGCGAGCACGCACACGACGAAGATCGCGCCGGTGATGACCGTGACCCACTGCCCCAGCGGAGCCAGGTAGTTCTGCAGACCGACGATCACGAGCGCGCCGAGCACCGGGCCGAAAATCGTGCCCATGCCGCCGAGCAGCGTCATGAGCACGACCTCGCCCGACATCGACCAGTGGACGTCGGTGAGCGAAGCGAGCTGGAACACGACGGCCTTGGTGGCGCCCGCGAGCCCCGCGAGCGTCGCGGACAGCACGAAGGCGAGCAGCTTGTAGCGGTCCGCATCGTAGCCGAGCGATATCGCGCGCGGCTCGTTCTCGCGGATCGCCTTGAGCACCTGCCCGAAGGGCGAATGGACGGTCCGGTAGATCAGCAGGAACGCGGCGACGAAGATCGCGAGCACGACGTAGTAGAGCACCCACATGCTGTTCAAATCGAGGAAACCGAACATGCGCCCGCGCGGGACGGCCTGGATCCCGTCCTCGCCGTGGGTGAAAGGCGCCTGGAGGCAGAAGAAATAGACCATCTGCGCCAGCGCCAGGGTGATCATCGCGAAGTAGATCCCCTGCCGCCGGATCGCCAGCAATCCGGCGAGAATGCCCAGACCCGCTGCGGTGACCGTGCCCAGCGCGATCGCGCCTTCCGGGGGCAGGCCCCAGACCTTCGCCGCGTGCGCGCACACGTAGCCCGCCATGCCGAGAAACATCGCGTGGCCGAAGGAGAGCAGGCCGCCGAAGCCGATCAGAAGATTGAAGGCGCAGGCGAAGATGGCCATGCACAGGACGTTCATCAGGAAGACCGGGTAGACGACGAACGGCCCCACGCCGAACAGCAGCACCATGACGGCGAAAGCGATCGCGGTGCCCCGATGCGCGCCTGCGACCCCGGTTGCAGCCGACGGTGCAGTCGTCGTCGCCATGGTCAGCGCGCGCGGCCGAAGAGGCCGGCGGGCTTGATGAGCAGCACGATCGCCATGATGATGAAGATCACGGTGTTCGAGGCCTCGGGATAGAACACCTTGGTCAATCCCTCGATCAGGCCCAGCCCGAAGCCGGTGATGATCGAACCGAGGATCGAGCCCATGCCGCCGATCACGACGACCGCGAAGACGACGATGATGAGGTTCGCGCCCATCTCCGGATTGACCTGGTAGATCGGCGCCGCCATGACGCCTGCGAACGCGGCCAGGGCGACGCCGAAGCCGTAGGTGAGCGTGATCATGCGCGGCACGTTGATGCCGAAGGCCTGAACCAGCGTCGGATTCTCGGTCGCCGCGCGCAGATTCGAGCCGAGCCTCGTCCGCTCGATCACGTACCACGTGGCGAGGCACACCACCAGCGAGGCGACGATCACCCAGGCGCGGTATTTGGGCAGGAACATGAATCCCAGGTTGTAGGCGCCCGCGAATTCGGTGGGCAGCGCGTACGGCAGGCCCGAGCTGCCGAAAAAGTTGGTGAACACGCCCTGGATGATGAGCGCGAGCCCGAAGGTGAGCAGCAGGCCGTAGAGGTGGTCGAGCTTGTAGAGCCTCGAGAGCATGGTGCGCTCGATGATCACGCCGACCGCTCCAACCGCGATCGGTGCGAGGAGCAGCGACCACCAGTAGCCCACGCCTGCATACTGCAGCAGGAACCACGCGCAGAACGCGCCGACCATGTAAAGCGCGCCGTGGGTGAAATTGATGATGTTGAGCAGGCCGAAGATCACCGCGAGGCCGAGCGACAGCATGGCGTAGAACGCGCCGTTGATGAGCCCGATCAGCAGCTGGCCGAAGAGCGCCTGGGTCGAGATGCCGAAGATCGTCATCGAGGTTGTCGCCGCGGCGCGGGCCGGGGCCCAGGTTCACGTCGCTCCGGCGCGCATGTCACGTCGAGAGAGAGCCCGCCTCGCGCGGAGGACGGGTCCATGTCCCGTCCGCCGGCGCTCGAGCATCGGCATCACTTGACCAGCGGGCACTCGCCGTCCTTCAGCGGCCTGAACGCCTCTTCGGCGGGAATGGTCGCGAGCACCTTGAAGTAGTCCCACTCGCCCTTCGACTCCGAGGGCTTCTTGACCTGCACCAGGTACGCCGGATGGATGCCGCGGCCGTCGATGCGGATCGAGCCCTTGCCGAAGAGCGGATCGTCGGTGGGCAGCTCCTTCATCTTGGCGACGACCTTGGCACCGTCGGCGTCGCTCTTCAGCGCCTCGACCGCCTTGAGGTAATGCAGGATGACCGCGTAGACGCCGGCATGCACCATCGTCGGGTGGATGCCCTTGTTCTGGGGCGCGAAGCGCTTGCTGAATGCGCGGCTCGCGTCGGTCCGGTCCCAGTAGAAGGTCGTCGTCAGCGTCAGGCCCTGCGCGGTCTGCAGCCCGAGCGCATGCACGTCGGTCACGAAGATCAGCAGGCCGGCGAGACTCTGGCCGCCCTGCACGATGCCGAACTGGGCCGCCTGCTTGATCGAGTTGGTCGTGTCGCCGCCGGCGTTGGCGAGCCCGATCACCTTCGCCTTCGATCCCTGCGCCTGCAGCAGGAACGAGGAGAAGTCGGCGGTGTTGAGCGGCACGTTGACGGTGCCCAGCACCTTGCCCCCGTTCTTCTCCACGGCGGCCGCGGTATCGCGCTCCAGCGCGTGACCGAAGGCGTAGTCGGCGGTCAGGAAGAACCAGGTATTGCCGCCCTGCTTCGTGATGGCCGTCCCGGTGCCGTTGGCGAGCATCCAGGTGTCGTAGGTGAAGTGGATGTTGTTCGGCGTGCAGGCCTTCCCGGTCAGGTCCGACGATCCTGCGCCCGAGATCAGGAACACCTTGTTCTTGTCCTTCGTCACCTGGGAGACGGCCAGCGCGACGCTCGAGGTCGGAACGTCGACGATCGCATCGACTCCTTCGCTGTCGTACCAGCGGCGGGCGATCGCCGAGCCCACGTCGGGCTTGTTCTGGTGGTCGGCGGACACGATCTCGACCTTGTAGCCGCGCTTCTCGATGCCCGAATCCTCGACCGCCATCTTGGCGGCGACGATCGAGCCTGCGCCGCCGATGTCGGAATACAGGCTCGACATGTCCGAGAGCACGCCGATCTTGATCACGTTGTCGGTGATCTGCGCCTGAGCCCCGCCCGCGGCCCAAGCCAGTCCCAGAGCCGCTGCCAGCATGCCGCGCGATAGTGCTTTCATCTTGTCTCCTTCGAAAACGGATTCGTTCAGAGGGATCCGGTGTTCCTCATACGCCGAGATACTCGTGCAGCTTGGCCATCTTGGCCTCGATTTCGCTGTTAGGGATCATGTCGATGACCCGCCCGCGCTCCATCACGTAGTGGCGATCGGCCACGGTCGCGGCGAAGTGGAAATTCTGCTCGACCAGCAGGATCGTGAAGCCCTTCGCCTTGAGGCTCTGGATCGTGCGGCCGATCTGCTGCACGATCACGGGCGCCAGGCCCTCGGTCGGCTCGTCGAGCATGAGCAGCGTCGCGCCGGTGCGCAGGATGCGGCCGATCGCGAGCATCTGCTGCTCGCCGCCGGAGAGCTTGGTGCCCTGGCTGCGGAGCCGTTCCTTCAGGTTCGGGAAGAGCTCGAAGATCTCGGCGACGCTGAGCCCGCCCGGCTTCACCTGCGGCGGAAGCATCAGGTTTTCTTCGACGTCGAGGCTCGAAAAGATGCCGCGCTCCTCGGGGCACAGGGCGAGGCCCATGCGCGCGATGCGATTGGACGGAAGCCGGATCGTCTCGGCCCCGTCGAAGACGACCGAGCCTTTGCGCTCGCCGACGATCCCCATGATCGACTTGAGCGTCGTCGTCTTGCCGGCGCCGTTGCGGCCCAGGAGCGTGACGACCTCACCCGCGGCGACGTCGAAGGTCACGCCGTGCAGGATGTGCGACTCCCCGTACCACGAGTGGAGATCGCGCACCGACAGCAGCGCCGTGCGGGCAGCCTCGGGCCTGCGCGCGTCGAGCGTGGCGTGCGCTTCAGGCATGGCCGGCTCCGAGGTAGGCCTGGATGACGTCCGGGTTCTTCGATACGGAGGCGTAGTCTCCCTGGGCGAGAACCTCGCCCCGGGCGAGCACGGTGATGTGATCGGAGAGCGTCGACACCACCGAAAGATTGTGCTCGACCATGAGCACGGTCCGGTTGGCGGCAACCTTGCGGATGAGCGCGGCGATCCGCTCGACGTCCTCGTGCGTCATGCCGGCGGTCGGTTCGTCGAGCAGCATCATCTCCGGATCGAGCGCGAGCGTGGTCGCTATCTCGAGCGCGCGCTTGCGGCCGTAGGGCAGCTCGACCGCCAGCGTGCCGGACATCCCGGCGAGGCCCACGGCGTCGAGCAGCTCTTCGGCACGCTGGTCGAGCTCCGAGAGCGTGCGAGCGGAGCGCCAGAAATCGAACGAGCCCCCGCGCTTGCTTTGGAGCGCGATGCGCACGTTCTCGAGCACGGTCAGGTGCGGGAACGTGGCCGAGATCTGGAACGACCGGACGAGGCCCAGCCGCGCGATCGCCGCCGGCGGCGAGCCGGTGATCTCCAGGCCGTTGAAGACGATCTGCCCCGAGGTCGGCGTCAGGAAATGGGTGAGCAGGTTGAAGCAGGTGGTCTTGCCCGCGCCGTTCGGACCGATCAGCGCGTGAATCGTGCCGCGACGGATCTCGAGATCCACGCGATTGACGGCGACGAAGCCTTTGAACTCCTTCGTGAGCCCGCGCGTCTGCAGGATGATCGGATCGGCCATGTGTCGTCCCCGTCGACTCCCCCGGACCGGACGCTCGCTCCTTTGAAGTGTCGGGCGATTATCCGGAACCGACGGCGCGTTGGCAATCCGGCGAGCCGCCGCTCGAGGGCGGGCTCAGTCGGGCCATCTCGGCGGGCGCTTGCCGACGAACGCGTCGATGCCCTCGTGCGCGCCGGGCTCGAGCAGGCTGCAGGCCATCGCTTCGGCGGCGAGGCCGTACGCGGGCTCGAGGCCCAGGTCCATCTGCCGGTAGAACGCCTGCTTGCCGCCGGCGATGACCGCGCGGCTGCGTGCGGTGATCAACTTCACGAGGCTGCTCACCGCGCCGTCGAGCTCGGCCTCGGGCACGACGCGGTTCACGAGCCCCCAGGCGAGCGCGGTCGCGGCATCGACCGGCTCGCCGGTCAGCAGCATCTCCATCACCCGCTTGCGGCCGATGTTGCGTCCGACACCGACCGCCGGGGTCGTGCAGAACACGCCGACGTTGACGCCCGGCAGTGCGAAGCGCGCGGTCTCCGAGGCGACGGCGAGATCGCACATGGACACGAGCTGGCAGCCCGCGGCCGTGGCGATGCCGTGGACGCGAGCGATCACCGGCTGAGGGATTTGCGTGATCGAAAGCATCAGGGCGTTGCAGGCCGCGAACAGCTCGCGCTGCCAGGCGAGATCGTTGTGCGCGCGGAGCTCCTTCAGATCGTGGCCGGCGCAGAAACCCTTGCCGTTGGCGCCGAGCACGACGCAGCGTGCGCTCCCGTCGGCCGCCACGCGGGTGAGCTCGGCCTGGAGCGCGGCGATCATGTCGCGCGAGAGCGGGTTGTAGCTCGCGCCCCGATTCAGAGTGAGGTGACAGACATCGCCGTCGGTCCGCGACAGCACGAACGGAGCGATGCCGGCTTCGACGGGAGCGTTCACGCGAGTTGCCTCCATCCAGGTCCGATCAGCCCCCATTCTAGAGCCTCCGCCCGGCCGCTCGCACGCGCAGGTTCGATAGCCAGTATAACGTCTCTCTCGCCATTTTTATAGTCAGATATGCTATATTCTGTTCCATTGGTGGCCATTTTACCTGACGATAGGCCAATTCCTGGTATATTCTGCCTGATGCCCCCGTCCTTCGCTCTCGCCGCGCGCGACGAACCGCGCAGCGCCCTTCGCCTGAAGCTCGACGCAGCTCACTGCGCGCCCGAAGCGGATGCGCTGGCCCCGCTCGTCGCCGAAGCCGACCTCGGCTCGCGGCTCGCGGAGGTCCAGGCGTTGGCGTCGTCGCTCGCCCGGAGCGTGCGCAACGCGCGGAGCCGGGCCGGAGGCGTCGATGCGCTCATGCTCGAGTTCTCGCTCGATTCCCGCGAAGGCGTCGCGCTGATGTGCCTCGCCGAAGCATTGCTGCGCATTCCCGATGCGGCCACGCGCGATCGGCTCATCCGCGACAAGATCGGCCGCGGGGATTGGCGGGCCCACGTCGGCCGAAGCCCTTCGCTCTTCGTCAACGCGGCCGCGTGGGGCCTGCTGGTCACGGGCGAGCTGGTCGCCTCGCGCAGCGACTCCGCGCTGGAGGCCGCGGTGAGCTCGCTCCTGCGCAAGGGTGGCGAGCCGCTGATCCGCAAAGGCGTCGACCTGGCGATGCGGCTCCTCGGCAAGCAGTTCGTCACCGGCCGCACGATCGCCGAGGCCATCGACAACGCACGCGAGCGCGAAGCGCGAGGCTACCGCTTCTCCTACGACATGCTCGGCGAAGCGGCGCTCACCGCGGTCGACGCGCGCGGCTACGTCGAGGCGTATCGCTCGGCGATCGTCGCAATCGGGAACGCCGGCGCCGGCGCCGGGATCTACGCCGGGCCGGGGATCTCGATCAAGCTCTCGGCGCTCCATCCGCGCTACGCGCGCAGGCAGCGCGACCGCGTGCTCGCCGAACTCACCCCGGCGGTCGCCGATCTCGCGCTCGGCGCCCGCGAGCGCGAGATCGGACTCAACATCGACGCCGAGGAGGCCGATCGCCTCGATCTCTCGCTCGATATCCTCGAGCGCCTCGCCTTCGATCCCCGCCTCTCGGGATGGAACGGTCTCGGCTTCGTCGTGCAGGCCTACCAGAAGCGCGCCCGCCCGCTGCTCGATTGGCTGGTCGACCTCGCACGCCGATCGCGCCGCCGGCTGATGGTCCGTCTCGTCAAGGGCGCCTACTGGGACAGCGAGATCAAGCGGGCGCAGGTGGAGGGACTCGCCGACTACCCGGTGTTCACGCGCAAGGTCCACACCGATGTGTCGTACCTCGCGTGCGCGAAGGCGATGCTCGCCGCACCCGACGCGATCTATCCGCAGTTCGCGAGCCACAACGCCTTCACCATCGCCGCCATCTACACGCTGGGGAGCGGCGCGGAGTACGAGTTCCAGTGCCTGCACGGCATGGGCGAAAGCGTCTACGACGAAGTGGTCGGGCCCGACAAGCTCGACCGCCCCTGTCGCGTGTACGCGCCCGTCGGCTCGCACGAGACGCTGCTCGCCTACCTCGTTCGGCGGCTCCTCGAAAACGGCGCCAATACCTCGTTCGTCAATCGCATCGTCGACCCGGCGGTCGGTATCGCGGCGCTCGTCGCCGACCCGATCGCGCAGGCACGGGCGACCGGCGGAGCGCCACACCCGCGCATCCCGCTCCCCGGCGCGCTGTACGCGGATCGCAGGAATTCGCGCGGCATCGACTTCGCCGACGAAACGGCACTCGCCCGCCTCCAGTCCGACCTCGCGACCGCGGCGGCGCCCGCGATGGCCGAGCCGCTGATCGCGGAGGCTTCGCCCGAGGCTCGTTCGCCGCTCCCGATCGACAACCCGGCTGATCGGAGCGAGCGCGTCGGCAGCGTGGTCGAGGCGTCGCCGACGGACGCGGCCCGCGCCTGCGCCGCGGCGGCGCAGGCCGGCAAGGCATGGAGCGCGACACCGGTCGACGAGCGCGCTGCGTGCCTCGAGCGAGCCGCCGACCTGATCGAGCGGGATCGCGCCGCGCTGATCGCGCTCCTCGTGCGCGAAGCCGGCCGCACGCTCGGCAACGCCGCTGACGAGATCCGGGAGGCCGCCGACTTCTGCCGCTATTACGCGAGCATCGCGCGCCGCAGCCTCGCGGAGGCGAAGCCGCGCGGTCCCCTGGTCTGCATCGCGCCCTGGAACTTCCCGCTGGCCATCTTCGCGGGCCAGATCGCCGCCGCGCTCGCGGCCGGCAACCCGGTGCTCGCCAAGCCGGCAGAGCAGACGCCGCTCGTTGGCGCGGCGGCAATCGGACTCCTGCACCGCGCCGGCGTCCCGCGCGCCGCGCTGCAGTTTCTCCCGGGTCGCGGCGAGACCGTGGGCGCGGCGCTCGTGGCCGACCCGCGCATCGCCGGCGTGCTCTTCACCGGCTCGACCGCGGTCGCCCGGACGATCCAGCGCGCGCTCGCTGCGCGCGGCGACGATCCGGTGCTCGTCGCCGAGACCGGCGGGCAGAACGCGATGATCGTCGACAGCTCCGCGCTGCCGGAGCAGGTCGTCAGCGACGCGATCGCCTCGGCCTTCGACAGCGCGGGTCAGCGCTGCTCGGCGCTGCGGGTTCTCTGTCTCCAGAGCGACATCGCCGAGCGCGTCCTCGCGATGCTCAAGGGGGCGATGGCCGAGCTCGCGATCGGCGACCCGCGACGGCTCGAGACCGACGTCGGTCCCGTGATCGACGCCGAGGCGCGAGCGGCGCTCGAAGCGCACGTCGCGCGCCTGCGCGCGACCGGCGCGCCGGTGACGCAGCTCGGCCTTCCGCCGGAGTGCGCCAGCGGAACCTTCTATCCGCCGACGCTGATCGAGATCGGGCGCATGAGCGATCTCACGAGCGAGGTCTTCGGGCCGATCCTGCACGTGCTGCGCTTCCGCGAAGGCGAGCTTCCGCGCCTGATCGCCGACATCAACGCGACTGGCTACGGCCTCACCCACGGCATCCAGACGCGCATCGACGAGACGGTGTACGCCGTGTGCGCGCGGATCCGCGCCGGCAACATCTACGTCAATCGCAACATGATCGGGGCGGTGGTCGGCGTGCAGCCCTTCGGCGGGGAAGGCTTGTCGGGCACCGGGCCCAAGGCGGGAGGACCGCACTACCTGCGACGGCTGGTCGAGCTCGCTCCGGGAGTTCCTCCCGCGGAGATCGCCTCCAGCATCACGCTGCCCGGGCCGACTGGCGAGGCCAACAGCCTGGCCCTGGTTGCCCGCGGCCGCGTCGCCTGCATCGCCGACGGCGACGAGGCACTGGCGGCGCAGCTGCGCCTCGCCGGCCGGACCGGCAACGTCGCGCTCCTCTCGCGCTCCGAGCGGAACAGGAAGCTCGCGGCGCAGTGCGCCGTGCCCTGCGAATTCGTCTCCGACGTCCTCCGCGCGGATCCGGACGCGGTGCTCTTCGCCGGCACCGAGGATGCCGGCCGCCAGACGAGGCAGGCGCTCGCCGCGCGGGAAGGGCCCATCGTGCCGCTCGTACGGGTCGACGCGCTGCATCCGGGCGACCCCCTGCGGCTCGTCTGCGAGCGCACCGTCTCGATCAACACGACCGCGTCGGGCGGCAACGCGTCGCTGCTGTCGCTGGCGGAATGAGACCGCCACCGCCCGCGGCAGCCATGGCCCGGCGTCTCGACGCGATCGACCTCAAGATCCTAGACGAGTTGCAGCGCGACGGGCGGCTGTCCAACGTCGCGCTCGCGAAGATCGTCGGGCTGAGCCCCACGCCCTGCGCCGAGCGCGTGCGCGCGCTGGAGGCCTCCGGGATCATCGCCGGCTACGCCGCCTGCCTCGATGCCGGAAGGCTGGATCTCGGCCTCCTCGTGTTCATCGAGATCGCGATCGATCGCACCTCGCAGGACGCGTTCGACCAGTTCGCCGCGGCGATCAGGCGCATCCCGCAGGTGCAGGAGTGCCACATGGTCGCCGGCGGCTTCGACTACCTCGTCAAGGTGCGCGTCGCCGACATGGCCGCCTATCGGTCGTTTCTCGGCGAAGTGCTTTCGAAGCTGCCGGGAATCCGCGAGACGCACAGCTACGCGGTGATGGAGCGCGTGAAGGAATCGGTGACGGTCGACCTCACACACTTGAGCCCGGATTGAGCGAACCGCCTGACGCGCGTTGAGTGCACAGAACGCAAGCGGCGCGATGCCGGCCGGCGCGCGTGAACCGCGGCGACCGTCACGGGTGGCGCGGCGAGCGAGACCCTACTTCCTCGAGCGAAGCCGCGCCGGGTCCGGTAGATCGCCGTTCGCGGCGTAGCGCGCGAGCCGGCGCGCGCCACGCCCTCCTATTCGATCGCGCTCGCCGACTTCGCCCGTGCGCGCAGCAGGTACTTCTGGATCTTGCCGGTGGAGGTCTTCGGCAGCTCGCCGAACACGACTTTCCTGGGTGCCTTGAAGCGTGCGAGGTGCACGCGGCAGTGCTCGATCAAGTCGGCCTCGCTCACGGTCGCACCCGGCTTCACTTCTACGAAGGCGCACGGCGTCTCGCCCCACTTGGGATCGGGCTGCGCGACGACCGCCGCGGCGAGCACGGCCGGATGGCGATAGAGCGCGTCCTCGACTTCCAGCGAGCTGATGTTCTCGCCGCCCGAAATGATGACGTCCTTGGACCGATCCTTGATCTTGACGTAGCCGTCGGGCTGCATCACCGCGAGGTCGCCGGAATGGAACCAGCCGCCGGCGAACGCCTCCGAGCTCGCCGCCGGATTCTTGAGGTAGCCCTTCATGGTGATGTTGCCGCGGAACATGATCTCGCCGATCGTCTCGCCGTCCCACGGCACTTCGCGCATCGTCTGCGGGTCCATCACCGTCATGCCTTCCTCGCAGGTGTAGCGCACGCCCTGCCGGCCGTTGCGCTCGGTCCGCGCGGCGATGTCCAGCGCGTCCCATTCGCCGTGCTTGGCGCACACCGCCGCCGGCCCGTAGGTTTCGGTCAGGCCGTAGACGTGCGTGATGTCGAAGCCCATGCGCTGCATCCCCTCGATGACCGCGGCGGGCGGCGCCGCGGCGGCGACGAGGCAGCTCACCTTGTGCGCGATGCCCTTTTTCAATTCGTCGGGCGCGTTGATGAGCATCGCATGGACGATCGGCGCGCCGCAGTAGTGCGTGACCCTGTGCTCGCGGATCGCGTCGAGGATCGCCTGCGCCTCGACCCGCCGCAGGCACACGTTGGTGCCGGCGTTGGCCGCCATCGTCCACGGGAAGCACCAGCCGTTGCAATGGAACATCGGCAGGGTCCACAGGTACACGGCGTGGCGCGGCATGCCCCAGTCGATGATGTTCGAGAGCGCGTTGAGATAGGCGCCGCGATGGTGATAGACCACGCCCTTGGGATTGCCGGTCGTGCCGGAGGTGTAGTTGAGCGAGATCGCCTGCCACTCGTCGGCAGGATGCTTCCAGTCGAACGCCGGGTCGCCGGCGGCGATGAACGCTTCGTAGTCGGCGGAGCCAAGGCGCTCGCCGCCGGGCCCCAGCGGGTCGACGATGTCGACGACCCTCGGCTTGCGCTCGAGCTTGGCGAGCGCTGGTCCGACGATCGGCGCGAACTCGGTGTCGGTGATAAGGACCTTCGCCTCGCCGTGCTCGAGCATGAACGCGATCGCGTCGGCATCGAGGCGGGTGTTGAGCGTGTTGAGCACGCCTCCGGTCATCGGCACGCCGAAGTGCGCCTCGACCATCTCCGGCGTGTTCGCCGCCATCAGCGCCACGGTGTCTCCCAGGCCGATGCCCGTCCGGCGAAGCGCCGAGGCAAGCCGGCGCGCGCGAGCGTAGATCTCGGCCCAGGTATACCTGCGCTCGCCGTGAACGACCGCGAGCTGGCGCGGAAACGTGTAGGCCGTGCGCGCGATCAGGGAAAGCGGCGTCAGCGGCGTGTAGTTGGCTTCGTTGCGGTCGAGACCGGTTTCAAAGGCGGTGGACATGTCGCTTCCCGGGCAGGTCTTGGCGAAGAATGCGTGCGAGTTCAACCAGACGATGGGCTCATCCCATTCGAGCCGCTTCCGGACAACGTGCAGGGGCGCTACCGGATGACGTCATTCGTGCGCATCAGAGTCGATTGGGGAATAGCGATGCCGAACGCCCGGGCGGACCTGCGGCGTAGCATGGTAAACAATTCGGGCGGAAAGACAATTGCTCTCGGTCAAAGCGGCTGCGGCCGGCTTGCCCAGGCGCGCCGAATTCTCTATTCTGGCCCCTCCGCGCGGGAGGGTCGCAGGAGCGCCTCATGGGTCACCGGCTGTCGAAGATCGTCACGCGCACCGGCGACGCTGGAACGACGGGCCTCGGCGACGGCACGAGAATCGCCAAGGACTCGGCGCGCATCGAGGCGATCGGCGCCGTCGACGAGCTCAACGCGGCGATCGGCGTTCTCCTCGCGGAACCGCTGCCCGACGAGATCGCCGACTGCCTCATCGAGGCGCAGCACGATCTCTTCGACCTGGGCGGGGAGCTCTCCATTCCCGGCTACAGCGCGGTGCGCGAAGCGCATGTCGACCGCGTCGAGCAGGCGATCGGGCGCTTGAACGCAGCCTTGAGCCCGCTCAAGGAGTTCATCCTTCCCGGCGGGTCGCGCG
>Ga0335080_10001900_pt1 | contig 20744 bp, 23 predicted proteins | sample Lox_Sample_34_FD_206720 | JGI IMG/M metagenome (GOLD analysis project Ga0335080, IMG submission 206720) | Soil microbial communities from Loxahatchee National Wildlife Refuge, Florida, United States - Lox_Sample_3.4 | ecosystem: Environmental > Terrestrial > Soil > Wetlands | place: USA...
TTACCACCCCGGAGTTGCTCGAAATCGGGGATTTGCCGCTCGTCAGTCCGACGGAAAAGCCGACGCGCGCCGAAGCGCTGAAATACTACCGCAAGGCGGCGGAACACTATGCGCTGGACTTGCGCCTGTTCGAACGAGTGGAGCGCATTGAAGGCCATGACGGTGACTTCACCGTGTTCACGCGAACGGAGAAGGGCGTCGAGCAGCGTTATACGGCGAAAAAAATTGTCGTCGCGTCCGGCTATTACGATCTGCCGAACATGCTGGGCATTCCGGGGGAAAACCTCCCGCATGTCTCGCACTACTACACCGAACCTTTTGCCTTCTGGAACCAGGATGTAGTGGTGATCGGCGGCAAAAATTCAGCGGCGGAAGCGGCTCTCGACTTGTACCGCAATGGCGTCCGCGTGACGCTCGTCCACCGGCGGCCCGAGCTGGGCGCAACCATTAAGTATTGGGTTCGTCCGGACATCGAAAATCGCATCAAAGCCGGGCAAATTACCGGGCTGCTGGACACGCGGGTGAAAGAAATTACGCGCGACGAGGTGATCGTGCAGAATGGTGGGGCAGAGAAGCGTCTGCCGGTCAAGCAGGTTTTTGCACTCACCGGTTACCATCCAGATTTTACGTTTATCGAAAGCCTGGGCGTAAAGCTCGATCCCGACTCGCGGCGTCCAGCCATTAACCCAGATACCCTGGAGAGCAACATTCCGGGCATTCATCTCGCCGGAGTCGTGCTGGGCGGCCGATTCACCGGTGAGATCTTTATCGAGAACGGGCGCTTTCACGGCAAGCAGATCGTCAATGCCCTGAAGGGCTGAGACGATTACGCACGCCGCAGAACGCTCATTTGCCGACGCATCCTGCGTTTGTTAGACTCCTCCTATGCCATCCATCATCCGAGAAGTTGGCGAAACGGTCAGCACGCTGGTGCAGGGCTTCAGCGTGACGTTTAAAAATATGTTTCGCAAGACCGTCACGGAGAACTATCCGCACGAGCCGGTTCATTTTCAGCCGCGCTATCGCGGCATTCACGTGCTGCACCGCGACGAAGCCGGCTTGGAGAAGTGCGTCGGATGCTTTTTGTGTGCCGCGGCCTGCCCCGCGAATTGCATTTACATAGAAGCGGCAGAGAATACCGACGCGAATCGTATTTCCGCGGGTGAACGCTACGCCAGTGTCTACAATATCGACTATTCGCGATGCATTTTCTGCGGTTATTGCGTTGAGGCGTGTCCTACGGATGCGATCACCCATGGCCATGGATTTGAACTGGCGACATATGACATCAATTCGTTGGTCTACCGCAAAGAGCAGTTACTGGAGAAAGGCTCTCCCCAGCCGGCTGCCGCAGCTCGCTAGCCAAGAATAAGTTCCAAGTCGGAGAAATTTAAAACGCACGCGCCTCCCGCGCGTGCGTTTTCTTTTTGGCGCAAGTGTCAGCGGCTCGTGTAGCGAGCCGCTGCGCAATTGTGCGATATCCCCGATAAATCAGGCCGATGGGTCGTAGGCCCGAGTGATGTTGGCCGCGCTGGCGCGCAAAAACTCAGGCTGTGTCCCATATTTCCTATAAAGCAACTGTTGCGTAACTCGGAACTCACGGGGTGGCGGGGAGGGCGCGATGGTTGAGCTGATGGTCGACGGGGAATGGCGGAGCGCTTTCGGGGCACACCGCGACGTGGTGGCTGCGTCGGCGAGGTGGGAGACGCGGAGAACGCCGTTTGCCGACGGTTGGGCGGGCACACTTCGGCGCGCGAAAGTGGGCGATAACTTCATCGCCGCTTTCCGCGCTGGAGCCGGCCTGCAGCTCCAAAAACGTGATGCAAGGTCAGCTGTTCCCTCCATTTGCGGATTTCGCGACGTTCCGATTCGCAAAAAAGTTATCGGACACAGTGGCGACGTCCGTCGGCTTCTTTTCGGCGCCTGCCGTGACGTCAGCGCTGCGCGCGGCGCGTTCGCGCTCCTCCAGAAGCAACCGGGCCACGGTGGCGCTGGCCTGATCGGCCATCCACTGGTCCATCAACGCGCCAATCTCCTTGCGCAAATTGGCGGCATTGGAGAGGCGCGACAGTTCAAAGGATTGCAGCGAAGTTTTCGAGGCCGACAGCAAAAAATCCCAAGGCGGCTGGTACAGGCGGCTGGACACGGGGACCTCCGTAGCTGGTTACGGAAACGTCTGCCTTAATAACAGTACAGTAATACAAAGTCAAGAATACTGAGGTACTACAGCCCTGTGGAAATGTGTGGAAAAGTTGGAAAAGTGCGAATGGGTAAAAGTACGTACGTGGTACGGGCCGCAAACGTGTTGGAGCGAACGCCAGGCGGGACCGCAGGCCGGCTTAGCGCCTGCAGCGCGTGCGCCGGGGACTACGAGGATCCCGAACGAACTGCTGCGCCGCGCGACGCAGAGGACGCGGCCGTGGCCGACGGCGAAGAGGCGGGGGAGACGAGCTGGCCAGCGGATGTGGTTGAGGACGACTAGCCCAGCAGAGCGGCGCAGGCGAGCGCTGACGAGTTTCCTGTGCGTTCAGGTGAAAGCGCAGGAGAGGAGGCGAGGTGATGCGGAGGAGCAAGCGAGGCAGGGAAGAGACGAATCGGAAAACGGCGCGAAAGCAGCGCGAAGTGATTCGCGACGTGATGCTCAGTGCAGGGCTGTGCGCGACCTGGTTGACACTGGATGAGCTGGCCAAGTTGACGCAGTACCCGCCGGCGAGCATTTCGGCGCAGTTAAGGCACTTGCGTAAGGCGCGTTTTGGGGGGTACGCAGTGGCCAAACGGCGGCGCGCCGTGAACCCGGCCATGCGCGCGGAAGGCATCGGGCCGCTGTGGGAGTACGCAGTCGAGCCGGTGCAGCGCGTGGTGGTTGGGCGCAAAGGCAAACGCGGCGCGATCAGCTGTGGCACCAAAGGACTCGTCGCGCAGGGCCGACCGGAGCACTTGCCGCGAACGGATGCGCAACAGAGCGTTTCCGACGGGAGTCGCGCATGGGCGTAAAGGCGGAGCTGGCCTTCGACGTGTGCTGGGACGTGTATCGCATGGCGCGAGAGGTGCTGGAGTCCAAACGCGGCCTTTCGGCGCTCAAACACGAGGACATCAGCAAGTTTTTATGGCGGCCGGACATTCGTCCACGGCTTACGGAGTGGGTGGCGGATTTTACGCTAGCCGGCGAAGACGCGCTCGACGGGCCGGAGTGGGCGTCGCGCATGGTGCTGTTTCGCGTCTACTACCTGGGGCTGGCGCCGTATGAACGCACGCGGCATTTTCTCGGGCTCACCGAGCATAGCTGGGTACAGTGGACCGAAGTGATCCGCCAGCGCGTCGGCAAAGTCCTGCTCAAGCGCGGCATGTTTCCGCCACGCCGCTACTTCCGCGAAATGAGCTGAATCGCCATCCATTCACGCCGCAGGATGTCGGCGAGCGAAGGCCTCAAGGCGGGCCGAAACAAACCACAGTAGCGAATGAAGAAAAAGGAAAGCGAGGAATACATCGGCGCCGCACGCGACGCATGTGCCCAATTGCCGCAAAATGATGATAAATGGTGACTGATTTGAATCGCCAAAAACGATGAACGCTTGCGAGATCTGCACCAGGAAGCAGAAACCGAACAAAAGAAACACGAACCAGAAGAGCTGGCGCAAGGTCGAAAGGCGGTCCCGCAATGCGACTAGCGTCGATTGAAAAGGCTCGCGAGGCAAATCGGCCGCAGACCGTTTAAGGGCGCGCAGCGTCAAAAGATGTCGTAGCGAAGAAAGAAGAATCCAAACAAATATAAGACTCAGAATGAACAGATATACTCTGGCAAGCGTCGGGAGCTGCGGCCAAAGGCTCCGAAGGTTTAGATTCAGGCTGTGGGGATCCATGAATTAGAAATTGGACGCTCGCTGGAGGCTGATTGTGCCCCGGAAAGTTAATCTTCGCCACCAAAAACACATAACTCGCCGCTCGAAAGAGCGGAGGAGAGAAATTGATGCTCTCTTTAACAGCATGACGAAGGATCGGGAATATCAACGAGAAACGCTGCAAATCATGCAGGAATTTGCGGAGAGCGATGCAGAGGCCCTGCGGATCTGTGAGCAAGACGACCGACAAAAGTCGGAAGACTAACTAACTACGCGCTCGACGTGCGTCGGGCCCCAGAATCAAAGGAGTACGGCGTCGCCCACGCGGAGGAGTTTGCCTTGTTCGGTGCCGGGGACGCGGGTGTTGGTCGAGAGGCGGTAGAAATGGTCAAAGCGGTCCACCGGTGACCAGGCCGGTAGTTGGGCACGGCGCAGCTCGTTGAAGCGTTTTTGAAACGTTGGATCGGCCGCGATGCCGGTGAACGAATCGCGCGTCGGAACTGGACAGCGCGCGCAAGGATTGCTGCCCTCGAACGCTACATCGCCGATTTTGAACCGCACCACGTTGGCGTCCGTTGCGGCGAAGAGTTGGTCTTCCCAGAATGCCGGAAGCGCATCATGCCATTCGCCGTTACTGTAGCCGCCCTCTTCAGAGGGCGGGCTTTTGTGAGGCGCAGGCAAGTTTTCCAGTTCGTCCGCAATTCGAGCTCCCGCTGCTGGGTGAGGCTCGGTTCCGTTTGACTCTAAGCCCCGCGGTCTGAAGACCGCGGCTAAAGCAACTGGGTCCGCAGCCGGTTCGGTGCCGTCAATTTCCAAAGTGGCGCGAAAACGGCGGCGCACTTCCTCCACCGTCAAGCCGGGAAACCAGTCGCACACGGCGCGCAGGGAAGCGGTCGAGACAATCGTCGGCCCTGGCGCCAGGCCATCGTCGGGTTGACCTTCGCGCGCATAGCGCACCGTAACCGCCTGCTCGAAATACACGCTGAACCACTCCGCCGCCGTTTCCGTATCGCTCGGAAAGGCGAACGTTCGCGCAGGAATATTGCGCCGATCGCCGGGAACGGACACCGTCACGGAACTGAGGTCCGGCGCATACGTGGCGCGGATCAACTGCATGGCTGCCGTGCGCTTGCCATTCACCCAACGATTGTCGGCGGCATACAGCGCCCAGGCACGGTCGAGTTCGAGGCCGCCATTCGGACCGATACGCGCTTCTTTAACGAAAACCGGATCCAGCGACTTGATGGGATGCAGCCGGATGTTGGCCAAACGCGGCGTAAACGGCGTAAGCGAAGAAGGGTGCGGAGTCACCCCGCGAGTTTAGCAGAGCGGCGGCGCAAATCGCGGCACGCTTGCTTGTGGCTGCAGTGCAGCCCGCCCTGAGGCGTGGCCTCAGAGCGCGGAGAGTAGATTGAGATAGTGCCGGGCTCGCGCAACGCGGCGCGGGAATTGCAGACCAGCAGCGCGGGCTGGCGGCACAGCGCAAACCGGATTTAACGTTAGCCCGCCATATTCAACTAGCGGCACTCGCCGCGGCGGCCACCTCGGCAGTCGGCTCGGCCTGTTGTTGCGGCGCCGGTTCCGCAGGGCGCTCCACGTCGCGTTGCCGTTTCGCTGCGTGCGGCTGCTTCTTCCGCCGGGTCATTTGCTGCAACGTGAACATCAACAACTTGCGATCTTCTTCTTCCATTTTGGCGAGCAGACTTTGCAGCTTGCGCAGGTAGCGCAGCTCTTTTCCGGAACTGCCCCAGCCGCTCGCGCGCGAACCGCGCCCTGCCGTTGACGAATCGGCCCGCGGCGGCTCGTCGCCGTCATAGAGCAACTGATAAAGCGGCAAGCCCAGCGCGCGCGCCATTTTTTCCAGCGTCTCGATTGCTGGTACCGTGTGGCCGTTCTCCACTCGGGAGACGTAGCAGCGCAGCAAGCCGGTGCGCTTTTCGATGTCGCCCTGGGACAGATTCTTTTGCTCGCGCAATGTGCGCAAACGATCGCCGATGATCATGATTTTTCTCCTTGCACGACTGGCGCCCGGAACGCCCTCCCCTCTTCGCGCAGAATTTGACCCGGATTATAAACTGTTTGATTAACAATGGTAGAAAATAAAATGCCGCTGTGGAAAAAGAAAGCTGGCGGACGGGACCAGACGGGGTTAGGCAGGGCCGATGGGGTAGTCCGCAGCAGGCCGATTGGGGCAGTGCAGTCCTTCCTGGCTGTAGCCGCGCCGTTTGGACTCCAGCGTAACGGACGATCCCCCGTAGTTCGTGACCGCGTTGCCGTGTTCCCAATGGGCTCGCCACTGTTGAGTGTTTGGGCAGGGAATTGTGGGCGGGGGGCAGAGGCGGACCGGGCGGTTTCCGAGGTTCCGAAAAAATATTTTCAAACGGTGCAAAAAGAGCGGAATCAAGAGCTTAGGTGGAAAATTGGGACGGAAAACAAGGCAAAATCAAAAAATGTGTCAAATTTGGCCCACAATTCTCGCCGCGCCCGGCGCAAAAAATTAGCACTGCAACCGCTTGAAAACAAAGAAGTACAAAAATATTTTTGCAGTGCCGAAAATTTCCCTTGACAAAAATTAAGAATGTGGTACACTTCATCCCGTAGAAAAGTGCGCCCCGGCAATCCCGGGGCGTTTTCATTTTCGGGCCATAAATTCTCTCAGCCCACTCCCACGAAATTCGGATCACTTGCCGGTTCCGCGAGCGAAATCGGAACTTTTGCCGTCACCTCTTAGCTGTGAGCTTGCCCGCACTGGAAGCGCTGCATCGCGCTTGATGGACACCGATCAGCTCAGGCACGTTGCGAATCATCGACCACGACTCACCCGTCACGCAAGGAGCTCTCATGCCCAGTTATCAAAACACGACTCCGCCCACTTCGCTCAGCCCTGGCGACGTCGGCTTCAGCTTCAACAACGAGAATTTTCCCGGCAGCGCCCAGGCCGGTAGCCAGTTTGCGATCCCGGCGTACGCGGGCCGCTCCGACGCCGGCAATGCGGTGCGTTGGCAGACACTGTTTGGCACCGCCCCGACCGCGGTGAGTCTCTCGCTGCAAGGCGCGATGGCCGACGTGGACACGGAATATCAAACCATCGACACGACGACCAACACTGCGGGCGAAGCGCGCACCGTAACCGGTGTACAAGCCAAATTTCTGCGCATCAAGTTCACCTCCGCCACCGGCGGCACCGGCCTCACCGCCAAACTGCTGGTGTAGACCCCAAACGAGTCTCGCAATGACCAAACCTAACGGCCATGACCGCGGCGCCTCCGCGCTGCACGGCCACACTCTCCCTCTATCTTCCCGCGAAGCGCGTGGCGCGCGCCTCGAACCGGGCGGGGCTGCGTCCGACGACCGACGCGATTTTCCCTCTGCGGCCGGCGCAACCGCTCCGGCTGGAATGGAACGCGATGGATGCGCTGAGGTGGCTCCGTCCGGGGGGAAGAAGAAAAGCGTCGGCAGAGGCGCGCCAAAAAATGGCGCGAATGGGCGCGGCGAGCAAGTTGCGAACGCGCTTGTCCGTGAAATTGTCACCGAAAGTTCAAGGGAAATGGCCAGCACTCGTAGAGATCAGGAAGGCGCCGCGATGGACATTCCGCCGGGCGTCGAACCGCTCGCCGCGGATGGTCCGGGATTTGTGGACGCCATGCATGCACACGTGGATTTGTATCTGGCTTGCGCGCGGCTGGTGAGGTCGAGCGACGAAAAAATCGCGCAGCGCATGGTCGAACGCCTGCTGGAAATGTCCTACGGAAAAAGTCCGACGCCGCAAAACGAAGACGCCGCGCCTGTCATTTTTGACGTACCGCGACCGAAGCGCGACTAGCCTTTATTTCAGCCCACGCTAATCAGCGCTTCCGCGAACTTTCTCAAAAGAAGGGGATCAACATGTCAACGGCCGGAACAAGCAGTACAACCGGTAGCGCACATCTCGAATTCACCGGCATGGTCGTTCAGATTGGCGCCGTCGCGTCGGTGGTCGCCGGCGTAGTTTTGAGTCTGCGGCACTGGCCCGCCGCCGTGGCGCTGATCGGTGGTGCCGTCGCCTATGTAGTCGGCAGGAAACTCCGTGCGATGTAGGTCAGCCCTCGGCCTCTGAAGTTTCGTGACCACTGTGCCCCGCGATAAAAAAACTCGCAACGTAGGCTCAAATTGGCAGCAGTACCGCCCGGGCGTGGAGGAGATCGAAGAACTAAGGCGTGATTCAACCGGCGACGGAACCGCGGTGAATCACCTCACCGATTACTACAGGCCGTTCCCACGCCAAGAGGACTTTCATAAATCAGGGGCTAAATACCGCCTTTTTGGTGGCGCGGCCGGCCCGGGCAAAACCAAGGCGTTACTGTGGGAAGCGATCTGTCAGGCCAACGAGGTAGCGGGATGTGACACGCTGCTCTTGCGCCGTACCTATCCCGAGCTCGAAGCTTCGCTGCTGGCTCAGTTCCGCCGTGATGTACCGCGTCACTTTTACAGGAAGTTTAACGAATCCAAGTATGTTGTCACTTGGCACAACGGCTCCACGACCCGCTTCGGCTTCTGTCGCAACGAGAATGACGTTTACCGTTATCAAGGTGCCGAATTTCTGTTCATCGGCGTCGATGAACTAACGCACTTCACACTCAAGCAGTGGCAATTCCTGACGAGTCGCAACCGTTGTCCCGAACGTGTCTATTGCGCTGGTGAGAACGCCGGGAAGCGCATTGTCCCGTGCATGGCCGGCGCCACCAATCCTGGTAACATCGGCCACGCCTGGGTGAAAGCGCTGTGGGTGGACAAAACGCCGCCGCCGGGGTTCGAGCAAGCCGGCCTGTACGACCCGCGCGACTACGCGTTCATCAAAGCGCGGCTTGCCGATAATCCGATCTACGCCAACGATCGCGAGTACCAAAAATCGCTCGCGGCTCTGCCTGAGCATCTGCGCAAAGCGTTCCTCGAAGGTGATTGGAACGTCTTCGCCGGCCAGTATTTCGATATCTTCGACTACGGCCGTCACACCGCGCGTCCCGAAGAAATTCGCCTCGAGCCCTGGTATCCGCGCTGGATCTCGATCGATTGGGGCTTCCAGCACAACAGCGCCGTTTACTGGCACTGCGCGATTCCAGCTGTAGCTCAGGCCTTCAGGCCTGAGGCTTTTCGTCAGCACGAGCAAAATCTCTCCGATCGCGGCCGCCAATCCGGCCACACCTCGGCCCCGGATCGAAACACCCTCACCCCTGAAGGGGTGAGCTACAGCTCGGCGGCTCACGGACCACGGAACACGGATCACGGGCCACGCATCATCACCTACCGCGAATTCGTGCAGAACGGCCTTTCGCCACGCATGCTCGCGCAAGCCATCGCCGAGCGCAGCGGCCGCGAAAACATCAGCGAAGTATTTCTCTCGCCGGACGCGTTTGCCCATCGCACCGCGGAATCTTCTATCGCGGAGCAGCTCGGCGACGTCCTCATCGCGAACGGGCTGCCGCGTCCGGCGCCTGCCGATGACGATCGCATCGGCGGCTGGCAGTACATGTACCAACTGCTTGAAAGCGACACGTGGCTGGTCACCGAAAACTGCGACCAATTGATCGCCTGCTTGCCGACGCTGGTCCGCGACAACTCGAATGTCGAAGACATTCGCAAAATGGACGGCGATGATCCCGCCGATTCCGCACGCTATGGATTGGTCTCCGGCGGACGTTTCGCCGGTGTTGGGGCCGGCTTCGTCCAGCCCAGGGCGATGGAACGATCGCCCGATTTTCGTGTGGCACCGGGCTTCACTCCGGCGTCTTCCGCTGATGTAGGGGCGCGCTTTCCTGGCCTGAGGTACGAAGGCAGCGCGTCCCCACCGAGCGGAGCGAAGTTCGTCACTGGCATGCCGCTCGGCGAACAGATCCGCCGCCAGGTCAGCGCGACCGATCCCACGTCGCAGGCGATCCACTACCAACGCCTCGAATCCGAAGCGCGCAAACACTTCCGCCCGAAAGGTCTCCCGCGCCGCCGGCGCTGAAGCCGAGTGGGTGGCGCAGAACTGTGCTGCCCATCACTTCGGCAGAAGAATCGGAGTGCTAGGTTTCATGAAGCAGACCGTAAACGAGACGCGCACGGGCGAAGACCTGTGCCGAGGTGATGCATGTTGAAGTGGCTGCACGGAGTTCTGCAAACCAGGTACGTTGGGATGCTGGAAGGGGAAGTGTTGCGTCTGCGCGCCGAAAATCGCGCGCTGATGAACTCGCTGCTCGGCACGGCCGGCTTTCCACCAGTGGAATTTCCCGAAATGGCGAAGCCGCAGCCGTTACCGCGGCTACGCAAGCGCTCCTGGCACCAGCTGCAAGCCTGGCGCGAAGCCGCCTCCACGCGCGACCCTGACGAAGTGTCGCATAAAACGCGGACAGGCTAGGGTTTGTCGAGACTGCTCAGCGCGACGGGAGGCAGCATGATCAGCGCGTTCTTGTGTGGCCGTGCGGTCGGGAGCTGCAAGTCCCAGGCGTTGGACGTTGCGGAAAGCGAGAAGCTTTTCTGGAGCGCCGCGACGGCGTGCACGCTGACCTGGCTTAGGTCCCACTGCTCGAAGCCAGACGCCTTCTGCCGCTGGCCGCGTTCATCGACGAAGTACGCCGCATTTGGCGGCAGATAGAAGAGCGTTACGGCGAACCGGTACGTGCCTGCAGCAGGGAAGTTGTAGTCGTCGGAAGGGCCACCGGGAATCGGGAATTCACGGCTCTCGCCCGGCGCGAGCGTGACCAGATCGCTATCATGAATCCGACGCGCGGCCGCTTCCGCTTCGGGGCTCATCACCGGCGTGCCGCAAAAACCGTGATTGACGAATTCCATGCCGACCGGCGCGCCCTCGGCGTCGGTGGCCGTCCAGTTCCAGTTGGCGTTCAGCAGATAGTCGTTGCGCACGAACAGGAGCAGCGGTTCGGTGCCGCGATTGGTCAGCACCGCGCGAAACCGTAGCAACTCGAGTGATTCGTTCCGCGTGACGGAGCTAGGCCCGCTGATCGCCAGCGAAACCTTCGGTCGCTTGCGCGGCGCATCGGCGCCTGTGGCCTTCGTACTGCCCAACCAAAAGAGACTAAGCACCACGAGCGCGAGCACGGCGAGCGGGGAACGCATCCACGAACCTCTTTTCGCATGATCGTGTTTCAGCACGCAACTCGTCAGTAGTACCAAAGTCCCAAAGCAATCACAGTTTCACTTCGGAACAGTTCAATGAGCCGAGACTACGACAACAATCTGGGAACGCCGCCGCCGGGTTTTCTTGCACCGGCCGATGGGAATTACGTCGATCCTGTAGCTCAGGCCTTCAGGCCTGAGGCTCTTTCGACCCAAGGGCAAAATCGCTCCGGCAACAACGGCGCCGCGGACCTGGATCAAAAAATCCTCACCCCTAAAGGGGTGAGCTACAGCGGCGCAGATTCACCATCCGCGGGGCCGGCGATCGACCTCGGCGCGAATAACGAACGCCTTGAAGACCTCAAGCCCGAGATGGTCAACGCGTTGCGCGAACTCGTGCGCCAGTATCGCCAGGAAGGCATCGTCGCTCGGCGCAATGAAATTCGCCGCATTCGCCAGGCGCGTCTCTTCTGGCAAGGCTTGCAGTACGCCTGGTGGAATCCCAACGACATGAACTGGCACCTGCCGTACGAGTCGCGCTTCAGCGATGATCGCGAACTCGAAGAGATGCCGCGCTACCAATTCGTCACCAATTTTTATCAGGGCTTTGGCCTGTCGTTCATCGCCGTGCTTTCGCAGGACGTACCGTCCGTACGTTTCTACCCGCAGTCGCCGCAGTCGCTTGAAGACATCGGCGCCGCGCGCGTCGCCAGCGATGTTGCCGAATTGATCGAGCGTAACAATCACGTCGAAGACTTGCTCAGTGTCATCGGCTATTTTCTCTGGACCGATGGCAAGCTCGGCGCCTATGTGCGTTACGTTGCTGACGGCCAGCGCTTCGGTTTCCACGATGAAACGCTGCTCGAAGCCATCGAAATTCCTCTCGGCGAAGATGCCTATCTTTGCCCGCACTGCGGCAAGCAAATTCCTGTAGCTCAGGCCTTCAGGCCTGAGGCCCTTCCGAGCCCAGGGCAAAATCGCTCCGACGAAACCGGCGCCTCGGCCCCGGATCGAAACATCCTCACCCCTGAAGGGGTGAGCTACAACGCCTCCACGGATCACGTCACGCCCGACGCCAACGGCAACGCCACTTGCCCCTACTGCAACGGCGCACTCACCGCGCACAATCTCCAACCCGCTGAACGCGTCACTGTTCCTCGCGTGATCGGCACGCGCCGCGTGCCCAACGGCCAGGAAGTCATCTCCATCGCGGGCGGCCTCGAACTGAACACGCCCGTCTGGGCCAACGAGATGCACGAATATCCCTACCTGCAATGGCAGGCGGAAGTGCACCGCGCCAAACTCAAAGCCGCGTATCCGCACGCGGCCAACAAAATTGAAGCCGCGCCTTCCCAAGGTCCGGACGATGTCTACGCGCGCGTTTCGCGCCTCAGTGTCGAACAGGGCCTGCCTTCGATTCATCCCGGCGACGCGCTCTACAACCTCATCACCTTCGATCGCACCTGGCTGCGTCCGTGGGCCTTCTATGCGATAGAAGATGAAGCCGTACGCAACGAATTGCTTACGCTCTTTCCCGATGGCTGTTACTGCGCCTTTGCCGGGGATGTTTACTGCGAATCGCGCAGCGAATCCATGGACGATCACTGGCGCGTGCTGCACGCGCTTCCCGGCGATGGCCAAAATCGCCCCAGCGTCGGCGATTCGCTCGTGCAAGTGCAGGAGCGCTACAACGCCCTCTCCAACATGCAGGCGGAAACCTACGAGTACGGCATTCCGCCGATCTACGCCGATCCGCAAGTGCTCGATTTCGACGCGCTCGCCAATCAAACCGCCGAGCCGGCCGCGCATTTCCCCGCGCGTGCACGCCCGGGCCAGCCGCTCGCGGCAGGATTTTTTCAGCCGCAGCCGGCGCGTGTCCCGCCCGACATGGTCGAGCATCAACAGGAGCTAATCGGCCCCGTCGCGCAATTCTTGACCGGCCTTTTCCCGGCGATTTTCGGCGGAAACATGGAGGACGTAAAGACTGCCTCGGGCTATGCACTCGCCCGCGATCAAGCGATGGGTCGTCTCGGTTTGGTATGGCGACGCACCAAGCAGTTTTATGCCGACGTGATGCTCCTCGCCGTCGAATGCTTTCGCGAAAATCGTCCCGAAAACGCGGATATTCCGTTGCTCGGCCCGGATGGCGTGCTCGATGCGCGCAGCATCCGCACCGCCGATCTGCGCGGCAACATTGTTGTGCATCCCGAAGCCGACGAGACTTTTCCGCGCCTCAAATCGCAACAGCGCGCCGTCCTGCAGCAACTTTTCGCGGTGAACGATCCGCTCATCCAGGAAGCGCTCGCTGAGCCGGCCAACGTCGCCTACATCAAACACACGCTGGGCCTGACCGAATTGGTTGTCCCCGGCGAAGACTCGCGCAACAAACAGCTCCGCGAAATCCAGCAACTCCTGGCCAGCGCGCCTATCGTCGTCGAGACGCAGCCCGCCGCTGTAGCTCAGGCCTTCAGGCCTGAGGCTTTTTCGAGCCAGAGGCACAATCGCTCCGACAACAGCGGCGCCGCGGACCTGGATCAAAACACCCTCACCCCTGAAGGGGTGAGCTACAGCTCCACGGATCAGGGAACACGGGCCACGGATCACGCAGCCGCAACGCTGGTGCTGCCTTCCGTCCCCGTCGACCAACTCCTCGACGACCACGCCGTCGAATTCGAGGAGTGCAAGCGCTGGGCGAATTCCGAAGCCGGCCAATCCGCCCGCCTAACCAATCCCACCGGCTTCGCCAACGTCCGCGCCCACGCCGAAGCCCACCTCCGCGCCCTGAGCGTCGGCGTGGGCAACGCCGCTGCTGGCTCTGCAGGGACTAAGCCAGGACAAGCCGGCACGAAAGCATCAGCAACGCAGACGCCGTAGAAGTGAAATTTCCTCGTTTCCCGCGCGTCTTACGATTGAGCTTCATGGACTCGCGACTCGTCACGCTGGGTTTGGCCGCCGACCCAGGACTCTATGCGGCGGAAGGCGTGCTGGCGGACGAGCCGGAAGGGATCGGACCGCTCACCTACCGCGGCACGGGTCCCGATTACGCGTTGCTGGCCGTCGAGATGCTTCTCGAAGGCGGACTCGAGTTGCTCGTAGAAATCCCGTTCGAGTTGCTTTTTCACATCTGAAGCCGCTATCCCTCTTATCCAGTTGCCAAGCGCCCCGAAAAATCGGGGCTTTTTCTTTTCGGAGCGAGTATGAACCAACCCACGACAGCATCAACGGGCGCTACCGGCCACGGCACGGTGCACGATATTTTCGCGCTGAGCGACGAGCAGATCCTCGAAATCGCTCCCGACCCGCAGGATGTCGAGGTCTCCACTGCCGCAGGCTTGCCTTCGCAACCCCGCAATCCAGAGCCTTCTCCCGTAGGGGCGGGGCTTGCCCCGCCCGCCGCGAATGGTGCCGACGCATCAGCAGGAGGGGCGAGCCCCTCCCCTACAGGTTCCGCATCGCCGGACCCGCCTGCGTGGCTTGTCGCACAGATGCAGGACGCTTGGAATGGTGCCGAAGCGCGAGCCCTTTGGGAACGTGTCCAGGCTGGCGAGAGCGAAGCTGCCGCCTACCGCGAAGTCTTCGCCAACCCGGAAGACGCGCGCGCCATCAAGGCGCTTTACCCAGGCGGCGTTGCCGAAGCGCAAGCGACTGCCGAACGTGCGCGTTTACTCGATGACATCGATCGCGCGTATTTTGCCGCGCAAGCTGGCACACCGGAACAAGCCCGCGCCTCGCGCGCGCAGCTCGCCGCGATGATGCTGCGCGAAGATCCTGCCGCCTTTCGCGAAATGGTTTACGAAGGCCTGCGCGCTTTAGAAGCCGCCGGACAGCAGCGATCGTCTTCCAGCGCGACAGATCTTCCGCGCCTCGCGCAGGCCTTTCGCCCGAACCGAGAAGTAAATGTAGCGCCGGCTTTCAGAACATCGGCCGATGCAGAGACAACGACGCAAACCGCCGCGTTGAACCCCGCCGCCAGAGCGTCTTCCTCAACCGTGGGAGCGCAACACGTTGCGCCCCAGCCCGGTGGCACGTCAGCCTCTGAGACACAACTCAACGCCTACAGCGCCTTCGAGAAATCCGCCAACGCCGAGCTGGAAAAAAGTGTCGGCGGCGCGATCGACCGCGCCTTGCACCAGGCTTTGCCGAACATGGACGCTGCGGATCGATCAGCCTCCGCAAGGGGACAGCATACCTTCGATGCTCATGGCAAGGCTGCGCCCCTGCAAGCAAGGTTGAGCCAGGTCATTCGCGAAGATGTCGAACGCGCGCTCCAAGGCGATCGCCAGCTCGGCGAGCAAGTCGCGCAAATCCTTTCCGGTCGCCGTCTCGACGACGCCACGCGAGCACAAGTCGTTCGCCTGATCAACGATCGCGCGCTGCAACTTGTTCCCAGCGCGGCCAAACGCGCCCTCAACGAATGGACGCAAGCCACGCTCGCCGCGCACCGCAGCCGCACCTCTCGAAGCGAAGCTGCCACTTCGAGAAGGGAAGTACCCGCTGCCGCAACCGCCGCAGCCGGTATGCGCACCGAGCCTGTAGCTCACCCCTTCAGGGGTGAGACTGGTTCGCGCCAGGAAGCAGGCAGTCGGCCCGCAGGAAACGCCCGCGTCAACTACGGCAAGCTCAGCGACGAACAAATCCTGGATTTATGACCCGGTCTCCCCGGACGGGTGAGCCAGAGCTGTCAACTCCCGGCGCCGGAGGCGGCGCAATTCCCAGAAAAATCCCAATCCGAACGCGCCGATAATTACCATCCAATCACTCAGCGACGGCGCACGCCAGTTCCAATGCACGGGACCGAACGAAATTCCAAAGCCGCCGGTCCGCATGCCTTTCCAAGCTTCGAGCAGAATGACAAAGAAAAGATGTGCGAAGCCGATAGGGGCCGGAATGACAACACGAATAAGGACCACCGTCGCGAGCCCTGCGAGCATGCTCTTAACGTATTTCATGGGTCGCCGATCCGAAACGCGCAGAATTCTAGGCCAAAACCGTCGAAATTGGTGCTCTACCGCTGCGGCCTCAGTCCGAGCAGGCAAATGACCAAACCAATCGCTGCAAGCGTCACCAGCAGCATCGACAGCATTCCACCGATTCCATAGAGATACGGCGTCGCCGATTTGGCGCGGCGCAGCAGCATGAAGCGCTCCGAGCAGAAGCGCATCAGTTGAATACCGCCGCCGATCGCGGCGAGACACACGAAAATCCCTGCCATCATCCACGGGGAAGCGTGACCCACGCTAGTCATTGCTTCAATTGGAGCGAACCGTTGCGCAGCGGGCAATCCCGAACTGCGAAGCCGCGTGCAACGAGTACACCCAAGCACCAACCAACTTTCGGCGCCTTCTCACGAGACGCCTGCGATTCCGCGAACTCCGCGTGACGGTAGCCTCCCCGTTGCCATGACAGGGGCGCACTTGTTGCGTAGCGCCACCACGCACCATCGCGCCCCTGCACCCCAAAGGGCTGGCTTTTTCGATCCGGTCGAACCGGCGTCAGCCACAGGGCAATGGTTTGCCAAGATCAAGTGCACAAACCCGCGGTCTGAAGACCGCGGCTACAGCACGCGGGATTTTTTTTCACGGAACGCCATTTTGTTGGCCGTTTTCCGGCCACAAGACTTAAGGAGAACCACTGATGACAGCACAAGCGAACGCGAACGTCGTCGCGTTGCAGCTCGAGAAGGTGCGCGACAAAGTGCCCCTGCTCTACGAGCGCGACGACATTTTACTCACCATGATCCAGCAGCGCGGCGACGTGGAGAAAGTTTCCAGCCGCAACCTGCGCCTGCCGTTGCAGGTCAATCCCGGCGGCAAAGCCGGCTCGTACAACGCGGACGGCGGCGACCTCGGCCGCGGTTCCGGCACGCAGTATGACGTCGCTCAGGTGACGCCGATCTTCTTCCGCTTCGCGATCGAAATCACCAAGCTCGTCGAGTACGCCACGACCGGCCGCGAACGCGCCATCGAAAACGCCACCAAACGCGAAGTCGCGAACGGCATGAAACAGTTCCGCGCATTTCTCGACAAGTTGATGCAGACCGCCGGCAACGGCGTGCTCGGCACGATCAACAGCATCGCCAGCACGACGTTCACCATGGCCGTGCCCAGCGGCGCTGCGCTCGTCTATCCCGGCCAGACCATCCAGGTCTACGACACGACGCTGACCACCAACCGCGGCTCCTGCAACGTCACCGCGGCCGATCCGGTCACCACGCAGACCATCACTGTAGATGCCGTGCCCGGCGGCACTGTCGCTACCGATGTGATCGTGCATGATGGCCTCAGCGGCGCGCAGCCCGTGTCGCTATTCGGCATCAAGTATCACCAGAACAACGCGACCACCGGCACCTGGCTCAACCTCAACCGCGCGACCTACCCGGTTCAGTTGCAGACGCCGCGCGTCAACGCCGGCAACGCCGCGCTTACTCCCTCTAACGTGCGCCTCGCCATCAACAAGGTGCGCAAAGCCTTGGGCATCAATCATGTCTCCAAGTTGATTGCGTACATGGCGGTGGAGCAGGAACACGCCTGGGAAAATCTGGGCATCACCGTGTCCCAGATCATCAAAGAAGGCGGCGCCGGAAGCGGCAACGACCTCGACTTGCTCTTTAGCGGCCGCAAAACCATGAGCGGCGTGCCGATCAAGTCCAGCGTCAACGCCGATCAGACTCGCGTCGACTTCCTCGACCTTTCGCATTGGGGCCGCGCCGTGTTGAAGGACATTGACTTCTACGAAGTCAACGGCAACACGGTATTTCCGATTTACGGCGCCAGCGGCGGTCTCGCGGCGTCCTACATCTTCTACTTCGACACGGCGTTCCAGGTTTTCGACGATAGTCCGCGCACCGGCGCCTTCATCGACACCCTGGCTCGCCCCACTGGTTACTAGAAATCAGCCACAGAGTCGCGGAGACACAGAGGAAACCCGCAAGCGCGAAAGACATTAGCCTTTGCCTTTCCGCTCCGTCCCTCTGTGTCTCTGTGGCAACTCTTCCGGATTCACTTCACTGCCTTACCCGATGACGTCCTCGCGCTGCGCAGATCCTCTTTGTAGTGGCGCAGCCAGACTGCGCCACTACAGAGACCTCGTCCGCAAATGATTCTCGTAACGCGCGAAACGCATGACACGCCCGAGACCGTCGCGATTCGTCTCGCTCGCGCTGGCGGACTGAATCGTCTCGGAGAACCGAACTATCGCGCTATTTGGGGCTGGAATCGTCTGGCCTGGATCGGTGGAAAATTCGAGGACCGCGATCCGGTCACTGGCTCTTTGCTGCGCGAAGTGGTGGAGCTGCGCCAGGAACCGAAATATCCCGCCGTGAATCGCTGGCACATCGAGCGTTGGGTGCCGCCGGAAGCGTACGGCTCGCCTCGCCTGTGGTACGCACAAACCATCGAACGCGAAAACGGCGTCAGCATTCCTGCGCTTGGCCCGTATCCATCGCACGGCGAATACGAGCATTGCTTCACGCTCGAAGGTCCGCGCGGCGAATTCCTGCAACTCACACCAACCGTCGCCGAACACGTTGCCCGTGCCATCGAATGGTCGCGCCGCCATCCGCGCGTGAAATCGCGCGCCCAGCTCTACGAAAGGGAAGCGCGCTCCGAACGCCGCTACGAATCCTGGGCCTACGACATGCTCGATGATGCCGTCCCAGCCTTCCACAATCAGCCTTTTGTTGTTGCACGGTAAAGCGAAGAGTCGAAATCAATCAGTCACGTATATGGACTGCTTAGGCGCCGCGAATTCCAAGGGCAAGGAAAGCGAACGCTACAATGAGCCCCGTCGTTCTGAGAGCGTGATATACGTCCCAGCGACGTTCCTGCGCTCTCCAGTCCTCAGGCAAAGTCTCGAGCGTCCACCGGGCAATCCGGTTGTTAATCGGCACTGGACCGAGCAGCGAAAACACGACAGCAAACACTTGCAATGCAAAAGAAGCGGCGGCGAGCCGCCACGAACAGCGATTCAGATGCTCGAACGGCAAAAGCAGCAGCAGATTCAAAAGTGTAGAGCCGGCCATCCAGAACGGCATCACGCGGCCGAACAGCACCGCGAACGACTTACGCGTGGGAATGTGTACCTCAAGTGGTAGTCGACTGAAGGTAGGATGAGCAAACGCCCCAACATTCAGTTCACTCCCGCACATCAGCCCAAGGACAATCACAGCCAAAAGAAATAGCGTCATAGGCGCCCCTTCTTTTCGATGCGCCCTCGTGCCGAATAGTAGGGGCATCATCACGCGAGTGTGCAGGTTGCTGGGGACTTCCGCCGAGCGGAGGACACATGACGTCGAACCCTCGATTTTGTCGAAGCACTATGAACATCACCCGAATCGACTTGTGGCTGAAAGGTCTGATCGCTGCGGCTGTTAGCGGCGGCGCCGGCGGCATCCTCACCGGATTCGCTGCGGTCGGCATCGATCCGCAGTTTAGACGCCAATGCCGTCGAGCCTGCTTTGCGATGCCTCAGACCGCGCCTTACTAACAGTGAATTTGGTGGTGCGGCAGGGAAATCCGCACAGTAGATAGGGCGCTACAGCTCACCACCACCAGGGCAGATCGCTCTCTTCTTCGCCGCGGCTGCTCAAAAATAAATACGCAAATACGGCCACCAGCACGGCGCCGAAATAAAGCTGCGGACTCTCCTGTCCGTGGTTCAGCGTGCTTTCCACCATCACGCACGCTACCGCCAGAATCAGTCCGATTCCAGACGCAAATTTAAGCTTCTTTTGATCCAGCATTGCTGATTCGTACGCTCCCCGCGACGTCGCGGGCTGGGCCGAGCAACGCAGCAAATTCGTTGCGCAAAATTCTAAGCAGCGGGGAACGCGGAGTCTACCAAAGAAATGAGACGACTTGAGATATGGCTTAAGGGCTTGCTGGCGGCGGCAGTCAGTGGCGCCGCCGGCGGCGTACTCACCGGCCTCGCTGCGGTGGGCATCGATCCGCAGCACTTCAATCTGCAAACCGGCACTGGCGCCACGCTCCGGATCGCGTTAGCCGCAGCGCTGATCAACGCCATCATCGGCGTAGCCGCCTACCTGCAAAAATCCCCGTTGCCCCAGGACACCGCGTAGCAGCGGGCTGCCCGCCGCAGCTTGCATGCTGCAAGCAGGGCAGCTTTACACCGCTTTTCCGATAGCGGACCTCCAAAGCTGCGACCAAGCAAAAAAGGAAACACATATGAGCAGGCTCAAAACACAAGTCTTGCCTGGCGAAAGCGCGGCCATTCACGCCAAGCTCGATGAGATCCTATGTGGTGGTGATACTGCGGAGATTCTTCTCGTGCTCTGGTTGCTTCTCGATCTTAGTCCCTTCTCCCGGCACAAGCACCGCAAAAAGAAAGGGCAGCCGAAAACGGCTGCCCTCAAAATTCAAACGCGTACTAGACGCGCCTCTCAAGCAACCTCATCATATGAGAAGAAACATAACCCTGTCAACCTCATCGCGCGAAAGAGGAACGGAGAATGTGGGACTCGAACCCATGAGGCTGCTTCCAGCCTTCGCGCTTGAGAGGCGCGTCCAGTGCCCCCACTGGTAGCATTCTCCGGCGACGCGCCTCACGCGTCGACGGTTATACATCTAGAGTAAATAACTGTCAATAAATACCAGGGAATACTAAGATGCCAGTCGTAGGCTCATCCGCATACAACTCCGCGGGACAAATCACTTCGCTCGTGCGTTCGCTGCTCAACGACGCGCAAGGCAACCTCTTCACCGACACCGTGCTCTTGCCCTACGCCAACTCTGCGTATCGCAAGCTGCAGCGCGCCCTCGGCAATGCCGGCGGTGGCGGCTTCATCCAGGACGA
>Ga0335080_10001903_pt1 | contig 20737 bp, 12 predicted proteins | sample Lox_Sample_34_FD_206720 | JGI IMG/M metagenome (GOLD analysis project Ga0335080, IMG submission 206720) | Soil microbial communities from Loxahatchee National Wildlife Refuge, Florida, United States - Lox_Sample_3.4 | ecosystem: Environmental > Terrestrial > Soil > Wetlands | place: USA...
CACTGAACGCAAGCAGACTGAAGATGCGCTGCGAAGAAGTGAAGAACAGAATCGCAGTCTGCTTCAGATCAACAATGCGATTATCACGAACCTGACCCAGGAAGCCTTGCTGCGCTCCATTTCGGAGGAATTGCAGAGATTCATTGGATTCGATCGGTGCGCTATCACTCTCTATCAGCCGGAGAAAGACACGTTCCGATTTCTCGCCGTGGAGGGAGAGTTGTTGTCGGATCATTTTCAGACCGGGATGGAGGCCCGCCGGAGCGAAACCAGTGTGGGTTGGGTCTACGATCACCAGCAGTCTCGTGTGTGCGGCAATCTCCAGGAATCATCCGAGTACGCGAATGAGCGCCGTCTTGCTGCCGAAGGTATTCACTCGATATGCATTCTTCCCATGGCCCTTCAGGGAGAGTGTATCGGGACCCTCAGCTTTGTAAGCCGAGAACGAGACCGATACTCGGAGCAGGATGCATTGTTTCTGCAGGAAGTCTCGAATCAGGTAGTACTGGCAATTCGAAACATGCAGTCGTACGACGAGATTGCAAGCCTGAAAGGCAGGCTGGAAAAAGAGAACCTCTATCTCCGCGAGGAGTTGCGAGCCGAGCATAACTTCGAGGAGATCGTAGGAAACAGTCCGGCTCTGCTGAAGGTGCTACGTGCCGTCGAACAAGTTGCTCCCACCGATTCAACCGTTCTCATCCATGGAGAAACGGGAACCGGGAAGGAACTTGTGGCGCGCGCCATTCACAGTCGCAGCACTCGAAACAGCCGCGCCCTTGTCAACGTGAACTGCAGCGCGATTTCGGCCGGTCTCGTGGAAAGTGAATTGTTCGGCCACGTGAAGGGAGCATTTACCGGCGCGATCGATCGCCGCATCGGGCGCTTCGAACTTGCAAACGGCGGGACCATCTTCCTCGATGAAATCGGGGAACTCAATCCTGAGACGCAAGCGAAGCTGCTTCGCGTTTTGCAGGAGCGGGAATTCGAGCCGGTGGGCAGCAGCCGCACCGTGCGCGTCGACGTGCGCGTGATTGCCGCGACCAATCGCAATCTTCGCGAAGCCGTCGATGGGGGCCGCTTCCGGTCGGACCTGTTCTACCGGCTGAATGTTTTTCCGATCGAAATTCCACCGTTGCGAGAACGTCGGTCCGACATACCCAAGCTGTTAGCCTTCAGCCTCTCCCGATTATCGAAGCGGTTTGGGAAGAAGATTGAAGGCGTTTCCCGCGAATCCATGGACTTCCTCCTGAACTACCCGTGGCCCGGCAACGTCCGTGAATTGCAGAATGTGATTGAGCGTGCGGCCATTGTCTCATCGGAACCCATCCTTCGGTTCGACCGGGACTTGATCCCCTTGACGGGTGCGAAGGCCACCGAGAACCATGATGTGGCCGGTTCGGAGAGTCTTGCCATTGCACCCGCTTCAGCAGCTGCACTGCCCACCCTGAATGAGCTTGAGCGAAACCACATCCTTACGGTTCTTCACAAGACCAACGGCAAAATCGAGGGTCCGAATGGCGCTGCGAAGATCCTGGATCTTCATCCCAATACGCTCCGCCACCGCATACAGAAACTTGGCATCCGGACAACTTCCTCCCACCCGTCGTAGATGGCCGCCCATCGAGGCTCCCCCACTCCCAAATATGGGGGCTTCGGCGAATGCCCACAACGGGTCATAGGAAGTCAGTGGGGCACGGCAGTCGCGTGAGTCACCAGAATAAATTCACCTATTGGTTGAAGACCCTGCATCTTAGAGGTGTTTGGGAACTGCCAAATCGATGGGCCGTGGTCGAAGCTGCGGCGGCAAAACATGGAATCTTGATTGGCATTCCGATTGCACGTCGTACTGCAGGAGCAGGCGAGTCGAATGTTACGGATCACGGTGTTGGAGTCATCTGCGTGCGGCGTCACACTTCGGGTAGAAGGACGGATCGCTGGCCCCTGGCTGGAGGAACTCCGCACAGCATGCAGTGCTCACATCGGGCCCGATCCCGTTCCGTTGCAACTGGAGCTAGAGGACATCTCCTTTGCTGATGCTGAAGGCGTTGCCTACCTCAACGAACTACGGGAACGAGGTGTCAGGTTTTTCCAGGTTTCCCCCCTTTTGACGGAACTATTCAAGAATGACTCCTCGCCGGATGGATCCTAGCGCGAACCGGCACGTTGCTGCCGAGACCGAACCTCGGAAGCTACGCGCTTTCGCTCGACTCCGGCGGTAATGAGAAGAGGTCTCCAATGTTGGAACAAGCTGAACTTAGAGAGCGTTCCTCGTCATCTGGACATCCGCAGTGCAGGCCATGGAGTCCTCCCGCGAAGAAGACGCTTCCCTCTCTATCGACGATCGTAGCCGGGATGTCTCACGACCTTCGTACCCCTCTAGCCGCGATCCTCGCAAATGCGGAGTTCCTGGCCCAGTCAAATCTGAGCGAAGAGGAACGAGACGAGTTATACGAAGAGATTCGTGTGTCCATCGACTGCCTGAACGAGCTGGTTTCCGATTTGCTGGAATGCGCTAGAGAAGGGGAAGCACTTCATCCGGCGATTGGCAATATTGTCGAAACGACGGGGCGCGTCATAAAGATGATTGCAGCGAGGCCGGCATTCCGACGCATTACCATTACGCACCACCACGAAGGATCGGCCATCGGCTGGTACAACTCCAGGCTTCTGGAACGAGCAGTATCGAACGTTGTCCTCAATGCATGCGAGGCGGTCTCTCCCGAGTCCGGCCATGTGGCTATCACCACGCTGGGAGGCCCGGCATGCTTGCGCATTGAAATATGGGATAACGGCCCGGGAATTCCCGCGGAGATATGGGACTCTGTATTCCAGCCGTTTTTCACCTACGGCAAATCCGAGGGCACCGGGTTGGGTCTTGCCATCGCGAAGAAGATCGTCGAAGACCAGGGTGGCGAACTTCTCCTAGATCCAGAAGAGAAAACGGGCACCTCGTTCAGGATCTCAATTCCCTTCGCCCTTCCCGAGGGACAGAGCTCAGATCGGTAATCGAAGCGGGCATCCATTAAGCGAAGTGTTCCCGAATCCAGGCTTGTGGAACAGCCGGAAACAGTGAGATCCCCTTGTTTGTTTTGAGGGGTTTGCTCGAGCCACAAGGAGATGCTCCTGCCGCAGATTGAAACTCACGCTATCGTCCTGGATCGCTGATGCTCCTCGTCACATACCTGTTGACACCCTACCTATCAAAGGAGACGATATGTTGGATTCCAACATGGCGGTCAGTTTTCTATGTCCTCGACCAAATCCGACGTTCTTCAGGGCACGCTCGATCTGATGATCCTCAAAACCCTTGAATCCATGGGACCGCTGCACGGCTATGGCATTGCCCGCCGCATCGAGCAGGTCTCAAGTGACACGTTCAGCCTGAACCAGGGCACGATTTATCCCGCGCTTCTACGGCTCGAACAACGGAGGTGGATCAAATCGGACTGGGGCACGTCGGATACGGGCCGAAGGGCGAAGTTCTACTCGCTCACGCGCATCGGACAGAAGCAAATTGCGGCGGAAGAGGAAAACTGGTCGCGGATCGTGTCCACTATGGCGCGCTTTCTCTCACCTGCGGAATAGGAGTGACCGATGGACTGGCTTCGCGAAATGTTGAGCCGCTGCAAATCGTTCGTGAACCGCCGCAGGCTCGACGAGGAATTGGACCAGGAACTGGAATCGCATATCGAGTCGGCGGTCCAAGACAACATCCGTCACGGCATGACGCACGAGCAGGCCCGTACGGCTGCCTTGCGTGTGTTCGGCGGCGTTACTCAAATCAAGGAATCCTATCGCAGCCGCCGCGGCCTGCCTTTCCTCAGTTCGCTGAGCCGGGACGTCCTCTATGCCACGCGACGGATCCGCTCTTCCCCTGGCTTTTCCCTCGTTGTGATCGCTACCCTTGCACTCGGCATCGGTGCAAACGCCGCCGTCTTCACGCTGGTCGAGGGTTTCTTGTTGCGTTCCCTGCCGGTCGCCGACCCGGCGAGCCTGTACCGCATCGGCGACCGTAATACTTGCTGCTATCACGGCAATTTCGAATATCCGGATGGCGATTTCGACCTTTTCTCGTACGATATGTATCGCCGCTTCCAGCAAGGGGCGCCGGAGTTCGAGCAGCTTGCAGCGGTGCAAGCTGGCGGCAGCGGTTATACCGTGCAATATGGCTCGGCGGCGCCACGCCCGCTGCGGACGGAGTTTGTATCCGGCAACTACTTCAATACTCTTGGCGTGGGCGCATATCTCGGACGCCCATTCGTCGACAGCGACGACCGCCGGGGAGCTCCGCCCGTGCTTGTGTTGAGCTACGTGGCCTGGGAAACCGAATTCGGCCGCGATCCATCGATTGTCGGTGCGACTGTGTATGTCCAGGGGCATCCGTTCACGGTGGCGGGCGTAGCACCAGCGGGATTTTTTGGTGATCGTATTGCCTCGATCCCCGCCGACCTGTGGATGCCACTCTCCGCCGAGATCGAAATTGAGGGCGCAAACGCCGCAGTGACACAACCGCTGACAGCATGGCTTTATCCATTGGGCCGACTGCGGCCCAGTGTCCAAAAGTCCGCGCTCGAGGCCAAGCTGTCTGCACTGCTGCGGCAGTGGATGCAGGAATGGCCCAGGTTCACCGAGCATGGCGGAGCCGCTATCATCCCCCGCCAGCATGTCGTGCTTGCTCGAGCGGGCGGCGGAATCCAGAAACTCCAGCAACAATCCGGAGCGAATCTGCGCCTTCTGATGGTTCTTTCCAGCGTGGTGCTGCTCCTGGCGTGCGCGAACATCGCCAGCCTGCTGCTGGCGCGCTCCACCGCGCAACGGATCGATGTAGCCGTTCGCATGGCTCTGGGCGCGGCCCGGTTCAGAATCATTCGTCAAATCCTGATCGAAAGCCTGCTGCTCAGTGTTACCGGGGGCGCGGCCGCTCTGGTCGTCGCGTGGTTCGGCGCTCACGCCATTCTCGCGCTGGCATACCCCGAGGCGCACAATATGCCCCTGCATGCTGAACCTTCATGGCCGGTGCTGGGGTTCACTTTCCTCGTGTCGCTCTTAACTGGTGCGGTTTTCAGCACGGCTCCGGCATGGGCTGCGTCGCATGCGCAGCCCTCCGAATCCCTGCGCGGAGCCAATATTGCCAGCCGCGATCGTGCTTCTATCCCGCAGCGCACGCTTGTGATTCTGCAGCTTGCCATGTCTGTCGTTTTGCTCACCAGCACGTTTCTGCTGACCCGGTCGCTGATGAATCTGGAGCATCAGAACTTCGGCATTGAGACCGCCAACCGCTACACCTTCCAGATGGATCTCGAAGGCGCCGGATACACCCCGGATCGTGTCCCGGGCCTGTACCGCCAGATCGAAGAGAGGCTCGGGGCATTGCCGGGCGTGACCCACGTGAGCTTCGCCAGGTACATTCCCCTGGGCGGCAACCAATGGGGAACCTGCGTCTACCTGCAAGGTCAATCCGATCCGGGACGGGAGGACAAGTGCTTCTCCGACTGGATTCGTGTGAGCGCTCAGTTTCTCGATTCCGTGGGTGTGCCGATCGTCCGCGGCCGCGGAATCAGCGCGCGTGATGGGGCAAATTCGGTGCTTGTGGCGGTTGTCGATCAGGCCTTCGTAAAGAAGTTCTTTCCCAACCAGGATCCGATCGGCAAACACTTCGGCATGGAAGGAGCGAAATACTCCAGCCAGTACGAAATCGTGGGGGTCTTTTCCGATTTTGTCTTGACAAACCCCCGCTCCGAATCTCGCCCGCTCTTTCTTATTCCCAACACTCAGCGATATACGGGCTACACCGATCCGGAAGATGATGCTGCCGAGAAGGCATCGATGTTTCTCAATTCCGTTATCCTCCAGGTTGCTGGTTCGCCCACAGACGTGGAGATGACGGTGCGTAAGGGGCTGACGGAAATTGACCCCAAGCTCCCCGTCTTTCGTTTCGTCGCGTATGACTCGGTGGTGGCCAGCAATTTCAACCAGGAGCGACTCATTGCGCGGCTGACCTCGGCCTTCGGCCTTCTCTCATTGATCCTGGCATCTGTCGGCCTGTATGGGGTGGTGTCGTATTTTGTGGCGCGCCGCACCAGCGAGATCGGGATCCGCATGGCTATCGGAGCTTCGCGCGCGCTCATCGTACGCATGGTGATTCGCGGAGCGTTTGCGCAGCTGATTGCGGGCCTGGCGTTGGGCATTCCGGCCAGCCTCTTCATGGGCCGTCTGATGACCAGTCTCCTCTTTCACGTCAGTGGCTTCGATCCTGTAATTCTCGCGGCGGCTTCGACGGCGCTGGCGATTTGCGCAGCCGCAGCGGCGTTCATCCCTGCTATCCGTGCAGCCTCGCTTGATCCGGTTCGCGCGCTGCGCACGGAGTGAAGACCGGCGAAGTGCCGGGCATGGTTCATCTGGCCAGCGGCCGGAGACCAGAATCAAACGCTTCTATTTGAACTGCCAGAACAAGATCGATCTGCCGGTATACGCAAAGTCGGTACGCCTCACGTGTGAGCGCCCTTGACAGCCGACCCCGGCGGCGATAGAAGAAGTGTGCTCTCGTGAAGGATCAATACGATATGCCCAAATCTCTTCTGTCTCGTCGTGCATTTCTGCAGACCACAGCTGCGGCGGCTGGTGCCACTCTCGCTTCCAACTCCATTCGTATCGAGGCCGAACCGTCTTACGCTTTACGGGAGGACTCCTCGCCGAGCGACCGCGTCCGTTTCGGGATTGTCGGCGTGGGGATGGAAGGCAGCGGCGTACTCGCCACAGCTGTGGCATTACCCGGCACTGAATGCGTTGGAGCGGCCGATCTCTACGACGGTCGTCATATCCTGGCGCGCGAAATCGCTGGCACGTCCATCAAGACAACGCGCCGCTACCAGGAATTGCTCGACGACAAGAGCATCGATGCAATCCTCATCGCAGTGCCCGATCACTGGCATAAGCAGGTCGTAGTCGACGCGCTTGCTGCCGGCAAGGACGTCTACTGCGAAAAGCCAATGTCACACAATCCTGCCGACGGCCTCGCCATGGTGGAGGCAGCCAGGAAGACCGATCGCATTGTGCAGATCGGGGCACAACGCACCAGTTCAGTGCTCTGCGCCAGGGTCAAGGAGATGATCGCAAATGGCGCGATCGGTGACTTGAACCTCATTGAAGCTACCATGGGTCGAAACGACCCTACCGGAGCATGGGAGTATCCTCCTCCACAAGATCTCTCGCCGGAAAACCTCGACTGGAATACCTGGCTCGGCACCGCTCCCCAAAAGCCCTTCGATCCCTATACTTTTGCGCGCTGGCGCTGTTGGAAGGAGTACGGCACCGGGGTTGCTGGAGACCTGCTCGTCCATCTCATCAGCGGCATGCAATTCTCGCTCGGCATCAATGAAGTGCCGAAGCGCGTCTCCGCGTTCGGCGGCATTTACCGATGGAAGGACGGGCGCAACATGCCGGATGTTCATGCAGCGCTCTTCGAATATAAGGGAATTCCGGTCTACATGCGACTGAGCCTCGACTGCGAATCGGCTGAAGTCACTCGGTTTCAGGGTTCGAAAGGCATGATCGAACTACGCGAGTTCTCCATCACTTATTCACCTCAGGCCGGTATAGATACTGCTCCGAGCTATTACTCCGGCGGATACCCCAGCGCCATGCGTGCAGCTTATGTGAAGAAGTGGCACGAAGAGCACGACCCGACGCCAGGCAAGGAACCGGCAACTGAGGGCCTCACGATCAACGGCAACGATTATGACGATCTCCGGCCGCACCTCTGGAACTTCTTCGACGCGGTGCGTTCGCGCAAGCCGGTCGTGCAGGATGCTGTTTTTGGACACAACGCCGCTCTGGCCTGCCATCTGGCCAACGAATCCTATTTCCGTGGCGTCCCAGTTCGCTGGGACGAAGCTTCAGAGACCATCAAATCCCTGGCGTAGCCAAGACAGGAACCAAATTTGAAGATCGCAAGACTCACAGTTCTCGTGCCAATGGTTGCCGCCGTCTGCGTGCTTTGTTCCTGCACTTCAGGACAGGTTTCGGAGCAAGCTGATCCTGTCACGCCCTTTCTGGGCCGCTGGGATCTCACACTGAGAGCGCCCGATCACGAATATCCCTCCTGGATCGAGATAGACCGAAAGGACGGCAATATCACCGCGCTCTTCACGGGTCGATGGGGTAACGCCCGCGCGCTTCCGAACATTAGCATCCGCGGAACTCAAATTGCCTTTGTCTCTCCAAAGGAAGAGGAAGGTAGCAGCGCCGATCTAGCTTTCGAAGGCGTCCGCGACGGCGAAAACCTCTCAGGTACTCTCAACGGCCCTGATGGCAAAACCTGGTCGTGGATCGGCGTGCGTGCCCCGAGTCTTGACCGCTCGGGCACTCCGAGATGGGACAAGCCACTTGCGCTCTTTGATGGCAAGAACCTCAACGGCTGGCACCAGAGCAAATCTGGACCTCCCGACTGGACCGTGAGGGACGGCAACCTGGTCAGCCCCGGAAACGGCCCCGAACTCATCAGTGACCTCAACTTTCAAGATTACAAACTGCACATCGAATTCAACTGTGGCAAGGACTCAAATAGTGGCGTCTACCTCCGCGGTCGCTACGAAGTGCAGATCGAGACAGACTCTGCGGCAGAGCCACCCAGCCATCACACGGGTGGAGTCTACGGTTTCCTTGCACCCACTCCTGAGTTGCCGCGCAGTCCTGATATGTGGCAGACCTTGGATATCACGCTGATTGGACGGAAAGTCGAGGTGGTCCAGAACGGTCGGACCATCATCGACAATCAGGAGATTCCCGGCCTCACTGGCGGTGCGCTCGACAGCCGCGAAGGGGAGCCCGGTCCTATCTATTTCCAGGGCAGCGAAAAAGGTCATGTCCTCTTTCGCAACATCATCGTCAGACGTGCAAAGTAGTCCAGTTCCACCGCACGGGTTTCAATCTCTAGATTGGGCCTACTGGGGGCTATCATGAGAATTCCTATACGTGTTGTAACGACTTGCCTGATGGGTGCAACGCTCTTTCCGGGCATAAGCGCTGCCTTCGCTCAAAACCTCCAACCCCATCACCGGATCGCGATCCGGGCAGCGCGTCTGATCAGCGGTAAGGGAGATACCGTTCTAAAGAACGCTGTTCTCGAAATAGAGGGCGACAAAATCGTTGCAGTCGGTTCCGGGCTTGCGATTCCCCCGAATACCGAAGTCATCGACTTAGGCGACGAAACACTCCTGCCCGGGCTGATCGATGCCCATACCCACCTTCTGCTCGAGATGAAGGGTGCGAATCTCCTGGATCAGGACTCCGAGATGCTGAGAATTGTGGCAACCGAGAGCACAGCAGAGCGTGCATTGCTAGGCGCGAGATCAGCGAGAGAGTACCTGGAAGCCGGCGTTACGACGGTGCGCGATCTGGGCAACTCGGGAGTTGATGGCGATATCGCGTTGCGCGACGCCATCAGTCAGGGCTGGCTGCCCGGCCCGCGAATGGTCGCCGCCACTCGCGCCTTGAGCGCCCCCGGCGGACAATTCGGAGTCCTTACAACGGAGGCGCAAAAACTCATCGGGCAGGAGTACGTCATCGTGAGCGGCCCGGAAAGCGCCAGACAGGCCGTCCGCCAGGCGCTGTACGAAGGAGCCAACTGCATCAAGGTGATTGTGAACGGAAACCTCGCAAACGTAACGCTGGATGAAATGAGAGCGATCGTGCAGGAAGCGCACAATGACGGAGTCAAAGTCGCGGCGCACGCGATCGGAGACGAGCCGACGCGAATCGCAGCCGAATCGGGAGTAGATTCCATCGAGCACGCTTACGTTGTATCTGATGATGTACTGAAGATGATGGCGCAGAAACACATCTTCCTGGTTCCAACCGATTCCACTCTGAATCAGGTGGAGGCCATGATGTTTGGCAGCCGTCAGCCCACCGCTGAGGATCGCATGCGTTTCGAGAACCAGATCAAAGGCTATCTAGAAGGCAATCGCCGGCGACTCCAACGCGCCTTGGAGTTGGGAGTGCCGATCGCATCCGGATCTGACATGTACCTGTCGGTACAGGGCAAGACGCGGGGCCAGGCCAGCATGGATGTGTTCGAGGCGTATTCCCAGGAAGGCATGACACCCATCGCAATCATCCACGCGGCGACCAGTAGTGCTGCGGACTTGCTGGGCCTGCAGGATCAGCTTGGAACCCTGGAGCCCGGCAAATTTGCCGACATCATCGGGGTCCCCGGAAACCCGCTCGAGAACATCACGGTCCTGGAACGCGCAACATTTGTGATGAAAGGGGGGACCGTGGTCAAGCGCGAGAAATGACTTTGAAGCCATCGAGGGGCAAGCACAGCGATTCGCGGGAGTGGCCTTGTCGAGTCAGAATGAGGAAACAGGAGTGCAAGCGGGACCACTGGGGCCGTGGGAGTGTTTTAAGGGGCAATTCTCACGTAAGTGTTTGATTTTCTTGGAGCGGGAGACCGGGATCGAACCGGCGACATTCAGCTTGGGAAGCTGACGTTCTACCACTGAACTACTCCCGCCCAAACAAGCAGATAGGAACCACGTGGCCAATTGACGCGCACCACGTCATAAGCACAATAACCTGGTACAGTATCGCCGAGTTTGCGGCCGCTGGCAATTCGCGCCGGTCCGCCAGCAGAACAGTTAGCCGAACCAAAGCCCATTCTCTTAATGGCGAACCCGCCAGCATCAGCAGTAGACATCCTATCAGGCCGGAACTCCGTTACAGGGCTGACAAGATCTGTGCGCCCGCGGAACTGCTGTGAAGTTTCACGCCTAAGAATGCTCGATTTGAAGCGGTCTTGCGGGGAATTTGCAGAACCTATAATCAGGCAAGGGAAGATTCCGTGAGCCTGCCGCTACAAAAGCGCGTCGATGATGCGTCCTCCGCCCACGAAGAGCTCCTTGCCGTTGCGGAGCGCATTCTCGACGGATATTTGCGCGACAAAGGCCTGAAGCAGAGTGCAAAGCGAGATTGCGTCCTGGAGGTGTTCCTTGATTCCCGAAATCACCTAAGCACAGAGGATCTCCATCGACTCGTCAAGGAGAAGGATCCAAGCATCGGGTACACCACGGTCTATCGAACGCTCAAATTGCTTGCCCAGTGTGGACTCGCCTTCGAGGTCGATTTCCAGGATGGAGTGGTGCGTTACGAGCATAGCCTGAACCGACGCACACATCACCACATGGTATGCACCTCCTGCGGCGATTCCGTTGAATTTTTCGCGCCCGAACTGGAAGAAGTGCAGCGTCGTATTGGAAGCGAGTTTAATTTCGAGCCTTCACGCCACACTTTCCAGATTCTCGGAACCTGTGAGATATGCCAAAAGAAGAACCTGCTTGAAGGTTAGAACGTGAACTTCGCCGCAATCTGTATTTGCCGTGGGGCTTCTGCGTTCACGATGCGGCCGAAGGTGATGCTGTCCGGATTTCCATTCACCGCTTCAGGGCCGAAAAACTGCGCGTGGTTGAAAACGTTGAACGATTCGGCGCGCAGCAGCAATGCCCTGGATTCACCGAGCGTGATCTTCTTCTCAAGCGCCATATCGAAGTTGTCCATCCCCGGTCCGTAGAAGAAACGCCGGGGAGCGCTCCCAATCTGACCCAGCATGGGCATTGCAAAGCGTGAAGTATCGCACGCCGGCCGGCCGTTGCGCGGATTCAGATTGACGTGGAGATTGCCGCCAAGGTAGTTGGGCGTATCAACTCCGTTGTTGTTGATTCCGTTGGGCATGGAACCAATCAGCGACGTGTCGTCATTGTTATAGAGGGTTACGGGCATTCCCGTGGTCATTCGCGTGATCCCGGACAGTGTCCATCCCTGAGATAGAGCCTGCGGCTTCGGCAGCACTTTGTCCAACGGAAGCGGAGCTATATAGCTTACCTCGAAGTTATGCCGCACATCGAATGCCGAGATCGCTTTATTGATACCCGGCTCGATCGGGTCCACTTCTTCAGAAAGGCTCGAGGAGTTATCGAGCGATTTGGCATAGGTGTATGCACCCAGTATCTCGCCCGCGCGACTGTGGTGCTTCAGCGTAATCTCCAAAGCGTTGTAATTGCTCCAGCCGATGGTCTTTTGATATGTGATCCCATCGAACTCCGGTCCAAAAGGCCCTCGCGCCTCGACGACGCTTCCGTCCTTTCTCGTGAACAATCCTCCCTCGCTGAAAGGACCGCAGGTGTTGGTACCGGGCGCCACCTGGCTCGGATCGCCTACGCTTAAGCACAGTTCGGCATTTCCAGGAGATGCGGGGGTCAGCACCAGGAGATGATGTGCCCTCGCTCCCACGTAGCCGAGGCTCAGCATGGTTTCATGTCCGAGTTCACGTTCGATGGAGGCGTTGTAGTTTTCAGTATATGGAGAGGCGTTCTGATAATAGAAGGCTGGATCGCCTGTGATCGGTGAATACTTTGACCAGTCCACCGTCGTGTTCGGATGCTGCCGCGAAGCACCAAAGGCCGGAATCGGTGAAGGAAACGGTTGCCCGTTGGTGGCGCCTGTGCTCGCCGAAACAAACGGCTCGTCAAACAGAGGATGTCCGACCGTACTGTCATAGTCGTATCCATACGGCGGGCACGCACTCATAATTCCTGCCGATAGTCCTTCAAACGCGGTATAGAAGACACCATAGCCGGCGCGAAGACTGGTCTGTCCCGGTCCGCCGATTAGCCGCCCTGCCCAGGCGCTGCTCCAATTCGGAGAATAGGCGACACCAAAACGGGGAGATAAGTTGGTCCATTTGGTTGGTGACAGGGTGCTCGGTACTCCACGGTCTCCCGGGAAGACCATGCCACGCGGTGCGCCCGGGTAGACCTCAGACTGCTGGTCAAGCACCAAGGTTTGCAGTTGGTTGTACTTCTCGCGCCACGGCGGAAGCATGTCCCACCTCAGACCGTAGTTCAACGTCAGGTTGTTGCGCGCCTGCCATGTGTCCTGCGCGAACAGCCCCGAGTACTTGTTGCGAATGTAGAAGCCGCTGGCATCTCCCTGTTCGTATGTGCTGGCTACGCCGATAAGATAATCTGCGAAATCGAGGCCTGTTTCAGATCCCTGGAACACGAATGATCCGTTGTTGATTGAATTGGAGTCAATATTTACCTGATCGATGTGCCAGTCTCCGCCCACTTTGAACGTGTGACGTCCAAGCGCTTTCGACAAGGCTTCCGTCACCTGATAGGTGTTGTTGACCTGTCGTTCGCCGGTCACGTCGACACCAATGGTGAAGTCATTGAAAGCAACATTTTCGATTCCCTCGACAGCGGGGTTCAAGGGCACAATACCCAATGTCCCAGCGCCTTCCACGAACCCCTGCGCAGCCAGCTTCGGGCCGACGCCACCAACCGGCTCGCCAATCTTGTTTGCATTTCTCAGATAGCTGACGTGCAATTCATTCACGAGCGATACGCCTCCAGGCTTCGTCCAGCCAAGATTCACAAGCTGAGCGCGTCCACGCGAAATTGCATTGAACCCCGGCACGTCTGCTCCACCCTGCGCCGTCGGATAGGGGTTGTCCAGTTCATATACATCGCGGAAGTAATAGCCGGAAAGATCGCCGGCCTTTCCTCTCCAATCCAGGCGGAGCGCCGCCTTGTTGTCTGTGAGGGTTTGATTCTCGCGCGATGTCGAAAACACATTAGTCCCCGTATTCGGCGCAGGAATGTAGTTGAGCAGAGCACTTGCAGGGGCGGACCACGCGGTATACGGAATCGTGCCGTTTGGAAAAACGCACGTGGTGTTCGATTCGGTGCATGTCGCCGTGTAATAAGGCTCGCCGGTCGTGATCGTGCGTCCAAGACGCTGGCTCAACAGGTTGGCCAAATAGTCACCGCTCACCCTGCCGGTCAGCTGTGCTGTCTGATCTCGGAGGTCCCCGGCACGGTTGGCGAGAGACGGAACAGCGATATGTCCGGTCTCAACTCCCTGTGTCATTTTCGTTCCCTGATAATCGCCGAAGTACAAGAGCCGGTCGCGGAGGATGTGTCCTCCCAGCGTTCCACCAAACTGGTTGCGGTCGTACGCGGCTCGCTCGCGCGCCAGATAGTTCGTTGCGTCGAAATCTGTGTTGCGAAAGAATTCAAAGGCACTGCCGTGCAGATGGTTTGTCCCGGCCTTTGTGATGACGAGCACTTGCCCACCACTGAAGTTTCCGTACTCGGCATCGAAGTTGCTTGTGAGAACGCGAAACTCCGCGATCGAATCCAGATTTGGCACGACGCTCGCAATGTTGTTGAAATCCTCTTCGACGGAGCTGCCGTTCACCGCAAATCCATTTGCGGTTTCTCGTTGACCGCTCACCGAAACGTCACCAGGATTGAGATCGCCGGATGGCGGAGTGGTCGTGCAACCCGACATCACAACGGCATTTGATTGCTTCGAACTCTGCGGAATCACACCCGCCTGAAGACCGAGAAGGTCGGTGAAACTCCTGCCGTTCAGCGGAACGGCCATCAGCTTCTCCTGCCCCATGCTCTCTCCCACTTGTGTAGAGGAAAGGTCCATCTGCGGTCCGGCCACATTTACTTCAACGCTTTCCTGGTGAACTTCGACGTGCAACACCACGTTCATGTGGAGTGGCGCTGTTGGATCGAGGTTGAGGTCACCCTGCTGATAAGATCCGAAACCTGCAGCGGCGATTTCGATGCGGTACTTTCCGGGAGGAAGCTGGAAATTGAACTCTCCCTTGTCGTCAGTTTGCGTCGATTGGGTGTCGCTGGAGCCGGACTTCTGAATGCTGACCGTCGCCCCCGAAACCACAGCTCCACTTGGGTCCGAGACAGAGCCGGAAAGTCGCAGTGGATCAATTGCGAGGGCGCACCGAGAGCCGAGGATCAGCAATGCCAGGGTTGCGATGTATCGAAGCAGGAAGGAAGAAGACCTCAAATCAGTCATCACGAATCAGCTCGTACTTCTCTAATGAAAGTGAAAATCATTTTCAACATAGGCCTCGACGGGATCCCCGGCAGTGACTGGAATCACAACACCGATCAATTTGGTCCGCATTATGAGAAGACAGTATCTTTATGGAACTGAGCAGAGTACTGAGAAAGGCATTTAAGGGAATGGCCTCAGCGCCTCCAATGTGCTGGCTAGGATGGTTTTACCCTCTTTAGCGGTCCTGCGCATGTTCGCGATACGCGGGCACCGGGTGTATCCCTCACATCCCGCCATCGGGGTAGCGGTTCATTTGGCGGTTCGTCTCTGCACGTCGCGATCGTGTGATTCTTGCTGGATTCTTGGCGATGGGCTCGATCCTGGAGTTTCTCGCGCAGGACGCGGCTTGCGCGGGTTCAAGCCACCTGTGCGTTATGGTTATCAGTCTCATCTGTTGCCAGATGTTTAAGGATTTCCTTCGGTAACCGTCTGCAGCTTGAGAAGCGCCTGGCGAGCCGCGTCATTTCCAGGATCCAGCTTCAAGACTCGATCGAGAGTTTCGCGAGCGTCCGGCAGGTCGTTTGATATGAGATACGCTCGTGCGAGGGTCAAGTATGCCGAAGTATAGAGTGGCTCGATCTCGATCGATTCCTTGCAAATGTCAATCACAGCCGCAACATCCCCCTGTTGCAGCCTCAGGTTCGCCAACCTGGTGCGAACCTCAGGAGATCTTGAGCCAAGGGCGATGGCTTTTTGCAGAGCCTCGGCTGCTTCTTCACCCGGTTGCAACACGGAGAGCACCTGCCCGAACGTACCTTGGATCTCGGCGTCGTCTGGAAATTCCCGTGCAGCTTGTTGCAGCACGTCGAAACCCTTCCGCCTCAGTTCCGGATACTGCCCTGCTACTTGGGGATAGGCAAGCGCGAGGCTCCGCAAATCCGATCTCGTATCTTCGAACCCAAGAACCCTTGCATCGTAGACCAACTCGTCTGGAGGCTCTCTCAAGAGCTGATCGCGTGTCTGGAGGTCTTCTGATGGCTCGCGAAGAATGCGGTGATCCGTCAAAGCCCCATGGTTCATGTTCTCGACCGGCTGCTTTGGCATGTGGCAAGTGACACAGTCGTCGGGCACCGAGGTGGCTCTCCTACTATCAGCAGAGGCCCGGCAGGACGCAACCGAATGACAGGTGAGACATCGTGCGCGAAAATACTGTGCGGCTTCTGCTCCGTGCGACTCCACGTGTGGATCATGGCAACTGATGCAACCGAGGCGCCCTTTGCTGGCAATTGCACAGCGGCTCAGCTTTAGCTGCTCAAATTGATTAAGAGCGAAGAATCGGTTTGCCTTGATCTTCGCAGGCACCGAAAAAGTGGCCACCACTTTGTCGAGTGATGTTCCAGGCCTGAAGTCGAGATAATTCTTCCCTGGCCGCAACACCTGGGCATCGCCCATGAAGTGGCACTGCGCGCACACATCGTCACGAATCTCTGCGGGCAATTCTCGCGGGTTAACGATAGCGAAGTCGATGGAACCCTTCAAAGCAGCACCTGCTTTACGTTGTCGAACATGAATGGCTCCGGGACCATGACACCGCTCACAGCTGATGCTGAGAAAACGAAATGGAGGTTGCTGCAGGTGATCCGGTTTCCCCGAAACGAAGCGCGGTTGTCCTGTATGGCAATCGAGGCATAGCTCGGCAGCTTCGCGCGTGAACCCCCTGAACAGAGATCGATCATACCCGGGCGAGAGATCCCATCCGTTTACACGCGTATAGAAGGAGATAGGCGAGACGAAGAATTCATTGCCCTTGGTCACCAGATAGCTCTTGCCGATCTCCCCGGCGCCCACAACGTAGGCAATCTCATGCGCATCGGAGAAGACAAGCTGACCGCTTTCGTCGCGCTCCGATTCCGCGTGATACATCCTTCCGTTTTGTGCGTAGACGGTATAGATGCGGTTCAGCGTTGAGTTTGAGAATGTGAAGGGTTTTGACAGACCATCCAGATCGTGCTGCGAGGGAACAGAAGTCGATTTGCCCATCGCAGTTTGTTTGAAGCTCTTGTACTCCGAAGCGTGGCATGACCCGCAGACTTCATCGCCTACATATTTCACGCCAGGCTGAGTGTTCAGATAATGAACCGACGCAGATTTCGCAACCGCTCTGTCCTGGGCCGAGTGGTATGCCCGAACCTCGCGAAATGTTGCAAAAGCAAGGAAGATTGCAAGAAAGAAGCTCCAAACACTGTGACAGCGATTTGGCGGGAAGAGCATTGTATCGGCATCTCCGATGCGTGGATCCGAAAGCTGCAGTTAAGCGCGGAAATGGATCTGACACTAGAACGATCGCGCCCTTGCACCATACGATCTACTGCGGATCAGGTTCGGCTCGTGGAGACCCCATGACGAGTGCCTGGTCACGCTCGAGAGAACTTCGACGGATGTCCTGAGAGCGCGCCAGCGCTTTTTGCGCGAGTTCGGTTTCGCCGAGCTTTCGATATGCCTGGAAGAGTTGATAGTGAATATTTCCGAAGTGATCCAGCGAGGCTGCTTTTTCGAGTTTGGGAACCGCATCTTCGAATTTCCCCAATCGCACATATGCCGTTCCTAACAGGCCGCTCGCTTCATTGAGATTAGGCTGCAGTTGCAGCGCGCGGCGTAGATACGGCACTGCCTTCTCGTTCTCGTTATCGAGAACGTACAGGCGCCCGAGCAGATAGAGTGTCTTGGTGCGAGACGGATCGAGTGCCACGGCCCTCTCCAATTCTCGCTGCGCGTCGTCATCAGAACGAATATCGAGATAAAACTCCCCAAGTGCTTCGTGCAGCTCCGCCTCATCCGGACGCAGACGAAGTGCCGCTTGATACTCCTTGATCGCATTCTCTCGATCCCGACGAAGCGCGAAGCCTTCAGCACGCAACTGGTGGGTTCGCCAGGAATCTGGGAAAGAAGATTCAAGCTGCGCGTAAGCCCCTGCACCCAGTTCCTGGTATGTCCGCTCCAGCCAATAGCTGGCCTCGGGAGTTAGATTTTGATTGCTGTGGACTTGCGCCAGTTTCTCAGCAGCGCGTTGGTATTGCTGCAATGTGAAGTAGCTTCTTCCGAGAGTGAGGTAGCCCGACGACGTCAGAGGCTTCGCCCGCTGCACCAGGGCGATGCATTGGGAGTAAAGGTGCAGTCTGCAGGCATTCGGATCAGTATGTGCTTGCTCCATCGCACGAAGCGCTTTCTGCCATTTCGACAGGCTGATTTCGAAGGATTGCGATTCGCGCTCCGAAAGAGCGCTTTCATTTATGGAAGCGTACAGTGCCGACAACAAATAGTGCTTGGCTGGCTCATCCGGCCGATCCTGCAAACCTGATAAGCAGGCCTGTGCATTCACCTTAATGACATCGAGCGAAGGCAATTCCGGGTGCGCCTTCAAGAACTCAGGCGAGTGTTGCCACACTGTTTGCGCTGAGGCGAGGGCTTCGAGTGCCTGACCTCTGGCGAGTTGAATGCTTGCCAGGCCGAGCCATGCGCGCTCAGATCGTGAATCAAGCTGGAGCTCCTGCCGAAATTCGCCTTCTGCATCGTCCAGTTTGCCGGCCCGCAGATAAGACTCGCCAAGCAGGACGTGCAACCCGGGTTGGCGGGGATCGATTGCCAGGGCCTTCTCGTATTCATGGGCAGCATCTTCCGGGCGGTCGCGATCAAGAAGCATATCTCCGAGGAATCGATGCCCCCATGGAGATTCTGGATACAAGCGAGCGCCACGATACGCCAGACGGGCAGCCAAATCCAGGTATTGATGCCCAAGTTTAAACAAAGCTTCAGGTTTGTTAGCATCGAGGTCGGCAACTTTGCGGTACTGCTCAGCGGCCTCTTGAAGCTTCTCCTGCGTGAGGTAATAAAGAGCCATGGCCTCATGTGCATCACGACTGGACGGGTCGAGTTTCAATGCATGATCGAGGTAGGGAGGTGCCTTTTCCGGCGAGCCAAGTTTGATGTAGTCCATTCCGACGATGACATTCAGACCAGTCAGGTTTGGCCGTTCTCTCAGGGCGTTAGCCAGGTAGCGCGCTGCTTCGTCATAATCGAGCAGGCTCTGATAAGCAAGGCCAAGATTGACCTGCGCCTCGATGAGGGTGGGATCCATGGCCAGGACCTTCTTGAATTCATCGGCCGCACGGTGATAATCGCCTTGCCTCAGCGCAGCCTGGCCGGCGTGAAAGGAGATCTCGATTTGTTGTTCTGATGATTGGGCAAATGCCGATCGCGGAATCAGCAGCAAGAGCGTCATCAAAGAAAGTTCAAGAGCTTTGAACTGAGAATGTCCAGACCTGCGGCGCTTGGTGGATGCAAAGCGCGTCAGGAATCGAAAAGGAACGAGGGTAGGATGAGGTTCCTTCGTAATTCTCATTGAGCAGCTTGGGACATAACTGTTCAGATGAAGAGAGCGGAAACGTAGACAGGCAATGACGAATTGAAGCGCTGTGTCCGGAAGGACGCGGCCCCCCCGGACACCAGCGTGAGTACTTCAGAAGGTTATTCGACCGGCAAATTGGACCACGCGCGGGAGATTGTACTGGCCTGTCACCTCACCAAACTGCGATCCCCATCCGGCCGGTGGATTGAACTGCGTACGATTAAACAGGTTGAAGAACTCCCCTCGGAATTCGAAGCCAAATCGACCATCTGGACCAAACTTCGTGTTCTTGAAACCGGCGAAGTCAAAGTTCTTTTGCCCGTCGGTACGAATGTTCGGCTCAGTACGTGAATCGGTGCCATAGCCGTAGTTTGTTGGATCACCCGCGGTAAATACCGATGTGTCGTACCACATCGCGAGTTTCTTGTCTTTGGAACCGGAAGTCTGATGCGACAAGGCGGTTCTCGTCGTCCGGGCGCAGCCAGTGTTGGGAATACCGGAGTTGCTGAGCGCACCCGGGCAACCGCCGACGATGATCGGGTAACCGCTCTGGAAGGTAATGATGGTATTGACACCCCACCCGCCAACGAATTTGTCGGCAACGGGGTTCATATTGCCTCCGATTGCTTTACCTCTTCCGACGGGCAAATCCAAAATGCTGCCGATCACCAACCGCTGCGGTACGTCGAAGCCGTCCAGGCTGCGCTCGCCGCGAAGGTTATAAGCATTGGCATCATTCCAGCTTGGGGCGGCGGCCTCGAGCCAGTTGATCTCAGAGTTGGTGTTGTCAATCAGTTTGGCAATGGTGTAGGTGGCAAGCACTTGTGCCCCGGCCGAGAACCGCTTTTGCAGCTTTAACTGCATCGAGTTATAACTCGAATCGCGATTATCCGGTTCGGCAAGAGAATAGTTATCAAACTGAGGATAGGGCAGCAGCAATTGGGCTGCCTTCACCGTCGCATTCGTTCCTACGCCGCCAGACTGCACTGGGCCTGTGCAGCCTGTGCAATTTCCGGCGAACGGATTTGGCACCTGAGCAGTCAGAGCGTCAACGTCCGCTGCGGTTTGGGGTAGGAATTGCGGCTGCAATTGATCGATCGTCTGATCGTGCATCGGCAAATGGGTACCCTTGGACCCGGCATAGGCAATATCCACCAGGAAGTCGCCATGAAATTGACGTTGAATGTCCAGATTCCACTGCTGCACGTATGGAGCAGGGTTGCCCGGCTCAGCCGCCTCGTTTCCATTCCCTTGAACATCGATCAAGGCCTGGTCTCTCCCGAACGGCGGAGTAATCCCCGACCCCGGGAACGGATCGAACAGCGTGTTTTTCGGCGTCACTCCGTCAGACTGGGTAGTCAGCCACGGCGTGGTGAAGGAATTGATGAACAGGTTGTGCGGCGCATCGTTCCACCGCACATCCACCGGCAGGTAGAACATCCCGTAGCCTGTCCGGACCAC
>Ga0335080_10001904_pt1 | contig 20734 bp, 20 predicted proteins | sample Lox_Sample_34_FD_206720 | JGI IMG/M metagenome (GOLD analysis project Ga0335080, IMG submission 206720) | Soil microbial communities from Loxahatchee National Wildlife Refuge, Florida, United States - Lox_Sample_3.4 | ecosystem: Environmental > Terrestrial > Soil > Wetlands | place: USA...
CCGCGTCGCTCAGCCGCGTCTCGTGGGAGCTCGAGGTCTCGCTCGCGGTGCGCCGGCTCACGGTGCTCGAGCACGGCAAGGTCGTCGCGCGATACCCGGTCGCGATCGGGACGCCCGATGCGCCGACGCCCACGGGTCGCTTCGCGGTCACCGACCGCCTCGTCACCAACGATCCCAGCGGGCCCTACGGCTGCTGCATCCTCGCGCTGTCGGCCCACGCGCCGCATGCGATCCAGGGGTGGACGGGCGGAACCCGGATTGCGATCCACTCGACGCCCGAGACCGCAAGCATCGGCCGGGCCGAGAGCCACGGGTGCGTTCGCGTGACGCTCGCCGACGGGCGGTGGCTGCTCGCCCACATCCCGCTGGGGACGCCGACGCTGATCAGCGGCTGAGCGCTGCCTGTTTGACGGCCGGAACCGCTTGGGTAGCCGAGTGGTGCAACGAACGAACGAAACGGAAAGGAGCCGTGGCATGGCCAACGAGCTCAAGGGCAAGCGTGTGGCGTTCCTGTTCACCGAGGGCGCCGAGCAGGTGGAAGTGACCGCGCCGCTCGAGGCGGTGCGCAAGGCGGGCGCCGACGCCGACATCATCTCGCTCGAGAAGGGCGAGGTCGAGATGTGGAAGCACTTCGACAAGGGCGACAAGATCACCGCTGAGGTGGCGGTGTCGGACGCCGACCCGTCCGACTACGACGGGCTCGTTCTGCCGGGTGGCGTGGCCAACCCGGACCAGCTGCGCGCCGACAAGGAAGCGGTGAAGTTCGTCCGCACCTTCTTCGAGCAGGACAAGCCCGTCGGGGTGATCTGCCACGGACCCTGGATGCTCGTCGAGACCGGCGTCGCCAAGGGCCGCAGGGTCACCTCCTGGCCGAGCCTCCGCACGGATCTGCGCAACGCCGGGGCGGAGTGGGTCGACGAGGAAGTCGTGGTCGACAACGGCTTGGTCACGAGCCGCAAGCCGGACGACCTGCCGGCGTTCTGCGCGAAGGTGATCGAGGAGATCGCCGAGGGCAGGCACAAGCAGCGCGTCGCCGCATAGCGGCTCAGGTACGTGTCGCCTGCGGGTGACCGCGCTCCTCCCGGCCGGATCGGTTGACGCTGGGCCGTGCGCGCGAGTCACCCGAGGCGAACACGCGCCTTCCCAGCCGGTCGTGAGCTCGGCCTGCCGCTCGCCGGCCACATGTGGAACATGCATAAGTGTCCAAATCGCCGGTCGCCGGCGAGCATGTGGATACATAAGCATGCTGGAGATGCTTATGTGGCCAATGGTGGCGTGCGCCGGCCCGATTTGCCACGTTATGCACCTACCGCCGCCGACTTCGACCTCATGCGGACGCGCCACCCGCGTCCGCCGCACCCTGGTCCTGCCTCCGAAGGACGGATGAGACATCTCCTTTACTTAAGTATTTACTTGTGCTATGCTTGCATCCGTAAGCAATCGCAAGGAGTAAATACATGGAGTCGAATATCACTCCCAACACGCAGTACACGCAGGTGACAGTCGACGTGCCGGAGGATCGGGTGGCCGAGTTCCACGCGTTCTTCGCGCGGTTCCTCGCGGGCCCGGGTGGCCGCCGGCGGGGCGGGCGCCACGGCCGTCACGGCCATGGGCACGGCCATGGACACGGGCATCACGGCCGCGGTTGCGGTCAGCGGAGCCAGAGCGCCGAGCGGCCCGAGCCGAGCGCCGAAGCGACTGAGATCTGATGGCCGACAAGCAGGTCACGGTGGCCGTGCCCGAGGAGCGGGTGCCGGAGTTCTACGCCTGGTTCGCGCAATTTCTTGCGTCCGAGCCGGGCACTCCGCCTCCGTTCGGCGGGCGCGGTCGCCGTGGCCGGCGCGGCATGCGCCGGCACGACGACGAAGCCCTGCCGTGGTCGGCTGACGACGCCGAGACCGCGGTCTGGCTCTACCGCAAGCTGGCTCCGCCGGCGCGCGATCTGTTCGACCTGCTCGCCGACAGTCCCGGGGCCCGCGTCGGGGGCGAGCAGGTGGCCAAGCAGCTCGGCCTCGACAAGGGCGCGCACGGTGTCGCCGGCATCCTCGCCTGGCCCGGCCGGTACTCCCGCCACCTGGGCCGGGTGCTGCCGATCGCGACCGAGGGCCGCGCCGACGGCGGCACCGACTACTACATGGACCCGGAAACCGCGGCGCTGTTCCAGGCCGCGCGCAACCGCCAGCGAAGCTAGCCAGCGAGACCCTCGAGGAACTCCGTCAGCTCCGACGCCACCTCCTCGGGGCGGTCCTCGACGAGGAAGTGCGACGCGTCGACCTCGCGGCCCCGCGGGTCGCGCGCCCACCCTCGCCACACCTCGAGGACGTCGCCGTACAGCGGCCCGAGCGCCCCTCGGGTGCCCCACAGGACGAGCACCGGGCATTCGATCGGCCGTCCCCGGTCGGCCTCGTCGAGCTGCCGGTCGATCGTCGCGCCGGCGCGATAGTCCTCGCAGATCGCCTCGACGGCGCCGGCGTCCGAAAGCTGGGTGCGGTACGCCGCCATCACCTCTTCGGGGTAACGACCCGACTCCACCCCGAGCCCGATCGAGCGCAGGTGGTGCTCGAGGTAGGCGCCCGGATCGCCGGCGATCAGCCGTTCTGGCAGCGGCGCCGGGTGGGCGAGGAATCCCCAGTGCCAGTAGACGAGCGCTAGGCGATCGTCCGCGCGAGCCCACACCTCGGCCGTCGGCACGATGTCGAGGACCGCGAGCGCGGTCACGCAACCCGGGTGGTCGAGCGCCATGCGATAGGCGACGCGGCCCCCGCGATCGTGTCCGGCGACCGCGAAGCGCTCAAAGCCGAGCGAAGCCATCGCCTGAACCTGGTCGAGCGCCAGCGCGCGCTTGGAGTGCGGCGCGTGGTCGTCCGCCGGAACCGGTCGCAGCGAGTCGCCGTAGCCCGACAGGTCGGTCGCGACGACCGTGAACCGGTTGGCCAGCAGGGGCGCGGCGGCGTGCCACATCAGGTGGGTCTCGGGATAGCCGTGCAGGAGCAGCAGCGGCGGGCCGCTGCCGCCCACTCGGGCGTGAATCTCGCCCCGTGCTGTATCGAGCGAGCGGGTGTCGAATCCATCGAACATCACGCGCCCGACGAGTCGTCCTCGTCTCGCAGGGGCACCGCGCCGGCGACGCGGACAGCCATCACGTCCGGGCGCGTGAGACGGGCGGGGGAGGGGTCGGCGGCGGCCTGGGCGGCGATCCGGTCGAGGTCCAGGCGGGCGACCGAGCCGACGAGGATCGTATTGCCGGCGCGGCCACCGAGCGCCCACACCCGCGGGAACGTCGCGGCCAAGCCCGCGCCGACCGTACGCACCTCACGCGCGGCGCGACTGTCGAGGACGTTGATCAGCACCAGCGGCGCCACCCGCGCCACCTCGGCGAGCGCCTGCACGGTGATCAGCCGTCGGGGGACGGCGGCGGACACGAACGCATCCACCACGACGGCGTTCCAGCCGCCGCTGCCCTGGCCGGCCAGGAACCCGCGCCCCTCGGCGAGGCGCACCCGCAGGCCCGGGGCGCGTCGCAGCCCCAGATGCTCGCGGGCCAGCGCGAGCACGCTCGCATCGACCTCGCAGACCTCCTGCCGGCCGCCCGGATCCTCGGCGGCGAGCGCCCGGGCCAGCGCACACGCCCCGCCACCGACGTGGACCACCCGGCGCGCCCGGGCCGCGCGCAGCACGATCCTGATCCACCGCAGATAGTCGAACTCGAGGTGCGACGGATTGGCCAGATCGACGTAGGAGGCGTCCATGTCGCCCTGGCGCAACAGCCGTCCGGCCGGCCGCAGCGGGTCGCGCTCGGCGACCAGATCCCCGCGCGTCGCGAGCGTGATCTGCCGGCCGCGGGATCGGGACACGCGACATAGCCTGTCATCTCCGTCGTCCCAAGACGGTAGACGTGCCCCAAGACCGGGCAGCCTTGAACATGCATGTCCGATTCGAAGGTCACCTCCGGGGTCGTCTACAAGGCGGTGCTGCTCGCGTTCGGGCTGGTGATCGCCGGGATGATCTTCCAGGCGCTGGCCAGCCTCGTGCTCGGCGTGCTGATCGTCGTGATCATCGCCACGCCGCTGTCGGCGTTCGCAGACGCGCTCCAGCGCCGGCACGTTCCGCGCGCGATTGGGGCGACGCTCGGGCTGCTGCTCGGCTTGGGCGCGCTGGCCGGCCTCGTGGCGCTGATCGTGCCGGTGTTCACGCGTGAGGTCAACCACTTCGCGGCGTCCCTGCCGACGATCGGCGATTCGCTCACCCGCCGGCTCGGGCACCTGACCGGGTCATCACCGGGGCACATCACGGCGCAGATCCAGCACTTCGTCACCGGCTACACCCGCGATCCGTCGTCGCTGCTCGGCCCGGTCGCATCGTTCGGCGCGAGCGTGGCCGCGGCGGTGGCGGCGATCATCGTCGTGCTGCTCACCGCGCTGTATACCGCGATCCACCCCGAGCCGCTGGTCAACGGGTTCATCCGCATGTTCCCGATCCCCCGGCGCCCGCACGTGCACCACATCCTGCGGCGGCTGCGGACGGCCTATATCGCGTGGCTGCGCGGGCTGCTCGTCGGCATGCTCGTGCTCGGCACCCTGACCTACATGGGTCTTCAGCTGGTCGGCTTGCCGTTCGCCGCCTTCTTCGCGGTGTTCACCGCGATCGCGATGATCGTCCCGTACTTCGGGGCGTTGGCAAGCTCGATCCCGCCGATCGCGTACGCACTGACGATCTCGACCAAGGAGGCCGTGCTGGTGGCGATCATCTACATCGTCGCCCATCAGGTGGAGAGCAACATGATCCAGCCGCTCGTGGTGGCGCGGACGGTGAAGCTCCATCCCGCGGTGGTCGCGATCGGAGTGGTCGCGGTCGATCAGCTATTCGGGTTCATCGGGCTGCTGATCGCCGTGCCGCTGATCGCGACCGTGAGCGTCCTGGTCGACGAGCTGTGGGTGAGGCCGCTCGAGCGCGGAGGCGAACGGGCGCCGGTCGAGCAGGTCCGGCGCACGGCTGCCGAGGGGCTCACGGTGAGGGCACGCCGCTGACCCGTCGGTTTGTCTGCCGCCACGTGTGCGACTCGCCCGGCCGGGGTATCTCGCGATCATGAGGGACACAGAAGCCAGAGAACTTGCCGATCGCCTCGCCGAGGAGGCGGACGATCTCGAGCATCGCAGCGAGGAGCTCGCGAACCGCACCAAGGACGTCGCCCGCGAGTGGGCGCAGAAGCGCTCTGACCCGAAGGTGCCGGGCGCCCCGCCCGACGATGACGACGACGAGCGCGAGGACGAGGACGACGACAACGGCGGTGGCGAGGGGTGGGACGACCCCGACGAGGACGAAGACGAGGCCGAGGAGTACGAATAGCCGCGCGGCTACGGCTGACCCGGCGTCCCGCTCCGATCCCGCTCGCGGTCGATGAGCACGACGCGCAACAGCTCGGAGCGGTCGAGCGGCTCGAACGCGAGCTCGTCGACGAGCTCGGCCACCGACTGGCCGCTGTCGGCGGCCGGCTCGATTGCCTGAAGCCGCTCGCCACGGGAGCCAGGCCCCGGAGTCCTCAGCGTCCTGGAGGCGTACGAGCGTCTCCGTCCGGCGCGGGTGATGGCGCAGATCGAAGCCTATCCGCACTTCGGTGCCGCGGCCGGCCGCGGTCAGGAACTCCGTCCGGTCCGCGAGCGCGTTGATCAGCGGCAGGCCGACCCGCAGCCGGTCGCCGTCGGGATCCGGCTCCTGAAACCCGCCGCTCCAGTCCCGGACCGTCACCTCGAGCTCCCCGAGCTGGACGTCGACGATGACCGCGATCGCGCCGGTCTCGCCGCGGTAGGCGTGGTCCGCGGCGTTGTTGCAGGCCTCGCTGACGACCGTCTTGAGGTCGCCCAGCAGCTCCGGCCGGAGCGCGAACGGCGTCGCGATGCCGCCGAGGACGGCGCGTACCAGCCCGGCGGTGTCGGGCCTGCTGCTCAGGCGCAGGTTGAGCACACTGGGTCTCCCGCTGACCACGTTCGGTGGATTCCCCACAGCGGCCCGGCGAAAACGGTGCGACGGAATGCGGAGTGAGGGTCCCGACCGCCGGGTCGCGAGCTCACGCCGCTATGTGACCTGCGTCCGCGCGATCCCGCCGCTGGGGCGCCCGAGGCGGGTCGACGCCGGGATTCCCACCACCACGCACAGGATGGCCGCGAGCAGCATCGCGTCATGCACGGTGGATGCGTCGGTGCCGCCCGAGAGAACGACACCGCCGAGCCCGGCGCCGACGCCGGCGCCGACCAGCCGACCCACCGACAGGACCGCCGAGGTGCGACCGTGCGAGGCCAGCGGCGTGGCGTTCAGGGCCGCTCGCGAGGTCGGGACGAACAGCATCCCGAGTCCGAAGCCGACGGGGATCAGCGGCAGGATCGTTACCAGGCTCGAGAGCGGCATGCCCGGGATCGCGAGCACGGCGAGGCCGCCGCCGGCGAGCGCGAAGCCGACGATCGCGGGGAGCCGCTCCCCGTGCTCGTCGACCAGACGACCGGCGATCGGGGCCGCCGCCCCGACCAGCAGCGCGACGATCACGAGCGCGCTCGAGGCGCCGAGCGCCGAGTAGCCGGCGTCGCGCTGGAGGTACTGCGACGCGAGGTAGAAGCAGCCGATCATCACCGCGAACGTGAGCGCGGCGACGAGTGTGGCGGCGTATACGACGCGGTTGAGTGTGTATCCCTCGGCTCCGCCGCCTTCGCCGTGGACGACCGCCGGCACGCACCGCGCGATTCCCGTCGCAGCGATCAGCGCGAGCGGCACGAGCGCCCACCAGTTGGCGCGCCATCCGAGCGCCACCGTCAGGAGCCCGCCGAGCAGAGGCCCGAGCAGGTTGGCGACGCCCGCGGATGCGCCCCAGATCCCAAGGGCGCCGCCACGGCGCTCGGGGGGAAATCCGCTTACGGCGCCGGCCAGCGCCGCCGGACTGACCAGCCCCGCGCCGGCGCCCTGCACGATGCGGGTCGCGACCAGCGCGCCGATGCTCGAGACGAGCGCGCCCGCGCCGGCGCCGACCCCGAACACACCCAGGCCGATCAGCGCCAGGCGACGCGCGCCAAACCGGTCGACCAGCGCGCCGCCCGGCAGCAGCACGATCGCGTAAGCCCCGAAGTAGGCGCTAAGAATCGCTGCCGTCGAGGCGCTCGAGACCTTCAAGCCGTGCGCCACCGATGGCAACGCCACCGTTATCAGGGTCCCGTCGAGCTGGAGCAGCGCAGCCGCGCCGGTGCATGCCGCGAGCCGCAGCCAGGCCTCGCGCGAAACCTCGCCGCGCGGATCGGGACCTTCGGAACGAGAGCGCCGGCGCATCACGGGGCGCCCCACAATAGCGACGGCCGCCGGGCCGCAAGCGCCGCCGGCGCCCGGCCCGACGGCCGATCCGAACCCTACGACGTCTTTCTCTCCAGGTTGGCGACCTCTTCGGCCTTGCGGTCGGCGCGCTCCTGATCGCGGGCCAGCTCGTCCTTGGCCTCGCCCTTGCGCTCCTCCCTCCGTCCCTCGCGCTTCAGCGAATCGTCGCCGGCGAGGTCGCCGGCCGCCTTCTTGACCCTTCCGGTGACCTTGTCAGTGATGCCCATGTTCAGGCTCCTCTCGTTCGTGGTCCACGGCTTAGCGCTACCCGTGGGCCGGTGACGAAAACAGGGCGCCGACCGGTTCTGGGTAGTCACTCTCCATGACCGACGCCGACCGATACCCGCCGATCGCCGACTACGCGCTGATCGGCGACTGCCACAGCGCCGCGCTCGTCTCGCGGGAGGCGTCGATCGATTGGTGCTGCCTTCCGCGTTTTGACTCGGGCAGCGCGTTCGGGCGGCTGATCGACCGCGAATCCGGCGGCCATTGCTCGATCAAGCCGACCGCCGACGTGCCGTTCGAGTACGCCCGGTCCTATCTCGACGACACGCTCGTGCTCGAGACCAAGCTCGTCGGCCCGGCGGGCGAGGCGCGGTTGCTCGACTGCTTCGTCGTGCGTGACGGCGCGTTCGGCACCGACAGGCGTCAGATCCTGCGCGTGATCGAAGGGGTCCGCGGCTCGGTCGAGCTCGAGGTGCGAGTCGCGCCCCGGTTCGACTACGGCCAGGTCCGGCCGTGGATCCGGCGCCACGGACACCGGCTGCACAGCATGATCGGCGGGAACGATGCGGTGCTCGTGTGGTGCGAGCATGAGCTCACAGAGGATCCCGAGCACGAGCTCGTCGGCCCCTTCGCGGTCGGCCCCGGGGACCGCGTGCGGCTCGCGCTCACCTATTGCGCGCCGGAGCACGTCGACGCGGGCCCGCCGGGGGAGCCGAGTGCAAAGGACCTCGACGAGCTGCTCGAAGGCACGGTCGACTGGTGGCGCGAGTGGGCGCAAACGCTACGGCTCGACAGCCGGGACGAGCCCGCCGCGCGGCGCTCGGGGATCGTGCTCAAGGCGCTCACGCACGCCCCGACCGGAGCGATCGTGGCCGCCCCGACGACGTCGCTGCCCGAGGCCGTGGGCGGGCCGCGCAATTGGGACTATCGGTACGCCTGGGTTCGTGACTCGAGCTTCAGCTCGCGCGCCCTGGCCGAGCTCGGGGCGGTCGAGGAGGCCGACGGGTTCCGCGCATTCATCATGCGCTCGGCCGCCGGCCACGCCGAGGATCTGCAGATCGTCTACGGGGTGGCCGGGGAGCGGCGGCTGCGCGGCGACGTGGTCGAACCACTCGACGGCTACCGCAGATCGCGGCCGGTTCGGCTCGGCAACGACGCGTCCGAGCAGCTCCAGCTCGACGCCTACGGAGAGCTCGTCAACCTGACCTGGCGCTGGCACCGCCGGGGCCGCTCGCCGAGCGACGACGACTGGCGGTTCCTCGTGTCGTTGATCGACCACGCGGCGGAGCGATGGTCCGAGCCCGACTGCGGCATCTGGGAATGGTCGGGCGACGCCAAGCACTTCGTGCACTCCAAGGTCCTGTGCTGGTCGGCGATCGATCGCGGGATCCGGCTCGCCGACGAGTGCCTGCGACGGGCCCCGGTGCGCCGCTGGAAGCGCGTCCGCGACGAGGTCCGCGAGACAATCGAGCGGCGCGGATACGACCGCAAGCGGGGCGTCTACGTGCAGGCGTTCGGCGGCAGCGACATGGACGCGGCGCTGCTGTTGCTGCCGACGGTCGAGTACGTCGCCTGGGACGACGAGCGCATGCTGCGGACGGTGGCGGCGGTGCGCCAGGAGCTCGACGCCGGCGACGGGCTGCTTTACCGGTACCGGTGCGACGACGGGCTCGAGGGCGACGAGGGGGCGTTCCTGTGCTGTTCGTTCTGGCTGGCTGAGTGCCTGGCGCAGGCCGGCGACCTCGGCGAGGCGCGGGCCGTGTTCGACCAGGCAATCGCGCGCGCCAACGACCTGGGCCTGTTTCCCGAGGAGATCGACCCGCGCAGCGGCGAGATGCTCGGCAACTTCCCCCAGGGCCTCACGCATCTCGCGCACATCGACGCCGCGGTCGCGCTGGCGCAGGCCGGGCGCCGGCTGTAGCCACGGTCACCGACTGCACCGGCAGTTTCCATCGCCCGCGCCCGGGTAGCCGGACTGAGAGACAAGAGCGAGGAAAAGGAACTGAGAAGACATGAGCGACACCGTCGGCGACTATCTCCTGGAACGGCTCTCGACGTGGGGCATCAAGCGAATCTACGGCTATCCCGGCGACGGGATCAACGGGATCATGGGCGCGTTCTCGCGTTCGAGCAACGGCCGCGGTGGCGGCCACCGTCCCGAGTTCGTCCAGGCTCGCCACGAGGAGATGGCCGCGTTCATGGCGTGCGCTCACGCCAAGTTCACGGGCGAGCTCGGAGTGTGCATGGCGACGTCGGGACCGGGCGCCGTCCACCTGCTGAACGGACTGTACGACGCCAAGCTCGACCATCAGCCGGTATTGGCGATCGTGGGCCAGCAGGCGCGAGCCGGACTCGGCGGGAACTACCAGCAGGAGATCGACCTGCAGAGCCTGTTCAAGGACGTCGCCCACGAGTTCGTCGAGATGGCGATGGTGCCCGAGCAGATCCGGCATCTGGTCGATCGTGCCTGCCGGATCGCGCTGGCCGAGCGGACCGTCACCGCCCTGATCATCCCCAACGACCTGCAGGAGGCCAATGCGGTCGCACAGCCTCCGCACAAGCACGGGACAGTCCACTCCGGTCCGGGATTCGAGCGTCCGCGCGTGGTCCCCACCGACGATGAGCTCGACCGCGCGGCGGCGGTGCTCAACGCCGGCAACAGGGTCGCGATGCTGATCGGTCAGGGCGCGTTGCACGCTTCCGGTGCGGTCGACGACGTGGCCGACGTCCTCGGAGCCGGCGTCGCCAAGGCGCTGCTCGGCAAGGCGGCGCTCCCCGACGACCTTCCGTATGTGACCGGCTCGATCGGCCTGCTCGGAACCAGGCCGAGCTGGACGCTGATGCAGGAGTGCGACACGCTGTTGATGGTCGGCTCGAGCTTCCCGTACTCGGAGTTCCTGCCCGAGGAGGGGGCCGCGCGCGGCGTCCAGATCGACATCGACGGCCGGATGCTCGGGATTCGCTACCCGATGGAGGTCAACCTCGTCGGCGACAGCGCCGAGACCCTGCGGGCGCTGCGGCCGCGGCTGGAGCGGAAGCTCGACCGCGCCTGGCGCGAGCAGATCGAGGACGAGGTCGGAAGATGGTGGAACCTGATCGAGCACCGCGCTCAGCTGGGCGCCGATCCGGTCAACCCGCAGCTCGTCTTCCACGAGCTCTCAAGGCGCCTCCCCGACGGCGCGATCCTGTCCTCGGACTCCGGCTCGGCCGCGAACTGGTACGCGCGCGACATCAAGCTGCGAACCGGGATGATGGCCTCGCTGTCGGGGACGCTGGCGACGATGGGTCCCGGTGTCCCGTACGCGATCGCGGCGAAGTTCGCCCATCCTCATCGCCCGGTGTTCGCGCTCGTCGGCGACGGGGCGATGCAGATGAACGGCATCAACGAGCTCATCACGATCGCCAAGTACCGCGGCCAGTGGGCCGACCAGCGGCTGATCGTGATGGTCCTCAACAACCGCGACCTCAACCAGGTCACGTGGGAGCAGCGCGCGATGGAGGGCGACCCGAAGTTCGAGGGCTCGCAGGATCTGCCGGACTTTCCGTACGCCCGGTACGCCGAGATGCTCGGCCTCGTCGGGATCCGCGTCGACGGACCCGACCAGGTCGGGCGGGCCTGGGACCAGGCGCTGGCCGCCGACCGGCCGGTGGTGTACGAGGCGTTCACCGATCCCGAGGTACCGCCGCTGCCGCCCCACATCACCATCGATCAGGCCAGGGCACTCACGTCGGCGCTGCGAAAGGGCGACCCGAACGCCGGGCAGATCGTCAGGCAGTCGTTCCGGCAGAAGGTCGAGGAGTTCCGGCCCGGACGATGATCCCCACCGCCACGGCAACCCGCGCGGAGGTCCCGGTCGACGAGATCGACGTCGCCGCGTACACGATCCCGACCGACGTGCCCGAGGCCGACGGCACGCTCGCCTGGGATGCGACCACGATCGTGGTCGTGCACGCCCGGGGCGGCGGGGAAGGCGGCCTCGGCTACACCTACGCCGACGTCTCGACCGCCGAGCTGATCGCCTCCAAGCTGGGCGGGGCGGTCCGGGGTCGCGACGCGCTGGCCCCGCAGGCGGCGTGGGAGGCGATGGTCGAGCAGACCCGGAACCTCGGCCGGCCGGGGATCACCTCGATGGCGATCGCCACGGTCGACCTGGCGCTGTGGGACCTGAAGGCGCGCGTGCTCGGGTTGCCGCTGTGCCGCCTGCTCGGCATGGCGCGCGACCGCGTCCCGATCTACGGCTCCGGCGGGTTCACCGCTTACCCGCTCGATCGCATCGCCGAACAGCTCGGCGGCTGGGTCGCGCAGCGCATCCCGCGCGTGAAGATGAAGGTCGGATCGGACGCCGAGCAGGATCGGGAACGCGTCCACGTCGCGCGCGAGGCGATCGGACCGGAGGCCGAGCTGTTCGTCGACGCCAACGGCGCCTACACGCGCAAGCAGGCGCTCGAGCTGGCCGAGCGCTTCCGCGACGACGCGCGCGTCAGCTGGTTCGAGGAGCCGGTTTCCTCCGACGACCTCGAGGGGCTGCGGCTCCTCCGCGACCGTGCGCCCGCGGGGATGCCGATCGCCGCCGGCGAGTACGGCTACGACACGCCGTACTTCCGGCGCATGCTCGAGGCCGGCGCGGTGGACGTGCTCCAGGCCGATGTCACCCGCTGCGGCGGGATCACCGAACTGCTCCGGGTGGGAGCGCTGTGCCGCGCCCACGGCGTGCCGCTGTCGCTTCACTGCGGACCGTCGATCCATCTGCACCCGGCGGCTGCGCTCGACAACTTCGTGCACCTCGAGTACTTCCACGACCACGTGCGGATCGAGCACATGCTGTTCGACGGAGTCGTGACTCCGGTCGACGGCGCGCTCATACCAGACCTCGATCGCGCGGGGAACGGGCTCGAGTTCAAGCGCGGCGAGGCGGAGCGTTATGCGGCCTAGTCGTTGGTGGGCCAACGTCCGCGGCGGCCGCATGCAGCGCACACTGGCCGCCGCCACCGCGTTCAGCGCGCTCCCCCTCGGCCTCGAGATCTACTTCGAGCACTTCAAGGGGTCGTTCGGCGACAAGTGGATGTGGACGCCGGTGGCCCTGTCGCCCGCGCTGACGGCAGCGGGGCTCGCGGGAGTCCGCTCCGAGCGCGCGGCGCGGACCTGGCTGCCGGCGCTGTCGGCGCTGTATTGCCTGGACGGGCTGATCGGCGTGGTCACGCACGTGCGCGGCGTCGCGCGCAAGCCCGGTGGATTCGACGAGCCGCTGTTCAACCTCGTGATGGGACCGCCGCTGCTCGCGCCGGGCTCGCTTGCGCTGGTCGGAGGTCTGGGACTGGGGGCGGCCGCGTTCGGACGCGAGCGCTGAATGCCCGACCTCCCCCGGCAGCGCCACGGGGTCACGCCGCAGATGCTTGGCCGCTACCCCGACTACGATGTCCTCGAGCAGGCCTCCCACTGGGACGAGGTCACGCGGGAACTGGTGCTCGAGCGGGTCGAGAGCGTCCCGCCGCTTCGCTTCTTCACCACGGCGGAAGCTACGGCGCTCGGGCCGTTCTGTGACCTCGTCCTGGCCCAGGACGCCGAGCCGAAGATCCCGGTGCTGAACATGGTCGACGCCAAGCTGTTCGCCGGCGAGCTCGACGGCTTTCACTACGCGGGCATGCCCGATGACCGCGAGACGTGGCGGCGGGTCGCGCGCGGGCTCGACGCGGCGGCGCGCCAGCACGGAGCCGTCGACTTCGTGAATGCGTCAGGGGAGGTCCGGGAGCGCGTCGTCGAGGCATTCGCCGACGGCACGCTGCACGGCGAGGTCTGGGACGACTTGCCGCCGGCGCGCGCGTGGAAGGTCGTCACCCGCGCGATGCTGAGCGCGTTCTACTCGCACCCGTGGGCCTGGAACGAGATCGGGTTCGGCGGTCCCGCGTATCCCCGCGGCTACGCCAGGATCGGCGCGGGGCAGCGCGAGAGCTGGGAGCCCAAGGAGGAGTTCGATCGGGATCCGGTCAAGGACACCGAGCGGCGCGGGGACCGGGAGCCCGCCCGCCCGTGAGCCGCGGGCACGAGCTGCGGACGCTGCTGCGCGGCGCGCTCCGGCCGCCCGAAAACGACTCGGCGTTCCTGCTCGATGTCCATCGACGCGCGGTCCCGCAGGAACGGATGGCCCGCTACGACGATGCCTATCCCGTCGACTTGGTGATCGTCGGCGCGGGTGCCGGCGGCGGGACGCTCGCCCAGCGGCTGGCGCGCCGCGGCTGGAGGATCGTGGTACTCGAGGCCGGTCCGTTCTGGGATCCCGACCGGGACTGGGTGTCCGACGAGGCGGGCTCGCACCGGCTGTACTGGACCGAGGAGCGGATCATCGGCGGATCCGATCCGGTCGAGCTCGGCAAGAACAACTGCGGTCACGGCGTCGGCGGCTCGATGGTCCATTACGCCGGCTACTGCCCTCGCTTCCATCCGTCCGACTTCGAGGTCCGGACGCGTGACGGGGTGGCGGCGGACTGGCCGATCTCATACGAGGATCTGAAGCCGCATTACGAGCGGCTCGAGCTCGAGCTGCCGGTCGCGGGCGACTACTGGCCGTGGGGCGATCCGCACCGCTACCCGCACACCGCCCATCCCATCGCCGGCGGGGCCGAGGTGGCCCGGGGCGGCGCCCGCAAGCTCGGGATCGAGATGCGCGTCGGTCCGGTCGGGATCACCAACGGCGCGTTCGGAAACCGACCGCACTGCATCTACCGTGGCTTCTGCCTTCAGGGGTGCAAGGTGAACGCCAAGGCGTCGCCGCTCGTCACCCACATCCCCGACGCGATCGAGCACGGCGCGGAGATCCGGCCCGATTGCATGGCCGTCGACATCGAGGTGGACGACTCGGGCGGCGAGGTGACCGGCGTTCGCTACATGCACGGGGGCAGCGAGCGGTTTCAGCGGGCCGACGCGGTCGCGGTCGCCGGCTATTCGATCGAGACCCCCCGCCTGCTGCTGAACTCGACCAGCCGCCGCTTCCCGCACGGTCTGGCCAACGGCAACGACCAGGTCGGTCGGTACGTGATGGTGCAGGGCGCGCCGCAGGTGGCCGGCCGCTTTCCCGACGAGCTGCGGATGTACAAGGCGCCGCCCCCGGAGATCTCCTCGGAGCAGTTCTACGAAACCGACCCTACGCGAGGCTTCGCGCGCGGCTTCTCGATCCAGACCGTCGGGCCGCTGCCGATCGAGCATGCCCAGCACGTGCTCGGCCACGGCCATTGGGGTAAGGCGCTACGCGAGTACATGCGCGACTACAACCACTGGTACACGCTCGGCATCCTGTCCGAGTTGCTGCCGCTCGCGGACAACCGGGTTACGGTCGTGACCGGCGTCACCGACCGCCACGGCGTGCCGGTGGCGCGGATGGACTACTCGCAATGCGACAACGACCGCAAGAACATCGCGTTCGCAAAGCGTAAGCTGCACGACATCTTCGAGGCCGGCGGAGCGCGGGACGTCCTGGTCACCGACCGCTACGCCCATCTCGTCGGCGGCTGCCGAATGGGCTCAGACGCCGAGCGCAGCGTGGTCGACTCAGGTCACCGCGCGTGGGAGGTGCCGAACCTGTTCATCGCCGACGGAAGCGTGATGCCGACGCAGGGATCGGCCAACCCGGCGCTGACGATCATGGCGCTGGCCTCGCGGCTCGCCGAGCGGCTGGCGCTCAAGCGTGCCGGCGAGTCAGGAGCGCGGCAGCGGCGCCGCCGGCGACGGCCGCCGCGGCCAGCCCCGAGCCGAGCCGGTGCCAGCTGAGCCACGCCTGCTCGCTGCGCGAGTGGGACCGATCGTCGAAGATGCCACGCGCGCCCTCGTCGTGGTCGTCGTCGACCGGCTCGAACAGGTTCGCCGCCGCGGTGCCGTCGAACCGCTCGCCGGTCTGCTGGCCGTCGACCGCGGTCCTCGCCAGGTAGCGCTCGGCCAGCCACGGCGCGAGCTTGTTGCCGATGATCGTGTAGACGGTGGGGAAGCCCACGTACAGCTCGCGTCGGCGGTGATGGGCCGCCCAGTAAATCGATCGGGCGGCCACCTCAGGCTGATAGATCGGCGGCACCGGCATCGGGTGGCGCGGCATCTTGCTCAGGCAGTGGTCGAATTGAGGCGTGTTCATCCCGGGCAGCTGGACCATCGTCACGTGGACGCCCGACCCGCGGTGGCGAAGCTCGCACCGCAGCGACTCGAACATGCCCTTGATCGCATGCTTGGCGCCGCAGTAGGGAGCCTGAAGCGGGATGCCCCGATAGGCCAGCGCGGATCCGATCTGGACGATCGTGCCGCGGTCGCGAGGCAGCATCCGCTCGAGCGCCGCCTTGGTTCCCCACACCGCTCCGAGATAGGTGACGCGGGTCGCGCGCTCGTACTCGTGCGGATCGATGTCGTCGAGGAACGCGAACACGGTCGTCATCGCGTTGTTGATCCACACGTCGATCGGACCGAGGCGCTCCTCGATCGCGGCCGCGGCTGCGCGCACCTGGTCGCAGTCGGCAACGTCGGCCCGATGGCCGTAGGCGACCCCGCCGAGCTCGGACACCTCGCGCGCCGCGCCGTCGAGGCCGGCGCGTCCGCGGCCGATCAGCCCGACCGCCGCGCCGTGCCGGGCGAACTCGTGGGCGACCGCGCGACCGACGCCGCCGGTTGCGCCCGTCACGGCGACTACCTCGCGCTCAGCCATTTCGCCACCTCCTCCAGGTCGGCGACGAACATGTCCATCGCCTCGTCACGGTCCTGTTCGTCGGCCCGGAGAATCGCCGAAGGATGCGTCGTCAGCGTGACCAGCTCGGCCAGCTCGGACTCGATCGGCCGTCCCCGGTCGCGGCCGATCCGGATGTGGGAGCCGAGCAGCGCCTGCGCAGCGGTGGCGCCGAGGCACACGAGCGCCTCGGGCTTGACCACCTCGAGCTCGGCCTCGAGCCACGGAACGCACGCGGTCACCTGCCAGCGATCCGGCTTCTGGTGGATCCTTCGCTTGCCCCGGAGCTTGTACCGGAAATGCTTGACCACATTCGTGATGTAGACCTCGTCGCGCCCGATCCCCGCTCGCTCGAGGCCCTGGTCGAGCACGCGTCCGGCGGGGCCGACGAACGGGTGTCCCTCGATGTCCTCGTGGTCGCCGGGCTGCTCGCCGACGAGCATCAGGCCGGCGTCTCTGGCGCCCTCGCCCATCACCGCCTGCGTCGCGCCCTCCCACAGGTCGCACGCGCGGCATTCGGCAACCGAACTGTGGAGGCTCGTCATCGAGGGCCGCTCGGGGATCGGGGCGGGCGGGCGGTCGGTACTCATTCACCAACGCCCCTACCCCGCCGATGAAGCCGGTACGCATCGGCTGCTCCGGCTGGATCTACGACGACTGGCGTGGGCGCCTGTACCCCGACCGCACGCCGAAGCGGCGCTGGCTCGAGGTGTACGCGGAGCATTTCGACACCGTCGAGGTCAACTCGACCTTCTACCGGCTCGCGCGCCGCGACGCCGTCGCCGGCTGGGTGGCGCAGACGCCGGCGGAGTTCCTGTTCGCGGTCAAGGCGAGCCGGTACCTGACCCACGTCAAGCGGTTGCTGGACATCGGCGACGGGATCGGGCGGTTCTACGAGCCGCTCGAGCCGATGCGAGACGCCGGCAAGCTCGGCCCCGTGCTGTGGCAGCTTCCCGAGAACTTCCACCGCGACGACGCGCGCCTGGAGGGCTGGCTCGAACTGCTCGACTCAGCCCCGACCAGCCGGCACACGATCGAGTTTCGCCATCCCAGCTGGTTCGCGGCCGACGTGTTCGACGCTCTGCGGGCGCGCGGCGTGGCGCTCACGGTCGGCGACCACCCGTCGCGGCCGTTTCAGACCTACGACGCCACCGCCTCGTGGAGATTCGTCCGGTTCCACTACGGGTCTCGGGGGCGCGCCGGCAACTACTCGGCCACCGAGATCGACACGTGGGCCCGGCGGATCTCGCAGTGGCGCCGGCGCGAGGAGGTGTTCGCGTACTTCAACAACGACTGGCGCGGGTTCGCGCCGGCCAACGCCAAGCTGCTGCTGGCCCGGCTCGGCGACGGACGGTCAGGCAATGGTCGGCGGCGCGTCAGTAGTCGCCTTCCTAGGTCCGCGGCGAGTCTGGAGGAGTCGTGACGCTGGTGGCGAGTGTTGGTGTGGATGGCGTGGGCGTGAGTGGGGGGGCGTGGTCGGGGCGCTGCCGGGACGTGGCGCGGGGCGGAGCCGGTCTTGTTGTCGTGGTGTGCCTCGGGGATCGCTGAGTGGTTGGGGTAGTCGCGCCGGGCGGTGTCGTCGTGGCGAGGGCGTTTCTGCGTGGAGGGGTTGCCGGGGCTTCGAGGAGAGATCTCGGTCGGGTCGGGTGCTCGGAGGCCTTCGCGCCGCCGACCCCACGACCCCGGCTCGTCGCTTCGTGACCCCGTGAGCCCGGCAGCGAAGCTGGGGACACGACCGCTGGAGCGGCGCTCGCGTGTCCGTGCCACCAACGGCGGGCACCTGGGGGCGGAGCGGGACGGTCCGCCAGTCGCCGCGGAGCCCTGATCCCCCCGACGGACCTGCTTGACGCGCCATTCGACCCGCGCCGGCTGGACCGTGGCGCACAATGCATGCCCCGCATGCGTAACCCGCCACGGTTGGTCCCGGCCGCGCCCAATGACCCGTTATGCAGGTTCACGCCGCCCCACCCCAGCTCCCGGCCATCTCATCCGTGGCGCCGGTCGCACGCCGAGGCCCAGGCCGGCCGCCCCGGCTGGGACCGCCCGGCGGGCTTCCCCCGGGCACCCCGGCGCTCGGGCGGACCGGGTGCCGGCTCGTCCACCCCCACCCCGCCAACCAGCCGCTCAAGGCCCCGGCCGAAGCGGTCGCGCTCGCAATCCGAGGGCATTCGAGCCCCCGCGTGGCGTCCTCGGACCTCCATATGCCGGCGCCACACCTCCGGTCCTGCATCCTCGCCAGGCGCCGCCGGTCACCACTCTCGGCGTCGCCGTACCTACGAACGAGACCACTCAGATGACCGCGTGGTCGACGGGCAGTCCGAACCGGTCGGCGAGCTCGTCCCGGTCGAGGTCCTCGCGGTAGCGCTGGTCGTCTCGCTCGCGGGTGAAGACCACGATACGGTCGGCGTCGAAGGTCTTGAGCGCATCCTCGATCGCGGTGTGAGGATCGGCCTCGCCGGTGTCACCGGTGGCCGGGATTCCCGCCTCGTCGAGCTCCTGCACGCTCTCCCGCCGCACCGCGTCGGCCTTCGCGATCGCCTCGTCGGCATCCGACATCCAGAACCTGAGCGCGCTCTGCGCGAACGCCGGCGCGACCACCACGACCTCGGCCTCGGCCGGGTCGGCGTTGGTCCCCAGCGCGTCGCGCAGTTGCCGGCCGGTGATCGGTTCGCTGGTCAGCACGAGAAGCTTCATGGTCTCGTCTCTACCCGGGGTTACGGGCACCAACCAGCCGGCGCCCGGTCGCCATCAGCCCCGTGTGTGAGGTGCGACACGCGGTGCCGGCAAACCGCCTCACGGCTGCGTCATCGCCGGATATCGTGCGCCGATGAGCGCCACCGCGATACGGCCTCGCCGAGTCGGCGAGCTTCTCGACGCCGCGATCAAGATCTATCTGCGCAACGCGCGCACGCTCATGGGCCTGACGGCGGTCGTGGTGATCCCGATGCGGGTCCTGGCCGGCATCGTGCTGCTGTCGACGCTTCCGTCCGGCAGCGACGTGCCGGGTGGAACGTTCACGGTGTCCTCGAGCTCCCAGCCGATGACGGACCGGGCCGCGGTGCTCGGGGCCAACGGCACGCTGATCGTGATCGAGCTGATCGTGGCCACGCTGGTGACCGCCGCGTGCACCAAGGCGGTCAGCGACGCGTACCTCGATCAGCCGATCGGGGCGGCGAAGTCGCTGCGGTTCGCGGTCCGGCGGCTGCCCGCCCTGCTGTGGCTCGAGCTCTTGACCCTGATCGGCCTGATCGTCGCCTTCATCCTGCTCATCGTTCCCGGGATCTGGTTGTACGCGGCGTGGTCGGTCGCGGTTCCGGCGCTGCTGATCGAGCGGATCGGGGCGTTCCGCGCGCTCGGCCGCTCGCGCCGCCTGGTCAAAGGGCGATGGTGGGCCACCGCCGCCGTCCTGATCGTCGCGACGCTGATGGTGACGCTGATCGCCGGGGCGATCGAGGCGTTGCTGATCGCGGTGGCGAGCCTGCCGAGCCAGCCGAGCCTGCCGCTGGCGGTGTTCGTCAGCACGCTTTCGGGCGTGATCGCGACGGTGATCACCGAGCCTTTCCGGGCGGCGACGATCACGCTCCTCTACTACGACCTGCGTGTACGGCGGGAGGGTTACGACCTGCACGTGCTCGCCGACCAGCTGGGGCTGCCGTCGTCGTCGATGCACGCCGACGGGAACGGCGATCAGGCGGCGTGGGCCGGTGTCCCGGGCGACGGCGACCCGTCCGGGGAGTACCCGATCGGCCCCGAATCGGTCGGCCGGCCGGGCGGCCCGCCGTTCTGGCCACCGCCCCCCGGCTGGACGCCCGACCGGTGATCCTGAGCGCCAGGCGATGAGCGCACCGGCACTCCCGCTCGCCGACGCGGATGCGGCCCGCCGTGCCGCCGCCGCGATTCTCCGGGAGAGCCGGTTCCACAGTCCATCCGTGCCGCGGCCGCTGCACGGCGTGCTCCACGACATCGGCGACGGCATCGCCGCGGTCGGGCACGCCGTGACCCATGCCGTCGACCGGGTTGGCGGGGCGTTCCCGGGAGGCACCGTCGCGGTCTGGATCGTGCTCGGACTCGTGTTCGTCGCCGCGATCGTGCTCGGCACCCGACGCTACTCGCGCCGCGCGCTCCTGCGCGAGTCCGGACGAGCCGGCCGCCGCGCCGGCGCGCTCGAACGCGCGGCCGATCTCGAGCGGGAGGCGACCCGGGCGGAGCACGACGGTCGGTTCGAGGAGGCCGTCCGGCTGAGGTTCCGCGCCGGTCTGGCACGCCTGGCCGAGGACGGCGCGATCCGCACCGCGCGTACGACGCCGAACGGCGAGCTGGCACGCACGCTGCGCTCTCCCGACTTCGACGCGCTCGCGCGTCGTTTCGACGAGATTGCGTACGGCGCCGCTCCGGCCGCATCTGAGGATGCCGACGAGGCCCGCAGGCGCTGGACCGCGGTCGTGGAGCGGAGCGCACGATCG
>Ga0335080_10001905_pt1 | contig 20724 bp, 21 predicted proteins | sample Lox_Sample_34_FD_206720 | JGI IMG/M metagenome (GOLD analysis project Ga0335080, IMG submission 206720) | Soil microbial communities from Loxahatchee National Wildlife Refuge, Florida, United States - Lox_Sample_3.4 | ecosystem: Environmental > Terrestrial > Soil > Wetlands | place: USA...
CGTCTCGGTCCACGCGCGCTGCGCCGAGATCAAGGGCGCGCGCTTCCGCTACGAGTATGCGATCGAGCGGGACGGCGAGCTGCTCGCGGACGGCTGGACCCGCCACGCGACGGTGGACGCGGTCACCTTCCGCCCGAAACGCGTCCCCGATTGGTTCGCCGAGGCGATCGCTACGGCTGAGTCGTAGCCCCGGGCGCGATCGGGCGGTGGGCCCCGGCGATCTTCGGCTTGGGCTTCGGCTTCGTGCCCACGAGCAGGACGGTGGGCACGGCGCGGTAGGACGAGTGCCACACGTCGTCGTCGAGCAGCTTCCCGTTCGGCGCGTAGACCTTGCGCTCGACGCTGGTCGCCTGCGGCGGCACGCCCTGCGTCTGCACCTCCGTCTTCCCCTTCGGCAGCGCCGGGTCCTTCACCTTCTGCACCGGGATCGGCCCCGTGTTCACGAGCGGCGCGGCGGTCGACTCGACGCGGCGGTGGTCGGGCGTCCCGTAGAGCGTCACCTGCAGCGAGGAGTCGGTGACGGAGGTGCGCAGGTAGAGCCAGTGGCCGGTGTCGTTCGTGAAGCGCAGGTCGACGTTCGGGTAGTTGACGGTCGCGTCGCGGCCGAGCGGGTAGTGGCTGATGTAGAGCGCGTGGTTCGTGCGCGCGGTGATCGGCAGCCCGGCCTCGAACGCGGCGTTGAACACCGTCGTCGAGACCTGGCAGACGCCGCCGCCGAGGCCGGTCTCGAGCTCTCCGTTAATGATCACGGGCGCCTCGAGGAAGCCCTTCGCCGCGGAGCGCTCGCCGGTGGCGCCGTTGAACGACCAGTTCTCGCCCGGCCGGATCAGCTGCTCGTCGACCAGGTGCGCGACGAGCTGCACGTTGTGGATCCGGTTCGGCACGCCGCCGAAGTACGTCTCGTAGCTCGAGACGACGCCGGTGATCCCCATCGCCTTCGCGTCGGCCGTCGTGCGCCTCGCCTGCTGGTCGACGACGACGAGCCGCGCGACGCGGTTCACGGGCGAGAGAGCCGCGGCGAGCAGAGCCTTCGCGGAGGCGACGACGTCGAGCGCGGTGCCGGGCTTCGACGGGACGACCCGCACGCCCGACCCGGTCGCCTCGAATGTGGCATCGACCGGCGCGTGCTCGACCATCCGGCTCATAGCCCCGAAGTACGAGTCGGCCGCCGGGCCGGCGATCCGCAGCGCCGTCCTGCCGCCGTGCGGGAGGTCGAGCAGCCGCGCGAGCTGCGCCGGCGTGAGCCGCCAGCGCGCCAGGCCGATCGTGACCGTGACGGGGGCCGACAGCGCCGTGCGCGCCTGTGCGGCAACTGGAGCGAGCTGCGCCGCGGTCACCCGCACGGGGTCGATCCGGACCGGGAGCGCGACCGGAGCCTGCTGGAAGCCGACGAGCGCCGCGAGGATCACGGGCCCGGCCGCCCTCGTGTCGAGCTCCGCGCCGGCCCGGCCGGGGACGACGACGGGCCGGCCGCCGCGCAGCCGGACCGACGCGTCGCTGTGGGAGACGTCGACGGCGCGTGCGAGACGGCCTAGCTCGTAGAGCAGCGCCGCCTGGAACACGCGCGGCTGGAGCTTGACGTCGCTGCCGAAGAAGCGGAGCCGGAGGCGCTCGAAGCCGCGCAGCGGCCCAGAGCCTCTGCCGGCGCGCTCGGCCTGCGCGATCGCGGCGTTCCAGTCGGGCTGCACGCCGAGCTCGGCCGGGCTGATCTCGAACGCGTGGCCCGCGGCGGTGAACGTCACCGGCTGCGGCTCGACCGTCGCGAACCGCCGTTGCAGCGCGGCGCGCGCCTGCGCGGGGCTCATCCCGCCGACGTCGACGCCCGCGATCGTGACACCCGCCGCGATCCGGCCCGTGGAGCCGGCGAAGGCGAAGCCGACGGCGAGCACGGCGGCCGCGAGCACGGCGGCGGCGAGCAGCCCCCGCACGAGCAGGCGATGCCTGCGCCGCGGCCGGGAGCGCCCGATCTGAAGCGGAGACGTTCTCGCGTCGACCTGCACCGAACGACCGATACTAGCCGGTCCCCGCCGGGGCTCACTCGCGAGGGCGCTCCGTCCAGCCGTGCCTCAGATACGTGGCGACGACCTGCCGCTGGATCTCGGACGTTCCCTCGACAATCTGGAACACCTTCGCGTCGCGGAGCCACTTCTCGACGGGGTGGTCGCGCATGATCCCCGCGCCGCCGAGCACCTGCACGGCGTCGGTCGCGACCCTCATCGCCGTGTCGGCCGCGAACGCCTTCGCGAACGAGCCGAGCAGGCCGGCGTCCCGCCCCGCGTCGATCGCCGCCGCCGCCCGCCAGACGAGCAGGCGCGCCGCCTCGATCTCCATCGCCATCTCCGCGAGCTTGAACGAGACGCCCTGCTTCGCGATCAGCGGCTTCCCGAACGCCTCGCGCTCGCGCGCGTACGCCGTCGCCGCCTCGAACGCCGCCCGGGCGACGCCGACCGCGGCGGCGGCGACCTGCGGCCGCGAGTGCTCGAAGAAGTCCATTGCGACCAGGAAGCCCTGTCCCTCCTCGCCGAGCAGCCTGCCCCCCGGGAGCCGCGCCTCGTCGAGCACGAGCGAGCCGGTGTACGAGGCGCGGAGGCCGAGCTTGCGCTCCTTGCGGCCGGCGCCGACGCCCGGGTCGTCCCGCTCCACGACGAACGCCGTGATCGCGCCGTCGAGCTTGGCGAAGACGACGGTCAGCTCGGCGATGCCGCCGTTCGTGATGTAGACCTTCTCGCCCGAGAGCACGTAGCCGTCGCCGTCGCGGCGCGCGGTGGCGCCGATCGCCGCGACGTCCGAGCCCGCGTGGGCCTCGGTGAAGGCGATCGCCGAGAGGCAGCCTTCCTCCGAGGCCAGCCGTGGCAGGTAGCGGTCGCGCTGCTCCTGCGTGCCGAAGCGGACGAGCGGGCGGACGAGGAACATCGTCGCCTGGATCGTCGAGGCCAGGCCCGCGCAGCCCCAGGACAGCTCCTCGGCGATCAGCGCCGCGGTGACCGAGCCGACGCCGCCGCCTCCGTGCCCGGCGGGCACCGCGTACGACGTGAGCCCGACCTTTGCGGCCTTCGCGAGGAGATCCGGCGGGAACTCGTCCCGCTCGTCCCATTCCGCCGCGATCGGCCGCAGCTCCCGCTCGGCGAACGCGTGCGCGAGCGCCTGCAGCTCCCGCTGCTCCCGCGTGGGCTCGAACCCGATCCCCTCGATCACCTTGTGTTGCACGTCACGATCTCCGGTCATGTGGCATGCAACACAAGGGATCGGAGGCTCATTTCGGCATGAGCAGCTCGCGTGCGATCACGAGGCGCTGGATCTGCGAGGTGCCCTCGTAGATCTGGAACAGCTTCGCGTCGCGCATCAGCTTCTCGACCGGGTACTCCTTCATGTAGCCGTAGCCGCCGAAGATCTGGACGGCGTCGGTCGTCACCTCCATCGCCGAGTCCGCGGAGAAGCGCTTGGCGTGCGAGGACTGCAGCGTCGCGCGCTGGCCCTGGTCGATCAGCCAGCCCGCCTGCCAGCAGAGGAGCCGCGCGGCCTCGATCTTCGTCGCCATGTCGGCGATCAGGAAGTTGACGCCCTGGTTCATCGCGATCGGCTGCCCGAACGCGATGCGCTCCTTCGAGTACTGGGCGGCGTGCTCGAACGCGGCGCGGGCGACGCCGACGGCGCCGATCGCGGTGCCCGGGCGGGTGAAGTCGAGCACGGTCATCGCGATCTTGAAGCCCTCGCCCTCCTCGCCGAGCCTGTTCGAGCCCGGCACGACCACGTCGTTGAACGCGATCGCCGAGGTGTCGGTCGAGCGCTGCCCCATCTTGATCAGGTGCTTCTCGACCACGACGCCGTCGAGGTCGGTCGGGACGACGAACGCGCTCAGGCCCTTGTGGCCCTTGCCCTTCTCGGTCGAGGCGAAGACGACCACCCACGCCGCGTGGCCCGCGTTCGTGATGAACATTTTGGAGCCGTTGATCACGTACTCGTCGCCCTTGCGGACAGCGGTGGTCTGGATTCCCGAGACGTCCGAGCCCGCGTTCGGCTCGGACAGCCCGAACGAGCACAGGATCGGCTCCTCGAGCAGAGGCGGCAGCCACCGGCGCTTCTGCTCGTCGCTGCCGAAGGCGATCACGGGCCCCGCACCGAGGCCGTTGCACGTGATCGACGTGCCGATCCCGGAACAGCCCCAGTAGAGCTCCTCGCCGACCAGCAGTCCGTCGAAGCAGCCGAGGCCGGGGCCGCCGTATGCCTCCGGGACGTGGAGGTTCATCAGGCCCACCTCGTGGGCCTTGGCGATCACGTCCGCCGGATGCGTCTGGTTCTCGTCGTACTCGGCCTCCCTGGGCCGGATCTCCTTCTCGGCGAACTCGCGCGCGAGGTCGCGCAGCGCCTTCTGCTCGTCGGTGAGGCCGAACGAGATCCCGCCTCCGACGCCCTGCTCGACTGTGGCCATGGTGTCTCCGCTCCGCTTCGATTGACCGGTCAGTCAATCGTACTACGCGGTGACGCGAACGTCGAGGGCCGTCTCCTCGAGCGGCGGCTCGTCCGGCTCCCATGTGCGGTGCAACACAAAGCGGGCGCGGGCGCTGCCCGGTCCCAGGGCCTCGATCTGGAAGGCCTCGGGCAGCGAGCCGCTCTCGGGCGCCGGCCCGCCCGGCGGCGGCCGGTCGGGAGGCGGCCCGGAGGCGACTCGTCGGATCTCGACGACCCCCTCCGGGCCCTCCACGCTCGGTTCCCACGAGTAGCCGGCGCTCCCGAGCCCGCGGAGCTCGAGCTCGTACAGCTCCCCCACCTTCAGCTCGAGGTCAGGCACTCCCGATGACGACCCCCTCGTGCCAGCCGGCGCCGTCGCGCCAGTAGTGCTGCAGCCTGCGGTCGGTGCGGAGCACGATCACCTCGAGGTTGAAGCCGAAGCTCCCCTCGACGAGCGCGGCGACCGCCTGGACGTCGTGGCCGAAGGTGGCGCTCTCGTGCCAGTTGCCGTCGCCGTGGTTGTCGCGCCACCAGTGCTGCACCTTGCCGCCGACCGCGACGCACAGCTCGAAGTTGCCGATGTCCTCCTCCCACATCGCCCCGAACTGCCCCTCGATCATGCAGGGCCCGCTGGTGCAGCCGGCGCCGAAGATCACACCCGCGTTCCAGACCCCGCCGTGGTCGTCGTCGCGCCAGTAGTGCTGCATGCGGCCGTCGTTCAGCACGCAGACGAGCTCGAGGTTGCCCTGCGTGCCGTAGTGGCTCTGGACCAGCGACGGCCCGCTGAACTGGACGTTCGAGCCGAACCTGCCGCCGTCGGACCACGTCCACGGCGCACCGTTCATCCGCCACCAGTGGTTGAGGCGGCCGTCCTTCGTCCGGACGACGACCTCGAAGTTGCCCGGCGCGCCGTAGTTGCCCTGGATGAAGCCGGGCACGCCCCAGGCGTCGGGCGGCCCGAAGACGCCGCCGTCGTTCCACGTCTTCGACACCTCGTCGAACCACCAGTGGTGCAGCCGGCTGCCGGTCGTGAGGAAGACGCACTCGAAGTTCCGGTTGTACGTCGTCGCGGTCAGCGTCGGGCAGACGGCGGCGTCCCCGCCGAACGGCGCGTAGGCCGTGTGCCACGGGAAGCCGGCCGAGTCGTTGTCCCGCCACCAGTGCTGGATCTGCGGGCCGCCGCCGACGGTGGCCAGCATCTCGAAGTTGCGGTAGTGGGCGCCGTTCCCGCTCTCGATCATGTTCCCGCTGTGGATGCGGCGCTTCGTCCACGGGTCCGGGTTCATGCCGCGGAGGCCGATCTTGGCGTACTCGTCGATGCCCGACTGGCCGTAGCCGACCCACACGTAGCCGCCCATGCCCCAGGTGTTGCCCCACGAGTTCTTGCAGAGCCACGCCCCCAGCGCGTCGCTGTAGCCGACGACGAGCATGAAGTGCCCGCCCCGGTCGTAGTTCCATGAGGCCGTCGACCGCTTGTAGACGCCCGAGCCGTAGCCGTCGAAGTCGTGCCAGACGTCGAACCACGTCGCGATCGGGCCGATCGTGTCGATCCACGTCTTCTGGTCGGCGATGCTGCCGATGTCGGTCTTCGTGAGCGTGCCGCGGACCGTGCGCCCGTCGCGGTCCGAGGTCGGGTTGTACGCGATGTCCGCCGTCGTCCACGGGAAGCACTGCGGATCGCAGAGGCCGTGCTGGTGGATCCAGTCCACGGCGGCGTCGCAGCTCCCGCCGTTCGCGCACTTGGCGCCCATCCCCTTGTGGACGTCCCCCTCGGAGTAGTGGGGCCAGAAGCAGTGCTCGATCCGCACCATCGCCTCGGTCAGCGCGGTCGCCGCGAACGCCCAGCAGGCCTCGCAGCCGTTCTGGTCCCTGACGCTCGTGATCCACGGCCAGCCCCAGCGGTTGCGCCAGTCGACCGCCGCGGCCGGGCCGCCCGCGAGCGGTGCGCCGACCGGCTTCGGCACGGGCAGCGGCCCGATGTCCGGCTTGCCGATCGGATGCGGCAGGTCGGGAGAGACAGGCGTCTTCGGCTGGGGGATGAACTTGTGCACGACGGCGCGCTCGATCAGGAACGGGTTCATCGGCGGCTGCTTGAGGACGGTCTTGAAGTTGATCGCCTTGGCCTTCGAGGCCGGGACCAGGCCCTGTGTCTCCGCTCCGATGCCGTGGATCGGCACCGCCGCCGTGTCCACGAGATGCTCGGCGACGGTCCACTCGAGCTTCTCTTTTGCCAGGTTCTTTCGGAGATCTCCTGCCCGAAGAGCACGTGCCTTGGGCATCTAAGCCCCCCTTTCACCCAAGGAGGCCGCATCACCCCGGGGAACGATCGGCGGCCTCGCCGCCGATGGATTCCTGCCTGGGACTAAAGCTATACACCACTCGCTGCCGATTCAAGACTGTCAACCGGACCGTTTCGACGTCTCAATCTGGAGCTATGGCAGACATCGGCGCACCCATCCGCGAGATCGAGATCGAGCCGAGCGAGGAGCCAGTGCCGACGCCTGCTCCGGCCGTCGAGCCCGCGCTCGAGCCGGAAACCGCGTGATTCCCGAGCGTCGGTCCGAGCCGCTCCTCGGGTGGCGCGTGTGGCGCGTCGTCGGCGACACCCTCCGCGCGGCGGTCTGGGCGACCGAGTGGCCCGCGCTGACCCGGTTCGAGGCGCAGTGCCACGACCGGCCCTCGCCGTTCGTCGAGCCCGACGCCGTCGCCTCGCCCCATGCGTCGCCCGACCGCGCGTGCGAGTGCGGCGTCTACGCGTTCAAGCGGCGCGAGGACGCGGAGCTGCTCGCGCGCGAGAAGGTCGACGGCGACGTGCTCGCCCTCGGTCGCGTCTCGTTGTGGGGACGCGTGATCGAGACCGAGCACGGCTTCCGCGCCGAGCGCGCCTATCCCTACGACCTGCTCCTGCTCGGCGGCACCGAGAAGCTCGCCCGCGCGATCAGGAACCGGTACGCCGTGGACGTCTCGCTCGGGCACCCGCCCGCGCCGCTGCACACGGGCTCAGGCTAGGGGCAGCGGCTCGTACTCGGGGGTGGCCTCGGGCCTCGCGAGCGCGGCGGCGCCGAGCACGACCGCGGCGAACGCGACGATCCGGAGCACGCCGAGCGCCCCTCCGGGCAGCTGCTCGTGCAGGAGCGTCAGCCCGGCGACGATCGGCAGCGCGTTCGTGAACAGCGTCGCGACGCCGGCCGTCGCGAGCGCGCCGCCGCGCTGGAAGGCGAGCTGGATCGCGACGAAGGCGCAGCCGTGGCAGGCGAGCAGGGCAGGGACGAAGAGGAAGCGCACGCCGCCCCCGGTCGCCGCCTTCGTCGCCACGTCGCCGGCCGCGTACATCACGCCGGCCGCGACGCCCAGCCCCGCCCCGGGCGCGAGCAGGCGCGCGACCGGGCCGGCGGCGAGGAGCGCGGCGGCCCCGGACACGAGCAGCCAGACCGAGACGCCCGCGACCGTGCCGTGCGTTCCCGCCACGCTCCCGCCGCCGAGGGACAGCGCGAGCAGGACGAGCCCGCCGACAGCGGCGCCGACCCCGACCTGCTCGCGGCGCGTCAACGGCACGCCCGTCTTCCGCCAGACGAGCAGCGCGAGCACGCCGATCCCGCCGGCGGAGACCGCCTGAACGAGCGAGAGCGGGGCCAGCGCGAGCGCGACCACGTACAGCACCCAGCCGCCGATCCCGACGAAGAAGCCGACGACCCAGCGCAGGTTGCCGAAGAGCAGCCGCAGCGACGCGAGGGGGTGCCGCAGCGCGAGGGGAGGCATCCCCGAGGCGGCAGTGTGCTGGGTGAGGTAGCTCCAGTTCAGCGCCACGGCCGAGCCGAGGGCGAGGAGCAGCGCGAGCGAGAGGGTCATCGCTTCCCGGTGAAGGGCAGGTACGACTCCGCCGCCAGGGCCGCGATCCCCACGCGCGGCAGGTCGCGCCGCCGCTCGACGACCACGAAGCGGCGCTGCCAGCGCGGGAAGAACTTGCGGTTGAACGCGAGCAGGTTGTCGAGCTGGAACCGACCCTTGAGCGCGAGCAGCGCCTGCCGCTCGACCTTCTGCAGGCCGGAGAGCTCCGCCCCGGGGGCGAGCAGCGCCGCGAACGGGGCGAAGTTGAGCGAGACCTTCTCGAAGCCTCGCGTCCGGGCCCAGGCGACCGTCTCGCACACGAGCCACTCGTTGAACCCGTTCGGCGTCGTGCGGTGGCGAGGCATCGCCGAGAGCGAGAGCGCCGAGCCGGCGGGCGAGACGGCGAAGTGGAGGAAGCCGCGCGGCCGCCCGTCCGCGTCGCGGCCGATCGCGAACACGGCGTCCTCGTCCTCGAGCCGGAAGAACGCGTCGAGGGCCATCACGAAGCCCCGCTCCGGCTCGGTTCCCCTCCACTCGGTCGCGATCGCCTCCAGCTCGGCCCGGAGCGCCGGCCCGATCGCCTTGGGGTGCAGCACCTCGGCCGTGTAGCCGGCCGACTGGAGCCGGTGCACCGACTGGCGCACCTTGCGGATCGGCCGGCCCTCGAGCGAGAACGAGGCGACCTCGACCACCGCCTCGTCGCCGTGGTAGAGGGCGAAGAGGCCGTAGCCGCGGTAGAGATCCAGGAAGCCCTCCGAAGCGCCGAGGATCGCGACGCGCCAGTCGCGCTCGCGGGCGAAGGCGATGAAGCGTCCGACGAGCGCGTCGAGCTCGGCCGGCGGGCCGACGGGATCGCCCGAGACGATCGCGACGCCGCCGACGACCCTGTACGCGACGAACGCCCGCTCGTCCTCGCTGAAGAAGTACGACTTGTCGGCGCGCAGCACGAAGGGGGCGAGCGTGTCCGCTCCCCACACCTGGACGAGCGCGCGGGCGAGCGCGCGCTCCTCCACCTCCTGGCGATGGAGGTACCGCCACGGAGCCACCCACGAGACGAGGAGCCAGCCGGCGGCCGCGATCCCGAGCAGGAGCACCGAGACGGGGAACCAGGCGCCGAAGTCGCCCGTGAGATGGGCCGAGCCGCGCAGGTTGAGGCCGACGAGGGCGCGGCTCGTCTCGTTCAGCGAGAAGCGGGGCGAGAACGGCTGGTCGGCCATCAGGCGGTTCACCCAGAGCGCCGCGGCTCCGTAGACGTAGATCACGGCGGCCAGGAGCGCGGCGCGGAGGACGAGGCGAGGCCGGACGGCCGGGTCGCCCGGATGCTCGAAGTCGCGGCGCCGTGCGACGAGGCAGAGCGTGATCAGCGCCGTGACGACCGCGCTGGCCGGGTAGCCCTCGAACACGTGGAGCGCGGCGGCGGTGGCGACGAGCGCGACGGCGAGCTGCCACGCGCGCCGCCTCCCGCGCGCGAGGCCGCGTGCCGCGAGGATCAGCGCGAGGCCGAGCGGCGCGACGAGCGCGTTCGTGAGCGGATGGACCGCCCCGGGCGCGAGCGTCTGCAGCAGCGACTGGCCGTGGCTGGGCAGGATCCCGTCCAGCACCCCGAGCGCTCCGGCCGCCGCGACCGCGACCGAGAGGAGCAGCGGCGCTCGTGAGCGGCCGTTGCCGCGGCTGACGCCGAGCAACGCGCCGGCGAGCCCGGCGAGCAGCGCAGGCACGTAGTCCGCGCGGATCTGTGCGGCCACGTGAAAGGCGTCGTGGGCGGGGATCTGCCGTACGACGAGGATCGAGACCCCGGCGGTGAGATAGCTCCAGGCGCCGACGCCCGCCGCGAGCAGGAGGGCCGCGGTGAGCCGCTCGATGCGGGCGGCGCGGGCGATCAGGCCGAGCAGGAGCGCGGCGACCGCCCACACCGCGACGAAGACGAGCAGCGGCACTGCCGAGCGGCGGGAGAGCTCGTCGAGCGGCAGCGAGTCGCCGATCGCGGGCCCGGGCAACGCGTGCCGTGGCTGCACGACGTAGAGCCAGCCGGTGGCCGCGATCGTGACCGCGAGCCCCGCGACGAGCGCCGTGACGGTGACGGCGGCCCTACGCATGAGCCAGGTGGCTCGTCGCGGCGAGCAGCGCGGGCATCGCCTCGCCGCGCCAGATCGCCCAGTTGTGGCCGCCCCGCACCAGGAAGTACCGATGGTGGATGCCGTCGCGGGCGAGCAGCCTCGCGAAGGCGGCGTTCTGCGTGCGGAACGAGTCCTTGTTCCCCGAGTAGAACCAGACGAAGGCGTGCTCCCGCCTGAGCGTGCGCGCGACCCGGCCGAGCGTGTCGACCGGGCTGTTGCGGCTGAGCAGAGCCGGGCGCCCGCCGAAGATCGAGCGCAGGTTGTCGGCCTTCTGGTAGCCGGACCAGCTCTCGATCACGCGGAACTCGCGCGGGTGGTGGAAGGCGATGTTGAGCGCCCCGTAGCCGCCCTCCGAGAGCCCGCCGATCGCACGCCCGGCGGCGGTCGGGATCGTGCGGTAGCGGGCGTCGATCGCCCGCACGAGGTCGCGGGCGACGAACGTCTCCCAGTCGTTGTGCGGGCGGACGCCGTTGGCCCACTCCTCGTCGGTGAACGTCCCGGTGGAGCCCGACGGCATCACGAGGATCATCGGCCCGCCGAGGTGCCTCGCGAGGTAGATGTCCTGGACGACCCCGGCGCGCACGGTCTCCAGGAACGCGCGCGGCCGGCCCGGGACGCCGTGGAGGAGGTAGAAGACCGGGTAGCGTCGGGTCGCGGAGGCCTCGTAGCCCGGCGGCAGGTAGACGACGACCTCCTGGCGGCGGCCGCCGAGAGCGGGGCTCGCGAGACGGAACGACTGCACCGTCCCGGAGGCGACCACGAACGCGGGGTCGCGCGGCGGCGGGAAGCCGCGGTAGAGCCAGTAGTTGTCGAGGTAGCGGTACACGCCGAGCGAGCCGACGGCCACGAACAGCAGCGCCGACGCGGCCGCGGCGACGGCGATCGCGGGCCGAAACGGGGATGCCAGTCCCTCGACGGCTCTCATGCGTTTCTTATATTCCGGCCAGATTAATTCTCCGGCCTTGCTTCCGTTAAGCGTCGATGAAGCAGCGCGACCCCGTAGACTCACGTCCGTGGATCTCGAGCTCACCGCCGAGCAGCGGCTGATCCAGGACACCGTTCGCGCCTTCGTCGACGAGCGCGTGCTCCCCGTCGCCGTCGAGAACGACATCCACCACCGGCTCGACATGTCGCTGATCGAGGGCATGGCCGAGCTCGGGATCCTCGGCATCGTCATCCCCGAGGAGTACGGCGGCGCAGGTCTCGACTACGTCTCCGAGGCGCTCGCGTGCGAGGAGATCGAGCGCGGCGAGGCGGCGTTCAGGACGCTGATCTCGGTGCACGTCGGCCTCAACTCCTCGTCGCTGCTCCGCTACGGCACCGAGGAGCAGAAGCAGCGCTACCTCGTGCCGCAGGCCAGGGGGGAGAAGCTGGGCTGCTTCGGCCTCACCGAGCCCGGCGCGGGCTCCGACGTCGCGGCGATGCGGACGAGCGCGCGGCGCGAGGGCGACGTCTACGTCCTCAACGGGCAGAAGAACTGGATCTCGTACGCGTCGGTCGCCGACCACCAGCTCGTGGTCGCGAAGACCGACCCGGCGGCGGGCCACAAGGGCATGTCGGCCTTCATCGTCGAGCGGACGTGGCCCGGGGTGACGACGGCGGACACCGAGCACAAGCTCGGCGTCTGGGCCGGCTCGACCGGCGAGCTCTTCTTCGAGAACGTCGAGGTCCCCGTGGAGAACCTCCTCGGCGAGGAGGGGCAGGGCTTCGAGATCGCGATGCACTCGCTCGACCAGGGACGCTTCACGGTCGCCGCCGGCGCGGTCGGCGTGATCCGCGCCTGCCTCGAGCGCTGCACCGCCTACGCGCGCGAGCGCGAGACGTTCGGCCAGGAGATCGGCCGCTACCAGCTCGTCCAGGACATGATCGCGAAGATGGTGCTCGGCTACGAGACCTCGAAGCTGCTCGTGCTGCAGGCCGCGTGGATGAAGGACCAGGGCAAGCGCAACACGCGCGAGACGGGCCTCGCGAAGTGGCACGCGACCGAGTCGGCGTTCGAGGCGGCGCACATGGCGATCCAGGTGTTCGGCTCGTACGGCTACTCGGCCGAGTACGGGATCGAGCGGTACTTCCGCAACGCGCGGGCGCCGATCATCTACGAGGGCACGACGCAGATCCACAAGATGCTGCAGGCCGAGCACGCGCTGGGGTACCGGCGGCTGAACGGGCACACGGGCGAGATGTCGCCGATCGTGTCGTGGGGCCCGGCCCTCACGACGGCCTAGCGAGCCTCGACCGAAGCTCGAGCAAGGTCGAGGGCAGTCGACCCGTCCGCGCCGGACAACCGAATCTGCGCAAATCTCCCAACCCTCAGAAAGGTGCCTGGCACCTTTGGGAGAGTTGAGAGTCGGCGCCGGTGTCGAGTTCCGAGCGGACGGGCTCAGCGGCTTCGCGTCACGCGGAGGTTTGCCTTGAGCCAGCGCGAACGGGCTCGCTCGAGCAGCGGCCTCAGGCGGCGCACCTCCGCCTCGTTCCCCTCGGAGGTCGCCGCCTCCATCTGAACCAGGAGCGTGAGGAACCGCTGATGGAGTGCAATCTCCTCGGCTCTCGGCTCGTCGCCGTGGTCGAACTCGCGACTCACCGCTCGCCGTCCCAGTAGTCGACGGCACCGCCGCGCCGGAACAACGCGCCGTCCTCGCCGGCGCCGAAGATCCCGATCTTGTCGCTGTCGGGGTAGACGGCCACGGCCGGGTTCGCCTTGTTCGAGAGGATCAGGACGCGGACGGGGCCGTCACTGCCGTTCGAGACGAGGTGCGCGCCCTCGGGGCCTTCCCGGAAGCAGACCGTGTCACCCGGCGCCAGCTCGCGCTCGCCCCCGGGCGTGCGAAGCGTCGGCGTGCCCGAGACCACGATCAGCCACTCCTCGCAGCCTCACTCGTAGTGGTAGGGAAACGTCCGCTCGCCCGGCTCGAGCTCGTAGAGCGTCGCCCCGAGGAGCGCCGCGCCGAGCTTCGACCCGAGGATCGCCGCGCGCCAGCGGAATCCCTCCGGCTCCGGGTGCTCGAAGTCGAGCTCGCCGTCGTAGACGTTGAAGACCTCCACTACTCGCCCTCCCAGTAGTCCACGGCGTCGGCGCGCACGAAGTTGAGGCGGTCGCCGCCGCCGATCTCCACCGGACGCGTGCCGACCTTGTCGCTGTCGGGGTAGACGGGCACCTCCGGGTAGATCAGCGTCGAGATCATCAGCAGGCGCGCCGGGTCGTCGCCGTCGTTGCGCACGTCGTGGGCGCCCGCCGGCCCGGTCGGGAAGCAGACGACGTCGCCGGCCCGGAGAGCCCGCTCACCCTCCGGCGACCGCAGCGTGGGCGCGCCGGAGACGACGAGCAGCCACTCCTCGTTCGCGTAGTGGAAGTGGTACGGGCAGATCCGCTCGCCGGGCCCGAGCTCGTAGAGGCTGGCACCCAGCCGCCGCGCGCCGATCTCGTCGGCGACCCGGATCGCTCGCGAGCTGAAGCCGGGACGCGGCGGCTCGTCCTCGAGCGCGCAGTCGAGCAGGTTGAAGTCGGCCACGTCCGCAAGTATGTGAGGGTGCATGGCCTCGCCGCAACCGCCGCCTCGGCGCTCCTGCTCGCCGCACCGCCGCGGGCGGGAGTCGTCGTCCCGGGCGTGAGTCTCGGCGGCCTCCGGCTCGGAGCGAGTCCCGCGCAGGTGCGCTCGGCCTGGGGCTCCGGCTTCGGCACCTGTCGCGGCTGCGCCGCGCCGACCTGGTACTTCACCTACCGGCCGTTCACCCAGCAGGGGGCCGGAGTCGAGTTCCGGCGGGGCGCGGCGGCGGCGCTCTTCACGCTGTGGTCGCCGCCGGGCTGGCGGACGCCGAAGGGGCTCGCGATCGGCGACCCCGCGGCGAAGATCACCGAGCTGTACGGCCCGATGCCGCTCGAGCAGTGCATCGGCTACTCCTCGCTCCTGCTGAGGCGCGGCGCCACGCTGACCGCCTTCTACGTCGTCGACGCCAAGCTCTACGGCTTCGGACTCATGCGGTACGGGCGCTCGCCCTGCTTCTAGTCTCGGCGCGCATCAGCATCCAGACGAGAGGGATCACCGCGAGGATCGGCACCGCGCAGATCGGCCAGAGGATCTGGTAGCCGTTCGTGGCGGGAAGGTACGGTGACAGCACGTCGATCAGGAACCCTGCGAGCAGCGGCCCGGCGATCAGCCCGAACCCCTTCGTCCAGGTCGCGAGCCCGGAGATCGCGCCGCGCTGCCCCTCGGGCATCAGGATGAACAGCAGGCCCCAGGCGAGCGTCATCACGGCCCCGCCCGCGATCGCGACGGGAAAGACGAGCGCGTAGTACCAGTCCTGCCACGAGCTCGCGAAGCCGGCGAGGACCAGCCCGCCGCCGTAGACGAACGACGCGACGAAGATCACGCGCGCGAGGCCGACGCGATCCCCGAGCGGCCCCGAGAACACGGCCGCGATCATGTACCCGGCCGCCACGGTGCCGAGCACCGCCGACGAGGTCGAGAGCGGCTGGTGGAGCCCGCGCGTGATGTAGAGGACGACGAAGGTGCGCTCCGCGGCGAAGGCTCCCTCCCATGCCGCGTTGGCCCCGAGCCAGCGGCGCACGTCGGTGTCGGCGCGCATGATCCGCCAGCTGTGCGCCACGTAGGTGCGCACGCCCTCGAACACGCGGCCGTGGCCGCCGTCCTCGACCACGAGCACGATCGTCGCCCCGCACGCGATCGTGGTCACGAAGGCGGCGATCAGGAAGGGCGCGGCCCGCCAGGCATGGAAGAGGAACCCGCCGCCGACGAGCGCGAGCCCGAGCGCGAGCCCACGCAGGACGTGCTGGATGCCCTGCGAGCGCCCGTATGCCGACGGGGGCAGCAGATCGGGGTAGAGCCCGCGGTAGGGCGGCTCGTAGACGTAGTAGGCGAAGAAGAACGCGAGCACGATCAGCGTCGTCGTCCAGAGGCTCGGCATGAACGCCATCAGGGCGAGGCAGAACCCCATCGGCCCGAGCGCGGCGAGCATGAACGGCCGGCGTCGGCCGAGCGGCGTGTGGAACGTGTCGCTCCAGGGGCCGATCACGACCGGCAGCGTGAGCGCGAAGACGCCCTCGGCGGCGAGCACGGCGGCGATCATCGTGCGGGAGTCCGTGAAGCGGCCGAGCAGCGGCGGCAGGTACGCGGCCGTGGTCGTGATCGAGAAGGCGAGCCCGAACGCGCCGAGGCCGAGGATCCACGGCAGGCGCCATGCGAAGGCCGCCCGGGCGCCCGCCGCCTTCGGGATCGCCGTCGTCATCGCGTCAGATTTGCACAGGCGCCTGCCGCTGCGCCAACCCGCCCACGAACATCTCGGTGAACGTGCGCTCGGCGCGCGCGATCTCCTCGTCGCCGTCGGGGAGCCGCCCGAGCACCCACCCGGTGAGGATCTCCCGGAGCGCGCCGTAGACGATCAGGCTGACCAGTCGCGGGTCGACCTCCTCCCGGAACTCGCCTCGCGCCTGGCCCTGCGCGACGATCCGCTCGATCGCCTCGAGCGCCTCGTCGCGCTCCACGACGCGGCTCGCGAGGTCTCCGCTGCGCACGACCTCGCGCACGAGGACGGTGACGAGCTCGGGGTCGCGCCGCCACGAGCGCAGGAGGATCGCGCCGACGCGGCGCAGCTGCTCGGCGGCAGGCGCGTCGGACTCGCCCACCGAGCGCATCGCCTCGAGCAGCTCGGCCCAGGTCTCGCGAAAGATCGTCTCGAGCACCTCGTCCTTCGAGGAGAAGTAGTGGTAGAGCAGCCCGTGCGCGACCCCGGCCTCCTCCGCGATGTCGCCGACGCGGCACGTGTGGTAGCCCTTGCGGGCGAACACCTTGACCGCGGCGGCGAGGATCAGCCGGCGCTTCTCCTCCTGGGCGATTGACCGGTCAGTCAACGTGCTTTGAGTGTAGTGAGAGAATCGGCGGCGGTGCAACCGCTCGCGGGCCTGCTCGTCGTCGACCTCACCCGGCTCCTGCCCGGCCCGTACGCGACGCGCGAGCTGGCGCGGCTCGGCGCTCGCGTGGTGCGCCTCGAGCCGCCTGAAGGCGACGCGCTGCGCGAGGTCGCCCCCGCGTGGGAGGCCGCGCTGAACGCCGGCAAGGAGTCGGTCGTGTGCGACCTCAAGGCCGAGCCGGAGCTCGGCCGGGCGCTGATCTCGCGCGCGGACGTCGTCGTGGACGGCTTCCGCCCGGGCGTAACGACGCGGCTCGGGCTCGAGCGGCCCGGGAGGACGGTCTGGTGCTCGCTCACGGGCTTCGGGCTCGGCGGCCGGCACGAGCAGCGCGTCGGCCACGACCTCAACTACCTCGGCTGGGCGGGCGCGCTCGCGGACACCGCCCCGGCCCCGCCGCCCGTGCAGGTCGCCGACCTCGCGGCCGGCGCGCTGGCCGCCGTCGCCGAGATCCTGGCGGCCCTGCTCGAGCGCGAGCGCACCGGCGCCGGCCGCCACGTCGTCGTCTCGATGACGCACGGCTCGCACCGGCTCGTCGCGCACCGCCTGGGCGGCGACCCCGTGCCCCGCATCCTCACTGGTGGGGTCGCCTGCTACAGGACGTATCCGACGGCCGACGGCCGCTTCCTCACCGTCGCCGCGCTCGAGCACGGCTTCTGGCGGCGCCTCTGCGAGGTGCTCGGCCACGACGAGTGGGCCGGCCGTGCGTTCGACCCCGAGCTGCCCGAGCTCGCGGCGCTGCTCGCCTCGCGGCCGCTCGCGGACTGGCTCGAGCTCTTCGACGGCGAGGAGGTCTGCGTCGGGCCGGTGTCGACGCTCGAGGAGGCCGCGGCCGAGTTCGGCTCACCCGTCGAGGGACACGCGCCCACGCTCGGCGAGCACACGCAGGCCTGGCGGGAGGAGCTCGGGCTCTAGCCTGAGAATCAACGATCCCTCGAAAGGGAGGCAACCATGTTCGCTCGCGTCTCGACGTTCGAAGCAGTCGACCTGGATGCCGTCGAGCGCACGAAGGAGGAAGCGCGCCGGCGTGAGGAGGCGCTCTTCCAGGCGCTCCCCGGGTGGAAAGGCACGCTGAACCTGGGCGATCGCTCGAACGGCAAGGTGCTGTCCGTCAGCCTGTTCGACACCGAGGAGCACCTGAGCGCCGCCGAGCCGGCATTCGAGGAGGAGATTCCCCGACTGCTCGGCGACCTGATGCAGGAGTGGGCCGGGCGGCGCGTGAGCGTCGAGCGCTTCGAGGTGCTCCTCGAGCAGCGGCCGAGCGCGTAGCCGAAGACGACTCAGAGGCCGAGGGCCGAGACCAGCTCCCCGAGCCCGGCGATTCGCGGCTCGAGCTCGGGGTAGCGGCCCTCGCGGTCGAGGAGGATCGCCCGCATCCCCAGCGCAACGGCTCCCTCGATGTCGTCCTCGACCGAGTCGCCGACCATCGCCGCCGACCCCGCGGCGACTCCGAGCCGGTCGAGGGCGGCCCTGAAGATCGCCGGGTCGGGCTTCGTCTTGCCGAACGAGCGGGAGCCGATCGCCACGTCCACCTGGAGCCGGTGATGGACGACGAACGCCTCGAGGTCGCGGCTCGTGTTCGAGACGAGACCGAGCTTGAGCCCGCGCCCCCGCAGCTCCTGCAGCACCGGCAACGCGTCGTCGTAGAGCTCGAAGTTGTCGTGCTTCTCCCAGGCGGCCACCATCTCCACGGCGCACTCGTACGCGCTCGCCTCGTCGCCGCCCATCCCGCGGATGATCCGCTCGGTGAAGGCGACCCAGACCTCGTCGTCGTGCTCGAGCTCCGGGTGTCGCTTCAGCTCCCCGAAGGCGGCCAGCCGCGCCTCGTCGTGCCGCGAGACGTCCAGCGCGAGGCCGTGGCGCTCCCCGAGGCGAACGTAGCCCCCGGGGCCGAGGTCGGGCCCCGGCTGCACGAGGGTGAAGTCGACGTCGAAGAGCACGGCTTCCAGCGTCCGATCCGGCACGGCCGAGAGGATAGCCTCGGCCCCTATGGAGCTCGCCTCACGGAGCCACGCGCTCTCCGCTTTCCGCAGCCGGGACTTCCGGCTCCTCTGGGGCGGACAGACGGTCTCGTTCGCAGGCGACACGGCCTTCCTCGTCGCGATCGGCTGGTACGTGACGACGCTGACCGGCTCCGCGGGCTCGCTCGGCCTCGTGCTCGCGCTCCAGTCGGCTGCGCTGCTGACGACGCTCCTGATCGGCGGCGTGATCGCCGATCGCTACCCGCGGCGCCGGCTGATGATCGGCTCCGACCTCGCCCGCGCGGTCCTCGTCGGCATCCTGGCGGCGCTCGACGCGACGGGGAGGCTCTCCTTCGCGGCGATTCTCGTGCTCGTGGCGCTGATCGGCCTCGCCGACGGCTTCTTCCAGCCGGCGTTCGGCGGCATCGTCCCGCTCGTCGTCGAGCAGCCCTTCCTCGCCTCGGCGAACTCGATGCTGAACGTCGCGCGCCAGACGGCGGCGATCGGCGGGCCCGCGCTGGCGGCGCTCGTCTACGGGACGGCGGGATCGACCACGGTCTTCGCGCTCGACGCGGCGTCGTTCGTCTTCTCGGCATCGCTCCTGTGGCGGGCCCGGCCGCGCCGCCTCGATGCGGAGCCGACCGAAGGGCCCTGGCGCGACCTCGCCGCAGCATTCCGCTACGTCGCCGGCGTGCCCTGGCTCTGGAGCGGGATCCTCGTCACGACCGTGATCCTGATGGTCGCGATGGCGCCGTACCAGTCACTGCTGCCGCGGCTCGTCCGGTCCCACTTCCACCTCGGGATCGGCGCGTACGGGCTGATCTTCAGCCTCCAGGCGGTCGGAATGGTGTCCGGCTCGTTCGCGTTCGCGCACGTGAACCCGCGCCGGCGGCGGGCGATTCTGTGCTTCGCCGCGTTCTCGATCAACGACGTCTTCATGCTCCTGCTCGCGCTCTCGCCGTGGTTCCCGCTCGCCGCCGCCGCGTCGCTCGTGCGCGGCTTCTTCATCGGCGTGGGGATCGGGCTCTGGATGACGATGCTGACCGAGCTCGTGCCGGAGGGCTACCTCTCCCGCGTGATCAGCCTCGACTTCTTCGGCTCGTTCGGCCTCACGCCGGTGGGATACCTCGTCGCCGCGGGGCTCGCCGGCCTGTTCGCGCCGCAGGCCATCATCGCGGCGGGCGCGACCCTCGGCGCTCTCCTCTGGCTGGTGCCGCTCCTGAGCGCACGCGTTCGCTCGGTGGATTGAGGGCCCTGCCGGCCGCGCCGGACAGGGCCCTGCTCGATCGGGGTGCCCAGATTTGAACTGGGGACCTCTCCGACCCGAACGGAGCGCGCTACCAGGCTGCGCCACACCCCGAGCGGGGATAGGTTAGCGACTCGGCGCTCTTCCGACACGGTCGCGACACACTTGTCACGCTATGTTGTCTCTATCGACAACGGAGGTGGGCTCGTGAACGTGGTGACCCTGATCGGAAACCTCGCCAGCGAGGTCGAGCTGAAGGACCTCGGCGACGAGAAGAAGGTGGCGAACTTCCTGCTGGCGGTCGACCGGCCGACGCCGGCGGGCGGTGCCGACTTCGTGCGGATCGCCGTCTGGGACAAGCAGGCAGAGATCTGCGAGCGCTACCTGGCGAAGGGCAAGCGCGTGGCGGTCGACGGGCGCCTGCGCAGCCGCTCGTGGGAGGAGGAGGGCAAGCGCCGCAGCGCGATCGAGGTGGTCGCGAACCGCGTCCAGTTCCTCTCGGCGCCGGAAGACGCGGCGGCCACGCCGTTCGAGGGGGCCGCGGCCCGCTAGGGGAGGAGCTGCTCATGTGAACCGCCGACTCAACATCGCCGAGGAGGCGCCGAGCCCCGAGCGACGAACGGTCGTCGGGCGCCACCCTAGAATGCGCCGGATGGCCCGCCGCGACGAGATCCTCGCGTTCGCCGACGAGCTGCTCGACGTCGGCTCCTACCGGGAGTTCGGGCCTGCAGGAGCCCAGGTGCTCGGCGCGCACGAGGTGACGAAGCTCGCCTGCGGCGTGTCGTCGTCGCTCGAGCTCTTCCGCGCCGCCGCGGCTGCGGAGGCCCAGCTCCTGCTGGTGCACCACGGGATCTGGTGGCGCAACGAGCCGCTCGTCGTCGACGCGCGCCAGCGGGGCCGGCTGCAGGCGCTGTTCGACGCCGACCTGACGCTCGCGGCCTACCACCTGCCGCTCGACGCGCACCCCGAGCTCGGCAACGCAGCCCGGCTCGCCACGCGCCTCGGCATCGAGGTCGACGGGCCGTTCCTCGACTTCGGCGTCGGCGGCCGACTCCCCGCGCCGCTGCCGCTGGCCGAGCTCGTCGAGCGCGTCCGGGGCGCGACCGATCGGGAGCCGCTCGTGTTCGCCGACGGGCCCGACCCGGTCCGGCGAATCGCGATCGCGACCGGCTCCGCGGGGCACGACCTGATCCTCGCCGC
>Ga0335080_10001907_pt1 | contig 20715 bp, 18 predicted proteins | sample Lox_Sample_34_FD_206720 | JGI IMG/M metagenome (GOLD analysis project Ga0335080, IMG submission 206720) | Soil microbial communities from Loxahatchee National Wildlife Refuge, Florida, United States - Lox_Sample_3.4 | ecosystem: Environmental > Terrestrial > Soil > Wetlands | place: USA...
CCGCCCAAGCCTAGCTTGGACGGGGCCTGATTGCTCACAGCCAATGCCTGAGAGCTGATAGCCGTTCTTAGTACATGCCTTCCATGCCGCCGCCGTGGCCGCCGGGCATCGGAGCTTCCTTCTTTTCCGGAATCTCGGAGACGAGGGCTTCGGTGGTTAGCATCAGGCTGGCGATGGAGCCGGCGTTGGTTAGTGCGGTGCGCACTACTTTCGTCGGATCGAGCACGCCTGCCTTGACCAGATCTTCGTACTCGCCGGTTTGGGCGTTGTAGCCAAAGTTCTGGTCTTTGGAGTCGTTGACTTTGCCGAGGACGACCGCACCCTCTTCGCCGGCGTTCTCGACGATCTGGCGCAGCGGCTCGGTGATGGCGCGCTTCACGATGTTGACACCGATCTGCTCGTCACCTTCGAGTTTCAGCTTGTCGAGAGCCGGGACGCAGCGCGCGAGCGCAACGCCTCCGCCCGGGACCACGCCCTCTTCAACAGCGGCGCGGGTGGCATGCATGGCGTCTTCGACGCGGGCTTTCTTTTCCTTCATCTCGGTTTCGGTTGCGGCGCCGACTTTAATGACGGCCACGCCACCGACCAGCTTTGCAAGCCGCTCCTGCAGCTTCTCGCGATCGTAGTCCGAGGTGGTCTTGTCGATCTGGCTGCGAATTTCTTCGACGCGCCCTTTGATGTCGGACGGCTTGCCCTTGCCCTCGACGATGGTGGTGTTGTCCTTGTCGATGGTGATCTTCTTGGCCTGGCCGAGTTCTTCGAGGGTCACCTTCTCGAGCTTGGTGCCGAGATCTTCGGTGATGGCCTTGCCGCCGGTCAGTTTGGCAATGTCTTCCAGCATGGCCTTGCGGCGATCGCCGAAGCCGGGAGCCTTGACGGCCGCGACTTGGAGCGTGCCACGCAGCTTGTTGACGACGAGGGTGGCGAGCGCTTCGCCTTCGACGTCCTCAGCAATGATGACGAGCGGCTTGCCGAGTTTGGCAACCTGCTCGAGCAACGGAATCAGATCCTTCATCGAAGAGATTTTCTTTTCGTGGATGAGGATGTAAGCGTTCTCCATCACGACTTCCATGCGCTCGGGATCGGTGACGAAGTAGGGAGAGAGGTAGCCGCGATCGAACTGCATGCCCTCGACGACGTCGAGCTGGGTTTCGAGGGTCTTGGCTTCTTCAACGGTGATGACGCCGTCTTTGCCGACTTTCTTCATGGCCTCGGCAATGATCTTGCCGATGGTCTCGTCGTTGTTGGCGGAGATGGTGCCGACCTGGGCGATATGGTCTCCTTGAACGGGCTTGGAGAGCTTGTCGAGTTCGCCCTTCTCGCGATTGCCTTCCTTGTCGAGCTTGCCGGTGATGACCTGAACGGCGCGCTCAATGCCGCGCTTCAGGGCCATCGGATTGGCGCCGGCCGCGACCGTCTTTACGCCCTCGCGGAAGATCGCCTGCGCGAGAACGGTGGCGGTGGTGGTGCCATCGCCGGCGATGTCGCTGGTCTTGCTGGCAACTTCGCGCACCATCTGGGCGCCCATGTTTTCCTGCGCGTCCTTCAGATCAATTTCCTTCGCGACGGTGACGCCGTCTTTGGTGATGGTCGGCGAACCGAATTTCTTTTCGATGACCACGTTGCGCCCCTTGGGACCGAGAGTGACTTTCACAGCGTCCGCAAGAACGTTGACGCCGCGGAGAATGGCCTGGCGGGACTCTTCTCCGTGAATAATTTGCTTTGCCATTTTCTTTTCTCCTAAATTGATTGCAGCTCAAGGCTGCAGGAATTCTTTACGGGGCATCGCCGATCGGCTTTTAGCTGTTAGCTATTGGCTATCAGCTGGAACCCCAAAAACTGACTACTTGCGCGCGCCGGCGGTTTCTTTCTTGGCGGCGCCGGTGATGATCCCGAGAACCTCTTCTTCGCGCATGATGATGAAGTCTTCCCCATCGAGCTTGATTTCGGTGCCGGAATACTTGCCGAAGAGAATGCGGTCGCCTTCTTTTACGTCGAGCGGACGGACCTTGCCTTCTTCGCTGATCTTGCCTTTGCCGGCGGAAATGACTTCGCCTTCCTGCGGCTTGTCTTTCGCGCTGTCGGGGATGATGATCCCGCCGCGGGTGGTTTCGGCTTCCTCTACACGACGGACAAGAATGCGGTCGTGCAGGGGGGTGAACTTGGTTGCCATGGTTGTGCTCCTTTCAGATGTTCGTTGTTTTTGGCTTCCTGGGTTGCCAGGACTAGGTGCTTTTGTTAGCACTTGTGTCTTATGAGTGCTAATTCTATGGATATGAGTGTGGGGTTGTCAAGTAAGGGCCGGAAGTTGATGCCAATCAGGGGGTCCGGCACCTCGCAACGTAGAACTTAAGGGGCCAAAAGGCGGGTGTTGGGTCGTAACCCTTGTGCGATGAGTCCATTGAGGAGCGAGATCACAGAAAAAGGTGTGATCCTCACGGTCAATAGTGATGGAGATCACTCATTCGTGTGCCAAAAGACCCAGTCGCGATGCCGACTCTGAAAAAGACGCAGCTGGAGCACACCCCAGAAAATCTCCTCAAGTTTATGATTTCAATGGATATCTCTCTTGACGGCGGACGGAACCGAGAAGGCAACGGGGATTGGCCCCAAGGTTGCCCTTAAGCTAAGTGCAGGGCGAACAAGGAATACGAGAGAAATAAAGTCAAGCAGAGAGAGGACGAGCGTATGGCGAGCGCAACTTTGGCAGTATCGAGAACGTCGGCCCACGGTTTTCGGTGTTTTGCAGACACGCAGACGAAGGCGAATTCTCCTTACGGCTTGCCGATCGTCGAGGATATGCGGGAATTCGACCTAGGCGACCAGAGCTTTTTGAGCGGACTGGCCAGCCAGACGTTGGAAGAGCTGAACCGGATCAAGCACACGAGTTCGTATCCGGAAGGCGCGGTGGTGCTGATGGAAGGACAAGCGCCGCGCGGTGTCTATATCGTCTGCCAGGGCCGGGTAAAGCTGATGACCACCAACAGCGAAGGCAAGACGCTGATTGTGAAGATTGCGCAGCCCGGAGAGGTGCTGGGGCTGCAATCGGTGGTGATGAACACTCCTTACGAGTTGACCGCAGAAACACTGCAACCGAGCCAGTTGGCCTTCGTGGCCAGCGACCGTTTTTTGAGGTTTCTGAGAACGCACGGCGATGCCTGCCTGCGCGCGACGCAACACCTGAGCAGCGATTGCCAGTCGGCATACGAAGTGATCCGTTCCATCGGGCTCTGTCATTCAGTGGCGGGGAAATTGGCGCGACTGCTGAAGCAGTTGTCGTCGGACGCGCCGGTGAGCAACGGCATGTTGCGGTTCAAGATGTCGCTGACGCATGAAGAACTGGCGCAGCTGATCGGGTCGTCAAGAGAGACGGTGACGAGAATTCTGGGCGATTTCCGGCGGCGCGGCGTGGTGGAACTGAACGGGGCAACCTTGATCATCCGGGACAAGGCGGCCCTGGAGACGTTGAGCGTATCGTAGGACGGCAGAGGTTCGAGGCCGCGATCATCAGCCCTCCCCCCTTTGATTGCGGTCGCGAAAGCTGACGGGAACCGGCGGTGACAGATGTTGAGGATTTTTAAAAGCCGGGAGTCGAAGCCGTAACTGGCGCCGGTCCCGGTGGTGCAAGACTCGAATTGCGGCAGAAACTGGCCGTCGATCATTGTGGTCCTCCTCCTTTTCCCCGGCACGGCCGAAACTGGCTGTGCCGGGGTTTTGGTTTTTCATCGGCCCGGATTCGATATAATCCACGCGGATGGCACTCTCCGCTGGAACCAAGCTAGGACCTTACGACATCGAAACCCTCGTCGGCGCCGGCGGAATGGGCGAAGTGTATCGGGCGCGGGACGCGCGCTTGAATCGCACCGTCGCCATTAAAGTGCTGCCCAAATCCTTTTCGGCTGACCCGGACCGGCTGCAGCGTTTCATGCAGGAGGCGCGCGCGGCTGCCGCACTGAATCATCCCAACATACTTTCGATCTTCGACATCGGCGAGGAGCAGGGAGCTCCATATATTGTCTCGGAGCTGCTCGAAGGCACCACGCTGCGGGAGGAACTGCGAAGCGGCCCCCTGCCGCTGCGCAAGGCCGTAGACTACGCGCTGCAGATGGCGCGCGGCTTGGCGGCCGCGCATGATAAGGGCATCGTGCACCGTGATCTGAAGCCTGAGAACATTTTTCTCACCGCCGACGGGCGCGTGAAGATTTTGGATTTCGGTCTGGCAAAGCTCACGCGCCCGGACCCGGGCAGTGAGGGCGGAGACACGCTGACCGCCCAGGTCAATACCGAACCCGGACATGTCCTGGGGACGGCCGGATATATGGCCCCCGAGCAGGTGCGCGGAAAGGCAACGGACCATCGCTCCGATATCTTCGCCGTGGGTTCCATTCTCTATGAGATGGTATCGGGCCGCCGCGCGTTCCGCGGCGAGACGCCCGCCGACACCATGAGCGCGATCCTCAAGGAGGAACCCGAGGAACTGACGGAGACGGCGCGGAACGTTCCGGCGGCACTGGAGCGGGTCGTGCGGCACTGCCTCGAGAAGAATCCGGCGCAGCGCTTCCAGTCGGCGGGCGATGTGGCGTTTAACCTCGAGGCCCTCGCGGAGAGTTCCATCAGTTCGCGCACCAGCGCCCAGGCGCCCGTGCTCGATTCGTCCGTGTCGGCGCGGGCCGCCAGCCGCGCGGAGGGCGGGTTACCGCGAAAGGCCGTGGCCCTGGCGGCCGTGGCCGCCGTGGCGTTCGCCGGCCTTGCCTGGTGGCTTGGACGGCGTAGCGCGGAGGCGCCAATGGCCGAGTACCAGCAGATTACCTTCCGCACCGGTGCCATCGGCAATGCGCGATTCACTCCCGATGGGAGCATTGTTTACTCCGCGGCATGGGATGGCGGGCGACAACAGTTGTACATGGCGCGCACCAATGAAAGCGGCTCCCGCGAATTGGGGTTGCACGATGCGGACTTGCTTGCGATCTCGCCCAGCGGAGAACTCGCTATCCGGCAGGGCACGGTCTACTACTCCGGATATGGCAGGTCCGGAACTCTGGCCCGCGTTCCGTTGAGCGGCGGAACGCCCCGCGAAGTGCTCGACAATGTGCAGGACGCCGACTGGGCGCCGGACGGCGAACACCTGGCGGTCGTGAGATACGTTCCGGAAAACCGCCATTGGAAGCTGGAGTATCCGGTAGGCAAAGTCTTGCTCGATACAATTAACTGGATCAGCACGCCCAAGATTTCGCCCGACGGCAAGAGCGTTGCCTTCTCCGATCACGAAAATACCGGCGGCGACGATGAAGGCTCAATTGCGGTGATCCCTCCCGACGGCCAGGAAAAGAAGCTCTCGTCGGGATGGGCGTCGATCCAGGGGGTGTTGTGGTCACCGGCGGGTGATGAAGTCTGGTTTACGGCAACCCGCGCCGGCAGCGCGGAAAACCTCCGCGGCGTCACCCTCGCCGGTAAGCTGCGAACCATCACGAATGTTCCGGGAGGAATGTGGCTCCAGGATCTCCGCAACGGCCTCGCCCTGACCGTGACCCACCAGATCCGGCTCGGCATTCGAGGAATTGCGCCGGGAGGAAAAGAGGAGCACGAGTTGGGGTGGCTGGGATGGGCCGGGCTCCGAGACATAAGCCGCGACGGACGGAAAATTCTGTTCGAGGAAGAGGGTGATGGCGGCGGCCCCAACTACACCGTCTTCCTGCGAGACACGGACGGCTCGCCTCCCGTCCGAATCGGAGAGGGACTCGGCGAGGCCATTTCTCCCGACGGAAAGTGGGTGGTGACACAGCCCGCCAGAACCGGTGAGCTATACCTGGTGCCGACTGGGGCCGGAGAAATGCGTCAGTTGACCCACGACAACATCGTCTACGAATCGGCCAGTTATCTTCCCGACGGCAAACAGGTGCTCGCCGGTGGAATTGTGGCGGGGCATGGAGCACGGGACTACTTGGTAAACGTCAGCGATGGGAGCGCGAAGCCGCTTACCCCCGAAGGGCTGGTGGGCACAAACCTGTCCGCCGATGGGACTAAGGTCGCGGTCCTCGGAGGCGATGGGAAATGGGGTGTGTGGCCGCTCGATGGAACCGGCTTGCGGCTCATCCCCGAGCTCGATTCCAGATACCGTGTCCTTGGTTGGTCGCCGGACGGCGCCTCGTTGTACGTACAAGCCAGCCACCATCAGGAGCGGGTGGCCCGAATCCTTCGCGTGGATGTCAAGACCGGCAAAATGCAGCCCTGGAGAACCTTTGGCGCCGACATGCCTTCCGGAGCCACCTGGGCAATTGGCCCGAAGCTCTCGCGCGACGAAAGCGCGTATGCCTACCTCTATTTTCAGGATTTGTCTGTGGGCTATGTTGTGCGAGGCTTAAAGTAGTGGCGGGAGAAACCGGAATCATGAAGACGAATCTGGCGATAGCACGGCTGGCGATCATCGCGCTTGCCCTCGGCGCCTCCGGGTGCTTGTGGGCGCAGGATGAAGATGAAGGCCCGATGTCGAACATGCGCTTTGTGGTGGTGCGCGACGCCGGCGGTAAGCCGGTGAAGAATGCAGCGGTGGTACTCCATCCGGTGACGAAGAAGGGCAAGCAGGCCATGGGGGGAATGGAACTGAAGACCGATGAAGATGGGAAGACGGGGATTGACGGGATTCCCTACGGTCCGCTGCGGGTGCAGGTGCTGGCGCCGGGGTTTCAGACCTTCGGCGAAGACTACCAGGTGAACCAGGCAGAAATGGAGATCACCATCCGGCTGAAGCGCCCGGCCAGGCAGTTTACGACGTACGGGGTACAGGAGCCGGTCCACAAGGCGGATGAAAAAAAGGCCGACGACAATCAAACCAGGAAGCCCGACGATCCCAAGCGACAGTAACCCTGAAGATGTGAAATTTATTTCTCTCCTTAACTCCCCCGAAACTCTCCCCACCGCCTAACACCCAGTAGTTCCTTGTTGTCTCCGAGCTGCAAAAATGCGACCGTCGTTCAAGCCAGGTAGGGCGCGCGGGAGCGGGGTTTTTTGGATGACAGAGCGCGTGCCATCTCCTACAATCGGCAAAATCGGTTGGTTTGGTGAAGTATGGGATTGCAGGAATTAACTGTCGAGCGCTATGAGGGAGTGGCGGACGATCAGCGGATTCTGCTGCTGAAGGGCCCGATCACGATTGAGACCTCGCCGCTATTCGAGCGGGCGGTACGGAACGAGCACGCAGAGACGATGATTCTCGACTTGTCGGACGTTCCCTATGTCGATTCGGTGGGGTTGGGGTCGCTGGTGGCGGCGTACGTGTCGCATCAGAAGACAGGCCGATGCCTGGTGCTGACCGGGGTGACGCCGCGCGTCAGCAAAGTCATGGAGATCACGAGGGTGAGAGATTTCTTTGTGACGTTCCCGACAACGTGGGAAGCGGTGGAAGCGCTGGCCAACACGGGGACGGCGTAGGGAAAAGTCAGACGTAGGATTTCAGAGGGAAAAGGCCAGAGGGAAGAAGTAAAGGCGGCGCATTTCGATGTAACAGTGTGCTGCCGACCATCCGTTGTTGTCGCGGGGACAATTGATCATGGATTACTTGCTGAAGACTGAACCTACGGTTTATTCCTTCGCAAATCTGCAAAGCGAGAAGACGACAGTCTGGGACGGCGTGACGAACCCGGTCGCGGTGAAACATCTGCGGGGGATGAAGCCGGGGGAGCGCCTGGTGATCTACCACACGGGTGACGAAAAGAGCGCGGTAGGCACGGCGACGGTCGAGTCGGTGGACACGCAAGACGCAAAGACGCCGCTCGTGAAAATCAAGGTGGGGAAGGCGATTGCCGCTCCGAAGACACTGGCGGAGATCAAGGCGCACAAGTTGTTTGCAGATTCGCCGCTGGTGCGGCAGGGACGGCTGAGCGTGGTCCCGCTGAGCGATGCGCAGTGGAAATGGCTGGTGGGGTGAGCCGCAACAGAAGGCAGAAGTTAGAAGTCGGATTTGCAGAGTCAGATGAGAAGTCAAAGGCTGACTTACTTCCCCGGCCAAGTGGGCCACCTCCTACAAATGCCGGCATTTTGATCGTTCGATCATGGTTGGCGAAGAATCGCGTTCCACTCAAAATCGCGTTGAACACCTACGCCAGGAAGGAAACAAGCATTCCCGCCCGAGTTGCTTGCCGGTGCTACGTGCGCAGGACGCGCTCGGGGCAGTCGGGTTCGGTGCAGGCGTAGGTCAAATGATTGCGCTGACGATCGATACTAATGATGAACATGGGGCGTCCGTGGCGTTCGCACTTAGGCTGGTCGGGTAAGAAGATAGGCGGCGCGCCTCGTTGGGGGGTGCTATAGCCGATGCGCTCGCCGAAGCAGCGATGGCAGAATTTGTCGGTGCAGCGAAAGAATTCGATGGAGAAATCGGCGCTGTAGGGGGCCAGACCTGGCTCCATGGTGCGGTAATGCTGGTCGCAGAGGGGGAGGAGGTCAGTGCGCATCGCAGCGAGTGTAGCACTTGAGGATGCGCCAGAGGCTGGGGGAGTCTCCAGTGCGGAACGGGGCAGGCGGGGCAGGAAATGTAAGGGGATGCCAGCATGACTCTACTTATTTCGCTGTATACAGTGCCGCCGGCGCAGCAGCTAGAATAAACTGCGCGCAGGGCGTCAGATACAGGGCCATTGCGCGATACTTTCATGCGGATACTTCTAGTCGACGATCACGAGGTGGTGCGCCGGGGGGTGCGCTCTTTCCTGCGTACGTGCGCGGGGTTTGAAGTGTGTGGCGAAGCAGCCAACGGCGAAGAAGCGGTCGAAAAAGCCCGGACGTTGAGGCCCGATGTCGTGGTGATGGACATCACGATGCCCAGGATGAATGGGTTGGAGGCGACCCGCGAGATTCGGAAGATCCTTCCTGAGACTGAAGTTTTGATTCTGAGTCAACACGATTCCACCGAGATGATCCGGCAGGCACTGAGCGCGGGCGCAAAGGCGTATGTGGACAAAGCTGCGCTAACCCGGGACCTTGGGGCGGCGCTCGACAAAATCAAAGGCGTGAGCGCAGCGGAACGCCAGCGCCTGGAAGCCGCCAAAGAGGCAAGCGAGCTGCGCTTCCGGGAGATGATCGACTCGCTGCCGGCTGCGATCTACACCACCGACGCGCACGGCCGGCTCACGCATTTCAATCAGGCGGCGGTCGAGTTTTCCGGGCGCGTTCCGGAGGTGGGTACCGACCAGTGGTGTGTGAGCTGGAAGCTGTTCTGGCCGGATGGTACGCCCCTGGCGCACGAAGATTGTCCGATGGCCATTCTGCTGCGTGAGGGCCGCCTGGCAGAGAACGTGGAGTGCATTGCGGAACGGCCCGATGGCACGCGCCGGTGGTTTGTGCCGTATCCCAGATTGCTGCGCGACAGCGACGGGCGCGTTCTGGGCGGGATGAACATGCTGGTGGATGTGACTGCGAGAAAGCAGGCCGAGGAGGCTACCAACCTGATGGCGGCGATCGTAGATTCGTCGGACGACGCCATCGTCAGCAAGAATCTGGATGGGGTGATCACCAGTTGGAATCATTCGGCGGAGCGCTTGTTTGGCTACAGCGCGGAGGAGGCGATCGGGCGGCATATAACGCTCATCGTGCCGCCGGAGCGCTACGCCGAGGAGTCGGCCATCCTGAAGCAATTGAAGCGGGGCGAACGGGTCGATCACTTCGAAACCGTTCGCGTGAGAAAAGACGGCGTGCAAATAGATGTTTCTCTCACGATCTCGCCGGTGAAGAATTCGAGCGGCCGGGTGGTGGGGGCTTCCAAGGTGGCGCGCGACATTACCGAGCGGAAGCGGATCGCGGAGTCGCTGCGGCAGAGCGAGGAGCGATTTCGAGCGATGGTGGAAACCACCCCGGAGTGCGTGAAACTGGTGGCTCCGGATGGAACCCTGCTGCACATGAACTCCTCGGGGTTGCGGATGGTAGGGGCGCAATCGGCGGAGGAAGTGATCGGCAAGAGCATATTCGAGATGATCGCACCGGAGGACCGGAAGAAGTTTCAGGAGTTTAACGAAAGAGTGTGCGCGGGAGAGAAAAGTGCGTTGGAGTTTGAACTTGTCGGGCTCGACGGCAAACGCCGGCAAATGGAGACACACGGGGCGCCCTTTTGTAACTCCGATGGCAGGCGGGTACAGCTGGCCGTCACGCGTGACATCAGCGAACGCAAGCAAGCAGAAGAGTTGGTCCGGAAGCATCGCGAACGTTTCGATCTGATGGCGGAAGCGACGCAGGTAGGTTTCTGGTTCTGCGACCTTCCGTTCGACAAGCTGATCTGGGATGCGCGGGTAAAAGAACACTTCTGGCTGGCGCCCGATGCCGATGTGACGATTCAAACATTTTACGACCGCCTGCATCCCGACGACCGGGAGCGCACACGCCAACAAGTGGATGAAAGCCTTGCGAACGGGACAACATACGAGATTGAATACCGCACCGTGGCGCCCGACGGGCGGGAAAAGTGGATTCGTGCCATTGGCCGGGCATTTTATGATGCGGCCGGACGGCCCAAGAGCTTTGACGGCCTGACCATAGACGTTACGGAGCAGAGGCGGGCGCAGGAGCGCGAGAGTCAGATCACGGCGGAAGCTCTCGCAGCCACCGCGAAATTCCGCGCGGTGTTCGAGCAGACCACCGTGTTCGCTGGAATCATGACAAACGACGGTGTGCTGGTGGAAGCCAATAAGCTGTGTCTTAATGCCTGCGGTTACCGCTCCGAAGAAGTGCTGGGGCGGCTATACTGGGAGACGCCATGGTGGCGAAATCACGCAGAATCGCGCGAGAAGATTCGCGCGGCGGCGGCACTGGCGGTAGAGGGCATTCCGTATCGAGAAACCCTTTACTACTCTTGGGGCGACGGCACCGAGCGCGTGGTTGACTTCGCCCTCCATCCGATCACCGATGACGCCGGCAAGATCCTGCTCCTGCATCCGACGGGAGTCGACATTACCGACCTGAAGCGGGCCGAGGAGAACTACCGGCAACTCGCTGAAACGCTGGAAGCGGAAGTGCGCGTGCGCACCAGCGAACTGGAGGATCGCAACCTGGCGGTCCTGCGGCAGTCGGAAGAAGTCCGCGAGCTTGCCTGGCGACTGCTGCGGGCGCAGGATGACGAGCGGAAACGCATTGCACGGGAGTTGCACGACAGCGCGGGCCAGTTGCTGGCTGCCCTGCAGTTAGATTTAACGCTGCTGCAAAAGGAGCAACCGGAGCTGACGGCGAGCGGCGCCAAACATCTGGCTGGAGCGCTCAACCTGGTTCAGCTGGCGAATAAAGAAATACGGACGATGTCGTACCTTTTGCATCCTCCGTTACTGGAAGAGATGGGGCTGGCCGGAGCGCTCGAATGGTATGTACAGGGACTGATCGAGCGGAGCGGGATTGAAATCCAGCTGGATGTTCTCGACGATGTGGGCAGGCTTGGTTTTGAAGTTGAACTGGTGATTTTCCGGATTGTGCAGGAGTGCCTGACGAACGTGCACCGTCACTCGGGGAGCAAGAGCGCGGCCATCTGTCTTTCGCGCAGCGATGGCAATGTAACAGTTGAAGTGAGCGATGCGGGCAAGGGAATGTCGGCGGAGAAATTGGCGTCGCTGCGTCAGGCGTCGGGTTTGGGCCTGAGAGGGATGCGCGAGCGCGTCCGGCAGTTCGAGGGGACGCTCGATATCGAATCGAATGGGTCCGGCACAACCGTCACGGTAACACTTCCAGCTCCGGTGGAAAAGGGCGGTCAAGGGAAGCCGGATGCGGCCGAGTTGCCGCCATCGGAATGCAAGCCGGCGATGCCCGCGGCCTGATGGGCAGCGTGGATGGGTTCCGGGCGGGCAACCTGGACCCACACTAGGAACCAGTAAGGGTCTTCCGCAGCTCGCGGCGCAGGATTTTTCCCGATGGCGTGCGCGGCACAGAATCGACGAAATGAACCTCGCGGGGCTGCTTGTGATGGGCCAGGCGTTCGGCAACGAAGGCCCGGAGTTCGCTGTCGAGCTTAGACGACGCGGCGAATGTCTCGTGGAGTACGACAAAGGCGCAGGGGATTTCTCCGGCTTCGGGATTCGGGCGGGCAACCACGCCGCAGTCGCGGACTGCCGGGTGTTCGAGCAGAACGGATTCGATCTCGGCCGGGGCAACCGGGAAACCCTTGTACTTGATCATTTCCTTGCGGCGGTCAAGCACGTAGTAGAACCCTTCGGCGTCGGCGCGGACGATGTCGCCGGAGTAATACCATCCATTGCGGAGAACGGCGGCGGTGGCCTGCGGTTCCTTCCAGTATCCCAACATGAATTGTGGCCCGCGCATGACCAGTTCACCGGGTTCGCCGAGTGCAACTTCGTCATCGTTTGAATCAAGGATGCGGCAATCGGTGAGTGCGACGGGTTGGCCAATGGAAGCGGGACGGTTCAATTCGGGGGGCCAGGGGTAGCCGAGGTGGGTCACGGGGGAAGCTTCGGTCATGCCGTATCCCTGCGCCACGTGAATGCCGGTAAGGTCCGTGAGGCGGCGAGCGAGTTCGGGCGCGAGCGGAGCGGCGCCGGATTTTATCCACCGCACCTTGTGAGTTTTTGGAAAAGCCCCCGCTTCGGCCGCCTGGCAGAGCGCGTTGATGGCGGGGGGGACCATGGGCATCATGGTGATGCTTTCCTCGCTGAGAAGAACGCACAGCTTCCGAACATCGAAGCGCGGCATGAGGACCAAGGTCGCGCCCAGCGTGACGGGGAGCGTCAGGGCCAAGGTGAGTCCGTAGATGTGATAGAGAGGAAGGAAACAGAGGATGACGTCGTCGTGCGCAAATGGAGAAGCTCCAGGGCCGAGGATCTGATAGACGTTGGCGACCAGATTATAGTGCGAGAGCATGACGCCTTTGGGCAATCCGGTGGTGCCGCTGGAGAAGGGAAGCGCGGCCACGGTTTCGGCGGAGGAGGCAGCGGGACCGGGAAGCCGGAAAGCGCGTGAAGCTGGCGATGAAGCACGGTTCTCCCCGGATGCGTGGAGCAGGTTCGCAAAGGGCTCGCAGGCGGGACGTTGGGTGCGGGTGGTGAAGACGCGCCGAAGAGCAGGGAGTCCGGCGAGACTGACATTTTCGAGGAAGGGCGCGTCGGTGATCAGAAACGCGGCTCCAGAGTTTTCGAGTTGGTAGCGAATCTCACGTTCGCGGTAGGCCGGATTCAGCAGAGTGGGAACGCCGCCTGCGAGGGTGGCGGCGTGGTAGGTGATGGCGAACTCCCAGGAATTGGAGAGAAAAATGGCGACGATTTCTCCGGGCTTGAGACCGGCGGAGCCGAGTCCGCCGGCCAGCGATTCGACAAGCTCCCCGTATTCGGCGTAAGTGATGCGCCGGCCGCAGGATGTGTCGATCAGCACAGTTTTGTTGGGAGTGCGGCGGCAGGACTCAAGAATGACGTCGTGCACAAAGCGGCCGGCAGGATCGGCGAGGAGTTGGGTGCGGAGCATCGGGGAGGATTGTAAATCAACGCAGAAGTCAGAAGTAAGAGCTGCGGGGCAGAGGGCGAGCTCAAGTCAGAGACAACTGGGAACCGGTTCCGCCTAGCTGGCGAGCTTGCGCAGAAAATCCTGCTCGTTCATATGGTACTTGAACGCTTTGCGGCCGTTAATAAAAACAACGGGCACTTCGTCGGTGTAGAGGCGGCGGATTTCGGGATCGGAGTCGACATCGATCTCGCGCCAGAGGAAACCGCCATGGCGTTCGAGTTTGGCGAGGCTCTCCTTGACAATTTCGCACAGGTGGCAGCCCTTGCGCGAATAGAGGATGACTTCGCGGGGGGCTGACATGCACGGAGTGTAGCAGTTTTGGCGGAGGGCACCAAGGCGTAGAGGGGGAGTGGCTCAATTTGAAGAACGCATTCGCTCAGCGGCTAAGGCCGCATCCATATCTCGCAAACCCACGGCGCGGCTGAAGCCGTGGCCCTTCAAAGCGAATTCAAACTGAGCCACTCCCAGAGGGGAGGGCAGGCCGGGATTGGAGAAGCTTAGCTATGGCGTGTTTTGCGCGAATGACCTCGCTCGCGCCCCGCAAACGCAAGGCTGGAGCGAAAGTATCGTGCGTTGCGAGACGCCGAACGCGGAGCGCCGGATTATTCGGGTTGCCACAACTCGATGGGGTTGCCCTCCGGGTCATGGAGACGGGAAAAGCGCCCGAGCTTGGGGTAGGATTCCGGGTCTTTGACCTCAATTCCTGCGGCTCTGAGCTGGGCTATCATCTTGTCGATGTCGTACACTCGAAAGTTCACCATCCAGACCTTGGCAGGATCACCGAAATATTTCGTGGTTTCGGGAAAGGGACTGTAAACGGTCGGGCCGGCCTCCTGCTGCCAAACGGTTCCACCCTCGCCGGTTGGCGTGAGATCGATTCCCAGGTGTTGCAGGTACCACTGGCCTAATGCCTTCGGATCGCGCGCCCGGAAGAACAACCCTCCGATTCCGGCTACTTTTTCCATTTTCGTTCCTCCTAATTCATGTTTAGCAGGTTTCTCAGCAGGCGTAGCAGGACTCGACGGCGGGGTGGGGCTCTGTACGGCGGCGGCGAACTGACTCCGCAGCGGGATGACGCTGGAGCCAAAAGCATACGAGAGGATCTTAAGTAGCGTGCGTCTTGGGACGCTCATCCCATCCTCCTCACCACTCATCCCCCAAAGAGACTTCATGCGAGTTCATTTACTATACCCGCGGAGACGAAGTCGTGAAAGGGTGTAGCAGGCTCTTTTCGGCTGCTTGACACGGACTGCGGTGATGTCGGCCACCCGAGGTCGATAGTTTCGTCAGTTCTTTCTCGTCCCAGCGCCGGGCAAGATCCGGGGCAGGGCCGGAGTAGAATTCATCGATGGCAAACAGGCATGGGAGTGGTGCGGGGGACTCCGGCGATCGCGGAAGTCTCACGGGACAAGTTGTCCTGGTGACGGGCGCGGCGAAGCGGCTGGGGCGGGCGATCGCGCTGGCGGCGGCGGACGAAGGCGCTGATGTGGCGATCACGTATCGCAACTCGGAGCGCGAAGCACGGGCGGTGGTGCGCGAACTGTCGCGACGCCGCGTGGAAGCGCTGGCGGTGCGCTGCGATGTGACCGATGAAGTTGGCGTGAGGGAGATGGTAAAGGAAGTTGCCGCGACGCTCGGCGGAATTGATGTACTGATAAATAATGCCGCGAATTATGAGACCGCGGAGTTTGAAAAACTGACGGTCGCACAATGGGATGCGATTTTTGCGTCGAATACGCGCGGGCCGTTTCTGGTGTCGCGCGAGGCGCTGCCTTACTTGCGGAAGGGGCGGGCGCGCATCGTGAACATGGGATCGCTGGGCGGACTGAAACCGTGGGCGACCCACGCCCACTATTGCTCGTCGAAAGCGGCCGTGCACATGCTGACGAAGGTGATGGCGAAGGCGCTGGCTCCCGAGATTGCCGTGAATGCGGTGGCCCCGGGGATGATTGATCTGGGAGAGAAAGCGGCAACCGGGTTCATGCAGCGCATGAAGAAACAGACGCCGATGCGGAGGAATGGCACGGCGGACGATATTGCGGCAGCGGTCATGTTTTTCGCGACCGGCCCCTCATTTATTACCGGGCAGATTTTGGTGGTGGATGGAGGGATTGGGCTGTAGGAAAGGCAGAAATCAGAAGTCAGATTGCAGAAGTGAAGATAGCGATGATTCATGCCGGGACAGTCGTGAGGGTGTGCTGGGCTGTGCTGGGAATCTATTGGGCTTTGAGCGCGGTCGGTACAAAGAAGGTTGCGGTCAACGAGAACGCGGGCTTGCGCGTGTTCCGGCTGGCGATGCTTGTGCTGATGTTTGTTCTGCTGGGGACGGATTGGGCGCGATTGGGACCCTTGGGACAGCGTTTCCTGCGGCGCCACTCGAACGTGGAGTGGCTGGGAGTTGCGCTGACGGCCGCGGGCATAGCACTCGCGATTTGGGCGCGGCGCACGTTAGGTAGGAATTGGAGCGATAAGGTCGTGCTTAAGGTGGATCACGAGTTGATCGGGAGCGGGCCTTACCGGTATCTAAGGCATCCGATTTATGGCGGCGTTTTGCTGGCGATGGCGGGAACTGTGCTGACAATCGGCGAATGGCGGGGCGTGTTGGCGCTCGCTGTGCTGTCCGTTAACTACTACGTGAAGGCAAGAAGAGAGGAACGAATTCTGGCGGCAAATTTTGGCGAGGCGTTTGCGGAGCACAAGCAGCGGACAGGATTCTTTTTGCCAGGACTGTAGAGAGAAGCCAGAAGTGAGAAGTGAGATTGCAGAAGTGAAGGCAAAGAGCCGGAAGGAGGAAGCGGGCGCTCCCCGCTCGATATCGCCCGGTCAGCAGAGTGGATTCGCCGGCTCTCTTCAGTCTGGCGAAGCGACGCTGCGTTTGTAACTGGCGGCGGGTTCGCGTATGGTTCGGTGTCGAGCAAGAATACATCATGAAACGATCGCTATGGGCGGTGGGAATTTTGCTGGCAGCGATGTCGCTGGCAGGGCCGTGGGCTGCGGCACAGGAGCGTCCGGAAGAAGGCGGACACGAACTGGAGGTCTGGACGGGCGGCGGGAATTCGGTGCCCGGCGGAACGAAGGACACAAATGTGTGGAACGCGGGTGTGCGCTATGGATGGATTCTTACCGCGCCGCATGGACCGGGATTTCTAAGCGGACGATTCGAGTATGCGGTGGATGCGGTGCCGGTGTTCGCGGTGTTTCAGCGGGCGAATACAGCGTATGGGGCAGGAGTGAATCCGCTGGCGCTGAAGTGGGTATTTGCGACGCGGGGAACCGCACAGCCATACCTGGAACTGAATGGCGGGACACTGTTCACGAACCACGAGGTGCCGGCGGGAACATCTACGGTGAACTTTACGTCGAGCGCGGCGCTGGGAGTGCATATTCTGGGCAGGCAAACGTGGACGGTCGAGGTTCGCTACATGCATATCTCAAATGCGGGCCTGACGGTGCCGAACCCGGGGATTAATACGGTGCAGGTGAGGGTGGGGTTGGGGAAGTTCTTTGGGAGGAAGTAGGGGGGAAGGTGACCTCGATGTTCCCGAGGCGGGCCCCGACCAGATTCTTTGTCAGTTGTTCAAATCAGACGACTACGCTCAGAACTTTCTCCCGGTGGGTGAACAGGTCATCGTGATTTTGCTTGCGCATCCGGATGGGCGATATAAAATCGTTTCAATTCAGGGAATCTTGGGTTTTCAGGCCGGGTGTGCTTGAGAGTCCACCAGCTTTCACCTGTCCAGGAGTTCATCCCATGCAGGTCTTCGGGAAGAGGAACCTTCGCTATTTTCCATCTTGCTGTTCTCCAGCCGGAGTTTTGCTTTTGTGGGTTTGCGGCGTGATGTTGCTATCAACCGCGTGGGCGCAGGATACGATGACTTCGTCCAAGCGGTTGCTTGGGTATTACCCTTACTGGTCGAAGACCTACAGTGCTCCGTACACCTATTCGGCGGCGCAGATTCCTTACAACCAGCTCACACATATTGCACATGCGTTCTTGTTGCTGGACAAAGCTGCGGATGGGACGATCGATGTGCCTACGGGATTTGTGGAGCCGGCTCTGCTTGCGAAGGCGCACGCGGCGGGCGTGAAGGTGCTGGTTTCGATCGGAGGAGGCGACGGGATTCAGGGGCCACGGTTTAACAAGATGGCGAAAGAGGAGACCTACCGGCAAGCGTTCGTGAAGAATGTGCATGCGTTTCTGACCAAGCATAAATACGACGGCGTGGATATTGACTGGGAGATTCCGAATGCGAAGGACACATCGGACTGCACGACGCTGATGCAGGAACTGCGCGACGAATTGCCGGCGGGCGAATGGCTGATCTCGATGGCGACGCCATCGGACCCGCGGTCGTGGGGAGCGGGATTCGATATTCCGGCCCTGGCGCCGATCGTGGACTTCATGAACGTGATGACGTATGACTTCACGGGATCGTGGGCGGGATATGCGGGGTTGAATTCTCCGCTGTATCAGGATCCGGCGGACCCGATCGAGAGCGGCAGCGTGAAGACTTCGATGGATCTTTATGCGGAGACGTACGGCGTGCCCCTAGCGCAGTTGAATATCGGGACTCCGTTTTATGGATACGTCTTTGACGGCGTGGATGCGCTGTGGGGCGCTTGCGGCAAGTGCGCTTCGAGTGAGCAGAATTATGGAAGCTATATCGAGCCGCTGCTGCATTCTACGGAGTGGAAAAAGGAGATCGATAAGACCGCGCGTTCGTTCTATCTGGTGAACTCGAATGCGGACAGGTTCATCACGTACGACAATGAATCTTCTACCACCGCCAGGACGCGCTATGTCATGAAGACGCGGGGGTTCGGCGGGGTTTTCATGTGGGAACTGAGCGCGGATTACGATGGCAAGTCGCAGAACCTGATGAACGCGATGTACAAGGCGTGGTTGGCAGCGAAGTAGGGTCGGAGCTAGCGACTGGGCGCAATGTATGCGATGCGCGAGCGTTGCAATTTGTGAAACGCTCGCTCCGCTCAGGATGACAGCGCTTCGGGAGTGTCTATATCGATCGCGTTTCTTAGCCGCAGCAGGCTCCAGACCAGGGCTGCGATTCCGGAATACCAAAACGCCAAGGTTGTTTTCACGACCCACGGGGGCGCGACTCCGACGCGCTTCAGCAGAAACGGCAGAAAATTCCAGCAGGTGATGTGGACGTAGTCCCAGGGATCGTACGTCATCGACTCGTTGTTCAGGCCCCAAACGTCCATCTTGCCGAGCGCGAAGGCGGCAATGTTTTTGAAGCGCAATGCGATTACGACTGTGGGATGACTGAGTGTTTCCATCTGATAAATCTCCAGCGGATGCCAGAAAGCTAATGACGCAAGCTGGATGATCAGGCTGGCGGCGATAAGCATGATTGCGGCGCGCCAGGCCCAGCGGCTGAGACTCGCGCGCCCGTGCAGCAAGAGCGGCACGGCGATCAGCGCGACCAGTTCGACGGTGGTGGACACGTAGCGATCTCCCCAGGCGAAGTCGCCAGCCCAGAATGTGTAGCGGGCATAGAAGCTGATATAGGCAAGCAGCAGAAGAAGTGACGCGATCGCGTAGGCCCGGAGTTCGGGCGACAGGCGCTTCCAGAGACTGACGAGAAGGGCGATGGCAAGAACGAGCAAAGGGTCGAAGAGGAAGATGGATTTTTCGGGTTTGAAGAGCGCTCCGAAGAACCCGATGTGGAAGGGCGTGCTCCAGGGAAAATTCGCGGGGAGCGTGGGATCGTTGAGGCGGAACTCGCGAGCGAAGTTGGCGACGTAGGTGGTGGTGAAGGATTCGAAGCGATAGAAGTTATAGGCCCGGTCGATGAGCAGGAACAATGCGTAAACGGGCGCGGCGATTGTGAGATAAGCGAGGACTCGCGACCCGAGATCATGAAGGCTAACACGCTCAAAGAGCAGCACGAGAAGCAGAAAGCCGCCGGCTGCGATAAGGTCGAGGCCGGTAGTGAGGCGGGTGAGGAGATTGAGGCCCAGAGCGGCGGAGCCAACGAAAAGGGCGCGGCGGCTGCCGGTGCGGAGCCAGTCATGCTGAAAAGCGAACCCGGTCAGGGTCAGCAGCATGATGTAGTTGTTCTCCATCATGTTCTGCGTGTAATGAAGATGCGTGGTGCAGAAGAGCAGCGCCAGAACTCCGAAAACAGATTCGGTGACTGAAAAACGAAGCTGGCGGAGGAGGCGGAATGCGACGAGCACGGTTAGAACGTTGAGGAGGATGTTCGTGGAATAGCTGACGAAGATGCTACGAATGGAGGGATCGTCCTCGTAGCCGCTGAAGATAGGCAGGCGAGAGACGGCGGTGCCGACAAGATCGGCGGGCAGCAGGAGCAGGCTTTGGCCGATGCCGTACCAGCTATAGAGGCGACCGTTGCGGCCATGCAAACCAAATTCAGGATATTCGTTCGGAAAAACCTGGGGCTGGGATGTCCAGAGCCAATGTGTGGTCTGCATGCGGTGCGCGGTATCCGAGGTGCCGAGCTCTCCTGATTGCACGACGAAGGCAAGGAGGGCAGAAACAAGGCACAAGATAGCGAGCGGATCGCGGAACCATCCATTCAGGCCTGCAGGCATCGTTGGAATGATATTGCGGGAAACAGGTTTTTGACTTGGCGGGGCGGGTACCCGGGAATGGGGGGCGATTGATCACGTGACGGAAGCAAGCCCCTCGAACAAGAAAAAGGTCCCGCGAAAACCGTGAGAAGCGCGGGACCTCTGTATATTCCACTCGCCCGGCTATGGTCGAGATCAGTTCTGCGGAGGCGGAGGAGCGCCTTCGTGTCCTTCTCCCGGATGCTCGCGATGTTCCTGCATCTTGTCGAATTTGGCTTTTTGTTCCGCGGTCAGAACTGCACGAATCCTGGCAGCCGACTTTTCGTGAATTTCACGCATCTTGGCGCGGTTCTCATCCGTGGAGCCAGAAGAATTGTCCATAACCTGCTTCATCTGGTCGCGCTGGTCCTGCAGGATGGTTTTGACCTGCGGCTTTTGCGCCTCGGTGAGGCTCAGCCTGTGGGACATGTTCTCAAGCTGCTCTTCGACCGAAGGCATGTGCCGCCCGGCGGCACTGGTCTCACCCGGGGGAGGGCCGCCTTGAGCCAACAAGATCGCGGGCGCAAACAGCGCGAGCGCCAGCATCAGCATCGCATACCTGAGTGTTTTCATTGTCATTTCTCCGAAAGTCGGGATTCTCCCAGCCTCATATTGCAATAACGCTGATTATAGGCGAACTTGCGC
>Ga0335080_10001908_pt1 | contig 20712 bp, 20 predicted proteins | sample Lox_Sample_34_FD_206720 | JGI IMG/M metagenome (GOLD analysis project Ga0335080, IMG submission 206720) | Soil microbial communities from Loxahatchee National Wildlife Refuge, Florida, United States - Lox_Sample_3.4 | ecosystem: Environmental > Terrestrial > Soil > Wetlands | place: USA...
GATGCGGCGCGCGTCGGGAGCAACGTCGCCCACCACCTTGCCGTCCTGGAGGCAGACGTCCCGGATCTCGCCGTCGACGTCGTTCGTGGGGTCGTGGACCGCGCCCCCGGTGATGCGGATCGCCGTCACCGCTGCACCTCCTCGAGCAGCCGGGCGAGCAGCGCCGCCGCGGTCGGCGCGCCGTTCGCGAGCGGCGCCTGCAGCGTCAGCGGGACCCCGTCCAGCCGGTGCGCGGTGCCGGCGGCCGAGATTCCCGCGGCCGCGGTACGGATCCACACCTCGGCGCCGGGCCCAGCCACCACGCTGCCCGCCGGCCCGGGCTCGACCAGCAGTGTCACATCGGCGTCGTCGAGCGGCTCCGTGTCCGTGACGAGCTCGGGGTGGCCGCCGGCGAAATCGACGGCACCGCCGTACCCGGACTGCCAGGCCAGCACGTCGTCCGCGCTTCGGCTCCCCGGCGCGCGTGCCAGCTCGAGCGTGACCACGTGGCGCTCGTCGCAGAGCGAGCGCACCAGCTCGTGCAACGCGAGCGCCCGGCGCTGACCGCCGGCGCCGTCCGTCAGGCCCGGCCCGTACACGAACGTCGCATGACGGACCGCGCCGAGGCGTTCCAGCAGGTCGCGCAGCTGTGGCTCGAGCCCGCCGGCCGACGCGGTGGGCCTCCGCTGCAGCACGTGCAGGCCAACCAGCGCGTCCAGATCGCGCTCGCGCGGCCAGCTCAGCCGCACCTGAGCCCGATCGATCGTCGAGGTCTCTCGATCATCGAGGACTATCAGCGATCGAGACTCGTCGACGGTCGAGAAGCCAAGACGATCGAGGAGGCGCGGATGCGTTGCCTCGGGATCCTCGCGCCAGATCACCACGAGCCGTGAGCGGTCGCGGATCTCGCCGAGCGTCGCCGTCGAGACCCCGCGCAGCGGCACCGCTGGAGACCCGGGCCATGGCCCGGCCGCCCCGATGCGCACCAACGCGCCAACTCTGTCGGCCAGCGCCACCGCCGCCCGTGCGTCCTCCACGGTGGCGCCGTCGAATCCGCGCACCAGCGGACGGCGCGCCCCACGCAGGAGCTCGGCGGCCCGCGCCACGGCCACGTCGAGGTCAACCGGTGCGCCGTCGATGGTCGCGGCCGGACCGCCCGCCGCCGACGCGGTGTGCTGCCAGAACCACGCGGCTCCCACCGGGCACGCCGGCTCCAGTCCCACTTCATCGCCCGCCAGCGAGACCGTCACGTCGTCGCACAGCAGGGCACAACCCGCGCACGTGATGGGTCCGAATTCAGGCATCGACCAGCGCCGCTTCCTCGAGCGCGGACAGGAGCCGGGCTCCGCGCTCGACCAGGCCGGGCACGCTTCCGCCGGCCGAGATCAGCGTGCACACGGGCGCGCCGCGTCTGATCGTCTCGCCGGCGTGAGGGATGTCGCGCACCACACCCGTCGGCCACCAGCCCGGATCGGGGGCCAGCAGGTCGCGGTCAGCGAACAGAATGAGCTTCACATTCGCTCCGGACGTCGGACGCGGCACGTCGGCCGTCCGCACACCCAGCCCGCGCGCCCCCCGGACGTGCGCCTCGAAGCACCCCGGCCCGAACAGCTCGAGCGAGGCCGGCGGCCGCGGGTTGACCTCGAGGACCCACGCGTGGCGCCCGTCCCACACCGCGTCGACCCCGAACGCTCCCCGCACGCCGAATCGCGCGGCGACCTCGGCGCACACCGCGCGCAACTGGCCGTCGAGCTCCGCGAGCTCCGGATCGGGCAGTCGCGGAGGGGCCACGTTGCCGACCCACCCGAAGCTGCCCGGGCGGTGAAGCTGCTCGGTGAGGCCGATCACGTCGGCACCACGGCCGTCGCCGATCGCGACCGCCGAGCACGATAGTCCACGGATCTGGCGCTGGAGGATCTCGCCCTCACCCAAGCGACCGCCCTCCCAGCGGCGCACGCCCCGACCGCCGCCGCCTCGCATCGGCTTGCGCAGCCACTCGCCGGGTGGACGTGCCTCGAGCGCGCGAGCCGATCTCGTCTCGGGAGCCCGCACCCCGGCCGCCCGCGCCGCGCCGCCCACCGCGAACGGATCGCGTACAGCCGCGAGCAACTCCGCCGGCGTCCCCAGGAGCTCGCGCCCCGAAGCCAGCCGGCTCACCAGAGCGGGCCGGTTCTCGAAGCCGGCGCCGTAGACGACGGCGTCGGCGTCGATCCCCTCGGCGAGCGCTGCCAGCTCATCAGCGCTCCCCGCGGTCTCGCCGCGCGCGATCGCGCGCAGATCGACGTCGCCGAAGCGATCGAGCGCTACCACCTCGTAGCCGTCGGCCACCGCGAGCTCGGCGATCATCCGCGCGCTGACGGAGACCACCAGAATCCTCACGGCAGCCTCACTCCCAGGAGCAGCGCCGCGAGCAGGGTCCCCGCGACGAGGTCCGCGGTCGTCCCCGGGTTCAGCTCGTTGTCCGCGCCCCGCAACGACGCGTCGAAGTCGGCGATCGAGCGGGTCCCCGCGCGCACCTCGCGAGCCGCCTCCGTGACCGCCCGGGCCGCCGCCGCGCCCGCCTTGCGTGCGATCAGCGTGTCGGGAATGCGCGAGAGCAGACCCACGTGGACTGAGACGATGGCATCGAGCGTGGCCAGGCCGCGCCCGAGCGCGTCCTCCAACAGCGGCACGCCTGCGTCGAACACGATTTCGTACCCGGTCGCGTATTCCGACGCGATGCTGTCGCGGTGCGCCGCGGCGGACATCGCCTCGCGCAGGGAGACGCGCGCGGGAGCGCGGACGTCGTGCTCGGGCGCCTCGCCCAGCCCACCGGGGTTCGCCCGGGCAATCGAGTCGAAGGCCGCTGCCGCATCGTCGACGTCGAGCTCCGCGAGGGTGCGCTCGACCGCCGATCGCAGCGGTTCGTCGGATCGACGGTTAACCGCGGCGCGGGCCAGAGGCGCGAACAGGAGCACGATCCCCAGGTTGGTGTTCGCGCCGGCCACCTGTGCCGTCGCCTCCACCCCATCCGCGATCAGCCTCCCGACCCCTCGGTGCATGACCCGGCGGCGCGCGAACACCGGTCCGAGCACGAGCGCGGAGCGCACCATGTCGGCGTAGGTCATGTCGGCGTAATCATGGGCGGGCGTGATGTTGCCCGGTTTGGCCGCTGACACCTCCAGGACGCACGCGAGCTGCACCTGCTGGGCAAGTAGGTCCCCGCTCAATCTCGAGTGAGCTAGGGTTGCGTTCACCCGCGTCACCATACGATAGGAGAGAGGAGACTCACTTCATGGCCATCACACTGGCAACCGGCGAGGCCCTCGTCGGCGAAGGTAATGAGGTCGCCCACATCGACTTGCTCATCGGGTCGAAGACCGGACCGGTCGGCGAAGCGTTCGCGCACGCATTCGTCAACGAGGCCAGAGGTCACACCAACCTTCTCGCCGTGGTCACCCCGAACCTGCCGGCCAAACCCGACACGGTGCTCAGCAACAAGGTGACGATCGGCGGCGCAAGGCAGGCCGTGCAGCTGTTCGGCCCCGCCCAGGCGGCGGTCGCCCGCGCGGTCGTGGACTCGGTCGCGGAGGGCGTGATCCCCAAGGATCAGGTCGACGACCTGTGCATCGTTGTGAGTGTTTTCATTCACTGGGAGGCGGAGGACGACAAGAAGATCTACGACTGGAACTACGAGGCCGTGAAGACGTCGATCGCCCGCGCCCTCGGCGGTCAGCCGAGCACCGACCAGGTGCTCGCCGAGACGCCGGCCGCACGCCACCCGTTCGCCGGCGGCGCCGAGGACTAGCCACGCCGCAGTTGACCGCGCAGGCCGGAGAGCCACCCCTCGCCGGTCTGCGCACCGTCGTCACCGGAGCCAGCTCCGGGATCGGCCGGGCGATCGCAACCGCGTTCGCCACCGCGGGCGCCAGAGTCGGAATCGGCTTCTGGCGCTCGTCTGACGCCGCGCGGGAACTGGCGGCCGAACTCGGCCCCGGTCATCCTCTACTGCAGGCCGACCTGGGCACGCTGGACGGCTGCACCGCGCTCGTCCGCGACGCGTTCGAGGCGCTCGAGCACGTCGACGTGTGGGTCAACAACGCCGGCGCCGACGTGCTCACCGGGGAGGCGAGATCTTGGCCGGATGACCGCAAGCTCGACGTGTTACTCGACGTCGACCTCAAGGCGACGATCTGGTGCTCGCGGCTCGTGGCCCCGAGAATGCGGCCACGAGGCTCCATCCTCAACATCGGGTGGGATCACGCCGCCATCGACGGAATGGCGGGCGAGAACCCCGAACTGTTCGCCGCGGTCAAGGGTGGAGTGATCGGCTTCACCAAGTCGTTCGCGCGCTCGGTGGCCCCCGACGTCCGCGTGAACGTGCTGTGCCCGGGATGGGTCGAGACCGCGTACGGCGCGGGTACTGACCGGGCCTTCTACGACAAGGTCGCGAATGCCACGCCGCTCCGACGCTGGGGTCAGCCCGAGGACATCGCCGGCGCCGCGGTGTGGCTGGCTTCGCCGGCCGCCGCCTTCGTCACCGGTCAGGCGATCAACGTCAACGGCGGCACGGTTGGCTGACACGCTGTACATCACCGGCCGCCTGGCCGAGCCGGCGCTGCGGTCCGTCGTCTCCGAGCTGGAGATCGAACACCAGATCGCGGTGATGAACATCAGCGTGGCGGCGCTGATGACTACGCGCTGGATCGCAAGGCGCCTGGAGGTGCCCGCGGGGGTCGACAACATCGTGATCCCGGGTCTGTGCGAGGGCGATGTCGACACCCTGCAGCAGGCCACCGGCCTGCCCGTGCGAAAAGGGCCGGCCGATGTCCGGGCGCTGCCCGAGTGGTACGGACGGGAGGCGATCCGGGCCGAGCTCGGGCCGCGGGATGTGCGCGTGTTCGCCGAGATCAACGACGTGCAGTCGCTCTCGCGCGAGCAGGTGATCGATCGGGCCGAGGCGTACCGGGCGGAGGGAGCCGACGTGATCGACCTCGGGCTGTCCCTCGATCGCTCGTGGCTGGCCGAGGGGCCGGCGACGATCGGCGCCCTGCGCGAGCGCGGGCTGTCGGTCAGCATCGACACGCTCGATCCCGAGCACATCCGCATGGCGGACGCCGCCGGCGTCGACTACGTACTCAGCCTCACCCCGGAGACCATCGAGATCGCCCCCGAGCTCCGTGCGACCCCGGTGCTGATCACCGAGGACCCCGACGACCTCGACGGCCTGGGGCGGATGGCCGCGCGGATGCAGGCGCTGAACCGGCCGTACCTGCTCGACTCGATCCTCGCCCCGATCAACTCCGGGTTCGCCGCGTCCCTGGCCCGGTATGTCGAGGTCCGCCGCCGCCACCCGGAGTCCGAGATGCTGATGGGCATCGGCAACCTGACCGAACTCACCGAGGCCGACTCGACGGGCGTCACCGCGCTGCTCATCGGCTTCTGCCAGGAGGTCGGCATCGGCTCGGTCTTGACCACCGAGGTGATCGGCTGGGCGCATGGGGTAGTCAAAGAAACCGTGCTCGCGGCCCAGATTATGCATTTGGCCCAGCGCCAGGCGCGACCGCCCAAGCACATCGACTCCGGTCTGGTCACGAGCAAGGACGAGACGATGCGCGCCCCCGCGGAGGAGGAGTTGCGCGCGATGCAGGCCCAGATCTCCGACGCCAACTACCGATTGTTCGCCGACGCGGACTGGCTGTATGCGTTCAACGGCGAGCGGTTCGTACGCGAAGCCAACATGTACGCCGTGTTCGACCAGCTCCGCGTCGACGAGGCCTCCCACGCGTTCTACCTCGGCAAGGAGCTGATGAAGGCCACGATCGCGCGCGGACTGCGCAAGAGCTATCGACAGGAGGGCCCGCTGGACTGGGGCATCCTGAGCTTTCCCGAACCCCGACGGGAGGATGTGCAATGAAGAAGATCTTGATCCAGCTGGACACCGACCAGCACCCCAGCGCGTTTGACGCGATTGCCGCCTACGACGCCGACGTGGACCTGGTGCTCCCGTACGGCGAGATCACCCCCGATAACCTCACCGACGTCGTCCAGGGCGCGATCTTCCCGCGCGGTCCCGATGGCCTGGCCAACACCGCGTTCTGGGTCGGCGGATCGAAGGTGCGCGACGGCGAGGCGGTGTTCGCGGCGGCCCAGAAGCTGTTCTTCAAGCCATTCAAGCCGTCGATCATGCTCGACTCCGATGGCTCCAACACCACCGCGGCCGCCGCCGTCGCGCGTGTCCGTGGTGCGGTCGAGCTGAAAGGCACGCGCGCGGCGGTGATCGGGGTCGGCCCGGTCGGACTGCGCACGGCGGAACTACTGGAGCGCGAGAGCGCCGCCGTGACCATGTTCACCTTCCCGCCCGAAGTGATGGAGGGCAAGTATCGCCGGGCCTCGGGCGTTCCGATCGCGCGGGAAGCCGGGTTCGAGGTCGTCGAGCCGTCCTCGAGTGACGAACTCGACAAGGCCCTCGCCGGCACCGCGGTTGTGTTCGCGGCGGGTCCCGCCGGCACCCAGATCCTGCGGCGCAGCGGCTGGGCCCAAGACGGCATCCAGGCGGTCGTCGACTACTCGGCCGCCGAGCCCGTCGGCGTGGAGGGCGTCGACCGGGGGGACAACCTCGACGAGGAGGCTGGCGTCAAGAAGCTCGGCGCGCTGGCCGTCGGCGGCCCGAAGATGAAGCTGCAAAAGGCCTGCATCCAGCGGATGTTCGAGACCAAGGGAACGGTGCTGGACCTCGAGGGCGTCTACGACGTCGCCCTCGAAGCCCTGTGAACCTCTACTTCGAGAAAACGAACTTGCCCATCGGTCCGTCGAGCGGGCCGTCGGCGTCCGGACGCCACAGGATCGTGTCCTCGATCTTCCGGGCCAGCGTGAAGTCCTTATCCGTGATCCCACCCGCCGAGTGCGTGGCGAGCTTCACCCAGAGCTTGCCCCAGGTGACGTTCAGGTCGGCGTGATGGCCGGCGGCCTCACACAGGTAACCCACGGCGTTGACCGCCATCAGCGTCGTCGGCCAGCCGTCGGTGTTGTACTTGCGCCGAATCCACTTGTCCTCGTAGTACCACTGGTCGAGGCCGTACTCGGAGAACTTGGCGGGGATCTCGTCCTCGCTGTATGTGCGCGGCTTTTCCTTCGTTGAGCTCATGACCGCATTATGCCCCGCGTAGCCGGTGTTGACCCAGGCACGGTGTCGTTCGATCTCTGCGTCCTTGCGGACGGCGAGCCGGTCCTCGAGCAGGAATTCGAGACCGGATCGCTGAGCCGGGACAGCGGACCGCTGTTCGAGACGCTCGCCCGCCACGGACCGTATGACCTCATCTACGGTCCGAGCGGCTACGGCCTCCCGCTGGTCGCGGCCGCCGACGTCGGTGAGCGCGAGCTCTCGGAGATGGTGCTGGTGCGGCCCGACGAGGCACGCGCCGACGCGGGAGTCGGAGGCATGCGCTCGCTGCTGCGCGCATTGGCGGCCAGTGGACTGCCCGTCGTGTTCGGGCCCGGCGTGATTCACCTGCCCTCGGTCCCGCGGCACCGCAAGTACAACCGCATCGATCTGGGCACCGCGGACAAGGTATGCGCCGCGGCCTGCGCAATCGTCGCCCAGTCGCGCAGACATGCGATCGAGCCGCGCGAAACCTCGATGGTCGTGCTCGAGCTCGGCGGCGCGTTCACCGCGGCGCTCGCGATCGCCGGCGGGCAGATCGTCGACGGGATGGGTGGATCGTCCGGACCGATCGGCGCGCGCGCCCCCGGCGCCCTTGACGGCGAGCTCGCGTACCTGCTCGCGCCGGCGCTGCGCAAGGACACCCTGTACAGCGGTGGGGCACTGGATTCCTCGGACACGCTCGACATGAGCGACCTGGCGGCGCTGTGGGCCTCGCGCGCCCTCGCCGAGGGTTGGACGGCGCTGCTCGAGGGCGCGGTCAAAGCGGTGCGCGCTCTGTCGGTGAGCGTGCCGGCGCCTCGCGAGATAGTCGTTTCGGGCCGTCTCGCCCGCCTGCCCGGGCTGGTCGGCGCGCTGGCCGGATCGCTAGGCGACCTCGCCCCACTGATACCGCTCGTTCCCGGTCGGGCCAGTGCAGCGGCTCACGGTGGCGCACTCCTCGCGGATGCGCTGGCCGGCGGTCCGAACGCAGCCCTGGCCGAGGTGCTGAGGCTGCGCGAGTCGACCGGGACGGTGCTTGACCACCTGCGCCTGGCCGGCGCCGACGAGATCTCGCTCGGTTAGTGACCCCGAACGGTCAGTGACCCTTAGCCGCCTGGTCAGTGTCAGAACCTGACCGATCGGTCAGTGTTAGATGCACCGGATAGTCAGTATGCCATTTCACTGACGGTCAGGTTGTCTCGCGCTCACGGCAGTGTTAGTTTCTTTTGTGCCCATTTTCCGGAAGGAAGGAGAGAGTCGCCGTGGCTGCCACTGCCGATAAGGCTGTTATCGAGGGGTTGATAAAGCAAAACGGGACGTCGATTGGGGCGGTGTTGGGCCGAGGCTCGGTGGGGGTGGCCGAGGAGGGATCCGACGGCAAGATGCACGCCACCGTCCGCATCCCCCTCGACGAGTTGGTGTTTGAGCCCAGGGTCCTCGTCATGCCGCACGGCGGCGACCTCGAGCTCGAGATCATCAACGATGACAACAACTCCCATTGCGCGGTCCTGCCGAACAACGGCGATGCGAAGTTCATCTGGCTCGTGAACTTCTCGAAGGGCACCGCCAGCCTCAACCTCGATGGCCCGGGCTACTACTGGTACGGATCGCGGACCGGGAACGACGAGGGCGGCGGCCTCACCGGCACGATCGTCGTCGGAGGCGAGGTCCCAGACGAAGCCAAGCTCGACCGTCCACCCCAACCGCGGCCGTAGAGAGGAGCAGCTGATGGCAACTGAATACGTTGACGCAGGGGCAGCGGTCGACTTCCGGATTCTGAGCCCCGGCTTGCCGAGCAAGGCGCCGCAGGTGACCAAGGGTTTGGGCTACGACCGAATCCTCAAGGCACGCGATGCGGAGCCGCAGAACTGGATCACGTACTACGGCGCCTACGACGGGCAGCGTCACAGCCCGCTCGATCAGATCAACCAGGGCAACGTCAAGAACCTGAGCCCCGCCTGGGTGTTCCAGTGCGGCTCGGTGGGCATGCACTCCGGCGCATCGACCTACTCGCTGGAGGCGTCCCCGCTGGTCGTCGACGGCGTCATGTTCGTGACCGGCTTCGATGGCTGGCTCTGGGCGATCGACGCCAAGACCGGTCAGGAGCTCTGGCGTTATCACCGCGCTTCCCCGTACGACGTGCGGCTGTGCTGCGGCAACGTCAACCGCGGCTGCGCCGTGGCCGACGGCAAGGTCTTCATGACCACCTTGAATGCCCACGTGATCGCGCTCGACGCGACGAACGGCGAGCTCATCTGGGACCAGACGTACGGCGACGTCCGGGCCGGTGAGAGCGCAACGGTCGCCCCGTTGATCGTCAAGGACATGGTGATCGTCGGGAGCTCGGGCGGCGAGTTCGGGGTGCGCGGGCACGCCGACGCGTTCAAGCTCGAGACCGGCGAGCGCTGCTGGCGCTGCTACATGATTCCCGCCCCCGGGGAGCCGGGATCCGACACCTGGCCATCCGACGGCGAGGCCTGGGCGCGCGGCGGTGCGAACTGCTGGACCACGCCCACGTTCGATCCGGACCTCAACCTCCTGTACTTCAACACGGGCAACCCGTGCCCCGACTTCGACGGGGGAGTACGCGAGGGCGACAACCTGTTCACCAACTGCGTCGTGGCGGTCGACCCGGACAACGGGCAGATCAAGGCGCACTACCAGTACACCCCGCACGACGTGTGGGACTACGACTCGACGATGGAGAACATCCTGTTCGAGATGGACGGGCGCAAGTGCTCCGGCCATTTCGACAAGAACGGCTACTTCTTCGTCCTTGACCGGACGGACTGCAGCCTGATTCGAGTCGTCCCGTTCGTCGACCGGATCACCTGGGGCGAGATCGCCGCCGACGGCAAGGTCACGCCGCGCGTGTTCCCCGACAAGGAGGGCGACCCGGTGCACTTCTGGCCCGGCCCGGCCGGCGCCAAGGAGTGGACGCATGCTGCGTACAGCCCGAAGACCGGGCTGTTCTACGCGCCGGTGCAGGACGTCGGCGCGACGGCCACGCGGCGGCGCCGGGAGTTCAAGGAGAGCATCCCGTATTGGGGTGCGGGCGTCGCGGTGGACACCGAGGACGTCGCCGGGTACATCTCCGCCATCGATCCGGCCACGGGGCAGGAGAAGTGGCGCTTCCGCCAGGAGCACCCGATGACCGCGTCCATCCTGACGACGGGTGGCGGGCTTGTGTTCGCCGGAGGCCCCGCGGGCAAGTACTGGGCGTTCAACGACAGCACCGGAGAGCTGCTGTGGGAGTTCCAGTGCGGCAGCGGGCATCACTCGAGCCCGAGCACCTACACCGTCGACGGGCGGCAGTACATCGCCGTTCCGGTCGGGTACGGCGCGTGGACCGAAGGGTTCTACCCCGGGGCCCTCGCCCAGGCGGGCGGATCCGCGATCTTCGCGTTCGCGCTTCCGGAGTAGCCCACACCGACGAAGCCATTTGTGATCTGCCACGGCGCACCGCGCTGTGGCAGATCGCAGGCCTTGCCACCGAACATCTAGGCAACACCAGTGTTCGCGCTTCTCTCGCTCGGGTTCACGCTGAGCCTGGACAACTTCCGCACCTCGATCGTGCTGGGCGGGCTCAAGCCGACCCTGATGCGGTCGGTTAAGACATCGGCGATCTTCGGGCTGTGGGACGGGCTCGCGCCGCTGGTGGGGATCATCGTCGGCGGTTACCTGAGCGACAAGATCAGCTCCACCGCTGACATCATCGCGGCGATCGGCCTCGGGCTATACGGACTCTTCGTCGTCGTCAAGGCCTTGATCAAGCCAGAGCACGCCGATCCGGACCTGCGGTTCGCGACCCGTGGGCTGCCCATACCGTTGAGCGTCGACAACGTGGCCGCCGGCGCGGCGCTCGGCATCGCCGGATTCTCCCCGTGGCTGGCGCCGCCGGTGTTCGGGTTCGTCACGTTCGTGATGTCGGTCGCCGGCCATCAGATCGGGCGCACCGCGGCCCACTTCGTACCGCGCATCCGCACCGACCTGCTGACCGGGATCGCGTTCGTCGCGATGGCCGTCTTCCTGGTGGTTGGCATCAACCTCCCGGGCGGCGACTGACCAACTCCTGCAGCGCGAGACGTAGCTCCACGGCGTCGCGCGCCACCACGTCCGCTTCCGCCAGGGCGTCGGCGCCGAACGAACCACTGGCCACGGCCACGGAGCGCACGCGGTCGGCTCGCGCACACGCAATGTCCTTGGGCGTGTCGCCGATCACGATCGTCCGCTCACGGGGATACGGCGCCCGGAAGGCCCCGGCCCGCCGGCGGGCGATCGCGGGCAGCGCGTCGCGGTCCTCAGCATCCGAGCCGAATGCCCCCTGCCCACGCTCGAACCAGCCTCCGATCCCCGATCGCTCCACCTTCAGCCATGCGATCTCCTCGTAGTTGCCGGTCAATAGGGCGAGCCTCGCCTCCGGGAGCCCTTCGAGCCAGGCGAGCGTCTCGCGCACACCGGGGAGCACGAACCCGGACAGATCGTCGGGGAGATCCCGCGCCCAGGCCTGACAGGTGAGTTCGCAGACCGCGCCGGCGAGGGCATCGATCCGCTCCCCGGGCACACCCGCGTCGAGCAGGATCGCCCGCGCGATCTCGCCGTGGGTCCGCCCGCTGGTCTCGATTCGCGTCCGGAACTCGAACGTATCGACTCCGTGCACCTCCCTCAGAGCAGCGCTCATCGCCTTGCCCACGGGCGTCGCTTCTTCGCGCAGGAGCGTTCCGTCGATATCGAATAGGAGCAGCATGAATCGTCAGCATTGATACCTCAGCGCCCACTCCCGTGACCCGCAGCCACCACATCGATAGGATCGGCTGCGAACCTGGCTGACCAGGAGGGAAGGATTGGAGCACGTGATTCCCACACGTCCTGCGGTGGCAGAGGGCGTGCCGCCGTCGTCCGCCCTGCGCGGACGGGTCAGCAAGTTCGTGATTCCGGAGGTGATCTTCGGCATCGGGACGCTCGCGGAGGTCGGCGGCGCGGTCCGTCGGGTCGGCGGCCGGCGCCCGCTGCTGGTCAGCGATCCCGGGGTCCTCGGGGCCGGCTGGGTCGAGCGCGCGGAGCCGTACCTAGCCGATGTGCGCATCGAGTCGCAGCTCTGGCACGACCTGACGCCGAACCCGAAGGACGTCGAGGTCCAGGCGGCATTCGAGCGCTACCTCGAGAACGGGTGCGACGCGCTGCTGGCGATCGGCGGCGGTAGCTGCATCGACCTCGCCAAGGCGGTGGCCATTCTCAGCGGGAACGGCGGCCGCATCCTCGACTACGAGGGGATCGACCGCGCGACCAGCCCGATCCCGCCGATGGTGATGGTCCCGACCACCGGCGGCTCGGGCTCGGACGTGTCGCAGTTCTGCGTGATCACCGACACCAAGCGACGGTTCAAGGTGACGATCGGAGGCCGCGCGATCGTCCCCGACATCTCGGTCACCGACCCCGAGATGCTGACCACGATGTCCCCCGAGCTCACCGCGCACACCGGGATCGACGCGCTCAGCCACGCGATCGAATCCTCGGTGTCAGAAGCCTGCGACTTCCTGAGCAAGGGGCTCGCCCTCTCTGCGATCCGCGGCATCGTCGAGCACCTTCCGGTGGCGGCCCAGGATCCGCTCGACCTGACGGCCCGCGAGGGGATGGCCCGCGCGAGCCTGCAGGCCGGGATGGCGTTCACCAACGCGCTGCTCGGCGCGACCCACGCGATCGCCCACCAGATCGGCGGCGCGCTCGATCTCCCGCACGGGCTGCTCAACGCGATCCTGCTGCCGCACGTGATGCGCTTCAACGCCGAGACCCACGCCGACCGCTATGTCGACGTGGCTGGGGCCCTCGGCATCAGGACCGCCGGCCTCGACGCACGCACCGCCGCGGAGCGGGCGATCGACTGCGTCCAGGCCCTCAGCACGGCCCTCGGCATCCCCAGCGGGCTTCAGGAGATCGGCGTCGACCCGGCCGACTTCGACGCGTTCGCGGTCAACGCGCTGCGCGACGCATATATCGCGACCAATCCGAGACCAGTCGACGAGGACGATGTCCGCCGGATCTGTATCGCCGCGTACTGATCCGGTGGTCGACCGGCTGGCGCTCGAACGCCTGATCGGCGTCCGCTCTTCAAAGCCGACCTTCTATGCCGCCTGGCGCGACAAATCGGCCCGCCTTGACCACACCATCGAGACGCTCGAGCGCATCTCCTCCGCGCTGTGCGCAGCGCCGGCCGGCCCCGTCGCCGTGTGCGATGCCGTCGTCGAGGCGGCCGCCTACCACTTCGACGCGCGGTGGGCGGCGATGGTGTTCTCGGGCGAGGACGCGGGCGGAAGGATGCCTCGCGTGATCGTCCACGCGAGCCACGCCGTCGTCCAGCGCTGGGAGGTCCCGCCGCGGATGCTCGCGGCGCTTGCCGAGCAGACGGTGACCGCCCACCGGCCGGTCCTCGTCGCCAAGGAAGAAGGGATCGAACTGGGTGGCGAGCCGTGCGCCGCGGCGGCCGCCCCGATGCCCGTGAACGGCAAGCTGGCCGGGATGCTCGTGGTCGGGCTGCCCGACGACGTCGAGGTCGCGCCCAGCGACGTGTCGATCCTGGTAACGCTCGCCAACCACGCCGGCGTGGCACTGCACAACGCGTCGCTGTTCCAGGAGAACGAGCGCCGGGCGGCGGAGCTCGAGCGCCGCGGCTCAGAGCTCGAAGGAACGCTCCGACGGCTGGAGCAGGCCGGCCGGCGGCAGCTTCTGAGCGAGGAGCGCAACCGGATCGCGCGTGAGCTCCACGACAGCGTCGCGCAGCACCTGCTGACGATCGGCATGAATCTCGAGTGGTGCCGTCGCCATCCCATGACTCCTCCGGTCGTGATCGAGCGCATGCTGGCCGCCCAGGCGCTGGCGCGCTCGTCCATGGACGAGATCCGCCAGGTGATCTTCGAACTGTCGAGCGACGGGCAGAGCGACCTGCCGCGGGCGCTGCGCGACGTGATCGAGGACGTCGAGGCCGGGACCCGCCTCGAGGTTGGGCTGCGCGTGTACGGGCAGACCCAGCCGGTGGCCGCCGCCACCCAGCACGCCCTGGTTCAGATCGCCCGCGAGGCGCTGTTCAACGTGGTCCGTCACGCCGAGGCAAAGCATGCGTGGGTCACCCTGCGCTGGCGGCCGCAGGTCGTGTCTCTGGGGGTCGCCGACGACGGCACCGGCAACCACCGCAAGCTCCAGCATCAGCTGTTCATCTCGCGCCCCGACGGCGATCATCTTGGGCTGACCGGGATCGCGGAGCGGGTGCGCACCTTGGGCGGGGCGAGCTGGTTCGAGCACCGGCGCGGAGGAGGAGTGAAGCTGCGCGTCGAGGTGCCCCTGGGAGGGACGGTTGGGATCGCCTGAACCAGTCGAGGCCCCGGCCCGGGTGATGCTGGTCGACGACCACGCGATCGTCCGCCGGGGCCTGCGCTCGATCCTCGAGCTCGAGCCGGACATCTCCGTGGTGGCCGAGGCCGGCGGCCGCGCCGAAGCCCTCCGCGCGCTCGAGCGGGCGAGACCCGACGTGATCCTGCTCGACCTCAAGCTGAGCTCCGACCACGACACCGAAGGGCTCGAGCTGTGCAGCGAGATCGTCCGGCGCCGGCCCCAGTCCAACGTCGTGATCCTCTCCACGTTCCTGAACGAGAGCCTGCTGAATCAGTCGCTTCGTCGCGGCGCCAAGGCGTACGTGCTGAAGGAGGTCGACCTGGTCGAGCTGGTGCGGATCATCCGCCGCGTGGCCCGCGGGGAGTCCGGCTTCGACGGTCGCAGCGCCGAGGTGCTCCGGTCGCTGGTGGCCGGCGGCAGCGAGGCCGGTGACCCGGAGTTCACCCAGCGCGAGCGCGAGGTCACCGAGCTCATCGCCAACGGGCTGACCAACGCCGAGATCGGGCGGCGGATCTTCGTCAGCGAGAGCACGGCCAAGTTCCACGTGCGCAATGTGATGCGCAAGCTCGGCGTCCACAGCCGCGCCGAGGTCGTCTACGCCGCCGGCAAGCGCGGCCTGCTCGACCAGCGCTAGCGGTCACGGGCGGCCACTGGCTAGCGGGCCGCGAGGGCGCGATCGCGCGCGGCGCGGGCCTGCGCGGTGAACACTGCCGCCTGATCGACCATCGGGCCGTCGAGGAGGTTGATCGCCACCAGCTTTCCCCCGGCCTGGGCCGCCGCCTCGGCCAGCAGCGCGCCGGCGATCGCGTCCCCGGCCAGGTTGGGGTTGCCGCCGACCGCGATGTCCGCCGCCATCTCGGCCACCTCGGCGCCGAGCTGAGCGACCTCGAGCGGAGACTGCGACGCGTCGGTGCGCGCGGCGACCAGGCGGGCCGGTCGCTCGGGATCCTCGCGCGGCAGACGCAGCGCCGCAAGCACCGGCTCGTACGCGTTCAGCTCGATCTCGGCCAGCTCGAGCGCTCGCGTTCGCTGGTCGCGGGCGCGGTGCGCCAGGTCCCACTCGCCGGCGAACCTCGCCGCCATCTCGACCAGCGCGGCCGCCATCGCGCACGCCGTGGCCGCCACGGTGCCGCCGCCGGGGGCCGGCGTCCGCGCGGCGACCGCGTCCAGAAGGTCCTCGAGTGAGTTCTCAGAAAAGGCCGACGGTCCGGCCCTCGGCGTCGATGTCGATGTTGACCGCCGCCGGCTCCTTGCCCAGCCCCGGCATCTGCACGATGTCGCCGCACAGCGGCACGAGCCAGCCGGCGCCGGTGTAGGCACGGATGTCCCGGACCGGCAGCGTGAAGTTCTCGGGCGCGTTGAGGAGCGTGGGGTCGGCCGACAGCGACAGGTGGGTCTTGGCCATGCAGACGGGGAAGTGACCAAGCCCCTCGCGGGTGAACTGGCTGATCTTCTGCTCCGCCTCGGGATAGAAGAACACGTCCTTGGCCCCGTAGACCTGCTTGGCCACCGCCTCGATCTTGTCCTGGATCGGCTCGTCGTCCTGGTAGATCTGATGGAAGGTGTTCGGCTGGTCGCACGCCTCCACCACCGCCGTGGCGAGGTCGGCGACGCCGGCGCCGCCCTTGGTGAAGCCCTCGTTGGCCTCGGCGGCGAACGCGCCCGCCTCGAGCGCGAGCCGCTTGACCGTCTCGACCTCCTCGTTCGTGTCGCCGGGGCGGCGGTTGACCGCCACCACCGCCGGGACGCCGAACGTGCGGATCGTGTTCAGATGCCGGCGGACGTTGGCAAACCCGCTCTCGATCGCCTGCAGGGCGGCCGAGCGGTCGGCGCGCGGATCGTCGTCGAGCCCGGCGTGGTGCTTGATCGCGCGGACCGTGGTCACGAGCACGGCGGCGGACGGCGTCAGCTTGCCGAACCGGCAGACGATGTCGAAGAACTTCTCCATGCCCATGTCGGCGCCGAAGCCGGACTCGGTCACCACGTAGTCGCCCACCTTCATCCCGATCAGATCGGCGATCAGCGAGTTGTTGCCGTGGGCGATGTTGGCGAACGGACCGCAGTGCATCAGCACCGGCTGGCCCTCGAGCGTCTGGACCAGGTTCGGCTTGATCGCGTCCTTGAGCAACACGGTCATCGCGCCGGCCGCGCGCAGGTCCTCGGCCGTAATCGCCTTTGCACCGTCGAACGAGTAGGCCGCGGTGATCTTCGAGATCCGCTGGCGCAGATCCTGGAGGTCACGCGACACCGCCATGATCGCCATCACCTCCGACGCCGCGGTGATGTCGAAGCCCGTCTCGCGGGGGTAGCCGTTGGCGCGCCCGCCGAGGCCCACGGCGATGTCACGCAGCGCGCGGTCGTTCATGTCCACGGCACGGCGCCACGGCACGCGCAGCGCGTCGATGTGGTGCGGATTGCCGTGCAGGATCGAGGCGTCGATCATCGCCGCGAGCAGGTTGTTGGCGGCGCCGATGGCGTGGATGTCGCCGGTGAAGTGCAGGTTCAGGTCCTCCATCGGGACGACCTGGGTCAGTCCACCGCCGGCCGCGCCGCCCTTGATCCCGAACACCGGCCCGAGCGACGCTTCGCGCAGGCACGCCACCGGGTTCTTGCCGATCACGCCGAGGCCCTGGGTCAGCCCGACGAGCGTGGTGGTCTTGCCCTCCCCCGCTCTCGTCGGGGTCATGCCGGTGACGCACACGAGCTTCCCGTCCGGCCGGTCCTTGAGCCGGTCGAGCACCGACAGCGCAACCTTCGCCTTGTACCGGCCGTACAACTCGATCTCATCCTGCTCGAGCCCGGCGCGCTCCGCGATCTGCTCGATCGGCTGAAGGACTGCTTCCTGGGCGATCTCGAGGCTGGTCTTCATTGGTGCGTCCTCTCCGATGCTCGATGCCACTCTCTCTGTTTCCTCTCTTCTAATGGCTCACGGCCGCCGCCGCAAGCTCTGAGACCAGCTTGTCTTCGTAGAACCGCTCGAGCGCGAACGGCGCAATCAGGTCCGGGGTGCGATTCGTCGCCACCAGTTCGGCCAGCGTCTTGCCCACGATCGGGGCGGCCTTGAACCCGTAAGTCCCCCAGCCGGCGCTGACGTGGAAGTTCTCGACCTCGGTCTTGCCCAGGATCGGGCTGTAGTCGGGGCTGAGGTCGCACAGACCGGCCCAGCTCCTCAGCAGCCGCGCCCGCTCGAGTTGCGGGAACAGCTCGATCGTGTGCCGGGTGACCTCCTGCAGGAAGTTCAACGTGCCCTGCATCCGGTAGGTCGTCCACGGCTCGATCTCCGCGCCCATCAGGAACTCGCCGCGGTCGGTCTGGCTGATGTAGACGTGCATCTGCGAGGACACGATCACCACGTCGAGCAGCGGCTTGACCGGCTCGGTCACGCACGCCTGGAGGATGTGGGTCGTGATCGGGAGCGGCACGTCGACCATGTCGCAGATCAGCGTGCTCCAGCCCGCGGTGCAGTTGAGGACCGCTCCGGCGCTGATCGTCCCGCGGTTGGTGTGGACCTTGGTCACCCGGCCGCCCGAGCGGTCCATCGACAGGACCTCGGTGTTCTGGTGGATCTCGGCGCCACCGCGATCCGCGCCGCGCGCCAGGCCCCAGACGACCGCGTCGTGGCGGATGATCCCGCCCGGCGGGTGATACAGCGCGCCCATGATCGGATACGTGGCGTGCGGGTTGTCGACCTGCATGGCCGGCGCGAGTTGCTTGATCTCGTCCGGGTAGACGACCCGCGAATCGATCCCGTTGATGCGGTTGACCTCGGCGCGGTTGGCCATCACGAACATCGCGCGGTCGGAGTGGGCCAGGGTGAGGTGCCCGCACTGTGAGAACAGCAGGTTGAAGTTGAGCTCTCCTCCAAGGCCCTCATAGAGCTTCACGCTCGCGTCGTAGAACTTGGCGCCCTCGGGCGTCTTGTAGTTCGAGCGCAGGATCGTCGTGTTGCGGCCGGCCGCGCCAGAGCCGATGTAGCGCTTCTCGAGGATCGCCACGCTGCGGATGCCGTGGTCCTTCTGCAGGTAGTACGCGGCGGCCAGCCCGTGCGAGCCGCCGCCGACGATCACCACGTCGTAGCTCGGCTTGAGCTCGCCTTGCCGGCGCCACATGCGGCGCGGACGGAGGATCTCAAGCATGCGCGGACACCCCCATGGACGGCGCGAGCGTCTCCGTGCCCACCGGACCACCGCCGAGGTGGCGCGCGGCGTCCTCGACCACCGTCCACATGTACTCGCCGGTCGCCCACCCGAACAGCAGCAGGAACCGGTCGGGTCCCTCGACGAGGACCATCCCCGGCTGGCGGCCGACCGAGCCCGGGCGGAAGCTCTGCGGAGGGGCGATGTGGGGACGCAGGTCCAGCGCACAGAACCGGGCGATCGTCTCTCGCGCGAGTGGGCCGAGGATCGTGAGCGCGGCGTAGCTGCAGGTGACGTCGAGAGCAGTCTCGTTCGGGGTCGATCCGCCGATCTGGAGCGCCCGGCTCGCCGTCAGGGGACACAGCCACGCGTCCTGCTGCCGTGTGGCGTTACCGAACCCACGGCCGGCGCCGGTCATCTCCCATTTGCCGAGGTGCGAGACGTCGGCCCACGCGACGCTCTCGAGCGCGCGCTTCTCGGCCGCGCCGTAGGTCGTCGCGACGTTCCACCCGTCGCGGACCTCGAACTGGGCGCCGGCGGCTTTGGCGAGTCGCTCCATCGGGCTGCGGGCGATCGCGCCGTCCTCTGCGGTCGCGGGGCTGAGGAAGTCCAGAGCGCTCACGACCGGAGCACCTCGCCGTCGGGGTCGTAGAACGGCCGGGTCTGGATGTGCGCGTTCATCATGCGTCCCTGGTCGGAGATCGTCACCCGCGCGCCGTCGCGAGCGAGCGGGCTCGGCACCCACGCCATCCCGATCACGCGGTCGAGCACCGGGGAGAAGCGCGCGCTCGTCACCTGGCCCGCCGGGTCGCCGACTGAGTCGACGATCACCGAGCCCTCGGTCGGGACGTAGCCGTCGGCCAGCGTGAAGCCGACCAGGCGGGTCGCCGGCTCCTCCTGGGCGTAGTGCTCGAGCGCCCACTTGCCGATGAAGTCCTCGCTCTTGTCGAGCTTGACGATCCACGACATCGCGGCGCCGAACGGTGTCGACTCGGAGTCGGTGTCCTGCCCGACCAGGATGTGCATCTTCTGCAGGCGGAGGATGCGCTGCGGCTCGAGTCCGAACGGCCTGATGCCGTGTTCCCGGCCGGCTTCGATCAGGGCGTCCCAGACGTGTTCGCCGTGGGCGGCCGGGAAGTGGATCTCGTAGCCGACCTCGCCGACGAACCCGATCCGCAGGATCAGGCAGGACACGCCGGCGACCTTCGCGTGCTTGGCGTCGAGGTACTTGAACGCCTCGGGCGAACAGTCCAGGTCGGTGACGCTGCCCAGGATCTTCCTGGCGTTCGGACCCGCCAGGTTGACCGCCGACAGGCCCTGGGTCAGGTCGGTGAGGCGCACGTCCATCCGCCAGTCGGCCAGCCACCACGAGAACCACTCCTCGACCGCGCCGGCGCCGCTCGAGGTCGTGGTGACGTAGAACGTGTCCTCGTCGACCCGGCAGATCGTGCCGTCGTCGACGATCCGCCCCGCGTCCGAGCTGATCACGCCATAGCGGATCCGGCCGGGCTTGAGGTCGGAGAAGCGGTTGGGGTACAGCCGGTCGAGGAACTCGCCGGCCTCCGCGCCGCGCACCAGCAGCTTGCCGAGCGTGGAGACGTCGATCAGACCGGCGGCCTGGTGCACCGCGAGCGCCTCCGCCTGCGGGTCGCCGTAGTCGTAGGCGCGCCGCCAGTCTCCGGCCCACTTGATGTTGCCGTTCAGCTCGCGGTGGCGGGCGTGGATGGCGGATCGCTTGGCCGGCTCGATCGGGCGTCCGGCCAGCGCGCCCATCGGGACCGAGATCCACGGAGGCCGCGCGGTCGTCGTGCCGACCTGTGCGAGATCCTGTCCGGTCTCCTTCGCCATCAGGCGGATCGAGGAGAGCTGGCACATCCGTCCCTGGCACGGGCCCATCGTGACCGTCGTGTAGCGCTTGGACAGCTCGATCGAGTCGTAGCCCTCCTCGACGCTCAGGTGGATGTCCTTGGCGGTCACGTCCTCGCAGAAGCACGCGAAGCACTTGCCGCGGCCGGCGCCGGCCACCGGCGGGGGGATGGCGGCGGGCGTGGTCTGCTCCCCGACCCCATCGAGCTCGCCAGCTTCCAC
>Ga0335080_10001910_pt1 | contig 20710 bp, 17 predicted proteins | sample Lox_Sample_34_FD_206720 | JGI IMG/M metagenome (GOLD analysis project Ga0335080, IMG submission 206720) | Soil microbial communities from Loxahatchee National Wildlife Refuge, Florida, United States - Lox_Sample_3.4 | ecosystem: Environmental > Terrestrial > Soil > Wetlands | place: USA...
GCGGGTTCAGGATCAAGTCGTCCGCATCCTGCTTAAACGGCCGCGTTTTCAGCCAGGTGGTCCAGCCAAGGCGGCCGGCCCGACCTAACTGCGTCCCGGGGACTTCGCCCGCTTCCAGCACGAGTTGCGATTCCCAGAAGTAATGTTCGCCACAATAGTTGAGCACCCAATGCCTGAGCCGTTGGAATGCGTTACCGGTCGGGAGCATCCGTTCGTAATCCTTCAATTTCATCGGGCCCAGGCGGATGCGAAATTTGAGCTGGGTCTCATAAAAGTGGGAACCCAGGATGGTGTTAACTCCGAGGCACCCGGTCTGAGGCGATTTACCCAGTTCGCAGATGCTGTCCGGCGGCAGATCCATCCAGTGCCCGACAAACGTCTGAAGCTCGGTCTTGATTTCAAAATATTCCCGGAGGATGGCCGCCAATCCCTCGGCGGAACGCGTCTGGCAGGCCAACCGGCCGGCAAAGTAAAGTTTCGCCCAATCCTGGATCGAATCCCTGTCCTGCAACGCATCCATGCCCTGGCCGAAAGCACTGCCGACAAAGACGGTGAACCGCCGGTCGGTGCTGCGGTCGAGGTCAAGGGCCTTCTGATTGTCAGCCCAGGCCCGGTAGAAAAAGGAAATCAGCCGGTGATGAAAGACGTTTAGAAACGCCGGCAACGTCCGGTCATGATAATGTAGCACCCGCTCGCACGCGTACTCGGTCAGGTGAAGCGGCATCGGCGCGTTCGGTCCCAGCAGGCCGAAGAACCGGACGAATAACTTCGGGCAAGCCGCCGCCGGTTTCTGTTCAAGGGCTTCGAGCGTGGAGGGAGCAAACGCGAGCGACGGGTTCTGACAAAACCGCACTGCGTCCTGCGCGGGCGACAGTGAGTAACCGACGCGCGGCAGTTCGGGCCGGCTGTTTTCCAGGAGCCGAACGGCGCGGAAAAAGTCGAACGCAAACGGGCTCTGAGCCAGTTCGCCGATCAGATTATCTGGCGTTTTCCAGTCTGGGCCGGCCATCGCATGATCTCCCCGCGTTGCTGGGTGTGGACAACGGTTTCTGTGAACGAGTTGAGGGAAACGTATTTGGCAAAAAATTGTTCCAGCACCGCGCCGAGAATAAAGGCGCCGGTGCCTTCAAACGCATTTTCGTCGAAGGTCAGCGTGATTTCGAGGCCGCGGGCGAAGGTGATCGGTCCCGGCGTTTGTACGCGCCGGACGATGGGTCGCGATCGAACTTTCAGCAGCCCGTCAATCTGCTTGAGCGTTTGCCGGTCATTGGCGTTCGCGTAGAGCCGGAGCATCTCCCGCAAGGCGGCAACACCCTCGTCACCCTTGGAATCTATCAAGGAAAAGTAATTGAGCGAGAGATGGCTGATCAACCGCCAGGAAAACCGGCCCTCGGCCTGTGACGGCCGCGGCAACGTCGGGTTGCTCAGGCAACGGATGGACGTGACGGGGGCGCTGATATCCATGGTGAAATCCGCGGACCCTACACCCACCGCCATCTGAATCGGCAAATGGCGATTGGTGCAGAGCGCCTTGATCCCCAGTTGGCGCAGGTCGGTCCGGTACGGCGTCGCATTGGCATCCACCAGCGACAAGTAAAGCTCAGTGCCTGCGTAAGCGGAACGGCGCCCAAACTGTCTTTCCTTTGCCGTGAGCACGCGCGGGACACGGTTCAGCGTGTAGAAAGCGCCCACCTCCACGTCCGCGTCCTTGGCCAGATAGAACGGACGAAACTCCTGTTCCTCGCCCGCTTCGGCGCCGTAACCGGTAACGGACTGGATTTCGAAGACCTCGAAATCCAGCGGGCGGTTGTGGTCGGCCACCACGTGAAACTCGGTGAACTTGTCGGAAAGGGCGATGCGATCCAATTGCTTGGAAAACAGGTTGATGATGGGGGTGCAGAACAGTTCGAATGAGGACGCATTGATGCGGTTTTCGAGCCGCGTATCCACCGCCCGGAGTGGGATGATGAGGTCGAACTGATTTCCGGAAACCAGGCGCAGGCACTCGCCAAATCCGTCGAAACCCAGAAAGAGAAACCGCTGCGGAAAGGCGAAATACTCGCGGAGCAGCCGGTATCCCTCGAAACTGCGCGGGCTGGGAGGCAGCAGCGATTCTTCTTCCGAGAATCCCACGCGCTGCACGCACTCTGCCGGCATCGTGGCCAGCGTTTTGCCGCGCTCGGCCGGCGACTGGAGGACCAGGCCGGTTTTGTGGGCCAGGACCTGTTCGTAGATCATGGCCGGCAATTCGTCCGCGCCCCGGAGAAAGACGTTGAGCGGCGCAACGGCCATGTCTTTGAACGGCACCGGGACCGTGGACTCCAGGCGCAGGCGAAGGGCGGCCTTGGCCTGCAGTTCGGCCGGCAGATTCAACTCACCAACGTCGCGGGTAAAGTAGCGGACCTCCACGATGCGCAAAGGCAACAGCCGGACTTTGTGCGCGGTCTGAAACGTGCAAGCCGTCCGCTCGCCCTTGCCCAGGTTGCTGCGCAGGAGCGTGCCGCGTGGAATCGGAACGCCGGCGGCCAGCCCGGTGTCGTTTTGTTCGGGATCAAAACGCACCACCGCCATGGAAGGGATCGGCGACAGGTAATGTGGATAAATGGTTTCCAACAGCGACTGGGTGAACCGCGGAAATTCGGCGTCGAGTTTGAGATGAACGCGGGCCGCCAGCCACGCGAATCCCTCCAGCAACCGCTCGACAAAGGGATCGGGACAAATTTCCTTGGCGTCCGCATCCAACGCCAGGCGCCCGGCGATCTTGGGAAATTCCCGCGCGAATTCGCCCGCCGTTTCCCGCAGATGGCGCAGTTCCGTATTGTAGTGATCCAAAAGCCGCTCATCCATTGCTGGCTTCTCCCAGGTTGCACTGCCCGGATTCCAGGTCAATGTTCGTTTTGATGAACAGTTTTTCCGGGATCGGGTTGGCCCACAATTCGCCAAACATTTCAAAGGTAACCACGTTCCGCTCAATGGTCGCCTTGACGGTGAGCGTGTGGTTGATGATGCGCGGCTCGAAAAATTGGATGGCTTCGGACAGTTCACGCTCGAGTTCGTCCATGTTCGGAGCGATCAATCCGCACAACTGGTGGGTGCCGAAATTGATCACCGAATGCTCGGCTTCGGGGTAATCGCTCAACCGAAATTCGCGGCGGCCTTCCACCGGCAGGTGCGCACTGGCGTTGAACAGCCATTCCAGGTCGCGCAGCACCCCGCGTTTGTACCGCTGCACGGAAATCACCCGCTGGTTGCGACTCTCTTCGGTCTTGTCCGGTTCGTCGTCGGTGAGACGATCCAGCAGGCACGGCTGCAACTTTTCAAGTGGCGTCAACTCGGCCATAGGCTTTTTCGGGATGCTCGGTCAAAACGGCATTAGGCCGCAGGCGTGAAATCAATCGTCCGGCACTCGAGCAACGGGAATTCTTCGCTGTCGGTTGCCAGGATCCGTTGGCCCAGGCCCAAACCATATCCTTCTTCACGTTCAACCCATTCAGTCTTGCGGGCCAGCCGGAGGTGATCGTCTCCCGCACTCTCAGTGCCGGGGTAACGCGTCGGTATATGCCCGGAAGCCTCGCCACCATTGGCCCACACAAACTGCGCCGGCGCCCAGACCAGATCTCGCAAATCAGTCGGGGCCTCGAAGTGGATCAGTTTAATCCGAAAAAATGGAATCCAGAAATACCGGCCCTCGACGATTGCCTCCAGCACAGGTCCCAGACGGGGATCGGAATCGGCGATCCACTCGAAAGGTTTGCCGTTCACCTTCCCGGCTGACGCCGGGGCCGCTTCAAAAGCCTTGTCCCTCAGTTCGCTGGCAGCGTTGAACTTTCCCTGGGCCACGAGTTCGTTTGCCTGGATAAGCCAGCTCATCCATGGCGCAGGCTCACCGAACACAATCGGCGTGTGCGTACCGGCGAAAACCTGGCCGCGCAGTAATTCGCACTGGACGACCGGTTGAAAAATTCGGGCCAGCATCATGTGATCGGAGCCCATGCCCGCCAGGACGTCCAATTGATTGAGCGCGCGTTTCCACTCGCCCAAAACGCTCAGGGTTTGAAAGAGAAAAACGCGCAGACGCGGGTCAGCCGCGTCCTTGCGCACCGCCTCCTGGAGGGCGGCCAAAGACTCCTCCACGCGCCCGGCTTGGAGGAGTTCTTCGGCTTTCATTCAATTTAGGCTAGCGGCAAGGACACCACCCGCACTCCAGCCGTGTCCTGCCGGCAAAAGCACGCCAATTGACACATCGACGCCTTAATCTTGCGCGTTCGCCGCAATATCCCATTCCATGGGAATGGCTGTGCCGGCCGCGCCTTTATCGTCCTGCGGGGTGTAGTCCACGTGCACCTTGGCAAAGTTCAGCGTGACGTTCTCGGTCAACCGATCCTCGCCGCCCGAGCCACCGGTGCTTACCGAGGTGACGAGCACCTCCGTGAGCTTGATTTTGACATACTCCACGGGCTTTTCGCCAGCCTTGCGGACAGTCAGCAGCGCGTCATCATAATGCTTGCCGTTACAGCACGCCAACATCAGTTTGGGCGAGGAGCTATCCACGTACTTGGTGAAGGTCAGGTCTTGAACATTTACTTTGCCGGAGCCGCCGCCGCCGCCCGTGTGGGCGGAACCCGAGTTGGACATCCCCCACGACCACGACAGCACGTCTATTTCCTTGCTGTGTTTCTTATCCTTGGATTCACCTTGGATATCTCCAATCTTCATGAACATATCAACAGCCATATAACAGGTCTCCTTTGTTGGTTTTAATAATGGTTGATTGTTGGTTAATCGTTGCCGCCCGTTCCTGCGAATTTTTCAGTCAGCCGCCATCAAATTCTCGTTTGTCAACGCTGTGCTCCATGGAATCATTTGCCGCCTTTGGCCGAAGGCAGCTTGGACACCAGCCGGAGTGACACGGTGAGGCCTTCCAACTGGTAATGCGGCCTCAGGAAGAACTTGGAAGTATAATATCCCGGGTTGCCGGGCACCTCTTCCACTTTGACCTCGGCGTCCGCCAGCGGGCGCCGAGCCTTGTCGCTTTCCGAAGCGGTGGCGCTGTCCACACAATAGAGCTTGATCCAGTCGTTCAGCCAGCGCTCCATGTCGGCGCGTTCCTTGAAGCCGCCGATCTTGTCACGCACCATGCATTTGAGGAAGTGCGCAAAGCGGCAGGTGGCGAACAGGTAGGGCAATCGCGCTGCCAGGTTTGCGTTGGCCGTGGCGTCAGGATCATCATAGACCGCCGGCTTCTGCAAGGACTGTGCGCCGACAAACACGGCATAATCCGTGTTCTTCCAATGCGACAACGGCATCATTCCGTTCTTGGCCAGTTCGGCCTCGCGCCGGTCCGTGATGGCAATCTCGGTCGGGCATTTCATATCCACGCCGCCATCGTCGGTAGGGAAGGTGTGAACGGGCAGCCCTTCCACCATACCGCCGCTTTCGGCTCCGCGAATTCGCGCACACCAGCCCCAGAGTTTGAAGGCGCGTGTGATGTTGGTACCCATGGTGTAAGCGGCATTGGACCAGACGTATTTGTTGTGGTCCGCGCCTTCCGTGTCTTCTTCAAACTCAAACTCCTCCACGGGATTGGTCTTGGCACCGTAAGGGATTCGTGAAAGGAAACGCGGCATCGTCAAGCCAATGTAGCGGGCGTCCTCGGAATCCCGCAACGAGCGCCACGGCGCGTATTCAGCCGTCTGGAAAATCTTGGTGAGGTCGCGCGGGTTGCTCAATTCCTGCCACGTTTCCATGCCCATCAGGCCGGGCGCCGCCGCGGCGATGAACGGCGCGTGCGCCGCCGCCGCAATCTGCGCCATCCCGCCCATAATCTCCACATCCGGAGCCGTGTGATCGAAGTAATAATCCCCGATCAAGCAGCCGTACGGCTGGCCGCCGGGAGTGCCATACTCATCTTCATACAGCTTTTTAAAGAGCGGACTCTGGTCCCAGGCCGTCCCCTTGAATTTCTTGATGGTACTGCTGACATCCTTTTTCGAGATGTTCATCACCCGAATCTTCAGCATTTCATCGGTTTCCGTGTTATTGACCAGGTGGTGCAAGCCGCGCCAGGTGCCTTCAAGCTTCCGAAAATCTTCGTGATGGATGATTTTATTGATCTGCTCGGACAGTTTCTTGTCAATCTCGGCAATGATGGCTTCGATGGTTTTGACCGCATCATCCGAGATCAGCTTGGTCGAGCTGAGAGCTTGTTCCGCGAGCGTGCGGACTGCGGTTTGTACCGCCGATTTCTTTTCCGCGGTTTTCGGTTTGAATTCTTTTGCCAGGAGCGCCTCGAACTCGGTCAGTTCGGCCGGTGCTGCCGCGGCGCCTTCGGCCTGGGCTTGGGTAGTGGGATCAGCCATAGATCAATTCCTCGCAGGTTTGGTTCAGGTGGATTGTCCTTCGGGCTTCGGGGTGGCCGCGAGGGATTTCAACAGTGCCGGATCATTCAACGCCTTGGCGATCAATTCTTCGGCGCCGCCTTTGCCGTCCATGTACGTCAGCAAATTCGATAGCTCCGTCCGGGCCGTCAGCAGCTTGTTGAGCGCATCCACCTTTTTCGCCACCGCCGCCGGAGAGAAGTCGTCCATGCTTTCAAACGTCAGCTCAACATTCAGATTGCCCTCGCCCGTGAGCGTGTTGGGCACCTGAAACGCCACGCGCGGCTTGCACGCTTTCATGCGTTCGTCGAAGTTATCAACGTCAATTTCCAAAAACTTGCGGTCCGCGACCCCCGGGAGCGCTTCGGCGGGCTTGCCGGAAAGGTCCGCCATGACGCCCATGACGAACGGAAGTTCAATTTTCTTCTGGGCCCCATACAGTTCGACATCGTATTCGATCTGTACCCGGGGGGCCCGGTTTCGGCTGATGAATTTTTGACTGCTGGCTTTGGCCATAGAATCTCCTCCGGGGTAATACGTTGACTATTTTCTCATGTCCATGCGCACAATGGTTATACCTTGCAATTCTCCGCACGACCTGTGCCCGCAAAGGTCTCGCATCTGGCTCGCCATTGTCAACAGGAATTTTGCGCCAAAATTCATTTCCTCTATTCTTTGGGCTTATCACCCGTGATGCGAAGAATTTCCTTCACCGAATCGGGCGACAGATCATCAATTATTTCCATGAAATCCATGGACGCCAGGCGTTGCGCGCGACGCACGACGAACGGCACCGGGCTGGAAGGCTCGCATTTGCGGTAATAGTCGCAAATTTTTCCCAGCATTTTAACCACGTCCTCGCGGGACTGGATTTCCCCGGAAATGCCCCGGGACGCCGCAGACGCGCCGGACGAACCTGCCGGCGATCCACCCCCGCCCTCGGCGAGCGCCGGTTCGGCGCCACCGTCACCCGAGACATAACCAGCCAGGCGCTTTTGCATCTCTTTTAACTGTTTGGGCAGTTGCTCCAGATCAGGCGCTTTATCCGCACCGACTTTTTGGGTCAGGAATTGATCAATTTCCCCGGCAAGCTGGATGGATCCGGCCACCGCCTGACTGATCGCCTCGAGGGCGCTGGCGTCGGTGTCACGAAAGGCCGCTTCGATCTGCGCCGCCGTGGGCGCCGCGCTCCCGTCCGGACCCGCGGCACCGGTTTCGCTCCTGACAATATCGGCGAAACTGAACCGTCCCATCCGCGCCGAGTCCGTCAGTGGCGCTTCCTGCAATCTTTGCAGCAGGCTCATAGGGTCGCCGAACGTACCCAAAGGAGTGGCCAACGCGGCAATAATATTCACCCGTTGCGTTGGATCGTTGTTGTCGCTGGCATCGAGCTGCGGATAAAACGAGTCCCAGTACTGTTCCAACAATCCTTTCACAAGGGCCAGTCCTTCCCGGAAGGCGGGCAAACCGTCGGTCTTCAACACGGCCAGCGACAACGTTGTGGCCAGGCGCAAATCTCTGGAGCGCGTCCATAATTCGAGACAGCGGTCCCGCAACAATTTCCAGTCCGGCGGTTCCGCCGGGGAGAACTGTGTCTCCGGTTTGCCCCGCATGATGACTTCCAATTCCTGGAAGCCGGGGTCATATCCCAGGTCTTCGCCGCAAGGTTTCTCGCTCGAAACCGGTTTGAGTAATTCTTCCGCTCTGATCATAGATCCTCCACTCCTGTTTCGGCAGAGATTGCCGATTTTCGAGAACCTGTCCAGCCTGATTTCTCGCGATGCTGGTTTGGAATTCCACCTTCAGCCGGCCTGGGGCAAAACTCATAATTCGCCGCGTAAACGCGGAACTCCGAACCGTACTGGCCATCCCGTTCAGCACAAGGCGCGACCGCGCCCCGTCCCCCTGCGTCGAATTCTTTTCCTGTCCGCCGGGGCCGTGATGCCCTAATTTTGACCCGAGCCTATGAGCCCAGCCGCACCGTCAGAGTATGATACGGTTCCCTACCCGAGCGCAATCTATCCGCAAACACATCCGGATCGCCTGGCGGCGCTGGCGCGACTCTTCGGAATGAATCCGGCGCCTGTGGAGCGGGCGCGCGTGCTGGAATTGGGATGCGGAGACGGCAGCAACGTGATCGCGATGGCCGCCACGCTGCCGGCCAGCCGGTTTTACGGGGTCGATCTGGCCCACGCACCCATCGCCCGCGGCCAGCGCGCGGTCACAGCGTTGAAGCTCTCCAACGCCCGCCTGCAACAGATGAATCTGCTGAAAATGCCCGCGGACTTTGGCGAGTTCGATTACATTCTCGCGCACGGACTTTACTCGTGGGTGCCGGCGGAGGTGCGGGAAAAAATCCTTACAATCTGCCGTGACCATCTGGACGAGCATGGGGTGGCGTACATCAGCTACAACGCTTATCCCGGCAACCATCTGCGCGACCTGGCGCGCCGCATGATGCGGTATCACGTGCCGACATCAGCGGAAGCCGGCGAGCAAGTGCGTCAGGCCCGGACACTGCTCAAGTTTTTGGCGGAAGCCAAATCCAAACGCGGCCACTGGCAGGATGTCCTCCAACATCAGTTCGACCGGATCCAACACTACCTGGACGCGGGATTTTACCACGATGACCTGAGTGCCATCAACCAGCCATTCTATTTCCACGAGTTCAATGAAGCCGCCGACCGGCACGGGCTCCAGTTTCTTGCCGAAGCCGACTTCACCGACATGCAGATCGCCGGGTTGACCGAAGAAGCCAGGTCGGTTTTGAGCAAAATGGAGCAATGCAATCTGGCGGCGCGGGAACAATACCAGGATTTCATCGAAGGCCGCTCCTTCCGCCAGACCCTGTTGTGCCACCAGGAACAGAAGTTGGATCGGGAAATGAAACCCGAACGCGCGTTCGATTTGCTCGCGGCCGCAGATACCAGGCCTTCCCGGCCGGACGCCGACCTGACCGGTCGAGCGATGGAGGATTTTCAGCGCGCCAAGGCGGTGATCGCCACCAGCCACCCGGTGCTCAAATCAGCGCTGGCCTTTTTGGGCAAGGTCTGGCCGCGCCGGGTGCCTTTCGGCGAATTGCTCAAGACCGCGCGCGCGCGCGCCGGCACGGTTCCGGCGGAAGAGGAGGCGGACCGCCGTGACCTGGGCGAATTCCTGATCCGTTGTTACGGCGTCGGCTTCGTTGACCTCCACGCCCATCCTTCGGTTTTTGTGACGGAAATCTCCGAGCGCCCGATGACCAGTCCGCTGATTCGATGGCAAATCCAGCAAGGGCCTTCCATCTCCTCATTGCGGCATCTCCCGCTGAAAATCGAAGATGCACTGGGCCGGGAGCTGTTGCGATTACTGGACGGAACACGCGACCGGGCAGCGCTGCTGGAGGAACTGGGCAGGCGGGTGACTTCCGGGGCTGTCCCGATTTACCGCGATGGCAAACCGGTGACCGAGCCGGAGGAAATGCTTGAGGTGCTGGCCAGCCAGTTGGAACCCTGCCTGGTGAACCTGGCCACGTTGGGTGTTCTGACGGCCTAGTTGTGCTTCGGTCACGAATCAAGCGACCGCGTTCCCCAACGCCAGTTCCGCATAATAATATGCGGCAAAAAACTTTGGCACAACTTTGGCGGGTATCCAGAAATCGCCCTGGCCGGCCACATCAATGATCTGCCATGAATAATTCTGCGAGGTCGCCGTGGGGACGGCGGTGTAGTTCTGTTTGAGTCTTCCCCAGGGATTCAGAACCCGGATGGCATCAACGGGCGGATTGTCCGGTCCGGCGGTACCGAACTGCTTCGTCCCGACATCCCAGACCGCGTAGGAGTGGCCGCCGACAATACCTTTCACCGTCACATGATTGAGGGCGGCGCCGCCCGCACCCGGGAACAGTTGCTGCAGGGCGGCGGCAGTCTTCGAATTGATGACGATGGGGTAACCCGCCGTATGCTTTGCCGACATTTCAGTGTACCAGCCGGCGGACAATGAACCCTTTTCCGCCTTTTTCCCGCTCAAAAGCTTCAGCGCGGAACGCGCATAGCCGTTGTTCAACCGTGTCAGGCTTGGATTCCTGCTCTCATAAAGGACATCCTCCGGTTTGTCTTTGTAAACCAGGAAAGCAGATCCGTACACCGCAAGCATCGAAACCCACAGCGCGCTGGCTTCGGTTCGCCTGGTTCCCCCGGCCCCATCGCTTTGGCTGCAGTATTGCTTGCGCGCTTTCATAATGTGCGGCTTGTCTCCCCCATCATAGAGCTTTCCGAAAACCCATTCATCACCCGGGTCGAGCAGATGATCTTTAAAATGCTTTGCCCCGTCGGCCTTCAGCACGATGGCCAGTATTGAAGCCAGAAAAAAGCAGTTCCCCATGTATTGCTGGGTAACATCCCCGTAAGCCGGATCGGTGCCCGGATAGATACTTTTGGCTTTTTGAGTTTCGTAGCGAGTCCACCATTTGCCTTCGGCCCGCACATCAATCCGGTCGGCTCTTTGTTTCTGCTCAGCGGTCAGGTTCATTGAATACCTCCATCTTTCAAAGCGACGGCGTCATCAGCTTAATGGATATCGTTCGTATGCACTGGCTCTATTGTCTGATCCACCCATTTGACTCTTGGTCCCTGCAGCAACCAAGCCTGGAGCCACCTTTGTCCCGGAAACTGCGGTTTACCTTTTACCGATTCGGATGCTGGCTGTGAGCACTGTTTCTGTCAAGCAAATCGTTTTCTAATACGATGTCCGCATGCTTACTTTCTCATTTTGCCTCTCGTCAATTCTAGCGTGGGTGATGCGAACTGAATCCACCGCCAAGACTTGGAGAGTTAACCTGATTAACATCAGGATTCTGGCGCAGTAACTGGCTCCAGAGGCAGGGCTCGAACCTGCAACCCGCCGGTTAACAGCCGGCTGCTCTACCATTGAGCTACTCTGGAACCCAAGCGGACGCGCAATTTACAGGCCCCCTTCGGCAGCGTCAAACGGATTCCGTCAAACCCGCTGGCAATGCGGACAATAAAACGTGCTCCGCGCCGCCTGGGTGAAGCGTTTGATCAGGCAACCGCAATTCGGGCAGGGTTGTGCTTCGCGGTCATAAACCTGCAATCGTTCCTCGTAAAAATCCGGCGTCCCGGGCGCACGGCCAAAATAAAAAAAGCCGTCCGTTTTGCCCACGCCCGCATTCAGCGGGACAGTGCTGCCCAGCTCGATCGCTTCCGCCAGCACCGCGCGAATGGCGAGCCGAAGCCGCCGGATTTGCGCCAGCGTCAACCGGTTCGCCGCCAATTTCGGTGAAATGCGCGCCCGGAACAGCGCCTCGCTCGCGTAAATATTACCGATACCGGCGACAAGTCCCTGGTCGAGCAGTTTGATTTTGATGGCCTGCCGCGAGCGATCGAGCAATTGCGCGAAGGTCTCCACACTGAATCCGTCATCCAATGGCTCCGGCCCCAATTGGTCCACGGCGGAGTTGTCCAGTGTCAGCCGGCCAAAATAGCGCGTGTCTTCGTAAACCAGATTGCTCGCCCCCAAATCAAGCGCGACGGCGGTGTGTTTCGGCAATCGCCGGTTCTTGGGCGCCAGGAAAATTCTGCCCGTCATGCCCAGATGGCCAAGCAAGGAAACCGGTTTACCGCCTGCCTTTGTCCGAAGTTGAAAGCGGAGGTATTTGCCGCGGCGCGATAAGCTGATGAACTTTGCGCCCCGCAAGGTACGTCGAAACGCTTGTGGTGAAGTCGGTCGCAACACTTTGACGCGGCGCACGTTCACGGCACGAATAGTTTTGCCGCGGATCAAGGGACGCAGATGGCGCGCCAGCACTTCAACTTCCGGTAGCTCGGGCATAAATGATTTCGTCACGACCGCGCCGGGCTATTGGTTCCCCGCTCGCGTAGCAGAGTCAGAACCTCCTCGTCGGTTGTCTCATCAAATTCCACGTAATACTGGCCCACCGCGCCAAAATCAGGATCCACCAGTAAGGCCACGACATCGTCTGCCACGGGCGTCAATCTTTCAGCCGCGTTGGTGGAAGCCACCGGCGTGGCGACGACAATTCTGCGCGCTTTCTGCCGCTTGGCCGACTCCACGGCAGCCTCGGCCGTCGCTCCAGTCGCCAGCCCGTCGTCCACGAGCAAAACCGCTTTCCCCTCCAAGCCCGGTGCGGTAGCCGTGTGAAAACGCGAACGGTATGCTTGCAAGCGCTCGGTTTCCTCCTTGATCACCTCGTCCAGTTGAAAACGAACCACCGGATTTTTCCCGATGGAAGCTTCGTCGAGGACGACCACGTCCGGCTCGGCGAGCGCGCCGACAGCAAATTCGCGGTGCCACGGATGTCCGATTTTGCGGACGATGAGGGCGTCCAGCGGGCGCTGCAATTGACGCGCCACTTCCGCGGCGACCACTACCCCGCCGCGCGGCAGGCCCAGCACGAGGTCAACTTCGACTTCCTGTTCCCGCAGGTGTTGTCCGAGCTGCCGCCCCGCATCCTTGCGCGACGCGAATCTCATAATTTCGGATCAGTGGATTGGTGGATTATTGGACTAATGAATCGTCGCGCGCCAATCCATCTATTCACTAATCCACCAACCCGGTTCACCTCAGCCCGTCACGAGCGTTCCCACTTTTTCGCCCAGGACCACGCGACGGAGGTTGTGCGGCTTGAACAAATCAAACACGATGATCGGCATCTTGTTGTCCATGCAGAGCGAAAACGCCGTCGAATCCATCACCTTGAGCTGTTTCTTCAGTGCCTCGAAATAGGTAATTTGCGCGAATCGTTTCGCTTTGGGATTTTTCTGGGGATCGCGATCGTAGATGCCGTCCACCTTCGTCGCCTTCAGAATTACTTCCGCGCCGATTTCGTTGGCGCGCAACGCGGCGGCGGTGTCGGTGGAAAAATACGGGTTGCCCGTGCCGCCGCCGAAGATGACCACGCGGCCCTTTTCCAGGTGCCGCACCGCGCGGCGGCGGATGAACGGTTCGGCGACCTGCGACATCGCGATGGCGCTCTGCACGCGGGTGGGCACGCCGGTTTTTTCGAGGGCATCCTGCAAGGCCAGCGCGTTGATGACCGTGGCGAGCATCCCCATGTAATCGCCGGTGGCGCGCTCGATGCCGCGTTCGCTGCCGGACAGGCCGCGAAAAATGTTGCCGCCGCCGACCACCACAACCACCTGCACGTCCAGTTCGCGGACCTCGCGGATTTGTTCCGCCATGTCGTGGACGGCTTCGGGACAGATGTTGACCCGGCCCTGGCCGCCGAGCGCTTCACCGCTGAGCTTGAGCAGGACGCGGTAATATTTGGGGCTTCGGTTGGTGGTCATGCGTTCTTGGGCGCGTGAAAAATCACGCGGAATTTTTAGCAACTGCCCGGCCAAACGTCAAATCAAAGCCAATCGCCAAAAACCGCTCACGCCGCTTGACTTCATAACCAGATTGTCATAGACGGGGGCGCAGGATTAGCATACTCTCATTCCAGTGAGAAAAAATGGACCGCAACTTTGTGGTCCAAAAACAGATTATGCACCTTAAACGCGAGGCGCTTCTATGAGCACACGAATTATATTTGGATACCTGTTCTTGCTGTTGAGCATCATCTTCTGCGTCTTTCAACTTGTCACCCTGTTCTCCGCCGAACAGGTGGCGGGGATGTCATTGGTCCTGCAATTCTGTTCCGGCCTGGCGTGCCTGCTGCTCGCTTCGCTGGCCATTCAGCGCGGCCATCGGACCGCCATGGTCGTGATTTCGATGCTCGCGTTCAGCGTTTGTTTTCTTGCGCTGCTCTGCGGTGGTATCATGGCGATGAAGGGAACCGGCGATCTGGTGGCCATCAAGTTCGTCATCTATCTGGCGTATGGCGGGCTTTACGGCCTCTTCGGCCTCGCCTGTTCCTTGCTCGCGGGCAAACCCGCAAGCAGCGAACCATCCAAGACACCGTAAAGGCGCCGGCCCGGCTTAGGCCGCGCTTTCGCCAACCTGGAAGCGCACGAACCGGCGGATGGTGATTTCGTCGCCGAGCTGCTTCGCGATTTGCGCGACGTGTTCCTTGACGCTCACCTCGGAATTGCGCTTCACGAAACCCTGATCCACGAGGCAGTAGGTCTGGTAAAATTTTTCCAGAACGCCTTGCAGGATTTTTTCCATCGCCTGGGGCGGCTTACCCTTGAGCCGATCGGATGACGCGGCGATTTCGCGTTCCTTGGCCACAACCTCGGCCGGCACCTGTTCGCGTGTAACCGCGTGCGGATGACCGGCCGCAATTTGCAGCGTGATGTCCTTGACGAGTTGCTTGAAGTCGTCCTTGCCAACGGTCTCGGCCTTGCTGGCCCCGACCTCGACGAGCACGCCGACTTTCGCGCCGGTGTGAATGTAGCCGGCAATCAGGCCGTTGCCATTCACTTCCATGCGCGCGTGCCGGGCGATTTTGATGTTCTCGCGAATCTTGGCCACTATCGCCTGCCGCTCGGCTTCGAGGTTCGGATTATCCTCAGTGGCGTAACGTTTCGCCACGTCATCGCAAAAGGCGCGGAACGTATCATTGCGTGCGACAAAATCCGATTCGCTGTTGATTTCGACGAGTACCCCGAGCTGCCCGCCGGGGGCGATGTATTGGACGATGGCGCCTTCCCGGGCCTCGCGCGCGGCTTTCACGGCGGCGGTCGCCTGGCCTTTTTTGCGGAGAATATCCACGGCAGCATTGAGATCGCCGTTCGCTTCCACAAGCGCGCGTTTACAATCCATCATGCCCGCGCCGGTCATCTCGCGCAGTTTGTTTACGTCAGCGGCAGTAATTTGAGCCATACCAAATGGTTGAGAGTTGAGAGTTAAGGGTTGAGCACAACCGGAAATTTCAAGACAGCACGGGTGGAATTGCGCCGGTCGGTGCAATCTCGGTAATGGGTGTTTCAACTGGGGCAACCGTTGCGGGCTGCGTTTCAGCCGGAGCTGCTTCTTCCGTTGTCGGCCGGCGCGAGCGCTTCGATTCATACTCCGCCTGCGCCTGCGTGATGATCTGGCTGATGGTGGCCAGAATCATCCGCACCGAACGGATGGCGTCGTCGTTGCCCGCGATGGGAAAATCCACCAGGTCGGGGTCGCAATTCGTGTCCACGATGGCGACGACCGGCACCTTGAGCTTGCGTGCCTCGGCCACGGCGTTGTGCTCCCGCTTGATGTCCACGACAAAGATGGCGGCGGGAATGCGGTCCATGGCGCGGATGCCGTCGAAATATTTCTGCAACCTGGCTGCCTCGCGGCGGATGACCGCCTGTTCCTGCTTGCCGTACTTGGCCAGCGTGCCGTCGGCGTCCATCTTTTCGATTTCTTTAAGCCGGGCGATGGACCGTTTGAGCGTGTTGAAATTCGTCATCGTGCCGCCGAGCCAGCGTTCGGTGACATAGAACTGGCCGCATTCCCGGGCGATTTCCTTGATGGCTTGTTGCGCCTGTTTTTTAGTACCGACGAACAGAACCTTGCCGCCTTTGCGCACCGTTGTGGTCAGAAAATCGCACGCCGCTTCGAGTTGCGCCAGGGTCTGACTGAGGTCAATGATGTGAATGCCGTTCCGCGCGTCGAAGATGAATGGTTTCATCTTGGGATTCCAACGCCGCGTCTGGTGTCCGAAATGGACGCCCGAATCCAACAATTCTTTAATGCCAATGCTTAACACAAGTTTTCCTTTGGTTGCGGCCCTGATTCTTGTAGCGGCGCTCTATGAGCGCCGTCTGTCGGCGGTCACAGACCGCCGCTACATTCAAGGCATCCCGCGGAACACGGGATTAATGTTCGATGTTGTTGTGGCTCCGCCCGCCGGCGCTTCCAACTTCGTCGGACTTCGACGAAACAAGTCGGCACCGCAGGCCGCATCAACTCGATGCGAAATGAACCGTTTGCCCGATTCAACCGGCGATTGGCCGGGTGAAAAGGGAGCATGAAAATATCAGAAAAACGCGGCGTGGCAACTGGTTTTTAAACAGATTTGGATGTCGCGCAGGCTCCTCGGGAGGGCGCGGCCAACCGAAATAAGTCGGGAGGGCTGCCGTGTCGGCGGCCCTTATTTCGGTTTGGGACGGCGGCACGCCGTCCTTCCCGGGACTCATCCTACACGTTTCTGTTCGGACAGTAGCCGTGGGCCAGTTCAACGTTGCGGTGGGGCCAGGATTCGGCCAGTTTCGTCGAAACGCAATGACTGCCTCGTCACCAGCGCAGCATGGAAGTCTGGGTCGGCTGCGTGATTTGTGGCAACGGGACTGGCTGAAGGGACTGCTGCTGGTGGCCGTCATTTTTTTGGTTTACCAGCCGGCCTGGCATGCCGGATTCATCTGGGACGATGACGCGCACGTCACCAAACCGGAACTCCGGTCGCCGGCCGGGCTGGGGCGGATCTGGATTCAGCTTGGCGCGACGCACCAATACTATCCACTGTTCCACAGCGCCTTTTGGGTCGAACACCGGCTTTGGGGAGATTGGTCACCGGCATATCACCTCGTAAACATCGGGGTGCATGCCGTTCTGGCGCTGTTATTGGTCAGGGTGCTGCGACAACTGGAAATCCCGGGCGCTTGGCTGGCAGCGGCCATATTTGCGCTGCACCCAATCGAGGTGGAATCCGTGGCGTGGGTTTCGGAGTTGAAGAACACGTTGTCGGGCGTTTTCTATCTCAGCGCGTCGCTGGTTTACCTCGATTTCGACCGCGATCGGCGCCGGGGAAGTTACGCGCTGGCGTTTGGATTGTTCGTGTTGGGGCTGATGTCGAAAACGGTCATCGCCACCCTGCCGGCGGCGTTGCTGGTCGTTTTCTGGTGGCAGCGCGGAAAGTTGTCCTGGCGGCGGGATGTCGTGCCCTTGATTCCTTTCTTCATCGTGGGAGTTGTTGCCGGATTGTTCACGGCCTGGGTGGAACGGGACTTCGCCGGCGCGCGTGGTTCGGGATATGATTTTTCCATCATCGAACGGTTTCTCATCGCAGGACGGGCCACCTGGTTTTATCTGGACAAACTTTTCTGGCCGATGAACCTGGCTTTCGTCTATCCGCGCTGGCAGGTCAGTCAGGCAGTGTGGTGGCAATACTTGTTTCCGTTCGCGGCGGTTCTGTTGCTGGTCGCTTTGGCGCGGCTGCAACGGCGAGGGCGCGGCCCATTGGCAGCATTACTCTTCTTCGGCATGACCCTTTTCCCGGCGCTCGGCTTTTTGAATGTGTACCCGTTTCGTTTTTCCTTCGTCGCGGACCACTTCCAATATTTGGCCGGCATCGGCCCCATCGTGCTGGTAACGGCAGGCGCAATCACCGTCTTCAATCACTTTGAAAAATGGAAATTTCTTCGGAGCCCGGTCTTTGGGGTTCTGCTGGCGGCGCTCGGCGTATTGACCTGGCGGCAATGCGCGATGTACACGGACGCGGAAACGCTCTGGCGGGCGACCCTGGCCAAAGACCCCAATTCTTTCCTGGCCAATAATAATCTCGGGGTCATTCTGGTCCGGCAGGGACAATTGGAGGAAGCGTTCGCTCATTTTCAAAAGGCCCTGCGGAGCCAGCCAGACGACCCGGAAGCCCTCAACAACTTTGGTCTGACGCTGGCCAAGGCTTATCGCGATTATGCCAATACGCTCGTCCAGGCTGGACGCACCGACGAGGCCATGGTTCAACTCAGAAAGGTGCTGGAGTTTTGCCCCGATTTCGCCGATGCCCGCCACGACCTGGCGGTCTTGCTCCTCCAAAAAGGGCAAGTGGACGACGCCATTGCCCAGTTTCACAAGATTCAGGAACAATATCCCGATAATGCCATGGCCTATTTTGATCTCGGCAACGCCTGTTTTCAAAAAGGAAAGCTGGACGATGCGGTGGTGAATTACCGGCGCGCTTTAAAAATCAAGCCTGACGACGCGTCAGCCCGCAACAACCTCGGAATGGCATTTCTTGCCAAAGGAATGGCGGATGAAGCGGTGACCCAATTTCAGATGGCTTTGGCGGTTCAACCCGATTTCGCCCTGGCCCGCACGAACCTGGATAAAGCACTCCGGCAAAAACAACGCCCGTGAACGTGCGTGCTACCGCAAGTCGTCCTGGCGCCCCGGCGCAACGCCCCGCCTGAAATGAATCGAGAGGACTGCCGTGCCGGCGGCCCCGATTTGGTTTGGGACGGGGACACGCCGTCCCTCCCGGAATTCATTCCGCTGGCTTTGGTTCTGTCGCCGGCCGCCGGCGGACCAGTTCAAAGTTGCAGAGGCGCGCTTCGGGTTTGCCGAATGAACCGATTACCAGCTTGTTCGATGGGTCGAACGAAATCAGCAGGTGGTCCGGTTTGGGATTCAAATCCTCGAAACCACAACGCGCCAGTCTCTCCGCTTTCAGTTGCAGCAGCTCCGCCAGCAGTTGTTTGGAGATCAATTTGTCGGCCAAAGCCCGTTTGGCGTTGACGGCGTGATAGAAGCTGCCGTCGGCCACGGCCAGCAGTTCGTCCGGCCCGTTCCAGAAACCCCAGATGGTGATATAATCGTATTCTTTGCGGACGAGCAGGTCGCCTTCCGGCGTGCGCAAATGAGCCAACTCGGCGTAACGCCGGTCGTCGGCATCCGGGCTGGTTTGTTTGCGACTGCGGCCGGTCATGTAAATGGCGCGCGGATAAACTGTCTTGACGCCGTTCCGGCCAAGCTCGAGGGCAAAGGCAAATTCCTCGAACGGGCTGTTGAAACCGTATTCGCGCGCGGCTTCCTTTTTGGCTTCCGGATTGGTCAGCCGGGGCGGCGGGTCGCCCATGCGCGAGACTTTCCAGACCAGGTTGATGTTGTCCTTGGTGCGCGTGTAAAAGGTCTGGTTGCGCGCGGACAACTGCTGCTTGGGCGTGCGCCGCCAGCGTTCCGGCAGGAAATAGTTGAACAGGTCCGGGTCTTTGCCGACCACCCAAAGCATGCCGCCGGTGCTCTCGGCGCGGCCGCAAACGTAATCCGCGCCCAAAATGTTGGTCGCTTGCAAGTGCGCCGGCAACGGTTTGGCGACGTCGGCTTCAAACCGTTTGGCCATGTGCTTGAGATAAAGCTGGCGATTGGCGGTGCGCACGGCCTGCTCGTGTTCGGGCGTCCGTTCGAGCAATTCGTAATCCACCAGCGCGTAGGCGAATTGCCCGTTGCGGTCGCGCAACAACGACTGATTCGCGCCGGGTCGCAAGATGATGTGTTGGGGCTTCATGTCCACGACCCGGTACCCTTTCTGCCAGAGCTCGTGCGTAACCAGGCTGGTCGTGAGCGCGAGGAACTCCGATCGGCGCTTGCCTTCCAGGTGAAAGAATTCCGCCGTCTCGACTGCGTCCCGGCCTTTGATCCAGCCGTACAGCACGACGTATTGCCGGAGAATATCAATTTCCACGCCGGGATGTCGCGCGATCTTGGCGTTGATTTTGTCCTCCGACCGGCCGGTTTGCCAGAGTTGCAGCCGCTGGCTGGGCACGTAAATCGCCAACGGCCGTTGCGTGTGAATCCGAATCCCCGCCGGGCCGGAATCGCCCTTGCGCAATTCCGTCAGGACCGAAAATTCCTCAAACGGGCTGTTGAACTCGGCGTGGATGAATTTATTGATGGTGAAGGTGTCCATCGGGACGACTTCGCCTACGCGCGACCATTTGACAACGAGGTTCAACGCGGTGCCGTCCACCACGCGGGTCGGCACTTTATAGACCATGCTGGTGCCTTCGAGCCGTTCGCCCTTGGCTTCAAACCAATCCCGCGCATGCCAGTTTTCCGGCAGGAGATTCCGCCAGAACGGCGCGCCAAAACGGGTGAGGTAAAGGTCCCCGCCGTCGCCGGTCTTTATGCGGAAATAATTCACGCCCAACAACGACATCCGGCTGCAAGGCGCGGGCAGACCGGGTGGCAACGCCGGCTGCGCCGCCCCGTTGGAATCCGGAGCAGTTGCGCCCGCGATTTCTTTTTCCGATGACATGATGCGCTCGACTCAGTTCCGGGAAAAACCCGGATTCTGAGAATATCAAAAAATCAAGGTTCAGGCAAAGAAACGCTCGCCGGATTTTGGCGAATGCTGGGCCGGGTTTGCGCGACCAACCCGACCATCCCGACGCTGGAAATAATCCTTGCTGCCGGCACGCGATCTGCTAAATTGCAAATGATTTGCAATTAAATATGAACGCCGACACGGTCTCCATTTTGACCCAGATTTTTCTGGCGTTTGGCATCGCCCTGGCCGGCGGGGCGTCGAGCGCGACCTTTGCGCGGACGCACAAACAGCTTTGCGCCTTCATCAGCCTCGGCGCGGGCACGTTACTCGGCGTCGCCCTTTGCGGCATTGCGCCGGAATGCTGGGAAGATTTGAAGTGGTGGTTTTTGCCGGCGGCGGCTTC
>Ga0335080_10001912_pt1 | contig 20699 bp, 17 predicted proteins | sample Lox_Sample_34_FD_206720 | JGI IMG/M metagenome (GOLD analysis project Ga0335080, IMG submission 206720) | Soil microbial communities from Loxahatchee National Wildlife Refuge, Florida, United States - Lox_Sample_3.4 | ecosystem: Environmental > Terrestrial > Soil > Wetlands | place: USA...
GCTCGACCGCCTGGGCGATCATGGTCTTGTGCGCCTTGGGGTGCACCTCGAAGGTGTACCGATGGTGGTCGATCTGGGCGTAGCTCTTCTCGGAGATGATCGGCCTGATGACGATCTTTTCGGCTTCGATCATGGTCATGCTCCAGTCAGGACGGAGAGCGCCTTCTCGGTCACCACGATCGATCGGTTGCGCAGCACCTGCTCGACCGACAGGCGGCGGGCTTCGCCGGCCTCGGCATAGCGCAAGTTGCGCACCGATTTCGCGATCACCGGCTCGTCGTCGGTGACGACGAGGACCGGGGCCGCGATGTCGAGCGCGACGAGCAGATCGTCGACGGTCGCCGTCGACGGCGCCTCGAGCTCGAGGCCACGGGCGACGTAGACGGTGCCGCCCTCGGCGCGATCGGAGAGCGCCATGGCCAGCGCCTTGCGCGCGGCCTTGCGATTGATCTTGAGGTCGTAGCTGCGCGGCTTGGGACCGAAGGCCGTGCCACCGCCCGAACGGGTCGGCGACTTGACCGAGCCGGCGCGCGCCCGGCCGGTGCCCTTCTGCCGGTACAGCTTGGCGGTCGAGCCGGAGATCTCACCGCGCGTACGCGTGGAGGCCGTGCCCCGCCTGCGCGCGGCCTGTTCGGCGCGCACGGCCAGGTGCAGCAGGTTGATGTCGGTGGCGACGCCGAAGCGGTCGACACTCAGCTTGACCTCGTCGACCCGCTTGCCGGCGGCGTCGACGATGGTCGCCGTGCGCTCTTCGGGCGCGCGATGCACGACGGGCCGCTCGGCGGGCTTGGCGGCCCGGGCGCGCGGGGGCTTGGCCGCGGCGGCCGGTGTCGCGGCGGGCGCGGTCTCGGCGGTCTCCTTGGCCGCGACGGCCCGTTTGCGCGCCGGCTTGGCCGGCGCGGCCGTCCCGGCGGCCTCGGTGGCCGGTGCGCTGTCGGTGGTCGCGGCGGGCTTGACGCGACGGCGCGCGGGCTTGGCGGCCGCCTCGGCGCTCTCTGCAGACGCCGGCTTGTCGGCCTTCGCGGCCGCGGCCTTGACGTCGGCATCCTTGGTGTCGGCGGCCTTGGCCTTGCCGCCGGCCGGCTTGGCCTTGGCGCCGGCGGGCTTGACGCCCGCGGCCTTGGCCTGGGCGGCCGGCTTGGCGGCCGGCTTGCGCGGCGCACGCGCCGGCTTGGCCGGCTTGGCGGCCTCGTCGTTCTGAGTCTTGTCTTGTTCGTCGGCCACGATCACGTACCCTTGACGATGACGACTGAGTTGGTGGCGCCCGGAACGGCGCCCTTGATGAGCAGCAGGTTGTTCTCGGGGTCGCGCGCCACCACTCGCAGGCCGCGCTGGGTGACGCGCTCGTCGCCCATGTGGCCGGACATGCGCTTGCCCTTGAACACGTGGCTCGGATAGGCGCTTGCCCCGATCGAGCCCGGCTGGCGGATGTTGTGCGAGCCGTGCGACTCGGGTCCGCGTCCGAAGTTGTGACGCTTCACCGTGCCCTGGAACCCCTTGCCTTTGGAGACGCCGGTCACGCTCACGTGCTGGCCGTCTTCGAAGGCCTCGACGGTGACGGTGTCGCCGACCTTGAGGTCGGCCATGCCGCGAAACTCGGCGAGATGGCGCTTGCCGTGCTTGAGGCCGGCCTTCTTCAGGTGGCCCAGCTCGGCCTTGGTGAGCTGCTTGTCCTTGCAGTCCTCGAACGCCAGCTGGACCGCGGTGTAACCGTCGCTCTCGGTGGTGCGCACCTGCGTGACGGTGCAGGGGCCCGCTTCGACGACCGTCACCGCGACGCGGTTGCCGTTGTCGTCGAAGAGCTGGGTCATGCCGAGCTTCTTGCCGATGATGCCCTTCACGACCGCTACAGCTTGATCTCGATGTGGACGCCCGCGGGAAGGTCGAGGCGCATGAGCTGGTCGACCGTCTTGGGGGTCGGCTGGTGGATGTCGATGAGCCGCTTGTGGGTGCGGATCTCGAAGTGCTCGCGTGAGTCCTTGTCTTTGAACGGACTCTTGATGACGCAGTACACGTTCTTCTCGGTCGGCAACGGCACCGGGCCCGAGATGGTCGCCCCGCTGCGTTGCGCCGTCTCGACGATGGACTGCGCGCTCCGCTCGATCAGCTCGTGATCGTAGGACTTCAACCTGATGCGTATCTTCTGCTGAGCCAACTTTCGCCTTCTTGTCTTGTTCACGTAGCCGGGCGTGTCCGCTCTTGACGGACGCGCCCGGCTACTTGATACGACCCTACGCCCTCTAGGCGATGATCTCCGAGATCGCGCCGGCGCCCACCGTGCGGCCACCCTCGCGGATGGCGAAGCGGAGGCCGTCTTCCATGGCGATCGGCGTGATGAGCTTGACCTCCATCACCGTGTTGTCGCCCGGCATGACCATCTCGACGCCCTCTTCGAGGGTGATGACGCCGGTCACGTCGGTGGTGCGGAAGTAGAACTGCGGCCGGTAGCCGTTGAAGAACGGCGTGTGGCGGCCGCCTTCGTCCTTGGACAGGACGTAGACCTGTGCCTTGAAGTGCGTGTGCGGCGTGATGCTGCCCGGCTTGGCGGCGACCATGCCGCGCACGACCTCTTCGCGCTTGGTGCCGCGCAGCAGGATGCCGATGTTGTCGCCGGCGACGCCTTCGTCGAGCAGCTTGCGGAACATCTCGACGCCCGTCACGACGGTCTTGTCGATCTTCTCCTGCATGCCGATCAGGGCGACCTCTTCGCCGACCTTGACCTTGCCACGCTCGACACGGCCGGTGGCGACGGTGCCGCGGCCGGTGATGGTGAACACGTCTTCGACCGGCATGAGGAACGGCTTGTCGACGTCGCGCACGGGCTGCGGCAGGTACTCGTCGAGCGCCTTGGTGAGCTGGAGGATGGACGAGCACCACTCGCAGTCGTCCTTGCCGCAGCCGCACTCGAGGGCCTTGAGAGCCGAACCCGAGATGACCGGGATCTCGTCGCCCGGGAACTCGTACTGGGTGAGAAGCTCGCGGACCTCCATCTCGACGAGCTCGAGGAGCTCGGGGTCGTCGAGCAGGTCGACCTTGTTCAGGTAGACGATGATGTTCGGTACGTTCACCTGGTGGGCCAGCAGGATGTGCTCGCGGGTCTGCGGCATGGGGCCGTCGTCGGCGCCCACGACCAGGATCGCGGCGTCCATCTGCGCGGCGCCCGTGATCATGTTCTTGATGTAGTCGGCGTGCCCGGGGCAGTCGACGTGGGCGTAGTGGCGATTCTCGGTCTCGTACTCGACGTGCGCGGTGGCGATGGTGATACCGCGCTCGCGCTCTTCGGGAGCCTTGTCGATCTGGTCGAAGGCCACGAACTCGGTATTGCCCCCGCGGTTGTGAAGCACAAGCGTGATCGCCGCAGTGAGGGTCGTCTTGCCGTGGTCGACGTGCCCGATAGTGCCCACGTTCATGTGGGGCTTGCTGCGGTCGAACTTCTGCTTTGCCATGTACTTACTCCTTTATCCCGGCACCCGAAGGCAAGTGGTCACTCAGGGGGACGTGATACCCAGTCGACGATCACGGCGAGGGAACCTGCCTGACCGCAAGACTGGCAGTATACACAATCCCGCTCGACAAGGGCAAACGGCGCCATTTCAGACACCCTTGACCTTGGCGACTATCTCAGCCGCGATGCCCGAGGGCACCTCAGCGTAGTGCTTGAACTGCATGGTGTAGGTCGCCCGGCCCTGGCTCATGGAGCGCAGGTCGGTCGCGTACCCGAACATGGTGGCGAGCGGCACCGTGGCCGTGATGACATGCGCGTTGCCGCGCTGCTCCATGCCGTCGACGTGGCCGCGACGCGAGCTCAGGTCGCCCATGACGTCGCCCATGAACTCGGCCGGGGTGACGACCTCGACCGCCGACATGGGCTCGAGCAGCACCGGCTGCGCCTTGCGGGCCCCTTCCTTGAGGGCGAGCGAGCCGGCGATCTTGAAGGCCAGCTCGGAAGAGTCGACCTCGTGATAGGACCCGTCGACGAGCTGCACCTTGACGTCGACCATGGGGTAACCGGCCAGCACGCCGGTGGTCATGGCCTCCTGGATGCCCTGGTCAACCGCGGGGATGTAGTCGCGCGGGATCGAGCCGCCCATGATGCGGCTCTCGAACTCGTAGCCGCCGCCCGGCTCGTTGGGCTCGAGGTCGATCACCACGTGACCGTACTGGCCGCGACCGCCCGTCTGGCGGACGAAGCGGCCCACGACCTTCTCGACGCGCTTGCGCACGGTCTCGCGATAGGCGACCTGCGGGCGTCCGACGTTGGCGTCGACGCGAAACTCGCGCAGCAGGCGGTCGACGATGATCTCGAGGTGCAGCTCGCCCATGCCCGAGATCACCGTCTGGCCGGTCTCCTCGTCGGAGACCACCCGGAAGGTCGGGTCCTCTTCGGCCAGGCGCGCAAGCGAGGTCGACAGCTTGTCCTCGTCGGCCTTGGTCTTGGGCTCGATCGCCACCGAGATCACCGGCTCGGGGAACACCATCGACTCGAGCACGATCGGGTGCTTCGGGTCGCACAGCGTGTCGCCGGTGCCGGCGAACTTGAGGCCGACGGCGGCGCCGAGCTCGCCGGCGAACATCGCCTCGCGGTCCTCGCGGTGGTTGGCGTGCATCTGCAGCAGCCGGCTGATGCGCTCCTTGCGATCCTTCGTCGAGTTGTAGACGTAGGATCCGGCGTTCAGCTGGCCGGAGTAGACGCGAAAATACGTGAGCTTGCCGACGTAGGGGTCGGTCATCACCTTGAAGGCCAGGGCCGCCAGGGGCTCGCCGTCGTCGGCCTCGCGGATGAGGTCGGCGCCGTTCGGGCCGAGGCCGTGGACGGGCGGCACGTCGAGCGGCGAGGGCAGATAGTCGATGACCGCGTCGAGCAGAGGCTGGACGCCCTTGTTCTTGAAGCTCGAGCCGCAGAGCACCGGGGTGATCGAGATGTCGAGCGTGGCCGCGCGGATGGCGGCGCGCAGGTCGTCGGGGTCGATCTCGCGACCCTCGAGGTAGGCGACCGTGACCACGTCGCTGTGGTCGGCGACGGCGTCGATCAGGCGGTGGCGATAGTCGTCGGCGAGCTCGAGGAGGTCGTCGGGGATGGCGACGGTCTCCCACGCCGTGCCGAGCTCGTCGGTCCAGACCATGGCCTGCATGGTGACGAGATCGACGACGCCCTGGAAGTCGGCCTCGCGGCCGATCGGCACCTGCAACGGCACCGGGCGCGCGCCGAGGCGCTCGACCATCATGTCGACGCCGCGGAAGAAGTCGGCCCCGATGCGGTCCATCTTGTTGATGTAGCCGATGCGCGGGATGCCGTACTTGTCGGCTTGGCGCCAGACGGTCTCGGACTGCGGCTCGACGCCGCCCACCGAGCAGAACAGCGCGATGGCGCCGTCGAGCACGCGCAGGCTGCGCTCGACCTCGACCGTGAAGTCCACGTGCCCGGGCGTGTCTATGATGTTGATGCGCATGTCGCGCCAGTCACAGCTAGTGGCCGCCGAGGTGATGGTGATGCCACGCTCCTGTTCCTGCTGCATCCAGTCCATCACCGCCGCGCCCTCGTGCACCTCGCCCATCTTATGGGTCTTGCCGGTGTAGTAGAGGATGCGTTCGGTGGTCGTCGTCTTGCCGGCATCGATGTGGGCCATGATGCCGATGTTGCGCGTCTTGTCGAGTGTGAACTGACGCTGTGCAGCGATGGTCGTCGTCACGTACTGACTCATTCGGTTGCTGGTTTTCGCTTACGGTGCCGCCCCCGAAGGACGGCGGCGCTCACGAGGGACCGAGAGGTCTCTGATCCGTCTCTCTTGACTTCGCTTGTCGCCGCTCAGGCTGGCGTGACTACCGTCGCGCGCCTGGTCCGGCTCTTTCTGCTTCGCTTATCGCCGCTCAGGCTGGCGTGACTAACGTCGCGCGCCTAGTCCGGCTCTTTCTGCTTCGCTTATCGCCGCTCAGGCTGGCGTGACTACCGTCGCGCGCCTAGTACCTGTAGTGGGCGAACGCCTTGTTGGCCTGCGCCATGCGGAAGATGTCGTCTTTCTTCTTGAACGCACCGCCCTGACCGGCGAGGGCATCGAGGATCTCGCCGGCGAGCCGCTCGGACATGACCTTCTCGCGACGTTCGCGAGCGAAGGTGACAAGCCAGCGGATCGCGAGCGTGCGAGCGCGGCGCCCCGGCACCTCGACGGGCACCTGGTAGGTGGCGCCGCCGACACGCCGGCTGCGGACCTCGAGGTGCGGCGTAAGCGCCTGGATGGCCTCTTGCAGCACGTCGACCGGTTCGCGACCGGTGCGCGAACGCACGAGCTCGAGGGCGTCGTGGACGATGCCCTCGGCGATGGACTTCTTGCCGTCGAGCAGGACCTTGTTGATGACCTGCGTGACCAGCTTGTTGTTGTAGACCGGGTCGGGCAGGACGTCCCGGCGGGCTACGGTTCCGCGGCGTGGCATGAGCGCTCCCCCTCCCCTACGACTTGGCGCCGTACTTGGAGCGGGCCTTCTTGCGGTCGGCGACGCCGGCCGTGTCGAGAGAGCCGCGGATGATCTTGTAGCGCACACCCGGCAGGTCCTTGACGCGGCCGCCCCTGACGAGCACGACGGAGTGCTCCTGGAGGTTGTGGCCGATGCCGGGGATGTAGGTGGTGACCTCGATGCCGTTGGTCAACCGAACGCGCGCGACCTTGCGCAGGGCGGAGTTGGGCTTCTTCGGCGTGTGCGTATAGACACGCGTGCAGACGCCCCGCTTCTGCGGCGATGCCTTGAGTGCGGGCGTCTTGCCCCGCTTGGTCTTGCTCTCGCGGCCTTTGCGCACGAGTTGGTTGATCGTGGCCATGCACCCTTCCTGATTGTCGTTCGAACTGCGTCCGCCCTTCGGACAGCAGTCGCGTAGTGTACCAAACCTTCGCAGGCGGGGGCAAGGCGCCCATCGCGCCTTGCCCCCGCCGCGTGCTCGTGACGCTTCAGTCTCCGAGCGACTTCGTCATCGCCGCTCAGGCCTGCGTGACTTCGTTACTAGTCAAGCGGCGAGCCTCCGTAGCCGAGCGCCTCGATGGCCTCCTGCTGCGCCTCGCGCTTCCAGGCGGGCTCGATCTCGATCGAGCGGTAGCGCCGCAGTCCGGTGCCGGCCGGGATGAGCTTGCCGATGATCACGTTCTCCTTGAGGCCGACCAGGTTGTCGACCTTGCCCTCGATCGCGGCGTCGGTGAGCACCTTCGTCGTCTCCTGGAAGGAAGCCGCCGACAGGAAGCTCTCGGTCGCAAGGGACGCCTTGGTGATGCCCAGGATGACCTGCTCCGCCTCGGCGGGCTTGCCGCCGTCGGCGACGCAACGCTCGTTCTCGAGGCGGAACGGGTTGCGGTCGACGAGCTGCCCGGGCAGGAACACGGTGTCGCCCTGCGTCACGATGCGCACCTTCTTCATCATCTGACGAACGATGATCTCGATGTGCTTGTCGTTGATCTCGACGCCCTGCGAACGGTAGACCTCCTGGACCTCGTCGACCAGGTAGCGCTCGGTGCGGGTGTCACCGCCCGTGCGCAGCAGGTCGGCCGGGTAGAGCGAGCCCGGCGACAGAGCGGCGCCGGCCTCGACCACGTCGCCGTCCTCGACGAGCACGTGCGTGCGCCGCGGGAAGGTGTACTCCTTGGACGTGCCGTCGTCGGCGATCACGGTCACCTTGGGACCACGCTCGCCCTCGACGATCTCGACGCGCCCGGCGACCTCGGCGATGCGCGCCACGCCCTTGGGCTTGCGCGCCTCGAACAGCTCGACGACGCGCGGCAGACCGTGGGTGATGTCGGCGCCGGCCACGCCACCGGTGTGGAAGGTGCGCATGGTCAGCTGGGTGCCCGGCTCGCCGATCGACTGCGCGGCGATGTGACCGACCGCGTCGCCGATGTCGGCCTCGGAGTTGGTGGCCAGACGGTAGCCGTAACAGTGCTGGCAGACGCCGTACTCGGCCTCGCACTTGAGCACACTGCGCACCGGCACCGCCGGGTCGGTCTCCTTGCTGCGGCTGATGAACTCGACGATCCCGGCCCGCACCTTCTCGTCGATGATCGTGTTGCGATCGTAGACGACCTCGCCGGTCGCCTCGTCGACGAGGGCCTTGCCGAGGTAGCGGCCGATCAGGTTCTCGTTGGGCTCGTGCGTCCAGATCGCCATGCTCTGGATCTTGGCGCCGGCCTTCGGCTTGACGTTGATCTTGGCGTTGGGCAGGTCGCCGAAGAGCTCCTTCAGCAGGCCCATGGCGCTGGCGTCGATCGTGGCGCCCTTCTTGAGCACCACGCGATCGCTCCGCGGCCGCACGACATCCTGCGCGAGGATCGTGCCGACCAGGGCCTGGTTGTCGTCCTTGCGGGTCGACCACGGCGACATCGGGACCGACTCCTGGGTGCCGCAATCCTCCTCGCGGATGATCACGTCCTGGGCGACGTCGACAAGACGACGCGTCAGGTACCCCGAGTCGGCCGTGCGCAGCGCCGTGTCGGCGAGGCCCTTGCGGGCGCCGTGGGTGGAGATGAAGAACTCGAGCACCGAGAGGCCCTCGATGAAGCTCGACTTGATGGGCCGCTCGATGATCTCGCCCTTCGGATTGGACATCTGACCGCGCCAGCCGGCGAGCTGACGGATCTGCTTGATGTCGCCGCGGGCACCCGAGGTCGCCATCATGTAGATCGGGTTGAGCGGGTTGAAGTTGGCCCGCGTCGCGGCCGTGATCTGCACGTCGGCCTCGCGCCAGATCTCCTCGATCTTCTCGCGGCGCTCCGAGTCGGTCAGGAAGCCGCGGTCGTACTGCTCCTGGACCTGCGTGACCATGTCTTCGTGGGCGGTGAGGATCTCGGCCTTGCGCTTCTCGGGGATGACGACGTCGTTCTTGGAGACAGTCACCGCGGCGCGCGTGGCATAGCGGAACCCGACCGCCTTGAAGACGTCGAGCAGGCGCGCGACCTTGGTGGCGCCATAGGCGGCCACGAGCTCGTTGATGAAGGCGGCGAGCCCCTTCTTGGTGACGTTGTCGTTCAGGAAGGTGTAGCTCTCCGGATCGAAGTCGTCTTCGAGCAGCTCGCGCAGGCCGTTCTCGACCTCCATGTTGAAGATCGCCCGTCCGACCGTGGTGATGACCCGGCTGCCGTCGTTCAGACGCAGCCTGATCACGCGCCGCGTGAACTCGGCGACGCCGGCGGCGCGCTGCACGGGCACCTGGCGCTGATCGAGCAGACGCTGTTCGTAGGCCCGCACGACCTCTTCGTAGTTGGCGAAGGCCGGCGGCATCTCGTCGAAGTCGTCGGGCGTGGCCTGGCTCAGGTCGCCGCGCGGATGATAGGTCAGGTAGTAGGCGCCGATCACCATGTCCTGCGAGGGCACGGCGATGGGCTTGCCGTTGGCCGGCGACAGGATGTTGTTGGTCGAGAGCATGAGCGTGCGCGCCTCGGCCTGCGCCTCCCATGAGAGCGGCAGGTGGACGGCCATCTGGTCGCCGTCGAAGTCGGCGTTGAAGGCCGCGCAGACGAGCGGATGGATCTGGATGGCCTTGCCTTCGACGAGCAGCGGCTCGAAGGCCTGGATGCCGAGGCGGTGCAGGGTGGGAGCGCGGTTGAGCAGCACCGGGTGCTCGGCGATGACCTCTTCGAGGATGTCCCAGACCTCGGGCACCATCGACTCGACCATCTTCTTGGCGGCCTTGATGTTCTGCACGAGCTTGCGGCTGACGAGGCGGCTCATGATGAACGGCTTGAACAGCTCGAGGGCCATCATCTTGGGCAGGCCGCACTGGTGCATCTTGAGATGCGGCCCGGCGACGATGACCGAGCGGCCCGAGTAGTCGACGCGCTTGCCGAGCAGGTTCTGACGGAACCGGCCCTGCTTGCCCTTGAGCATGTCCGAGAGCGACTTGAGGGCGCGGTTGCCCGGGCCCGTCACGGCACGGCCGCGCCGGCCGTTGTCGAACAGAGCGTCGACGGCCTCCTGCAGCATGCGCTTCTCGTTGTTGACGATGATGTCCGGGGCCTGCAGGTCGAGCAGCCGCTTGAGGCGGTTGTTGCGGTTGATGACACGGCGATAGAGGTCGTTCAGGTCGCTCGTCGCGAAACGGCCGCCGTCGAGCTGGACCATGGGGCGCAGCTCCGGCGGGATCACCGGGATCACGTCGAGGATCATCCAGTCGGGGCGGTTGCCCGAACGCAGGAACGCCGACGTCACGCGCAGGCGCTTGACGGCGCGGCTCTGGCGCTGGCCCTTGGCGGTGTCGATCACGTGCTTGAGCTCCTCGGCCTCGGCCTCGAGGTCGACCTGCATGAGCAGCTCGCGCACGGCCTCGGCACCGGTGCCGCCCTTGAAGTAGACCCCGAAGCTCTCGGGCTCGAAGCCGGCGTCGCGACCGAACATGCGCTCCATCTGCAGGTAGAGCGTCTCGTCGCCGACCACGTCGCGTGGAGCGATGCTCTTGAACTGCTCCCAGGCGCGGTCGATGTTGCCCTTGGCGACGTCGACCGCCTTGAGACCGCGATCCACGTAGTCGTCGGCGAGCTTGTCGACCTTGGTGCGCTGGCCCTTGATCTCGTCGGGGCCGAGCTGTACGGCGTTCACGACGATGCGCCGGTAGGTCTCGAAGATGTCGAAGTAGTTGAAGAAGCCGAACTCGTCGTCGGGCTCCGAGCCGGCGTGGAACTCCTCGGGATCGAGGTCGTGGTCGAGGACACGGAGTACCTCGGCCCGCATGGCGCGGATGGCGGCGACACGGTCGTCGGCGTACACGCCGTAGCGCGCCTTGATCTCCTCGACCTTCTCGGACAACATGGCCTGGTCGGCGGTGCGCTTCTCGTCGTCGACCGAGATGATGACGTAGCTGCCGCCGAAGTACAGCACCTTCTCGAGCTCCTTCGGGGCGATGTCGAGCAGGTAGCCCATGCGCGACGGCACGCCCTTGAAGAACCAGATGTGGCTGACGGGCGCCGCGAGCCTGATGTGGCCCATGCGCTCGCGACGCACCTTGGCGCGGGTGACCTCGACGCCGCAGCGCTCGCAGATGATGCCCTTGTAGCGCACGCGCTTGTACTTGCCGCAGTAGCACTCCCAGTCCTTGGTCGGACCGAAGATGCGCTCGCAGAACAGGCCGTCGCGCTCGGGCTTGAGCGTGCGGTAGTTGATCGTCTCGGGCTTGGTGACCTCGCCCTTCGACCAGGCTTCGATCTGCTTGGATGAAGCCAGGCCGATGCGGATCGAGTCGAAGTTGTTGATGTCAATCACGTGGACGCTCCCTCTGTCCGCATCGCCGGCTTACTCGTCACTGTGGTCGACCTCGTCGGGTTCGCCCTCGACGGGATGCTCCTCGAGCTCGACCCCGAGGGCACTCACGATCTCGGGAAACTCGCTGTCGTCGTCTTCGTCGTCGGCGCTCAGGTCGACGTCGTCGTCGACCACCTCGCCGAGGCCGGCCACCAGGCCGCCCTCTTCGTCGTCGACATCGCCATCGCCGTCGCCGTCACCGTCGACTTCGTCGGCGACCGGCGACCGTGCCCCGAGGAAGCCGGACAAGCCGGGCACCTCGAGTGCCTCGTCGCCGACGCCCTCGCGCTGGCGCAGGCTGGCCGACAGATCGATGCCGAGCTCCTCGGCGGCGCGCAGCAGGTCGTCGTCTTCCTCGTGGACCTCGAGGATGCCGCCCTCTTCGCTTTGCACCTGCATGTCGAGGCTCAGGCTCTGGACCTCTTTCATGAGCACCTTGAACGACTCGGGGATGTTGGGCTTGGAGATGTTCTCGCCCTTGACGATCGCCTCGTAGGCCTTGACGCGACCCACGGTGTCGTCGGACTTGATGGTGAGCATCTCCTGCAGCGTGTAGGCCGCGCCGTAGGCCTCGAGGGCCCAGACCTCCATCTCGCCGAAGCGCTGGCCGCCGAACTGCGCCTTGCCGCCCAGCGGCTGCTGCGTGACGAGAGAGTAGGGGCCCGTGCTGCGCGCGTGGATCTTGTCGTCGACCAGGTGGAGCAGCTTCAGGATGTACATGTAGCCGATCGTCACCTTGTTGTCGAAGCGCAGCCCGCTCCGGCCGTCGTAGAGCCAGACCTTGCCCGAGCAGCGCCGGCCCGGCGGTTCCTTCTCGTTGATCTTGAACTGCACCGGGCTCGCGCCGTCTTCCTGGGTCGACCTGATGAGCAGCTCGTCGATCTCGGCCAGGGTGGCGCCGTCGAACACCGGCGAGGCCACGAAGGCCGGACCACCGAGGCGCGTGCCGTCGGCCTGGAAGCCGCGGTGGGCGGCCCAGCCGAGGTGCGTCTCGAGGACCTGGCCGATGTTCATGCGGCTCGGCACGCCCAGCGGGTTCAGGATGATGTCGACCGGCGTGCCGTCTTCGAGGTACGGCATGTCCTCTTCGGGCACGATCTTGGAGATCACGCCCTTGTTGCCGTGCCGGCCGGCGAGCTTGTCGCCCTCGGCGATCTTGCGCTTCTTGGCGACGTAGACGCGCACGAGCTGGTTGACGCTCGGCGGCAGCTCGTCGTTGTTCTCGCGACTGAAGATCTTGACGTCGATGACCTTGCCGCCCTCGCCGTGGGGCACCTTGAGGCTCGTGTCGCGGACCTCGCGCGCCTTCTCCTTGAAGATGGCGCGGATCAGCTTCTCTTCGGCGGTCAGCTCGGTCTCGCCCTTGGGGGTGACCTTGCCGACCAGCAGATCGCCCGAGTTGACCTCGGCGCCGATCCGTACGATGCCGCGCTCGTCCAAGTCCTTGAGCGACTCCTCGGAGCGGTTGGGGATGTCGCGCGTGATCTCCTCGTCGCCGAGCTTGGTCGTACGCGCGTCGACCTCGTACTCCTCGATGTGCACCGACGACAGCACGTCGTCTTTGACGAGGCGCTCCGAGAGGATGATCGCGTCTTCGAAGTTGTAGCCCTCCCAGCTCATGAAGGCCACGAGCAGGTTCTTGCCGAGGGCGAGCTCGCCGTGGTCGGTCGACGAGCCGTCGGCCAGCACGGTGCCGCCGTCGACCTTGTCGCCCACGTCGACGAGCGGCTTCTGGTGGATGAGGGTGCCCTGGTTGGAGCGCGTGAACTTGACCAGCGAGTACTCGTCGACCTCGCCCTTGCCGGCGTCGACCACGATGCTGTTGGCGTCGACCTCGGCGACCCGGCCGGGCCGGCGCGAGAGGATGACGTCGCCGGTGTCGCAGGCGGCGCGGAACTCCATGCCGGTGCCCACGTAAGGCGCCTCGGTGGTGAGCAGCGGCACCGCCTGGCGCTGCATGTTCGAACCCATGAGAGCGCGGTTGGCGTCGTCGTGCTCGAGGAACGGGATGAGGGCCGTGGCGACCGACACGAGCTGCGTCGGGTTGACGTCCATGTAGTCGACCTGCTCGGGCGGCACCGACACGACCTCGTCGCCGCCACGCGTCCGCGCCAGGACCTGGTCGTTCAGGAACTTGCCCGTCTTGGAGTCGAACGGCGCGTTGGCCTGGGCGATCGTGACCGCGCGCTCTTCGCCGGTCTTGGGCGTGACGACGGTGGCCTCTTCTTCGGAGGCGTCGAGGTAGACGATCTCCTCGGTGACCTTGCCCTTGACGACCCTGCGGTAGGGCGCCCTGATGAAACCGAACTCGTCGACCGTCGCAAACGACGCGAGCGAGCCCATCAGGCCGATGTTCGGACCCTCGGGCGTCTCGATCGGGCACATGCGGCCGTAGTGGGTGGCGTGCACGTCGCGCACCTCGATCGGCGCGCGCTCGCGGGTCAGGCCGCCGGCGCCGAGCGCACTGAGGCGGCGGCGATGGGTGAGCCCCGACAGCGAGTTGGTCTGGTCCATGAACTGCGAGAGCTGCGACGAGCCGAAGAACTCCTTGAGAGCAGCGACCACCGGCCTGATATTGACCAGCGTGGCCGGCACGATCGTGTCGGGGTCCTCGGTCGTGAGGCGCTCCTTGATGACCCGCTCCATGCGGGTCAGGCCGATGCGGAAGCTGTCCTGCACGAGCTCGCCGACGGTGCGCAGACGGCGGTTGCCGAAGTGCTCGTACTCGTCGAGCTCGCCGGCGATGTCTTCGCGGCGCGTGCCGATCAGGTTCATGGCGGCGTCGGCGTAGTCCTTGGAGTCGTCGGGCACGCCCAGCTTGGGCGGCAGCGCGATGAGGCGGCGGATGAGCTCGACGATGTCCATGGTGGTGAGCACGCGCACGTCGCCGGCCGGACGGTCTTCGGGGGCGATGTGGCCGTGCAGGCGCGAGTTCAGCTTGTGACGGCCGACGCGCGACAGGTCGTAACGCTTGGGGTCGAAGAACAGACCGCGCAACATGGCGGTGGCCGAGTCGAGGGTCGGCGGCTCGCCGGGGCGCTGCTTGCGGAAGAGCTCGATGAGCGACTCCTCCTGCGAGGTCGTGGAGTCGCGTTCGAGCGTGTTCTTGATATAGACGGACTCGTCGAACAGCTTGAGGATGTCGTCGTTGCCGCCGCACCCCATGGCGCGCAGCAGCACGCTCACCGGGAACTTGCGCTTGCGGTCGATGCGTACGTTGACGGCGCCCTTCTTGTCGATCTCGAGCTCGAGCCAGGAGCCGCGCTGCGGCATGAGGTTGGCGATCAGCACCTGCTTCTCGCGCTCTGCCTGCTTGGGCTCCATGATGTAGGCGCCCGGGGAGCGGACGAGCTGCGTGACCACGACACGCTCTGTGCCGTGGATGATGAAGGTGCCGCGCTCGGTCATCATGGGGAAGTCGCCCATGAAGACGTGCTGCTCACGGATCTCGCCGGTCTCCTCGTTGACGAAGCGCACCACCATGGTGAGCGGCGCCGAGAAGGTCATATCCTTGTTGCGGCATTCCGCGATGGGCTTCGAGGGCTCGCCGAACTGATACTCGCCGAACTCGACGAGGAGCTTCTCAGAGTAGTCGCGGATGGGTGAGATGTCTTCGATGGTCTCCTTGAGGCCATCCTCGAGGAACCACTTCCACGACGCCTTCTGGATGTCGATCAGATTGGGAACCGGCAGAGGCTGGTCCAGCTTGGCAAAGGACGTGCGCGCGCGAGGACACTTCGGCTGGTTCAAGTGGAGACTCCTCTCGGTAGGCTGGAGCAGCGGACGGCAAGCCGCAGGGAGGCTGGGCTAAGACTGAACGCGGCGGACGGCACGACCGCATAGTTTACACGGGGTTGTAGAGCATGGCAAGGGGCGCCAGTTGTGGGTCCCCTCAACTGGCGCCCTCCAAACCAGGGCTTGGGAGGCGGCGTCTACCGCCCCGCGGCTGCGACCGGATGTCTATTTGACGTCGACTGTGGCGCCGGCCGCCTCGAGCTGCTTCTTGGCCTCTTCGGCCTCGTCCTTGTTGACGCCTTCCTTGATCGGCTTCGGGGCCTCTTCGACGACCGCCTTGGCCTCTTTGAGGCCGAGCCCGGTGAGGGCGCGCACGACCTTGATGACCTCGATCTTCTTCTCGCCGAACGACTGCAGGATGACGTCGAACGACGTCTGCTCCTCTTTTTCCTCAGCCTCGCTGGCGCCGGCGGCGGGACCGGCAGCCACGGCTACCGGAGCGGCCGCGCTCACGCCGAACTCGTCTTCGAGGGCATGGACCAGCTCGGCCAGGTCGAGGACGCTCATCTTCTTGATCTGCTCGATGAGCTCGTCTTTGCTCAGTGTCTTGTCTGCCACGTCAGTTCACCTCGTCGTTGGAAACGGTCGTTTCTCTTTCACTCGTGCAACGACGGCGTCAGGCCTCGCCGGCCGCCGTCTTCTGCTCGACGATCTGCTGGAGTGCCCGGGCGAAGCCCGAGATCGTGCCCTGCAACACCGTGACCAGGCCGGTCAGCGGAGCCGCCATAGTGCCGACCACCTGGCCGAGCAGCGCCTCGCGCGACGGCAGGCTCGAGAGTGCGCGCACGCCCTCGGCGTCGATCGCGTCGCCCTGCAGCACGCCGCCGCGCACCTCGAGCTGCGGATGCGTGCGCATGAACTCGATGAGCGCCTTGGCGGGCGCCACCGGGTCGTCGCCGCAGAACGTGACGGCGGTGGGACCGGAGAGCATGGACACGATCTGCTCGCGACCGGCCTCGGCGGCGGCGCGGCGGGCGAGGGTGTTCTTGAGCACGTGCAGCACGGCGCCGCCGTCGCGCAGCTTGGCGCGCAGCTCGGTGAGCTCGGCCACGGTGAGTCCGCGGTAGTCGCTCAGATAGAGCGCCTCGGTCGCGGCCAGGAGCCTCGTCGCCTCTTCGACCACCGCCTCTTTGTCTTTGCGCAGCATGTAAGGACCTCGCTGTCGTCCACGAAAAAACCCGCTCCCGGACGGGGAGCGGGCCACTACGCATGACGGCCTCGCTTCTCGCCTCGGGCGGGCGGGCCTCTTACGGCCCTTTACGCTCCCTGCGGAGCACCGACCTTCATCGGCTGCGGCGCGCCAAGCGCCGCGACTGCGCAGTATAGGTCTTCGCCGGCCGGCCGGTCAACTGCGGCTGCCGGCCCAGCCGCCGACGCGCGGCCTTCAAGGTGCGCGTCGCTCATGTGCGCGTGGCTCAGGTGTGCGCTCTCGAGCTGCGTGCCCCGAGCTACGTGCCCTCGAGATGCGTGCCCCCCGAGCTGTGTGCCCTACCCTTCGAGCAGGTCGCGCGTGCGGGTCGAATCGAGCTCGATCGACGGACCCATGGTCGACGTCAGGTTGACGCTCTTCAGATAGCGACCTTTCGAGGCCGACGGCTTGGCGCGCACGATCTCGTCGAGCACCGCTCCGTAGTTCTCGACGAGCTGTGTCTCATCGAACGACTTCTTGCCGATGCTCAGATGGATGATGCCGCTGCGGTCGGTGCGATACTCGACCTTGCCCGCCTTGGCCTCGCTGACGGCCTTGGCGACATCGAAGGTGACCGTGCCCGACTTGGGGTTCGGCATGAGGCCGCGCGGGCCGAGGATACGGCCGAGCCGACCGACCACGCCCATCATGTCGGGCGTGGCGATGGCCACGTCGAAGTCGAGCTGACCGTCCTGGACCTGCTTGGCGAGGTCGTCGGTGCCGACGATGTCGGCGCCGGCCTCGGTCGCTTCGCGAGCCTTCTCGCCCTCGGCGAAGACGGCCACGCGCATGGAGCGGCCGGTGCCGTGGGGCAGGATGGTGGTGCCGCGCACGATCTGGTCGGCGTGGCGCACGTCGACGCCGAGGCGGAAGTGCACCTCGACCGTCTCGTCGAACTTCGCCGTGTCGAGCGCCTTGAGCAGGCGCACGGCCTCGAGCGGCGTGTAGACCCGGTCGGGATCGATCGCAGCGCGGGCTGCCTGGTACTTGCGGCCGTGGGCCATGGTGCCTCCTCGTGGTCCTGGCGGCGGCCCTGTGGCCGCCTCCCACCGCGGGCGCCTGAGGCGCCCGCTCGTTGACTGGTCAGTGCCGGTCGATCAGTCCTGGTCGACCGTGATGCCCATGCTGCGCGCCGTGCCCTCGATGATGCGCATCGCGGCTTCGACGTCGTTGGCGTTCAGGTCGGGCATCTTGAGCTCCGCGATCTCGCGCACCTTGTCGCGCGAGACATTGGCCACCTTGTTGCGGTTGGGCTCGCCGGAACCCTTGTCGACGCCCGCGGCCTCGCGCAGCAGCACGGCGGCCGGCGGCGTCTTGGTGATGAACGAAAACGAACGATCCTCGAAGACCGAGATCTCGACGGGGATGATCGTGCCGGTCTGTGCCTGGGTGCGGGCGTTGAACGCCTTGCAGAACTCCATGATGTTGACGCCGTGCTGGCCCAGGGCGGGACCGACCGGCGGCGCCGGGTTGGCGGCACCCGCCGGGATCTGCAACTTGATCACGGTCATGACCTTCTTGGCCACGTCATCCTCGCTTCGTAGGGGGGATCACTGCTGTCAGCCCGTCTTCTTGACCTGCTCGAAGCCGAGCTCGACGGGCGTCTCGCGGCCGAAGATCGAGACCATCACCTTGAGCTTGTTCTGGTCGGCGTTGACCTCGGAGACCTCGCCCGAGAAGTCGGACAGCGGACCCGAGGTGACGCGCACGACTTCGCCGATCGAGAACTCGGCCTTCTGCTTGGGGCGTTCGACGGAGGCGGTGTGCAGGATGCGGTCGACCTCGGCGCGCGACAGGGCGACCGGCTTGTTGGCGGCGCCCACGAACCCGGTCACGCCGGGGGTGTTCTTGACGGCCGACCAGGATTCGTCGGTGAGCTCCATCTGCACGAGCACGTAGCCCGGGAACACGCGCTTCTCGCTCGTGATCTTCTCGCCGTCCTTGGTCTCGACCACCTGCTCGGTGGGCACCACGACGCGCACGATCGCGTCTTGCTGGGCCATCGAGACGATGCGGTGCTCGAGGTTCTCCTTGACCTTGTTCTCGTGGCCCGAGTACGTGTTGACCACATACCACTGGAACACACCGACTCCGTTTCTGTTACTTGGGCAGGATGAGCTGCATCACCTGAGCGAACACCCAGTCGAGGACGCCCGTGTAGGCGCCCGCGATGGCGACCGCGACGAGCACCACGACGGTCGACATGAGGAGCTCGTTGCGCGTCGGCCAGGTGACCTTGGACAGCTCGAGACGCACGTCGCGCAGGAACTTCACCATGCTGAAGCCCTGCTTCTGGCCGGAGCGCGTCTGCGCCCGCTGCTTGGCCTGCGCGGTCTTCGAGGCGCGCTTCGACGGCGCGGCCTTGCCGCGCCCGTCGCGCTTGCCGGTCTGCGTGGAGTCGGACTTCTTGCCCGACCCCGTCTGGTTGTTCCTCACGGCTTTCGCCACGACCATGCTCCGTTTCGGCTGGCAGGGCTGGAGGGACTCGAACCCCCGACCCCCGGTTTTGGAGACCGGTGCTCTACCAATTGAGCTACAGCCCTAAAGGAAGCCTGACGCCGTCGCGCCCTCCGCGGGCGCACCGACGTGGGTCCTATCGAGTTTCCTTGTGCACGGTGTGCCGCCCGCACCAGCGACAGTACTTCTTGAGCTCGATGCGGTCGGGGTCGTTCTTCTTGTTCTTGTTGGTGTGGTAGTTGCGACGCTTGCATTCCTGGCAAGCGAGAGTCACCAGTTGGCGCACGCTGTCTCCCTTTCACAGAAAGCAAGTTAGGATAGCAGGCCTCCGCGAGGGGGTCAACGAACCCCGGACGGGCCGGCGAGCCGGCACCGGCCAACTTCCGCGCGGCCTCCGGCGAGGCGTGAGTATACCAGACGCCGGGACCAAAGCGACCGAAGCCGCCCGGACCTCTTCGCATGGTCTGCCCGCCGCGACCGGCGGCCAACCGTTCCGCGCGCCGGTGGCGTGGGCCGAGCGGCCGGGCGCCGCCTGTGTGTAGAATCGTCGGCGACCGGAGACAGGTGAGCAGTGGACGACGAGCCCAGGAACCAGGACAGGCAGGCGGCCCCCGCCGGCGAGGCGTCCGCGTCACCCGAGGCGACTGCCGCGGGCGAGCCGCTCACCCCTCAGGATCCCGCGACTCCCCCCTATCCAGGCCCGGCGGCGAAGGCCCAACAGGCTGCCGCGCTGCCAGCCGGCCGGCCGGCGCAGGGCCAACAGGCTGCGCCGCCGACGGGCTGGCCGGCGCAGGCCGGGCAGGCTGCTGCTCTGCCACCCGGCTGGCAGCAGACGGCCGACGGCCGCTGGGTACCGCCGCCGGGCTGGTGGCTCGCGCCCGACGGCCGCTGGCAGCCGCCCTGGCAACCCCCGCCCGGCTGGTGGCAGGCTGCCGACGGCCGCTGGGTACCGCCGCCGGGCTGGTCGCAAGCCGCCGACGGCCGCTGGGTACCGCCGCCGCAGGCGCCGCCGGGTTGGTGGCAGGCCGCCGATGGCCGCTGGCAGCCGCCCACCGGACAGGGGCCCGCGGTTCAGGGCGCCGCGTTCCCGGCTGCCGGCGGCGAGCGGCCGAGCGGCCCTCGGACGTTCGGCCTGGCGCGTGGCCTGCATCCCGGCGACGTGCCGTGGCATTGGCGCGACGTGCTGCTGGCCGTCATCATCGCCGCGGCCCCGATCGCCGTGCTCACGGTGATCGGCACCCTCTCGAGCTCGGGCTCGAACGCGAGCGCGAAGCCCACGGCCGCCTTCGCGCTGGCCGCGATCGTCTCGACGGTGCTCGTCGACGGCTGGCTCGTCTTCTGGGCCTGGTTCTTCTCGCTGCGCAAGTACCATCTGCCGCTGGCCAGCTGGGGTTTTCGCGGCTACGAGGAGCGCAGCTACTGGGGCGTGGCGGCGGCGGTCGTCGTGGGCGGCGTGTTCGCGACGATCATCCTCGGCGACGTCAGCGACTTCGCCTACCGCCATATCGTCGGTCCCGTGCCCAAAGAGAACGTGGTCACGATCTTCCCGCACACCTCGGCCGGACTCGTGCTGTTCATCCTGCTCGCCGTCCTGGTCGCGCCGCTCCTCGAGGAGACCTTCTTTCGCGCCTTCGTCTTTCAGGGCCTGGCGAGCTCCTGGGGGCCACTCGTGGGCGCGCTCGTCTCGGCCTTCGTGTTTGCCGCATGGCACCAGCAGCTCTCGGTGCTGATCCCCATCTTCGGCCTCGGCGTGCTGCTGGCCGGCGCCTTCTACTGGACGAAGTCGATCTACACCAACATGACGATGCACGCCGTGTTCAACGCGCTCGGCATCGTCGCCTGGTGGTTCATCACGACGAAGACCTGAGGAACGGCGCGGTCACGGCCGCCGGCGCGGTCACGGCCGCCGGCGCGGTCACGGCCGCCGGCGCGGTCACGGCGGCCGACGCGGTCACGGCGGCCGACGCGGTCACGATGGCCGACGCGGGGCAGG
>Ga0335080_10001916_pt1 | contig 20693 bp, 14 predicted proteins | sample Lox_Sample_34_FD_206720 | JGI IMG/M metagenome (GOLD analysis project Ga0335080, IMG submission 206720) | Soil microbial communities from Loxahatchee National Wildlife Refuge, Florida, United States - Lox_Sample_3.4 | ecosystem: Environmental > Terrestrial > Soil > Wetlands | place: USA...
AGCACGGGGACGCCGCGCATGACGAGGGGATGGAAGATCTGCTTCAGGGAGCTGACCGCCTCGCTCGATGCGGTCCCGAGAATGATGCGATCGGGCCAGTTGAAATCCTCGACGGCGCAGCCGTTGGTAAAGAACATGGGCTGGCAAACGAGCAGGCTCTTCAGTCCGTTTGCCTTGAGGGTCTTTTCGAGCAGCGAGGTCGAGCCGACGCGGCCCGGGGTGACGATCGACAAGACCTGAAAGCGTCCGGCCGAGCGCGCCAGGCGGATGACGACGTCCTGCAGACCTTCGGCGGAATCCTCGGCGAGAAAAATGACCTGCGCCTTGCGGGCCAGGTCTTCGGGATCGGCCGAATAGACCAGGCGGCCGGAGCGCACATTGCGCCGGATGACTTCCTGGAGATTTTTCTCGAAAAAAGGAATGTTGCCTTTGGCAACTTCCATGATCTGGGTGTTGTCGGCGTGGCAGCAGCAGACAGGCGTGCCGAAATCGGCGAGGCAGGCAGAGATGACAGTGGCAAGATAGCCGGATCCGTAAACCCCAATTTGCATATGCACTCTTCCGATCCTGCACGGTCAACCAATTACTATCGACCGTTTCGAGATCTTCATATCGATCGTTTTGCGATCGTTGATCTGATGCACCGCAGCCTGGGATCCGGCGCTGCTTTTGAGCCCGTGTAATCTATGGTAATCCGGCTATTGGGCTTGGCAACCACGGAGAAGTACATGGACTTTGGAGGGCGCGAATCGCCCGCCAGTTCCGGGTTTTGAAGGGGATTCGGGGGGTTCGAAAAGGAGAATTCCTACGACTTGGAGGACAATTGGCCGCGTCCCAGAGGGAGAGGGGCTACATCCTGCCATTGCCCGTCGCACTCGCGGACGAACATCAGCTGACCGAAGTGAACCTGGCGTTTGCCGGTGAAATGGGTCCAGCGTTCGCGGGCGACGGTAAAAGCGCGGCGGGCTTCTTCGTCGCGTTCGGTTTTAACGATCGTGAGGTGGGGGATGTAGGGCCAACTCTCGCAACAGTGGAGCTTTTTTTCGAACTGGTCGTGGAGTTCGCGCATGCGGTAGGCGGCGCGCTTCACCTGAATAAAGACGGTGGGGGTGGTGGGCAGAAAAGTCTCGACGTCGCCGAGCTCGACATCGAAGGGAATGACGTGGCTGCAGGCGTCTTCGAGGAATTCGAGGGCTTCGGCCTCGCTGCCGATGAGTTCCCGTGGAGGAAGGATCGTCAAGTGCGCCGGCATGTGAGACATCGTCGGATGCAGCTCGCGGCGGAGGTTTTCGACGAACTCGCCCACCGGATTGCGGACGTAACTCACCAGCGCGTAGCGTGAGTTGGCCATAATGTCGAACGAAATTATATCGCGAGGGGAGGGCGGGGACGCAGTATACGGAGGGGGAGGGTCTCACGAGTAGATGGTAAAGCGGTCGACTCGCAACCCTGCGCTTGGAGGCAGACTGCAGCTCAGGAAGGAATGATCTTCAGAGACTCCTCGCAGCAAGAACGGCGTTTTTTGCGGTGTGCAGAAGGGAGCAGAAAGCTGTGAAGCGCAGCTTGGCCTCGCTGTATGTAATCGTTGTTCGCTTTTCTCTGAAATCTAATCTCGACCACGAATCTCTAAGCCGGAACCCTGACCGGTAGCATTTCCGGTTCGGAACCGCGTTTTCTAAGGCTCTCGATCGCATCCTCCGCGGCGAATTTCCCCATGAGCAGGGCCGACTTGCGGCTGGAAGTGGTTTGAATCGGACCGACGCCCATTTTGAGCACATAGGCAGGCACGCGAGTAGTTGCTCGATTTACTTTCACTAGAAATTTGGTAACAGTCATGTTCCTCTTTTCAACGTCTTGATTTACCGTCGATCCATGGGTCATTGATCTATGTCATTCTTTTCGGTCGACCCTGTGGCGCCGGCTTCTGCCGTGGCGGGTCCGACCCGGAACATTGCCGCTTGAGCTTCGGCGTGTTCACGTAGTTCCTGCAACTCGTCTTGCGGACTCCTGTCAGGTCCTTCCAGCCTGCGCTGGCTTCTGCGTTCAGCTTTGTCACGCTGTTTCTGCTGTCGTGCTTGTTCCTTCTGGCGCTTGTTAAAGGTAGATCGTCCTCTTGGCATTTAGAATCCCCCGGCCTTTGGATTGTGGCTTGTAGGTCTGTCTAAGACGCGCTCGAACAGGGGCAAACCGGTGGAGCCCGAAGTTACCAGCGGGACTCCCGGGGCCCTCGAGCATGCCCGCGATCATCGTCACGCCCGCCCCCACCGCCAAAGCGTCGCCCCCCATTACCGCCGCGCGGCCGTTCCGCCTTGGGTTTGGCCTCATTGATGGTCAAAGTACGGCCTCCGAATTCTGTGCCATTGAGTGCCGTGATGGCTTTGTCCGCTTCTCCGGCATTGGTCATTTCGACGAAGGCAAAACCTCGCGAATGCCCGGTGTCGCGATCGGTTACCAGACTGACCCGCTCTATATCACCATGGGGCTGAAATAGCGTCCGCAGTTCGGCTTCCGTTGTGCTGTGGGGGAGATTACCGACATAAAGGTTCTTCATAGCAGTTCCTCTTTTCGTAGTTCGGCTGCAAGCAGAGTCGCGAGCGGGTCGCGCCGGGAAGCCTTTGGTTCAAGATCGCGTGGGGGCGTAGGCCGGTTGCGGATCGCCATTGAACGGGCAGCCGAAACTGAGCGCACGGCGGAAATCCGCCGGGAAGCCTCCATGATTCCCCACTGCAAAGTGAGATTGCCGGAAGGGGCGGTCGGCTCCGGGGTTTGCGAATCACTTGTGAGCTTGATGCTGTCATGGGATTCTGTTTGCAGCGGACCAGGCGCATTCGGTGATTCGGACAGATACGCAGGTTTTCCAACGAGGAAGGCCACTTTCTGAACGGGGGTGGCGACACGAATGTCGGCACAAAATTCGCCCCACTGGCTCAAGTCGTGCTCCAGATTGATGAGCACGAGAGAGTAGAGATCAGCGCGCCACCAGGAGCGGGCTTCGCAGATATCGCAGGCGCAATCCACGTCCATGCCCAGCTTGCGCAAAGCCTCGGAGCGCAGGTCTCGCTTGGCGGGAGACGCGTCCACCAGCAGCACGCGTTTTCGTTTGATGGGACTGGGGATCGGGGCGGAAAGCGGCAAGCTCAGCAACGATGGGGTGGTCATGCCAGCTTCTCCTTCGAGGCAGCCTTGGGCTCGGAAAGTCCTGAACCGGCTGACTTGAGCAACGGCGCGAGCATCGTCCGCTGCCGTGTCCTACGGCGGATCTTCTTCTTGCGTGTGATGTTGAACCTTGCCTTATCGCCATTCATTCCGGACATGGGTAAGCTCCCAGGGTGCAAAGTGTCTACTGCGGTCTGCTGCGCGCAGGAGTTTGCGAGTTCCTTGCACGAGAAGGAAGTGGAGATGCACGGGTCGCTTCGTCAGCAGTCAGAGAGTTCCGCGCCTTTCGGGAGTCGTCTCAATCCGAAGGCGCCGGTGTGGAGTGTCTTCGAGGTTAAGAATGTTGGGGTGTACGCTTGGGCGACAACTACTCGCACTTGGAAGCGTTTTTCTCAGTTTCGATCAGGTCAAGGTCGAGCTGTTCGATGAGATCGAGAATTCCTTGCGGATCGCGATTGTCTCGTTCGCCGATAGTGCACTGGAACAGTTCTTTGCGATCTCGCTGCATCTAATTTTGGCCTCGCTCTGTCCATACTACGCTGTGCGCGCCGAAAAACCTAATGGCGAGAATGGTTGGTACAAACAAACGAGTTAGAAGGCGCGCGGTAATTGTGTAGCGATTGAGAGGTCACCAGCGCAGCATCGCGCCGTGGGTTAGACCGAATCGGTCGTGAGCAGTCCTCGCCGCAGCGATATGCGGTTCTCAACCTCCGGTTTGGTCGTGATTGGGGAGTGGAGGCGAAGGCCGGACCGAGCCGTGCTTGACACCGACAGAAACAAAGGCCCGGCTCACCCGTGCCAACTGACACATTCGCTCGATACTCAAGTTGCCTTGCAGCAGCATGCCGAATCTCTTCGCAGATGCACTCCCGCCAGAGACGTTGTTGTCCTGGTGTCGAGCGTCGAGAAAACTGGGTCAGAAGTGGGGTTCACTCCATGCACAACAAATGGGGCACGAGTTCGAGTCCCATCGGTGGTTCAGTTCGTAGACGTGATTTAGAATCAGTAGAGCTTTTCTAGTCGGGGCGTAGCGCAGCCTGGTAGCGCACCTGCCTTGGGCGCAGGGGGTCCGCGGTTCAAATCCGCGCGCCCCGACCAAATTTGATTTTTTCGCCCTCTCGAAAATTGGATTCAACGGTTTTCTATTCGCTCCAGCCGGTAGGGCGCTGCCATGCCGAGGTGGTCGTGGCCAACTACTGCAAATCCTCCAGCCGCAAGGGCAGCTATTCGGGCGTTGGGCGGCGCGAGCTTTGATCGGCGGCGACGGAACTCCGCCGAACACTACACATTCGCTTGGGGCATAAACAAATCGGCCCTCTCCGCAAACCATTGGGGAGAGGGCCGCTGGAAGTTGCTCTGGGTTTAGTCGTCCGCGTCTTCGCCTGCGGGGGCCGGGTTGTTGAACTCGGTGGGTGGCCGAACCGTGGTCTCGCCAGGATACGGCCGGGTAAATCCGGTCGACATGTACCAGTTGAAGTGGTTCACGGTGTCCGGATCTTCGGAATCGGGCTTGCTCAGCTTTCCGGCAAAGACCGCCGCCTTCTTTTTCATCCAAGCCGCGCGCAGAGCTTGAATCTTGCGGCTCTCCCTGGAGTGGTCTTCGTTCTGACCGACGCCCTGATCGAGCGGGACCTGGTTCGGGACATGGGTCCAGGGTTGGAAGTTGTCGGGGGGCGGGGTGCCTTTGACGAAAGCGGTTCGCATTGGAGACGCGACCAGGTCGAACTGGTTCATGGGGGGCAGACCGAGGATCTGCTCGATGGTGCGCGTCATGTTGACCTGGGTGTAGTAGGTGTGATCGGTCGGTCCGCCCTGCACGGCGTAGGGGCTGACGATATAGCCCGGGCTGCGATGACCATCGATATGGTCGACGCCGTTCTGGGCATCATCCTCTTCGATGAAGATGGCCGACGATGACCAGATCGGGCTGTGGCTGATGTAGTCGATGATGCGGCCAACCGCGAGGTCGTTATCGGCCTGCTCGGCGTCCGGGGTGGGCGGGCCACCGGTGTGGTCGTCCATGATCCAGAGGAAGCTCAGATTGGGCACCGTGCCATTCTTCACATCGTTGTTGAAGTCCTGCACCCAGAGATCGACGCGGAACTGATCGGGAATGTTCAGGTCGAAGATGGGGAAGTTCGTGATGAGGTGTTGATAGACGGCGGGAATGGAGGAGTGTGCCTGGACGGTGTTCTGGTAGAAGAGGGTCGACTCCTGCCCGGCCTCGAACTTCTGCGAGTCGGCGTAGAAGTCGCTCCAGCTGGGTTCGCTGGTGGAACCGTTCGGCTGGAGGAAGGTATCGTATTCGACGTATTCGCCGTACATCTTGACGGTCAGACCGGCGGCCGCCGCTTCCGAGAAGACGAAGCCTTTGTTCTGATAGGCGAGGGCATCGCCGGCGTTTCCGCCGGGATAGCTGCGCACCCAGTCTGGGGACTGAATGTCGTCGGCGTAGGGCGCCATGGCTTCGGTGATCCACTGGTGACCGTCGGCGGACTGGCGGCTCGGATCGTAGAAGTTGTCGAAGAGCGGGAAGCGCTGGATCAGGGCGTGAGCGTTGGGAGTGTCGGCGCCGCCGAAGACCGCGAGGGAGGCGTCGCCGTTGCCGGCCGCGACGTCGCCGAGGACCTGATCATAGGTGCGGTTTTCGCGGACGATGACGAAGACGTGCTTGATGAGCGAGGGGTCGCCGATCTTCTTGGGGATGGCGACCGGCTTGGTCTTGGGGCTGCCGCCGCTGGCGGACTGGATATTCTGCGTCAGGTCCCAGTGGTTATTGACGAAGACCTGGTGGGTCATGGTCTGCAAGGTGGCGCTGTCAGGAACGGCGACGATGCTGACGGTGCCGTTGTCCTGGTGCGTGTTGTAGTCGCAGACGCCGTAGTCGCACTCGAACGAATTGCGCGCGCCGATGCCCTTGTCATTGGCGACGATGAGAGTGTTGGTGGCGGAGTTGAGTACCACGGAGGCGGGCGCGTAGGCAACCGGGATCATGCCGAGGACAGGATTTGCCGTGCCTTTGGCGAGGTTGACGACGGCGATGGCGTTGGCGTTGTACAGGGCGACGTAGGCGATGTTGTTTTTGGAATCGACCGCGATCGAGTTGGGCGCCGCGCCATAGGCCGCCTGGGTTTGGCCGGGGATTGCGATGGGCAGGGCAAGGTTGATGGTCTGCACCACGACGTTCCTGGTTGTGTCGATGACGGAAATGCTGTCGCTGTAGGTATTGGCGACGAGCAGATTCTTGCCGTAGAAAGCCATACCGGTCGGATGCAGGCCGGTCGAGATGGTGGCGGTAACCGTCATGGAGGGCAGGTCCACGACCGAAACGGTGCCGGTGATGGCGGCGCCGACGACGGAGTCTGCAACGATATTGGTACCGGCGGAGTAGATCTGGAAGTCGGACTGTGTTGCCGCGCGGCCGCCTTCATTGCTGACGTAAGCGGTGTTGCCGGCGCTGTTGATGAGGATGCTGTGGGGGGCGTTGCCGACGCGAATCTGCTGGCCTTGCGCCTTGCCGACGAGGTCGAGCTGGGTGAGGGTGTCGTTCTGGTTGAGCAGCGCGTAGGCGCTCTTGCCATCCTTGGCAATGGCTACGCCGCCGGGATAGGACGTGCTGGGAGAGTAGAAGGTGCCGCAGGGAATGTCATAGGAGCCAGCGGGGCTGTTGGGAAAGCATGTGATGAAGGAATTGTTGGGCGGGACGCTGATCTGGCCGTCGTCCTGAAGCAAGCCATTGGGCGCGACCTTGGCGACGGTGACATTGCTGCTGTCCTGGCTGAACACCAGGTACTGGCCGTCGGCGGAATAGGCGATGCCGTTAAAGCTGCCGCGCGGGTCCGATCCCAAGGCGACGTAGTCCTGGAGAACATCTCCGGTATAGGTGTCGAAGACCTCGACCGCTTCCGACGCGCCGAGAGTGAGGACGGCGGCGGTATGAGTTTTGGTATTGGGATTGAGAGCGATCGCCTTGGCGCGCACGCGGATACCAAGGTTGACCTGGGTGCCGGCCGGATTAATGATCTGGCCGTTGCCCACGACCCACGAGCCGTTCTTCTGCGGGCCGGTGACATACTTGGGGAATTCCTTGGACTGGCCGGCGGCCAGCCCGGCACAGCCGAGACTGGTGGCTACCAGTCCGGCGAGGGGACGGAGATGCTTCATGCGTGATTTGTTTCGCTGCCTGCGTCGAAATGGGTTGGGCGAGGATTTTCGGGACATGAGCGAGTACTCCTCCTTAAGGATTCTTCAAATCGTGGACGATGAATCGCGCAGCCTGGATCCTGAGCGACATGGGAGTGGACCTCTGATCGGCGATAATAGGTGGGAATTCTTAACGGTATGTGACTAACAAGTGAAAGTTGCGTAAAGGACGCCGGGGTGGTGTATCTGGGCAAGAAAAGCGGCGCGCGAACGAAGCGATCTCAGAACTCACATTCCGCAACCAGCTTTAGAAGCCGGATCAGCGTCTCGCGCTCCTGCGGGGTCATTTGCCGCCGCACGCTCTCGTCGGTGGCGAGCCGGGCTGCAATCAGGCGATCCCGGTATTTTTTTCCCCTGGTGGTGAGCTGGATGAGAATTGCTCTGCCCGACTTTGCGGGATGCTCCGACACGAGTCCCTCGTGGGCGAGGGACTTGATGGCACGGTGGACCACGGTCCGGTCAAAACCCAGGCGGGTGGCGATCTGATTCTGATTGAGCGGAGCGCCCGCACGCAGGGTGGACAGGATAAAGGCGCGGGTCGCCGAGCACTGGGTCTTCCGCTCGAGGCGCCTCCCGACGGAGAAATAGGCGGCGGCAATATGGGCGAGTACCGAATCTTTCAGGATGTCGTCGGGAATCTCTTGCCCAGGCAGCATGTTCACAGGACGGTCACCGTCGCCTCGAGAGGCCTTCTCCACTGCGGTGCTTCAGTGTACGCCCTGGACTTCTTGCCGATCGCAATCACCATGACAATCTCATGGCGTCTCTTCGACAGGCCGAGATATTGCGAGAGGCGGCGGCCATCGAACCCTTCCATGGGACAAGTATTCATTTCCAGGGCTTCGGCGGCGATCATCAGATTCTGGCAGGCGAGCGAGGCGCTCTTGGTGGCCCATTTGAAAAGCTGCTGGCGGTAGAGCGGCGGCATCCCCATAATCTTGAACACATTCAAGAGGCGGAAGAGGGCGTGTTTGACCGCGGCAAACAGCCCGAGCGGGCCAGGCATGAAGAGGATTCGTCCGATCTTTGCCGTGCGTTCGTAGTCGCGAATCTTCGCTTCCGCGAAGTTGCTTCCGCGCATCCACTCCAGCTGGCTTTGCGCGGTGGAAAGGAGCGAGCCGAGGTCGGCGACAGCCACCACGAGGGCGGAAGCGGTCTGGGCGGGTTTTTGTCCGAGGCAGAGCCTGGCCACGACAGCTTTCCGCGACGCCGATTCCACCCAATAAAACCGGTAGGGCTGGGCGTTGAAGCTCGAGGGCGCATGACGGGCGGCATCGAGAACCCGCCGGCGGAGCTCGCGGGAGATTTCGACGGGTTCAAAGACTTTTACCGCCCGCCGGCGGAAGATCGCGTCCAGGGCTTCAGTCATGGCTGATCCCCTCCATGTTGCTATTACAACATACATATGTTGTTATTGCAACATAATAGTTAAGGGGCCAATGCCCGGGATGACCGCGGGCAATGGAGCTTGTTCACGATGGATCTACTTTCGAGTGCGGGGGAATCTTTTTACATCTGACCTGTCGTCTCTTCCGGGTGGTTCCCGACTATCCCGGTGTGGTTCATTCCGGAGCGGCCTAGCGCCGCCCTATTGACGAGGTTCCTGCATGTTGAAGTTCTTGTCTGTCCTGCGTTGCGCGCGGGTGATGACCCTTCTGGGGTTTGTAGCCGCGGCAACGAGCTTGCCATTGTTTGCCCAACACTTCACGCGAACCGACCTTACGGTCGATCTGAGCAGTATTTCGCCGAGCGCTTCCAATCTCGATGCCCACCTGCAGAACTCGTGGGGGTTGACGAGGAGCGCGACCTCGGCGTGGTGGGTAGCCGACAATCACACCGGCCTGAGCACGTTGTACGATGCGGCGGGAGTACCGCAGTCGCTGGTCGTCAGCATTCCGACCCCGGACGGAAGCGGGATCGCGGCACCGACGGGGACGGTATTCAACTACACGAGCGGCTTCGAGATCGCGCCCGGCAAGAAGGCGATCTTTTTGTTTGTGACCGAAGACGGGACGATTTCGGGATGGAACCCTGGAGTGCAGGCGACGAATGCGGTCCTCGCCTTTCCACGGCAGGGAGCGAAACCGGGGGGCGCGGTCTACAAAGGTTGCACGCTGGCGACGACGGCTCAAGGGACTCTGTTATATGTGTCGAACTTCGGCGAAGTGCGAGTGGACGTTTTTGATTCGACTTTCCACCGCGTGAATCTTGGAGCGAATGCGTTTCGGGACGCGAGGGTTCCGAAAGGCTATGCGCCGTTCAACGTCCAGAACGTGGGCGGAAACCTGGTGGTGACTTTTGCCAAGAAACAAAAAGGAAGCGACGATGAAGCCCATGGCGCGGGGTTGGGATTTGTGGCGATCTTCGATCCGCAGGGCCGGCTGCTGCTGGACCTCGAGCAGGGGTCATTTCTGAATGCGCCTTGGGGCATTGCGCAGGCGCCCTCGGACTTTGGCGTATTCAGCCATCGTCTGCTGGTTGGCAACCAGGGGGATGGGACGATCAATGCCTTCAATGCGGTCAGCGGAGAGTTTGAGGGCAAGTTGCTTGACGAAAACGGCGCAAACCTGGCGATCGATGGACTGTGGGCGCTGAATTTTGGAAGCAACGGCGTTGCCGGACCGGCGATCAACCTGTTTTTCACGGCGGGTCCGAACGACGAGGCGGACGGCTTGTTTGGCCAAATTGTTCCGGTCACCGCTGAACAACGCGGAAGCAACGAATAGTGGCACGGGCTGCTCCCCCGATTCGGGACGAATGCAAGTATTTCGTTGCGATTTTGGGGGAGCAGCGTGACTTGGAGAGCTGGGACGCCGTCCCGCATTCGCCGCCGAGACTGCGGGAAAAGCAAGTTGGGGAGGGCATGTCCCGGTCGTCACGACTCGCCGGCAATTTTGCCGGATGTCGACTCGTCCTCAACCAGAGCGCGCAGCGGCCCCAGACAGGCTTCGTAACTCCGCCAGCGCGCCACCGAGGAGCGATAGATTGGCTGGCGGGTCTGCCACTTACTCGGAGTCTTCACGGCGCGCGGATTTAATTCGGGACGAAGGCAGGCATCCTGCCACGCGAGGCCGCAGGCCGCGATGATCCGGCGGATGTCCGCCTCCGGTTCGCGGGTCAGGTCTTCGTAGTTGACTTCGATGAAGCGGCCGGGCGGCAGCACGCTGCGCCAATGGCCGGTGAGGCGGCGGTAGGTGCGGAAATACCCGACCAGTTCGGCACCTCCGGTCGGAAAGGCGAGACCGCGATGGAAAAATGTCTGGTGGATCGACAGGGCGGTGTCGACCGCCGCGCGGCGGCAATGAATGATGGTTGCGCGGGGAAATGCCCGATGGATGAGGCCCGCCCAGAGAAAATTGAAAGGCATCTTGTCGGTCACCCGAGCGGCTTGGGGAGCGATTTTGCGCAGGAGGGCGAGATAGTCCTGGGCGGCCTGGGCCAGAAAGGTTTTCTGGTTGGTCTCGCGCCCGGAGCCGTGCCAGAGCGCGCCGCGCTCGTTCCAGAAATTCAATTCGTCTCCGGCTGCGACGTCGGGATGCATGGAGAGGATCTGCTCGACGAGAGTTGTGCCGGAGCGCGGCATGCCGATAATCAGAATGGGAGTCGCATCGGGCGAGCCGAGGTTGGGGGCTTCGGCGATCCACTCGGGCGTGCATCGGGCGATGAGGCGGTCGACCTCGGTGGAGAATGCAGCAGCGTCGAAGGGCACCTGGCTTCGACGGACGGCATCGGCGGCGTCGAAATGCTTCATGGCCAGAGGGTAGTCTTTGAGATCGTCGGCGGCTTTGCCGATGGCAAGGTGAAGGCGATGGAGTTGTTCGGCGTCGAGTCCGGGAGTGGCGAGGGCGGATTGCATGCGCTGAAGGAGGCCCTGCTCGTCGTTGGTGATGGGACGGCAGCGGACCAGATCGTAGTAGCTGCCGGCGAGCAGAGGCGCGATGGCGATGGCGCGCTCGAAGCAGGCGCGCGCTTCGTCAAAGCGGCCGAGTTCGGAGAGCAGATTGCCGAGCAGATCGTAGGCCATGGCGTTCTGGGGATCGGCGGCGATCGCCTCGCGAAGGGTTATCGCGGCCTCCTGATTGCGATCCTCGAGGAGCAGGGCGCGGGCTTTGCCGAGGCGGCCATAGCTGGTCCGGGCGGCGGTGGCTGAGGCGCGACGGAAACAGCCGATGGCTTCCTCGCGACGCCCGAGAGTGAACACCAAAGCGCCGGCCCGGAACCAGGCTTCGGCCAGGGATGGAAGAAGGGTGGTGGCCCGGTCGTAGGCCATGACCGCGGCACGGAGGTCGCCCGATTTTTCGAGGGCGATGGCGAGACGGAAGTGGGCGTCGGCGTAGCGCGGATTGGCGGCGACGGCGAGGCGCAGAGCCGCAATGGCATCGGATATGCGTCCGACTTCCAGGCAGGCGAGGCCAAGATCGTGCTGGATGACGGAATTCGAGGGCTCCAAATGCGCGGCGTCGCGCAGAGGAGCGATGGCATCGGCAGGACGGCCCGCCTTGAGCATCTGAGTGGCGAAGGCAAGCAGCGGAGCAAGTTGCGGCGGCGCGGCTGGGTTGGGAAACTCGGACATAGCGCGAAACCTGGTTTCTAATCTGATTTCGAGTCGGGACGACTTATTTGCGAACCGCGCACCGCCGGCAATCGAGGATCGGCTAGAATTCAGTTCGAAACCGACGCCTGCGATGAGCTTTGAACCTATCGAGAACTATGGGGTCATCGGCAACATGACCTCGATCGCCCTGGTGGGTATGAACGGTTCCATCGACTTTCTCTGCTATCCGAATTTCGATTCTCCGAGCGTGTTTGCCGCCCTGCTTGACGACCGGAAGGGCGGCAGTTTTCAGATTCAACCTCTATTCAAGAACCGGCGAGCGCGGCAGCTGTATCTGCCGGATACGAATATCCTGCTCACGCGATTTCTGGCCGACGAAGGGGTGGCCGAACTGACGGACTACATGCCGATTGCGACCGACGGCGTGCAACCGAATGAGATTATCCGTACCGTGGCGGTGATCCGGGGCGAAGTCCGTTTCCAGATGCGCTGCCACCCGCGATTCTATTACGCGAGATGTGAACACACGGTAAATATCGACGGCGAGGGGCGGTGCGCGGTTTTCTCCCCGGCGAACCCGGCGTGTCCAGCGATGGCGCTGTACTCGACCGTCGGGTTGCGGCAGGAATCCGCCGATGTCACCTCCGAGTTCACGCTGCGAGCCGGCGAGAGAGCCACGTTTGCCTTCGGAGGCGTTCGCCCCCAGGGACAGCCACCGGAGATGGAGTTCGTAGAAGAGCGCTTTCACGAGACCTCGCGCTTCTGGAAGAGTTGGATTGCGAAATCGAAGTACAAGGGCCGCTGGCGTGAAATGGTCAACCGGTCCGCCCTGATGTTGAAGCTGCTGATCAGCCGCGAGCATGGGTCGCTGGTGGCGGCACCGACGTTCTCGTTGCCGGAAGAAATCGGCGGCGTGCGCAACTGGGACTATCGCTTTACGTGGCTTCGCGATGCGGCGTTCACGCTCTATGCGTTGATCCGTCTCGGTTTCATCGATGAAACCGAGGCTTTCATCGAGTGGATCAAGGACAGGCTAAGCGATGACGCCGAGCGCGGCCCTCTGCAGGTGATGTATGGGATCGATGGCAGGCGCAGGCTGGATGAGCTGGCGCTGGAGCACTTGCAGGGATACGAACACTCGCGGCCCGTGCGAATCGGAAACGCAGCCTATCAGCAGCTGCAGCTGGACATCTATGGCGAAATGATGGATTCGATCTACCTGGCGAACAAATACGGCGATCCGGTTTCCTATGCCGGGTGGCAGGACGTCCAGCGGATATTGGGGTGGCTAGCGAAGAACTGGCAACGTCCGGATGAAGGGATCTGGGAGGTTCGGGGAGGAGCGCGGGAGTTCCTGCACTCGCGGCTGATGTGCTGGGTGGCGTTCGACCGTGCTTTGCGGCTTGCCCAAAAGCGCTCGCTTTCCGGGCCTCTGGCAGAGTGGCTGCACACACGGGACGCCATTCGAGACGACATCTTCGCCAACTTCTGGGATGAGGATCTGCAAGCGTTCGTGCAGTCAAAAGGAAGGAAGGATCTGGATGCCTCAGTGTTGTTGATGCCGCTGATGCGGTTCATCAGCCCGGTCGATCCGATGTGGCTCTCGACGATGAAGGCGATTGAAGCACGGCTGGTGGAAGACACGCTTGTGCGGCGGTATGAGGCGGAGCGTACCCATGTCGACGGCGTTCCGGGCGGGGAGGGCAGCTTTGTCGCGTGCTCGTTCTGGTACATCGAATGCCTGGCGCGAGCCGGACAACTGGAGAAGGCGCAATTGCTATTCGAGAAACTGCTGGGATACGCGAATCATCTCGGGCTGTACTCCGAGCAAATCGGCCCCAGCGGGCAACATCTCGGTAATTTCCCGCAGGCATTCACGCACCTGGCGCTGATCAGCGCGGGAACTTATCTGGATCGGGCGCTTTCCGGCAAAGACGACTCCACGTGGCGCTAGCGGGATCGGCCGGCGAGTCGGTGTATGAGGAATCCGCCGGCGGAGCCCGATTCCGCCGACCCGGCACGAGCCGCGATGCTATCCTCCTTAGCTTATGCGCACCTTCCGCGTCCTTTGCGTCGTCCTCGCCGTCGTGTTGTGCAATCTTCTTTCGGCCTTCGGCCAGCAACCGTTCCTCACAACTCATCAATGGAGCGCGCTGCGCGACGAGTCGAACGGAGCTGTTAGCTACGAAAACCTGCGCTACGTGACGACGCTGCACCGGGTGCCGGCGACGGCGGCGTTTGACCAGGCAGCCGATTTTGTTCTCAGGCGCGCGCGCGAGTACGGCCTCGCCGAGGCGCATAGCGAGCAGTTCGCGATCGACGGCACGAAAACTTACGGCCTGATGCGCTCCTACCTGGGCTGGACGGTGGAAGAGGCGCGGCTGTGGGAGGTGCGTCCGGAACATTTATTACTGGGAGACTATGCGACGGAACCGATCCGTCTGGCCGACTACAGCCACAGCGCCGATGTGGAGGCGGAACTGGTCGACGTCAGAAACGGCACGAGCGAAGCGGATTATCAAGGGAAAGATGTGCGCGGGAAGATTGTGCTCGCCGACGGAGTGCTGGCACGGGTGCAGGAACTGGCCATCGCGGGGCACGGGGCGGCGGGGATCGTCAGCGATATGCCGAACCAGACTACGGCGTGGTCGGGGCTTGACCGGACCTTGATTCGATGGGGTCATCTCAATGCGCGGCAAGATGCGGGGTTCGCGTTCATGGTCTCGAAGCAAACTGCCGAGGCGTTGCGCGCGCGCCAGCAAGCGAGCGGACCGATCGTACTGAACGCCCACGTGAAAGCCACTGTCGGTCCGGGGCATTGGACGGTTGTGAGCGCGACAATTCCCGGCAGCGAGGCGGCAGCGAATCCGAACGCGGCGGAGATCCTCTACAGTTGCCACCTCGACCACGAGCGTCCGGGGGCGAACGACAATGGCAGCGGGTGCGTGACCATTCTCGAATCGGCGCGCGTGCTGGCGCGGCTGATCGCGTCGGGGGCATTGCCGAGACCGAAGCGAACGCTGCGCTTTATCTGGGGGCCGGAGGTGGAAGGAACGATGGCGTATCTGGCCGCGCATCCGGAAATCCGGCAGCGCGCGCGTGCCGACATTCATATGGATATGGTGGGCGGCGACTTCTTCAAGAACAAATCGGTATTTCACGTCACGGCGACTCCGTGGTCGCTGCCAAGTTTTGTGACGGATGTGGGCGCGGCGTTGCTGGAGGCGATTCGCGCGGGGGCGAGCGGATATGCCGCCGGAGAAATGCCGGCGGAGGCGGGGATCATCGAGACGCGAGCGGGGCGGGAGGGCTCGCGTAACGAACTGGCCGCCGACGTGACGCCCTACTCGCCGGGGAGCGACCACGACGATTACGATTCGTCGACGATTGCGGTGCCATCGTTGTATTTGCGGGACTGGCCGGATATCTACATTCATACCGACCACGACAGCCTGGAGCAGATCGACGCGACGAAGCTGCGGCGCGTGGCGCTGCTGGGAGCGGCGGCTGGTTATGTGTACGCGACCGCGGATGGGGGGCAGCTTGCGGAGCTAATTCCGTTTTTTACGGCGCGGGGCGAGGCGCGGCTGGCGCAGACGTTTGAGGCCGCGCAACGGACGATAGGCGACGCGCAAGGCGGAGCCGATGGAGCCTGGTACGAAGCGCGCAATCAGCTGCGTCAATCGTTGCAGCGCGAACGCGGGGCGCTCGATTCGCTCGTCGCGTTCACGGGCGGGCGCGCGGATGCGGACGCCGAGGGCGTGAAGGCCCTCAATGCTCAAGAGGCGGTTTTGGAAAGCTGGATCGCGGCGGGCGCGAAAGCGGGCGGGGCTCGAGGAACGGAACCGAGTGCGCCGTGGGCGGGCGCGGCCGAGGCCCGGCGAATTCCGCTGCGGATCGGCGAGTTCGGACCGCTCACGTATCAGAATGACGATGTTTTGCTGGCCCGGCTGGGTAAGGAGCGCTACGGCAAGATCCAACTGATTAACAGTGAAGCGTCACCAATGCTGAACGTGCGGGATCAGAGCGAACTCTATGCCTACGAGATTGTGAACTTTGTGAATGGACAGCGGACCGTGGGCGAGATTCGCGACGCGGTATCGGCGGAGTATGGGGCAATTCCGGTAGGCCTCGTTAGCGATTATTTGCAAGCCTGCGTGGAGGCTGGGGTGATGCGGTGGAAATAAGCTGCGTGGAGCGAGTCCGGGGGCGGGGCGAATCCTAAGGACGCTCCGGGTCCATGGCCTGATCGAGATAAATCCAAAGCACGCGGGAAAGAAACGTCAGCATGGGGGCGAAGGGGGCGAAGAGCAAGAGGGCGCAGGTTGCGACCTTGTCCAAATGCCAGGCGGTGAGCAGCCAGAGCGTGACGCCCAGGAAAAAGACGAAGGGGAGGCCCAGGCCATAGCTGATGTACATGGCGCCGAGGAAATATCCCGGCTCGCGATTGAAGCGGAGGCCGCAGGAGGGACAGCGATCGTGCATTTTAGGGAAGCCCCAATAAATGGACGAATGGAAAATTCTGGCGGAGCGGCAGCGGGGACAGAGCTGGCCGAGGATGGCGCGCAGAGCGGATGGGGGAGCCGGACTCAAGAGCTAATGATAGTGGAGGCGGTGACCGCCGTGGGTAAACGGTTTGCTTAAGCGCTATCCAAATGCTTAGGCCTGAGGCTTGCTCTTTCAAAACCGCTTCCGACTGCGCGCTGACCAACCCACGGATTGTCTTGACAAGCCAGCCATAAAGAGGCAAGATTCCGGGGTATTAAATGCATTTAATACGGGTGAACCCCGCGCCCGCCAGTTTCCAGCCATGATCCGCCTTCGAACCCTCTACGCTGCCTGCATCCTAGTCGCGCTGGCGGGCATGGTCCGTCCGGCTTCCGCCGAGTCTGCTTATGTGCGCGTCAGTCAAGTTGGGTACGAAGCGGGCAAGACGCCGTTTCGCGCGTACCTGATGTGCAAGGGTGAAGAGGCGGGCGCGACGTTCGAGGTGATCAATGCGGGCGGCGCGATTGTCGATTCGGGCCATGTGGGATCGGTGGTTGGCACATGGGGACATAGTAAGAAGGTGAGCTACAACGTATATGCGCTGGATTTCAAAGCTCCGGGGGGCGATCTTTACACGATTTCGGTTTCGGGGCGGACGCCGGCGGTCTCGCCGCGTTTTGCGGTGGACGATCCGGAGACTCTGTATGCCGGCCTGCTGCTGAACACTTTGTTCTTTTATCAGACCGAACGCGATGGAGCGGAATTCGTGCAAAACACTTTGCGCGACAAGCCGGGGCACCTGAAGGATAAGGACGCCGAAGTTTACTTAACGCCTCCGCTCGATGGCGACGACTTCATCGACAACGTGCCGCCGGTTGCGCCGTTAGTATCGGCGGGTTTGCCGAATATCGATGCCTCGGGAGGATGGTGGGACGCAGGGGACTATGAGAAATATGTCGAGACGGCGAGCTACACGGCGGCGCTGATGGAGATCGGGGTTCGCGACTTTCCCAATCAGATGGGAGCGAGCGCGCCGCTTAACCCGGCGGCGCCGCCGGGATCGATTTCGTATGCCGGGGCGAGCGGCGCGGGAGCACCGGCCTCTTCGGACTTCAGCGGCGAGGCGAGATTCGGGATCGACTGGCTGATGAAGATGTGGGATGGGAAGACGAAGACGCTCTACTACCAGGTCGACAACACGCAAGATTGGGATTACTACGGCGAGGGCGATCCGAGCTCATCGGGCGGGTATTGCGGGGGAACGTATTCGTCGCCCTACTGCCTGATTACCGACTATGACATCTGGATATTGCCGCAGGCTGCCGATCACTTCCGGCAATCGGGGGACCCGGGACCGTGCGACGTTTACACTACGTTTTTCATCTGCGAGCGGCCGGTTTACGTGGCCGGGCCGGCGGGGTCGGCGATCAGCCCGAATCTGGCGGGGCGGTTGGCTGCCGACTTCGCGTTGTGCTACCAGCTGAATCACGGGAGCAACCCTTCGCTCGCCAACGAGTGCCTGCAAAATGCGGAAGACATTTTTGCGCTCGCGGATACGTCTTATCCCGATCCCGCGCCCGATTCTGGCTCGGGCACCTGCGCAGACTGCCTGCTGACGATCGCGCCGTTTGACGGGTATCCGGAAAATGTGTGGGACGACGACATGGAGCTGGGGGCGACGGAGCTGTATTTTGCGCTCGAAGCGGCGGCGGATGGAAGCCTGCCGCCGGGGCTGGCCCACAACGATGGCGCGTATTACCTCGGCCGGGCCGCGCAGTTTGCGAAGAATTACATTGCGAACGTGTATGACACCGGGTATGGCGACACACTGAATTTATACGACGTGAGCGGGCTGGCGCATTTCGAGCTGTACCGCGCATTGAAGATGGCGGGGAATCCACGCGGGCTGGCGCTTTCGGCGGGGGCGGTTCGCAGGCAATTGTTGCGGCAGGTCAACGACGCGATAGCGGCGGCGGACGGGGATGCGTGGGGCTTTGGTTATAACTGGAGTTACGGCGACACTACTTCGCATGGAGCCGGGTTGTCGGTGATGGCGAGCGAGGCTTACGAACTGACCGGCAAGAGGAAATACGACCGCTACTCGCAGCGCTGGCTGGCGAACGTGCTGGGAGCGAATTCGTGGGGATCGTCGTTCCTCGTGGGAGACGGAACGACGTTTCCGAATTGCATTCAGCACCAGGTAGCGAACCTGGCTGGGGCGCTCGATGGAAGCGCGGGGGGCACGCCGGTGCTATGGGGCGCGGCGGTGGAAGGGCCGGCGGGCTATGCGACGTCGGGGGCGCTGGATGGAATGAATCTGTGTCCGGCGGATGGGGTGGATACGTTCCGGGAATTCAACGGCAACGATGGGGCTTTCGGCGCCGGGCAGACGGCGATTTATCGTGACGACATGCAGTCCTACAGCACGACGGAGCCGGCGATCGATCTGACGGCGACGTCGTTTCTGATGTGGTCGTGGAGGATGGCGGGGCAATCGAGCTTCTGACAGGGATAGGTGCGGCGTTTTTTCTTACTGCAATGGTTTGTCTCGCTCCGCGAGGAAGCGATCCTGGCATTGTTTGGCTTGGGCAAGCACGGCGGGATAGGCGGCTGACTTGCGAAACTCCTTCATCATCGGATCGGCCTTGAGATAGTCGTAGGCGCAGAATCCATCGGCGATGGCAGACTTGACGAGACGCTCCGTAAAGTCATTTCCCAGGCAGGCGTTGAAGAGACCGGCCTGGCTGTACCTGGGCTCGGGGTCGCGGAAGGAGGAGACCATGGTGGCGGCGGCCGCCAGAAGGGGCTCGGATCCAGGCGGGCGCGGGGTGGTGTAACAGGCCGCCAAAGCGTGGGGGTGGAAAAAAGAACTTTCGGGCATGTGGCGGAGGCGCTGAAGCGCCTCGGTCTTCTTTCCCTCGCGCAGCAGAAGGGCGACCTCGACGTTATTGGTCCACTCGGATCCGGCATCGGCGTTCAAGAACTCGCGCGCATGATCGAACTGCGCGGTCAAGTAGAAGACGCTGGAGCAGGAGCGGAACTGGTAGTTTCCGGGATCGAGGCGGAGGGCGGTGTCGCATTCCTGGGCGGCTTCCTTGCTTAAGCTCGCGTAGCGCAAAACGTATGAGAGTGTGAAGTGCGCAAAGCCGCTCTGGGGACGCTTCTCGACCATGTCCTTCGCTTCGCGATAGGCCTGAACGAGCTTGCCGGCATCGGTGTCGAGGCTGACGAGCTGCTGTGCGGCGTCCTCGAGGTTGGGGTCGAGCGCGAGAGCGCGGCGGAGGGCAGGCAAGGTGCGGGTCATGACTCCGGTGGCGCCGACGCCGTATTCCTCTTCGTAGTAGTAGCGTTTTCCGAGCGCGGACCAGGCGGGGGCGAAGGTGGAATCGAGTCCCACCGACCGTTCGAGCATGCGTACCGCCTCACGATTCTGCTCGCCATCGTGGGCGAGGGCGACGCTGCGCAGGTAGAGGTCGTAAGCCTCTTCGTTGCTGGGACGCGTACCGCCTTCCGCCAGGGCGCTCGCGGCGCCGAGAGCGGGGATGAGGCCTTGCCTTACGCGCGAGGTAATCTGCTCGCGCATGGCCACGAGATCTTCGGCGGGAAGGTTCATCGTTTCCTGCCAGAGGACGCGATTGTCCCCGACATCGATGGCGGCCAAGGTGAGCTGCAGCTGGGCGCGAACTCTCTGGTAATGACCCATCACGACGCGGCCGACGTGCATTTCGTTTCCGACCTGCTGCACGTCCACGTCTGCGGCGGCGTATTTTCCGGTGGTCGCGAAGGGACGGATGGATAACGCGCGCACCGAGCTCAAAGTGGTGGAAACCTCATCGGGCAGGGCCATGCGCAGGAAATCTTCGTCTTTGTCGGCGCCGAGATTCTGGAAAGGCAAGACCGCGATGGTGACGGGAGCGGAGGCAGTTTTCTGCGCACTTTTCTGCGCATCGGGCCGCGGCGCCTCGCGCATGCGCCAGGCGAGCAAGCCGAGAAGGGCGCAGAGGAGCAGGGCGCCGATCCCCCAGAGCCAACGGGCATTGGATTGTGCCGGGGGGGGCGCGGCGGGCATGGTTCTGGAGGATGCGGATCCGGTGTCACGGCGGGCCCGGGCCAGGTCGGCGCGCATTTCGGAGGCGTGCTGGTAGCGGACTTCGCGGTCTTTCTCGAGGGCCTTCTCGATCACGCGCTCGAGTTCCGGGGGAATCTGCGGATTGAGGCGCGCGGGCAGAGCCGGCGTTCCGTGGAGTACGGCGTCAAAGATCGCGCCCGAAGTTTCGCCTTTGAAAGGCAG
>Ga0335080_10001917_pt1 | contig 20686 bp, 18 predicted proteins | sample Lox_Sample_34_FD_206720 | JGI IMG/M metagenome (GOLD analysis project Ga0335080, IMG submission 206720) | Soil microbial communities from Loxahatchee National Wildlife Refuge, Florida, United States - Lox_Sample_3.4 | ecosystem: Environmental > Terrestrial > Soil > Wetlands | place: USA...
GGGCAGGAAGGCGTGGACGACCTTGGGCTGCGTCGGGTTGCTCAGATCCATACCGTGCAGGCCGAACCGGGTCCAAACCGGAGTGAGACTGCCGAACATCTTGCGCCCGGTGAAGCGGTATCCTCCGACGACCTTTTCTGCCTTGGCGGTCGAAACCAGGACAGGCACGTCGTTACCACTCTCTGCGTGACCGGCGGCAAAAACTTCGCCGGCGGCTACGTCTTTCAAGATCCATTCCAGCGACGTGTCTCCGCGACGCCACAGGTCGGCAGCCACGCCAGCCCAGTAGAGGTGCATGTTCAGCGCGAGAGCGGTGGCGGGAGCGTGGTAGGCGAGGCGGCGCTGCTCGCGGCAGACTTCCGCCAGCGACATTCCGGCTCCGCCGAACTTCGCGGGCACGGGCATGAGCAGGTATTTCGCGGCTCGCAACTCTTCGAAATCTTCTTCGAAGAACCGGTTTTCCCGATCGTAGTCGGCGGCTCGCGAGGCAAAACGGGCGAGCATTTCGTCGGTCAGTACAGAGTTCGTCTGTCCGTAGTCCGCGGCGTTGAGGTTGTGAGGAGGACGGCCGTTCCCGCCGACGTTCTCCTCGATCGTGGTGGCTTTCGTGACTGGCTCCATGGAATTCTCCTCCTCAGTTTCCGGGATATTCTACTGTCTGTGATCCGGGGACGGAATTCGCGCCCGCGATCAGGTTTTCGTCATTCTGACGCGCAAATCGCACGGGCAGAATCTTGGGGACTTGTTGCTTGTACCGGCGATAGACATCGCCATGAATGCGCGTCAGGTCCTTCTCCTCCCACGGAATCGCCATCAGAATGTACCCGGTCGTTGCGAGCGCGAACACCAAGTGGGCGACGGTCATTCGCGGCGTTGCCCAGAAGATGCACAACCAACTGAAGTAGATCGGGTGCCGGACGAAGCGATACAGAACCGGCGTCCGGAAGGGGAGGCCGGTGTATGGCCGCCCGATGAAATGCAAGTACACCTGCCGCAGCCCAAACAGATCGAAGTGGTTGATCAAGAATGTGGCCAGCAGGAGCAGTAGCCATCCCGTGGCATAGACGAAGTAAATCGCCATCTGCCCGAGTTCGTTGTCCACCTGCCAGACCACTCCACCCATGGGTCGCCATTGCCAGAACAGGAGTATCAGCGCAACGCTGGAGAACAGGACATAGGTGCTGCGCTCGGCGGCCGAGGGAACGATGCGCGTCCAGGCCTGCTTGAACCATGACCGCGCCATAACGCTGTGCTGTACAGCAAATAGTGCGAGCAAACCAGCATTGATCGCCAGGGCTCGGCCGATCGTACCTTCGACGCCGGAATCGATCGTTCGGGTCACGCCGAAATCCCCGAGAAACGCGATGGCATACAAGAATGTTGCAAAGAACACGAGATAGCAGAGAACCCCGTAGAGCAAGGTCGTGATCCGTCCAATCATGGTGAACTCCTCGTTGGGCCCGGGACTTGGCCTATAATCGGTTCACTTCGAACCCGGGCGCTGCATGCACGGTAGTGGGGACCGTTCCTGCAAGTAACGAAGGAAAACCAAAGAAAGGCCAAAAAAGGCATTTGGGGAGCTAGCTCGAGCCGGTTCGAAGCCTCCGGCATGCCCGATGAGCAATTCCGAGGTTGCGAACAACCCGGTCAGTTTCCGTTTCGGCGACTTCACGCTCGAACCCGAGCGTGCGGCCTTACGGCGCGCGGGGCTGGAAATCAAGTTGCGTCCGAAGGTCTTCGACGCCCTGCGCTACCTGATCGAGAACCGTGGGCGTCTGGTCCCAAAGGAAGAATTAATTCAGACGCTTTGGCCCGAGGCATTTGTCACCGACGACTCGCTGGTGCAGTGCATGGTGGAATTGCGGCGCGCACTCGGCGATCGCTCGCAAGAGATTCTGAAGACCGTCCCGCGGCGGGGATATATCTTCGCGGCTCCGGTTGCGACCGCTCCTGCCGCATCAGGGACGGCCGCCAGTTTTGAAGTCCCGCCGACCATCCGCACCGACCAGCGCCTGCCATTTCCGCGAACGGCGTTGATCGGACGCGAACGCGAACTGGAGGTGGTCCAGCAACTCCTGCGTGATCCGGCGGTCCGACTGGTAACGCTCACTGGCGCCGGAGGATCTGGAAAGACAAGGCTTGCACTCGAACTGTGCCGAGAGTTGGCGGGCATTTTCGAGAATCGCGTCTTCTTCGTAGCTTTGGGCTCGATCGGCGATCCTGCCATGGTGCCTGCCGCTGTGGCTGAATCCGTCGGCATTCGGGAGACTGGCGGCCGCTCGTTTCTTGGACTGCTGAAGGATGCGCTTCGCGAATTCGAACCTTTGCCTGTGTTGCTTCTACTGGACAATCTCGAGCACATCCTTCCGGCGGCAAGTTTCATTGTGGAGTTGGTCGAGGCCTCGCGCAGCCTGAAAGTTCTGGTCACGAGCCGGGCCCCACTGCGCGTTTACGGGGAGCAGGAGTTCCCCGTTCCTCCACTCGCGCTGCCCGATGCACGACAGATGAGCTCGCTCGCCGCACTGGCGGAGAATCCGTCGATTGCGCTGTTTGCGCAGCGCGCGGCTGCGGTCAACCCGGATTTTCAATTGACCTTGGAAAACGCCTCCACTGTGGCGGAGATTTGCGCACGCGTCGATGGGCTTCCTCTGGCGATTGAACTCGCGGCAGCTCGAGTGAAACTGCTGCCACCCGGCGGAATCCTGACGCGATTACAAAGCAGGCTTCAGTTGCTAACCGCGGGGGCACGCGATCTGCCGGAGAGGCAACAAACGCTCCGCAACACGATCGACTGGAGCTATGGGCTTCTTTCCGACGCGGAGCAGAAGCTATTGCGGCGACTGAGCGTGTTCTGGGGCGGATGCACGCTGGAAGGAGCCGAAGCTGTCTGCAATACCAAAGAGGATCTTGGCGCCGATGTTCTGGAACTGATGTCCTCGCTCGTCGACAAGAGCCTGATCCAGCAGCCCCAGCAGAATAGCGACGAACCCCGATTTCGCATGCTGGAGACGATTCGCGAATATTCGCTGGAACGGCTTCAGCAAAGCGGCGAGGAGGCCTCCACCAAGCGGGCTCACGCAGCTTACTGCCTAGTCCTGGCGGAAGAGGGGAATCCGGAATTAGGGGAGGTCGAGCGTGCTACGTGGTTGACGCGATGCGACATCGAGCATGACGATTTCAGCGCCGCCCTCGATTTTCTCTTTCAGACTCGCGAGCTCGATTGGGGTTTCCGGTTTTGTACCTCCCTGTTTCGATTCTGGGACATGCGGGAACACTCCGCCGAGGGCCGCGCCAGACTGGAACAAATCCTCGGACTTGCAGGAGCGATGTATACCCGGGAACGCGCGAAGACGTGCCTGTTCCTCGGCGCCTTTTGTACGGCGCAGGGCGACTTCCCGGCGGCCGCTCATTTCTCGGAACTGGCCCGATCCCTGTTTCAGGAACTCAACGATCCGTGGGGCGTGGCGCTGTCGTGGAACGCGTCTGCGATCATGGCTCGAGACTGGGGAGACCACGGCACGGCGCAAGACAACTTCGAGAAGAGCCTCAGGTTCTGGCGCACGGTTGGCGACCGGGCCGCCATCGCGCGCTGTCTGCACAATCTCGGCAACGTCTCGAAAATCAGGGGGGACCACGCCCGGGCTCGCGGGGCGCTTGCCGAAGCCATTCAGATCTTTCAGGAACTTGGCGATGACAGTGGTGCCGCCTGGGCTCTCAACCAGCAAGGTGACGTCGCGCGGGAGCAGGGAGATCTTCCGGATGCCCGAGCACTCTATCAGCGTGCTCTCGCTGCGTTCCGCAGCGCAGGAGACCGCTGGGGGCAGGCTCGCTCGCTGTCGGACCTTGGCACTGTGGCCTGTGAACTGGGAGACCAGGCCACGGCATTTGCCAACTTCCGTGAAAGCCTGGAGATCTTTCGAGGTCTGGAACACCGGCGCGGCATCGCCCGCGTGCTAGAGGGGTTGGCTTGTGTGGCGCTCGCCAAGGGAGATCCGGAGCGGGCGCTCGTGGTGGCAGCTGCGGCCTCGCACTTGCGCCAAATCGTAAGTGCACCCTTGCCGCCAGCGGAAAAGGAAAGGCTGGATCAGAAGTTGTCAAGCGCCTGGCATCAGTTGAGTGAGTCCGAGGGCCGGGCCGCGTGGGCCGAGGGAAAGGCGATGACGCTGGAGAACGCACTCCGTCACGCGCTGCTTGACTAGAGATCAGTGGATCTTCTTGGGATCGATGAGCCGGCGAACGGCGGCGATCCGGTTTGCCGGGATGTTTGCCCGCCGGGCATGATCCAGAATCGTCTCCTCGTCGGGAGCGAGGTAGACGCAATACACCTTGTCTTCCGTGACATAGCTGTGAAGCCACTGAATCTGCGGACCGATCTCGTTGAGGCTTTGCAGTGAGCGCAAAGAAACTTCTCGGATCTGCTCCTCGGTAAGGGAACCGGCACCGGGAATCTCGCGTTCAATGACGAATTGCGGCATGATCGGGATAGTCTACACCAGGTTTCCTGCGGGACACTACGCAATCGTGGAGAGATCCCAAACCGGGTGGGCAGCAAGGGCCTTCCTGTAATTTTAAGATAGCCGCCGGCTTGGCAATCAATGCATATCGTATGTACTGCCATATATGTACACATGATGGGACTCAACACACGAAGCAGCGAGTCTATGGGCGCATGCAAGGCCGGAAGATGACAACTCCCACTGCCCGGCTTACAATCGTCCGAGGAGTCCTTCTGAAGGAACTGGCCCCCGTGCTCTCTTCCCATTTGGCATGACGAGGATTCAGTAATCGGCATGGCCGGGGCAACTTACGGTGACAATTTGCTGAAGCGAATTCATCGGCTCTGTTTGACGGTTGCGGTGTCTTTATTAGTGCTGCCCCTCGGAGCGGCGAACAGCAGGCCCGACGTCAAGGTGCTCGCCGCCGCGGTGGATGCGCATTACAACCATCTGCGAACGCTTCAAGCTGAGTTCACCGAGGTGTATCGCGGTTCGGGAATGGACCGGACGGAGTCGGGCACGTTGTGGCTGAAAAAACCCGGCAAGATGCGGTGGGAATACCGTTCTCCCAGGAAGAAGCTCTTTGTAAGCAACGGGAAAGATGCATGGTTTTACGTCCCGGACGACCGGCAGGCGCGGAAGGAGTCGGCAAAGAAGCTGGAAGATATTCGATCTCCACTCGCGTTTTTGCTTGGCAAGACGAAGCTGGAAAAGGAGTTACGCGGACTCTCGCTGGCTCCGGATATTGCACCGCTCGAGGCTGGAAATACGGTGCTGCGGGGCGTGCCAGCGGCCTTGGCTGACCGGGTGAGCGAGATCGTGCTGGAGATCGGCCCAGACAGCCGAATCGTACGGCTGGTAGTTCAAGGAGTGGACGGGGCGTCGACCGAGTATCGGTTTGCCGATCAGAAGGAAGACGTGGCCATCGCCGACAGCCGGTTCGACTTCCGGGCTCCGGCTGGCATCGAGGTCGTGGAGGGTGAACTGGGACAATAGGTTACTTGCGGCACTGGCAAGGGGAGCTTTTGGGGGGTCGGCGGCTTAGAATGGTAGACTGAGCGATAGGTGTCGTGCTGGACGATCTCGCTCAAAAAACAGGGGTTAAATGGCGGAATTCGTAGTCAAAGTTGCGGACGACCGCGGGCGAGTACACCAGCACGTCGAGCAGGGATACTCCGAGACGGAAGTGCGCGACCGGTTCTCGTCACAAGGCTACCTGGTTTACTGGGTCAAACCCCAAGGGCTGATGGCTGGCGGCCTGCGGCGGCGGAAGAGGCTGAAGCAAGACACTTTTTTAGTATTCAACCAGCAGTTTCTGACGCTGATCCGCGCCGGGCTGCCCATCCTGAATTCTCTTGAGTTGCTGATCAAGCGGCAAAAGGATCAGCAGCTGAAGACGATTCTGGAGAACGTCCGGGACCGGGTCAAGGGCGGCGAGCTGCTGTCGGATGCCTTTGCGGCCCAGGGGATCGTTCCCAAGATTTATACGACCACGCTGATGGCCGGCGAAAAGAGCGGCAATATTGATGAGGTGCTGACGCGGTACATCGGGTTTCAGCGGCTGGCAATGACCTTCCGCAAGAAATTGTTTGTGTCGTTGATCTATCCCACACTGTTGGTAACCGTGGTGATGATCATGGTGACGTTCCTGTTCACCTACGTTGTGCCGAAGTTTGCCGATTTGTTTAACAGCCTGGATGCGAAGCTGCCAACGATCACTGTATTCATGCTTGAGGTGGGGCTCAACGCACGAAAATACGCCCCATTTGTGGCTGTTGGGCTGGTGCTTGGCGGTTTCGTGCTGTGGAAGTGGAAGGATACAGACCGGGGAGCGGACCGGATTGACCGGGCGATCCTGAGTCTGCCGCTGCTGGGGGATATCCGGATCAAGCATCAGGTGGCGAGCTTCTCGCGCATGCTTTCTACCCTGCTGCAAGGTGGATTGCCGCTGGTGCCGGCGATGGAGACCGCAGGCTCCGCGATGAGCAGCCGGCGCATCTTAAAAGGTGTGATGCGGGCGGGCTCCCGCGTGCGAGAGGGACAGGGACTCGCGTTGAGCCTGGAGGAACAGAAGATCTTCCCCGAATTGGCCGTCGAGATGATCGAAGTCGGGGAGTCGACTGGCGCGCTGCCGCAGATGTTGAATTCGGTGGCCGAGTTCTATGAGGAAGATGTGCAGACGGCGCTGGGAGCGGCCATGGCGCTGATCGAGCCGCTCATCCTGATTGTTATGGCCATCTTTGTAGGTGGCGTATTAATTTCGCTGTATTTGCCGATATTTACGTTGGGAGTGCACTAGAAAAGCGCCGTCGGTCGTTGGTCATTCGCTAACGACTAAGGACTATCGACTAACGACGCGGGTTAATTTGAATGGCAACGGCAGATAAAAAATCGCTCTTCGTTGGCGGGGGCAACGGCAATCCGATCAGCCCGTCCGGCAATGCGGTCACGGATATCGAACGGGCGCAGGATGTGGCGCGCCGGTACCGTTGCGAATTCGTGGACCTGAGCAATTTCGAACTGCATCACGAACTGTTCAAGAAGATCCCGGTCGAATTGATGTTCCGCTACGACTTCGTACCACTGGAAGAGACCAGTGACGGCAAACTGGCCATTGCGATTGCCGACCCCAGCAAGCTGATGCTGATCGACGAAATCAGCCTGCTCCTGAAGCAGCGGATCGTCACCAAGGTTTCGACGCTCAAGCAGATCTCCGACATCCTGAAGAAGACCGAGCAATCGCAGCGCGTGCTCGAGGAAGCCAGCGAAGGCTTCACCATCATCCGCGAAGACGAAGCAACGGGCGCGGAAGAGACCCTGACCATCGACAAGCTGACGGCGGCGGGCGACACGAGCCCGATTATCCGCCTGGTCGACACGACGATCTTCACGGCTCTGCAGCGTCGCGCTTCGGATATTCACATCGAGACCCGCGACGATTCGGTGGTGATCAAGTTCCGCATTGACGGCGTACTGACGCAGGCCATGCCACCGATTGGCAAGGAACATCACTCGACCGTGATCTCACGTATCAAGGTCATGAGCGAGCTGGATATTTCCGAGCGCCGTGTGCCGCAGGACGGCCGCTTCCGCGTGAAGTACAACGGGCGCGCCATCGACTTCCGCGTCTCGATCATGCCGTCGATTCACGGCGAAGATGCCGTGCTCCGCGTGCTCGACAAAGAGTCGATGAGCGAGAAGTTCCGCACGCTCACGCTGGACGTGGTGGGCTTCGACGACGAGGACCTGAAGCGCTTCCGCCGCTACATCAAAGAACCCTACGGCATGGTGCTGGTGACGGGGCCGACCGGCTCCGGCAAGACGACAACGCTCTACGCCGCGGTCAACGAGATCAAGACCGACGAGGACAAGATCATCACGATCGAAGATCCGGTCGAGTACCAACTGCGCGGCATTACGCAGATTCCCGTCAACGAGAAAAAAGGCCTGACCTTCGCCCGCGGATTGCGTTCGATCTTGCGCCACGACCCGGACAAGATCATGGTGGGCGAAATCCGCGATGCGGAGACGGCGCAGATCGCCATTCAGTCCGCGCTGACCGGACACCTGGTGTTCACCACCGTCCACGCCAACAACGTGGTCGACGTGATCGGGCGCTTCCTGAACATGGGCGTCGAGCCGTACAACTTCGTGTCGGCGTTGAATTGCATCCTGGCGCAGCGGTTGGTGCGGCTGATCTGCGATTCGTGCCGGACGGAGGTTCATTATCCGCCGGAGGTGCTTGAGGCCAGCGGACTCGATCCCGACCAGTGGGGCAAGGTTCCTTTGTATGAGGGACCGGGATGTATTGAGTGCGCGGGCACGGGATTCCGCGGACGAAGCGCAATCCATGAGCTGCTGGATTTGAGCGATCGCATCCGCGAGATGATTCTCGCCAAGAAACCGACCTCGGAGATCCGGCGGGCGGCGCGCGATGAAGGCATGCGCTTCCTGCGCGAGTCAGCGCTGGACAAGGTTCGACTGGGCCTGACGACTCTGAAGGAAATCAACAAGGTTACGTTCATCGAGGCGATGCGATAGGAGCGAGGGTTCAGAGTTTCAAGGTGTCCGAGTTGGGGTTCGCCGAGTCTCCGGCCATCTCTGTTTCCCACATACAAGCGATTGGACCTTGGAAACCGTGAAACCTCTGATGTGCTGGTTCAGCTATTGAATTTCTGTGGAAGAAAGTTTCTGATTTATAAAGGTGTGTTTCAAGGGTCTTTACGGCAATGAGTCCGACTACCAAAACAGCGAAGCCGAAACTGGCGTGCGAGATTTCCGCCGACCGTGTACTGGCGGGACGCGTGCTCGATGACGGCATCGGGCTGGAGGCTTGCGCGGCGCGGGAACTTGCGCCAGGCAGCGTTGTTCCCGACCTGGTGGAGAGCAATGTGCGGCAGCGTACCGCGGTGCGCGAGGGAATCGAGAGTGCGTTGGGTGGCGTCGCGGGCCGATCGAAGGATGTGATTGCCATCGTTCCTGACGCCGCCGTGCGAGTGATGCTGGTGGAGTTCGACACTCTGCCCTCCGACCAGGAAGAGGCGTTGGGAGTCGTGCGGTTCCGCCTGAAGAAGTCGCTCCCGTTCGACGTGGAGAAGGCGAAGGTCTCCTATCATGCGCAAAAGGTAGGCGACGAAGTGAAGGTAGTGGCGGCGGTCGCGATGGGGAGTGTGATCGAGGACTACGAAGCTGCATTCCGTGACGCGGGCTTCAGTCCGGGCGTGGTGCTGCCTTCGACGTTGGCGGCACTGGGCGCAGCGGACGGCAAGAAACCAACGATGGTCATCAAGGTCGATGCGCACACGACCAGCATCGCAATCCTGAACGAAGAGCAGCTGCAGTTGTTCCGCACGCTGGAGAATGCGCGCGGCATAACCATTAACGGCGAGCAACTGGCAGAGGAAGTGTACCCGTCGATTGTGTTCTTCCAGGATACGTATCATCTGAACATTGACCGGATTTACGTGGCAGGGTTGCCGGAGTCGGGCGGGGCCGCAGCGGCCTTGCGGACACAAACCGGAGCGGACGTGCAGGAACTGGTATCGTCGGCGCAGTTGGGCTCCACGGCCGGCGGCCCGGTGCCGCGCTGGAGAATGGCGGGAGTCGTAGGAGCGTTGATTTCTTGAAAGCAGTACCTAGTACTCAGTACCCAGTTGCTAGTAGAACCGCAATCTCAAGTGGGTGGTGGCAACTGGGTACGGGCAACTGATCTATGCGTATTGATATCAATCTGGCGAGTCAGCCGTACGAGGATGCGCGGGAATTCTGGATGCGCTGGGGCACAGCCTTGGGCGTGCTCGGACTGCTGACACTGGTGCTGCTGGTCCTCGATGTCAGGGGGCTGATCGCCGCGCATCGTGACAATGCCGTGATGGCGCAGACGGAGGCGCTGATTGCCGACCGTGATCGCACTCGGGCGGAAGCGGATCGAGTTCTGAACCTGCCGGAGAACCGTACGACCCGGGATCAGTCGCGATATTTGAATGAGTTGATCGAGCGCAAGGCATTCTCCTGGACGCGCGTGCTGGAGAACATGGAGAAGGTCATGCCGCCCAGGGTTCACCTGGTATCGATCGCGCCGGAACTGGACGATCAGAACGAACTCTCGCTGAAGATCACAGTGGCCGGTGATTCCCGCGATCGCGCCATCGAACTTACCAGGCGGATGGAAGACTCCCGGCGGTTTGTGCAGACGAATATCATCCGGGAATCGAAGGTTGAGTCTCAGACGGGCGACACGGTGCAGATCGAGATGGCGGCGATTTACATCCCTGAATTGCTGACCGCGCAATCGGAGAACACCCCCGAGGCAATCAAACCTCCGGCTCAGGCGAAGCCGCGCAGCGCTGTGCCCGCGAAGAAAGGGGTTCCGCGCTGATGCCTGATCTGCGACATACACGGAAGAAGCTGACGATAACCCTGGCGGTGCTGGGTGGTGTGGATCTGTTGGCGGCGATTCTCTATTTCTCTCCGTTGGTGGGCTCCGCAGATTCCCGTCAGGTGGAACGGATTCAGCTTCAGGCTGACCTGACAGCCAAGACGAAACAGGTGGCGCCGCTGAAGGATCTCCCGCAGAAGGTGGAAGTCGCCAAAGGGCAGATCGCCGATTTCTACAAGAATCGCTTCCCTTCCCAGAATTCGCAGATTTACACCGAATTCGGCAAGGTGACGGCGGCCAATGGAGTCAAGATCGATCAGGTCCGCTACAAGCCGGCGGATACGACCAGCAATGGACTGCAGGCCATCGAAATTGAAGCGGACCTTTCGGGCAGCTACACCTCGCTGGCGCACTTCATCAATGCGGTGGAACGCGACGAAATGTTCTTCATTATCAGCAGCGTGACGCTGGGCGGAGAGCCGCAGGGTCCGGTGAAACTTGGCGTGAAGCTGGAGACGTACCTGAAAGTGGGAACGTAAGTGAAGCTGGGATTTGAAAACAAGAGGCAGATGACGTGGGCGATCGTGCTGGGAGTCGTCGCGGTGATCGTGTGCGCGTACGAACTGATTCCGATGTTCTTCGGACCGTCGAGTACGGCTTCGAGCGCGCAGGCTGCGTCGCCGATTGCGCCTCGTCCTATCGTCGCGCGTCCTGGCGGCAAGGGAGCGACCAAATCCGGCAAGAAAAACCAAGGCGAGAACTTGGATCCGACTCTGAGACTGGACCTGCTGGCCACGAGCGAGAAGACGCAGTACGAGGGCGCCGGCCGTAACATTTTCGTCTCGCAGAGAGAGGAAGTGGCGATTCCGCAACCGGTCGCTCCGGCACATACGGACGCTCAAGCGGCGCAACCTGGCTACGTCCCGCCGATTGTGCAGCCACCGCCGCCGATTCCGTTGAAGTTTTACGGCTTTGCCAATTCTCCCGGCGAGCCGAAGAAAGTCTTCCTGAAAAATGGTGAGGATGTCTTCGTGGCGGGCGAGGGAGAAATCGTAGACCGGCGGTACAAGGTGGTCCGGATTTCCGCCGCCTCGGTGGAGATTCAGGACATGGTGTATAGCGGTCCCGCGCAGAGCATCGCGCTCACGCAGGGCGGGTAGGAAACCAGTGGTTAGTGGTTAGTGGTTAGTGACCAGTCTTACGGATCACAGGCGGCAGACTGCCGATGTTCAGCGGATCTCGAATACGTTGTAAGCGATCCAGCCAGCAGCGGGGCTACGTTCTTCTGACTCTGCTGCTGATCATTGCCGTCATGGGGATCGTCGCGGCTACTGTGGTGACCTCGCTCCGATTTGAAATCCGGCGCGATCGGGAAGAGGAGATGATCCATCGCGGAGTGCAGTATTCGCGAGCGATTCGGGCATACTACAAGAAGTTCAACCGATATCCGGCAAAGATCGAGGATCTGGAGAACACCAACCAACAGCGCTTCCTGCGCAAGCGTTACAAAGATCCGCTGACCGGAAAAGACTTCCGCCTCTTGCGTTTTGGCGAGGTAAAGATGTCACTCAGCGGGTTGGTTGGCGGCGGTCCGGCCACAGCCCCGAATTCGCCTCTGGGCAGCAACCCGTCAAGCCCGAATCCAAACGGTCCGCCGTCAGGTCAGAAACCCGGTAGCGATTCATCCCAGGACGCCGATCCCGGGACAGACCCCTCGCAGCCCGTGGGTGCGGGCGGAACGACGGACTCTCCCGACAAGACATCACCGAACCAACCGGTGCAGACTTTCGGCGGAATGCCGATCGTGGGCGTGGCCAGCACAAGCAAACAGGCGACCATTCGGGAATTCGACCAGAAGAAGAAATACAGCGAGTGGCAGTTCGTCTACGATCCAAGCCTGGACCGCAACCTTCTGATCACCACACCGTACCAACCGAGGCTGCAGACGTTCGGAACCGGCCCGCAAAATGTGAACGGCCCCGGACAGAACCAGACCCCAGGGCTTGGCACATCGGCGCCCGGAACGGGCGGCAGTTTCGGCACGCCGACCCCGCCTCAGGGCAATCCGAATCAGCCCAGCGACACCCCCGTGCAACAGTAGCGGAAAACAAAGTTAAACGCCTCGTCTTTTCGACGAGGCGCGTTATCTGTAGTTGAATGCTGCGTCACACCGGCCCGCCCATTCGACTCGTTCAGGGCAGTCGGCGGCAGTTACACACTGAACGAAGAGCCGCAACCGCAGGTGCTCTTCACGTTCGGGTTCTCGAACTTGAAGCCCGCGCCCTCGAGAGTTTCGACATAATCCACAATCGCGCCATTAAGATACATGACCGAGGTGGCATCAACGAACACCTTCAAGCCGTCCATATCGAAGGTCTTATCCATCATGCCAGCACCGTTCTCGAACTGCATCGAGTAGGAGAAACCGGAGCATCCTCCGCCCACGACCCCAATGCGCAGGCCGGCGGGCACGGGGTTCTGCTGTGCCATGATCTCTTTCACTTTGGCGACGGCGTTGGCGGTCAGGTTAATTGGAGCTTTCTTGATTTCGGGGACGGTTGTTGTGGCCATTCGTATCTCCTTGGCTTTAAAGCAATTTGATTATAGCAAAGTGTGCCCACCCCACTGTCGGGCCCATGAGGGGATAGCAATCATCTACCCGATTTTGATGCGAATTGCAAGCTGGAAGTCGCATTGTTCCAGTTCTGTAACAGACGGTTGGCTGCCGGATTTTATTCGTCGCCGGGGCTTGCCAACGGGGCTATAATCGTCGCGTTAGGGCCTTCCCCGGGACTGATGCGGGGTTTCAGATGCCCCGTTGGAACGTGGAAAGCCGCTGTGGTTGGGTTGACTCTGCCGAGGTGGCTTATGACGCCATTAGAAATCGTCGGGGGTCTTTTTGGACTCTTCGCGGTAGGTTTGATCATCCTGATGATCTATAAGAGCACGCTCACGATGCACGAGGATGATCAACTGTTCCTGGATGAGGCGAATTCGCATCTGCAGGAAGAGCAAACGGAACTGCTGACCAAGGTCGGCAAGCTGACTATTCCGATGCGGGTATTTAGCATCGGCTCTGGAGTGTTTCTGCTCGCGTTTCTGGCAATGTTGATCTACCAGAAGCTCAACGAAGTCCAGTAAAGGTCATCAACCGGGACGGTGCTGCTCGCGCCGTCTCAGCGGCAAGGTCACGCATGGGCGTGTCGTAGCTTTTTTCTGTCTACGAATCGGGGCAAGGAAAGCCCGGCGGCGAGCTCAGCCCCTTCCGATGCTCTGTTTCAGCTTGATGGCGCTCGGAGCAGAGGCGGAGGATCAGTGTCGTCCTGCGCCCAGATATCCGCGCCCCTTAACATTTCCTTGGTGTTTACGTCTAACCTTCAGTCGGTCTGCAAGTCACAGCGGGTCTCGCGATCTAACAAGGGAAATTTCTGTTCGAACTTGCGGAAGAGTTCCTTGATGCAGGCAACCAGTAGCAGACAGCGCACCATCCCCCAAGTGGAGTAGCCACGAACATGTCCACAGCCCCTGCGGAAGTGCCTCCGGAGCGCGAAGCCACAGTCGAGCAACCGGGCGTACCAGTGGAACCGGTGCCGGAGGGCAACCGTGCGAGACGGTGGCGTGTCTGGATCGTGGCGGCGGCGTTAGCGTTAATTGCCGGAATTGCGCTGCTTGCGATGCTTCGCAACAAGGCTCCAGTTTCTTCCCGGCTGGCGACTTCTTCCAGCCAGAATCCCGGCGATGTCCTTCGCCTTAAGGGAACTACGGAAGCTGTTCAGTCTCGCGCCATTCTTGCGCCTCTTCTCGCCGGCCAGCAGATCGGGACCTTGACCATCGTTCACCTCACTCCAAGAGGGGCCAAGGTCAAGCGGGGAGACTTGCTCGTAGAGTTCGACCGCCAGGCGCAAATGCGCGACATCGTCGACAAGCAGGCGGACTACCAGAGACTCGTCGAGCAGGTCACGGGCGAGCAGGCGAAAGAGAATGCCGCCCGCGCCAAGGATGAGACCGAACTCAAAGCGGCAGAAGACAACCTGCACACGGCAGAGCTGGAAGTCCAGAAAACCGAGATCCTCTCGCGCATCGACGCCGAAAAGAAGCAGGAGAATCTGGAAGAGGCGAAGGCCACCTACAATCAATTGCGCGAGACGTTTGATCTGAAACGCAAGGCGGCGCAGGCGGCGATCCGCATTCTGGAGATTCAACGGGACCGCACCAGGCAGACGATGGAGCATGCGAAGGCGAATTCAGATCAGATGCAGATTCGATCGCCCCTTGACGGGGTGATCGTGCTCAACACGATCTGGAAGCAGGGCACGATGGGCGAAGTGCAGGAGGGTGACCAGGTGCGCCCCGGAGTGCCGTTCATGCAGGTTGTCGATCCGGCCACGATGCAGGTGCGCGTGCTCGCCAACCAGCAGGACTTCCCTGCTCTGCAGGCCGGGCAGCCGGCGAAAGTGCATCTCGACGCCTATCCGGACATGGTGTTCCTGGGGAAGATCGATCAGATCTCGCCGATAGGCGAAGGCGGAGATTTTTCCAATAAGCTGAAAAATTTCGCGGTGGTGGTGTCTATTCAAGGGAATGATCCCAAGCTGATGCCCGATCTTTCGGCGGCCGTGGATGTGGACACAGCCCGGCACAGCGCCGAAGCGGCGTCGGCAAAATCAGGGAGCGGTTCCCTATGATGCGTCGCTTCCAGCAGCTCTCGGTACGGGCCAAATCCGCTGTCATCCTCGTGATCCTGCTGGCGGGAAGCGGAGTTCTGCTCGGCGCGGTGCGGCTGAGCCGGCGGGCTCCCACGGTGCCGACTATCGAGCTGAAACGAGGAGAGTTCCTGGAGTCACTGCAGTTTCGCGGCGAGGTGAAAGCTCTGAAATCGGTGACCATCAGCGCTCCGGCAGACGCCGGCGAACTGCAAATCGTGAAACTGGTGACGGAAGGCGCGACTGTGAAGCCCGGCGACGTGGTCGTCGAGTTCGACAAGACGCGAACCGAGCAGGAACTGGCGCAGTACAAATCGAGTCTGAAGTCGGCGGAGGCAGAGATCGGTCAGGCGAAGGCGCAGGCTCGCCTCTCCGAAGAAGACGACAAAACGGCGGTGCTGAAAGCCGGCTACGACGTGGAAGCCGCCAAGCTCGATGCCAGCAAGCAGGAAATCGTCTCCAGGATCGAGGGGGAAGAAGCCAAGCTAAAGCTGCTCGACGCGGAACAGAAGCTGCGCGAAGCGCAAACCAAGCAGAAATCGGATGCCACGCTCAATCAGGCAACGATTCAAAGTAAAGTGGAGGCCAGCGCAAAGGCGAAGTTCGATGTAGAGCGGGCGGAGAAAGCGCTGGCGCGCATGAGCGTGAAAGCGCCATCGGCGGGCATGATCAGCCTGCTGCAGCACTGGGGTCCATCCGGTCCGGTGCAGTACAGGACGGGCGACCGCGCCTGGCCTGGAGCTGCAATCGCCGAACTGCCTGACGTGTCGACTCTCCGTATGATGGCCCGTGTGGATGAAACCGAACGCGGGCGGCTGATGTTAAAGCAATCAGTCACGGTACAACTGAATTCGATTCCCGACCGGCAGTTCACCGGACACATCGAGCAGATCGGAGCGATCGCCAGCGCCGACTTCAGCGGAGGGTGGCCCTTCACGCGCAATTTCGAACTGGAGATCCTGCTGGACCAGACCGATGGGAGATTCAAGCCGGGGATTACGGGCGAGGTCACAGTGGTGGTGGACCGTGTTCCGGATGCGCTGACGATTCCGGCTCAGGCGCTGTTTCAAAGGTCCGGACAGAGTGTGGCCTACGTGTGGGAGGGAACGCAGTTTGAGGAACGCGAAGTCGAGGTCTCCCGAAGAAGCGGCGACAAGATCCTGATTGCCAATGGCCTTCGCCCGGGCGACCAGGTGGCCCTTCGCGATCCGACGATGAAGTGAGAGGCCGTGTGATGAGAGGCAAGCGTGCCATTACGTGGGCGGTCGTCGCGGTCGTACTTTGCACCGTGGCCGGCGTGTTGGCCGCCGCGCGCCGGAGTTCCCCCGTGGCGGCCGGCGACACCATCCCGATGACACAGGTAAAGCGCGGTGACATGGACATGCAGGTGCATGCCCGTGGAGAAGTACGCGCTGTGCGCTCGGAGATGCTGATGGCGCCTCCGATTGGAGGAGGATCGCTGCAGATCACTCATCTGTTGCGGACGGGCACGGTTGTGAAGAAGGGTGATCTGGTGATGGAGTTCGATCCCAGCGAGCAGAACTACAAACTGGACCAGAATCGGTCGGAACTGCAGCAAGCGGAACAGGAAATCACCAAAGCCAAGGCGGATGCCGCGGTCACCGCCGCACAAGATAAAGTCGCTCTGCTGAAGGCTCGCTTTGACGTCCGCCGCGCCGAGCTGGACGTGCAGAAGAATGAACTGGTCAGCTCCATCGATGCGAAGAAAAACGACCTCGCACTGGAGCAGGCCAAGCGGGTGCTGTCTGAGTTGGAGCAGGATGTGAAATCACGGGTGGCGTCGAATCAGGCCGCGATCTTACTTGCCGAAGAAAAGCGTAATAAGGCCAAGCTGGCCATGGACGAAGCACAGCGGAACATCGACAAGATGCGAGTCATCGCTCCGATGGATGGACTGGTGTCGTTGAACAAAAACGAGGAGGCCATGGGCGGGTTCTGCTGCATCCCGGGCATGGCGCTGCCGGAATATCGTGAGGGGGATCAGGTACAAGCTGGGCGGGCAGTCGGACAAGTCATCGATCCGAAGGAAATGGAGCTGTTCGCCAACGTGGGTGAACTCGAGCGCAACAGCATCAAGCAGGGACAGTCCGTGGAGATCAACCTGGACGCCCTGCCCGGAGTCAAGTTGAAAGGGACGATCAAGAACGTGGGCGGCAGCCGGGCGCGCATGTTCTGGGAAGATGACACCAGCACAAAATTCGAGGTCACGATCGCACTCTCGGCCGCGAGCACTGACTCCCGGCTGCGTCCGGGCATGACGGCTCAACTGCTGATCGTCGGCGATACACAGAAGAACGTCCTGTATACGGCACGGCAAGCGGTATTCCTCAAAGACAACAAGCGCGTGATCTATGTGAAGCGCGGCGGCAGCTACGACCCGCATGAGGTCAAGATCGTGGTGGAAAACGAGAGCCGGGCTGCGATTGAGGGTGTAAGCGTGGGGACCGAGGTGGCGTTGGTCGATCCCACCGCGCCGCGCAAAGCGCAGAGCGCTGCATCGAATGCCGCAGGGCCGGGAGGAGCGCCGTAATGTCGACGCTAGCCTCCTCTCCGGTGCGGATCGTGCGCGGTTACCAGCAGTGGATCCCCGACATGCAGTTGGGATTTCAGAACCTGCTGCTCCATCGCTTGCGCACATTGCTGACCATGCTGGGCATGATTTTTGGCGTGGCGGCCGTGGTGTCCATGCTGTCGATCGGAGCGGGCGCGCGGCAGAAGGTCATGGCCTTGATTGAGCAGATGGGCGTGCACAATCTGATCGTCGAAGCGAAGGAAACGACAGAGTGGCAGGCGCATCAGAAGGTCCGCAAGATTTCTCCCGGTCTGACGTTTTCCGACTACCGTGTGATCCGCGACGACGTGAGCGACATTGTCGAATCGACGCCGCGCAAGCGGATGACGCTCACCAAGACACTTCCGAAATCACAGCAGGACCCGCCCAGCGTGTACGGAGTGAATCCCAACTACATCGCGATTGCGGGGCTGCACGTGCTGGAGGGCCGATTCTTCAGCAATGATGAAGAAACGCAGGCGGCGCCGGTCTGCGTGCTGGGAGCGGCAGCGCGGTCCAGTCTTTTCGGATCGGCCAGTCCGGTCGGCCAATACGTGAAGGCAAATGAAACGTGGTTCCGTGTGATCGGTGTGGTCTCACCGCAGTTGAGCTCACAAACGGAAGTCGCGGGAGTTCCAACCCAGGATCTCAATAACACGATCTACGTGCCGCTGAACACCGCGCTCCTGAGGCTGGAAGACTCTTATAGCGATGTTCGCGATGAAATCGACGGAATCTACCTGAACATCCGCAACGGCGCCGACATGGGCACCGTGGCGCAGGTGGTACGCGCGATCCTCGATTCCTCCCATCATTCTGCCGGAGACTTCAGCGTGATCGTACCCGCCGAATTGCTGGCGGAACAAAAACGCACCGAGCGCCTGTTCAACGCTGTCATGGTCGCCATCGCCTCGATTTCCCTGCTGGTCGGTGGAATAGGGATCATGAACATCATGCTGGCCAGCATTCTGGAACGGACCCGCGAGATTGGCGTGCGGCGGGCCGTCGGCGCGCGCCAGCGTGACATCATCCGCCAGTTCGTCGTCGAAGCCGTACTGATCTCTTTCATGGGGGGTAGTTTCGGCATCGTGTTCGGTTTCATCATGTCGCGGCTCATCGCCTGGCTGGCTGGGTGGTCGACGATCGTCACGCCGATTTCCATTCTGCTGGCGTTCATGGTTTCGATCTCGGTTGGACTGGTGTTTGGAATCTATCCCGCGGTAAAAGCTGCCCGCCTGGATCCAGTCGAAGCCATTCGCTACGAGTAAGCAGACCTCAGTCTTGGCGGTACGATTCAAAGGAATCCTGGAGGAGTGGAATGAAGCGCTCTCGTCGTAGGCTGATCGTTTGCCTTCTCGTGCTCTCGACTTTGCCGCTGTCAGCGCAGAAGCAAGACAACTCTCCCGCCTTGGTGACCGTGCAAACCAAGTCCAGCAAGCTTGGCGCGCCGGAACACCTTCGAAGCTACATCGTGGACGGCAAACTGCGCCTCAGCCTGAGAGATGCAATCGTTCTCACCCTGGAGAACAACAGCCTGGTCCGCATCCAGGAGACACAGGTGGAATCGTCGAAGTTCAACTTGTTGGGAGCGCATGCGCCATTCGATCCGTCGTTGACCAGTTCCTACAACTTGACCAGCACCACCGCGCCCCCCGTCAGCCAACTGCAAGGCACAGGCGGTTTGAACGTAAGCGTGAAGAACACCACGCAGTTCGCTCAGTTCAACTATTCGCAGACCTTCGAAACCGGCACCAATGTTCAGGCAGGAGTAACCAGCAACAACAACTTCACGAACAATTCTCTCTATTTCTTCAATCCTTACATCACGTCGGCCGTGACGTTCCAATTCACGCAGCCGCTGTTGCGCAATGGCTGGCTCTTCGCCAATCAGGCGCCACTCGTGATCGCGCGCCGTAACCTCGAGCAGTCACGCGCCAGCTTCGCGGCGGAAGTCAATGACAGCATTCTGCAAGCCGTGGCCCAATACTGGGCCGTGGTCGAAGCGCGCGGGAGCCTGGAGGTGGCCCGCTCCTCGATGGATGCCGCCGAAGCAACCTACAAGCGCGACAAGCGCGCCCTCGAACTTGGCGCTCTCCCCCCACTCGACATCTATCGTTCGGAATCGCAGGTGGCCTCTCGCCGGGTGCAAGTCATCCAGAGCGAATACTCTTTGAAGCAGGCGGAGGACGTCCTTCGTTTGACGATTGGGGCGGACCAGGACCCGTATTTTCAGGCGCTCGATATTGACCTGACGGAGAAACCTGAACCAGAAGGCGAGTTGCGCGCGATCGATGTCGGGGCGGCCTTGCAATCTGCATTGAACAAACGCCCGGAGTTCGACGCCGCTCGCGCCGCGCTGGCGAATGATGAAACCAGGGTTCGCCTGGCGCACAACCATCTGCTCCCTGAACTGGACTTACTCGGCTACTACGCCAGCAATGGAGTGGGAGGCACGCAATTTGACATCAGCGGAAAGAAACAGACCAATTCATCGCTCAGCCAGGTGTTTGGGTTTGGATACCCCACCTACCAAGCGCAACTTTCGTTGACTCTGCCCATAAGAAATCGCGCAGCGAAAGCAGAGATGGGAAACGCGCTCGTGTCGCGCCGAAATGACCTTTACAACCAGAGACGCCTCCAGGAACAGATCACGCTGGACGTTAGCAACGCGGTGCATCAACTCGAGCAAGCAAAGCTGAGCATCGTTGCCGGCAAAAACGCGCTGGACCTGGCGAAGAAAACCATGGCCGCGGAGCAGCGCAAGTATGAGCTGGGATCGGGCACGATCTTCCTCGTGCTCGAAGCGCAAACTGAAGTCGCTGCGGCGGAACAGAGCCTCTTACAAGCGGAGGTCGGATATCGACTGGCGGTGGCAGCAGTAGATCACGCGACTGGCGAGCTATTGGAGCCGTACCACGTACAGATTGCGGAACTGACGCACTAGACTCCCGGGCAGCACAAAGCGCGAGACGGCGGGAGTTATTTTTTTCTTGCAGAATGCCAAGTTATTCTATAGAGTATCTATGGAACCGCAGTG